>Ga0209187_1000364_pt1 | contig 85803 bp, 73 predicted proteins | sample BantaG_FD_187430 | JGI IMG/M metagenome (GOLD analysis project Ga0209187, IMG submission 187430) | Marine algal microbial communities from Bantry Bay, Ireland - BantryBay_4 metaG (SPAdes) (version 2) | ecosystem: Host-associated > Algae > Red algae > Unclassified | place: Bantry Bay, Ireland...
CACTCTATGCACGTATCACTGTACTCAAATTGTCCCCCTTTCTGCGACGGACCTTCATAGTACCAGTCATTAATCGCATCTTCTTCTATCCAGATGCTTATATTGCCACGCCCAACAAGACTTTTATTATAATCGCTCCAGTTCGTTACACGATATTTGTCTTTTTTCGGATTTTCTGCTTTCGATAAGGAATTTGATGCTATCTTTGTATAGGTCGGAATTTGTAGCTTTGTTTTGTTCTAAACTCAAATATACAAAAACTGACCTTTATTTTTTGACCGATTCATGCAACAACACCAATGCAAATCCCAATATAGCCAAGATTAACATTACGATTACTTTGACCATTCCCAATACTTCTGGGTCTAAATTTAATTTTGATATCACATGATAAAGCAAAGTTATTACAATAAGTGATATTATCATTACACCCACGATTTTTCCGGTGAGTGTTTTAAAAAAAATCCAAATCATATTTGATTAATTTGCAGCCCTTTCTCTGGAAACTTAATGATTTGCAAATTCAACTTATTGTTTGAAAATTTTGTGTTAAATTTGTTATTGTCATTTTTTTACTATAAATTTGCTATTGTCATTTTTTTACTTTAAATTTGCATTGCGTAAAGTAAAAAGTCTTCAAAGAAAAACTTGGTAAAAAATTATCAGGGTAGCTGTCGGCAATAACAGTTCACCCTTTTTGTGTTTCAAAACACTTGTAAAGATAAATAAATTTACCTTTCTTTTCAAGTAAAACAAAATGTTTGAGTCAAGTTTTTGTGTATTTAATGTGTAAGAGATTCATAATTAACAATTTAGCTCTTTTTGTTTAAATTTTTTTGTTTGTAACATGCGAGCCAAAACCACCACCATATCCACCAATCCCTTCTCCATTGGTAAAGGCAATTTAGCCTTCCCCAATGTGGTGAAGATATTGGGTATGCCTTATCGCAAGGTCTATGCTTGGATGCGTCGGTATTTTAAAGGTGAGTTGGGCGAAGCCTTCAAAAATACCTACGTGAGTGAAAAGTATGGTACAAGGTCGGTGAATTTTGTGACCTTAATAGAGTTGCACACCATGATGCACCTTGCGGATGCGAGTGTACGTACACAAGAGGTGCTTGAGGTACGCGAGACACTCGCGGTGTTATATGGCACACCTACTCCGTTTGCTCACAAAGCGGTTTTGGAAGGTATGCACGCCAATGGAAAAGAAGTTTTTTGGGAAACGAAAAACGACATCATTACATTGACAGGAAAAAAGCCCTTCCAATTGGACATGATTCGTTCTTTGGTCAAAAAACTTGATTTTGATGAAGATGCATTGGCGAGTAAATATTACCCATTGGGCAAAGAAAAGCACATCGTCATGGATCCCCGACGCAAATTTGGTTATCCCGTTATTGGTAAGACCAACATTTATCCTGAAACAATTTATACCTTCCATAAGGGTGGCGAACCAACAGATTTTATTGCTCACTTGTACAGAATAACGTTGGAAGAAGCTGAAGCTGCTATTGAATACTGTCAAACCCACACTCTCTGAAACTAAAGTCAGTTAAGCTAATGGGCTTTCTTCCTTTCTGTTGAAGTGACAGGCTAGAAGCCTGTGTTGCGTTACGACATATACTCCCAAGCCGTCTCATAAGCCCCATGCGTCTCCACATAAGTCAAAAAATCAACCGTCTTGCTGGTTTAAGAGGGATTATGGTAATTTGTTATTGCGGGGCAATATTCCCTTTAAACCATGCCTGACATTCCTCTAAAGTCAGGTCACCCGAGGCGACTTCTATAGTGAAATCAAACAGGATATTTTCGCTACTTTCGGGTACGATTTTGCCGTCAATATCAACCTGAATACGTGGCTCTCTAAATGGAATATCATTGAGTTCCAAGAAATACAAAGCCACCCCAAGCCCGGTTCGTTTATTCCCGTCTTGAAAAACGTGGTTGGTGATAATGTTGAACATATACACCGCGGCTTTATCATAAATTTCAGGATATAAGGGTGCGCCGAACATTTCAGTCTCCACAGCTTCTACCAAATAGTCCAAAGGATTTTCATTCAGTATATTGGCAGGTGGAACGAAATTACCACCATGCCTTTCCACTGTTTCACGATTGATGATAATGATGTCGTTTTTAGTCAGATATTTCATGCTAATGCTTTAAAAACGTCATCGTATTTATCAAAAATCTTATGGATAGAAGTTTTCAATTCTTCCTCTCGTTTTGCTTCCTCATTAATGATAGCTTGCCCTTCAATAGCAATCTCCTTCACCACTGCCTGACGAAATTCTTTATCCTCTTTTAATAATTCCAAGAAAACAATTTTTAGCGTTTCCCTATCTGTATTTTGCATAGTCATAAGTCAAAAATTTTATACAAGATAAACAATGTGAATAGAAATAACAATATTTGGGTAGGAAACGTTCCGTAGGAAACGTAAAACGATTTGCAAAATATTTGCTACGTCACGACATATACTCCCAAGCCGTCTCATACGCCCCATGCGCCTCCACGTAGGTCAAAAAATCATTATAAAAATCATGTCCGCCGATGGTCGCGCTGTCGCCTATGACGATGAGTTTCTTTTTGGCGCGGGTCATGGCGACATTCATGCGGCGGTAGTCGGAAAGGAAGCCGATTTCGCCCTTTGAGTTGGAGCGGACGAGGGAGATGTACATCACGTCGCGCTCCTGTCCCTGAAAGCCGTCGATGGTCGAAATGGTCACTTGGTCTTTGACGGCTTCGAGTTTGTCGAAGGTCGGAAACTCGGACTTAATATGCTCTACCTGAGCGCGGTACGGCGATATGATGCCAATGCTCGGTTGCTCTTCGTCGTGAAATTGGTCGAGCAGTTTGGCGAGGTGTTCGTAGAGAATGAGCCATTCGTCGGGGTTCATTTTGCTGCCCGATTCGGGATTGACGCGCTCCTCAAATCCACAACCTGCCGTATCAATAAACACCAGTGGAATATCCGCTGCAAGTTGGAGTTTCCAATGCTCTACGGCGACATCTGCGAGGAGTTGATTGTTGTAAAATTGCTGATTGGAAAAGCCCATGATGAGGGTATTCATCCGATATTGTACATTAAGGAAATTGACGGTATTGAATCGTTCCAAACCTTTTTCAATCAAGGTTTTGGAATAGCCGAGCTTTGCAGCTTTATAGGATTTTACGGTCGGCGGCAATTGGAAGGGGTCGCCTGCGAGTATGACGCGATGCACTCGCGTGAGAGGGATCCAAGTGGCAGGTTCGATGGCTTGGGCGGCTTCGTCAATGACTACCGTATGAAATTTATGCTCATCAAGAACACTGCTAATTGTGTTGATGAGCGTACATGCCACCACGTCTGCGGAGGCGATAATTTGGTCAATCAGGCGGCTTTCGAGGTCGCGTGCCCATGCGCTCAGTTCGCCGGCTTCGCGGTAGAGTTCGTTGCGTTCGCGGCGGTCTGCGTGCTTAAATGTACGTTTATACTTCCCGGCTTTTCGGCGACATTCGGCGGCTTGTTGCTTTACTTTTTTGATGTTTTTAGATTCGGGATGTGCGGAGAGTCGCCCGTCTAGGGTATGCTCAATCAGCTTTTCATCGACTCGTGAGATGTTGCCGATACGCACGACGTTTAGCCCTTCGTTTGAGAGCCTATCCACCATCAAATCTACGGCGGCATTGCTCGCGGCGGTGACTAATATACCGTTTTCTTGCTTGCATACGAGCTTGATTGCTTGTATTAATGTGGTCGTTTTTCCTGTTCCCGGCGGTCCGTGTACTACGGCAGCATCGTGGGCGGCGAGGATGTTGTTGATAGCGGTATTTTGGGATTTGTTTAAATGTGGAACTTCGATGTGATGGCTTATTTTTTGGAATTGAGGCTGTCTATTTCCCAGAAAAATATCGCGCAATTCTGCCATTCGATTTCCTTTCGCCTTGATGATTTTTTTCAAGGCTTTTTCCATTTCCAAATACGTTTTTTCATCAAACATCAAATCAATACCAAGCAAACCGCGATTCATCCACTGTGGTACGTCTTTGCCGTTGAGTACGATTTTCATTTTGTTTTTGTCAATGTATTTTATCACGCCGCCACATTCTTTCGGCGTTTCTTTTTCTTCTTTCAAAAAAATATTGACGGGCATACCGGAGCGAAATCGGTGGGGTTCGTTGAGGTTGGCTACGCGGTCGCCTATGATGTAGGCACGTTCGCCATACGTGAAGCCCGTTTTTTGTACGATGAAGGGATGCCAACACCAGCCTTTTTCCTTTTTCTTTGCCAATGGCAATGCCAATACCATCGCGCGGTATTGCTCGAAATCTTCCTTTTTTTCGATGTAAAGTAGGTCGAGTAGTTGTGTTAATTCGCTTATGTCGGACATGGTGCGAAGGTAGGGAATTATTAGGGAAAATGGATTCGGCTTGGGGTTTTGGAAATCTATTGATACCTCACATTTGCAGGGGGACTCACTCGACGGACATTTTTGAAATGTCAGGCGACAGGGTAGGAATTGGGAAAACGAGATTCACCTTGCATTTTTGAAAAAAAAGTCAATTGTTAGTATAACGCCTTCGGATTGAGCTGTATTGGTTTTTTTTAAACATGTTCTAATAAGTGAAAGAAATTGCATCAATTATTCACAAACGATTATTTGCATTTCTCAAAAAAAGTCAACCGTTAGGCTATTTGCATTCTAATATATTTCTACTAATTTTGTGGAATGGCAAGACAAAAATTATCCGACGAATTGAAGGAGGCAATCACGCTCCTTTCCGCCAAAGAAAAGGACAAATTACTATTTCGGCTCATTGCCAAAGATGAGGCATTGGTAGAGCGACTCAGGTTTGAATTATTGGAAGATGGCAGTACAAAAGAAGACAGGCGCGAAGAAATCTACGAGATGATTACCGATGGCTTTGACAAGTATCGGTATTACTCGCCGGGCTATCTATTGTTGGTCTTGCGAAGCCTTAGCGGAGACATTAATCGACACGTAAAAACGACAAAAGATAAGTATGGCGAAGTGCAACTCAATTTGTTGATGCTGAATAAAAGTTTGGGCTTATTTGGCAATAAAATAAGTCAAGCGCATCCTCAAAAATCACGAACACTAAACAACTACGTTGTCAAACGCGCTATCAAATTGGTGGGCTTACTACGTAAAATGCACGAAGATTATTTGCTTGATTTTCAGGGAGATATAGAGAATTTAGGAAAGTGCATTGATGAACAACCACTAATGAAAAATCTTGCCAACGAACTTGGATTGGACCTCGAAATGTTGAAGCGTGGGGAGGTTGATTGATGGCGATGAATAAACCTACTACTCGACAGTAGAAAAGGTTTTATATTGCTAATTCATCATGTTTTTCCAATAACCAAATCCGCTCTATCGTAGGTATAGTTTGTATGCTTTCGTGTAGGGCTTGCAAGCGGTTTGTGTCAAGCGGTTTATCGTTTTTTTTCTTTTGTTGAAAATTATGCAAACGACGGGTAAGTGTGGCAAAGTTGAGGTAGATTTTTTTGAATTCTTTACCAAGTTGTTTTTGGTGGCGGATATAATCGCGGAATCGTTCGCGCTTATGAGTGAAGGTTCGATGGTGGCAATTATAAGTGGTTTTGATAGCGATTACTTCAAATATAATACGGTAGTAAAGATCAGGTTCGCGCATGACTGATAGTTTTCTTTCCATGTACTCCAAGGCTTTGATGTCTTTATACTTTGTAAGAACGATGCTATCGTAAAGTGTTATAAATTCACGATTTTGCTTAGTTAATAGGCGTTTGTGGGCGTACTCTTTTTCAAATTTACGAGCTTTTTTCATCAAATTTAGTGTGATCAGCAAACGCATATAATTGATGTAGCGTTGGGGTAGAATTTTTCCTTTTCGACTACCTATACCTGCAAATGCAATTCCGAGATTGAAGTAAATTTCATTAATTTTCAATAACTCTTCGTACCAATAAAAAACATTGCTATGCCTTGTTTTCTTCGAGGCAAAATTCAGCAGTAGTTCAAGAAATTGCTTCTTCTCATAAAAAGTCAAATCAGTGCTTAAAACTTTGTCTTTCAAGTTTTTGTACATGTCCTTATCGGGTTTTTGAACAAACTTCAAATAAGCAAAACGTACATGAAGTAAGGGATATAATTCAATGGGATGATTTGCTAAAATAGACTTAAATATCTCCAAATCTCCATAATCAAATTCGTGAGCATTCAAGGCACTCATATCAAGCATAGATATAGCGCATTGAATTTTTAATAATGCGTAATACCTGTCCATGCAACAGGCAAACTCTTGTAGTACAATCGCGTTCTTTTTGTGTCTGTTTCGCTCAATCATACTGTTTTTAAATTTCAATTCATATAAATACATTAAATGCTGATATTTGGTGGGCGTATCTTCCATTGAATTGGATTGACTCGCACGTATTTCTTTGTCTAAGAGCAATTTAAACGGTTCTTTCGCGCTTCGACTTCGGAGTCCTTTGAGTAAACAACGCTTTTGTAATTGCTCATCTTTTTGAAATTCAGTATAGGCAATATAGTCTTTGACGAGTTTTAGTAAGTCTGAAAAATCGGTGGGTTTTACCTTAAATTGTTGTGGATTTAATTCGCTGAATGTACCTCCCGGTAGTCTTGCCTTTCTGATTTCACGAAACAGTTTACGCAGCCTTTCTTCTTTCGGATGATTAAAAAATTTGGATTCAACAAAACGTTCCAAGCGAAATAGCTCATCATTCTCAAGACAATCTAAGTACAAAAACAGCTTATTTTTATATTTTTTTGACATTATATTTTTATTTAAATAGTTGAAAACTAATTTATATTAAAATAAAAAAATAATAATACGTTTTCTATTTAAACGAAATTTGATACATCATATTATTTGTAAATTTATAAATTTATGTTGAACATTGTATCAAGAACGAAGGGAAGATACGAATTAACTCTGTAAATATGTCAAATTTATACATTGAATGACCAAGTATTTTTCAATGGGTGCAGGACAAATTTTTAATTTTATTTTGAAATGCCATTGTACTGACGACTTTAGCCGTCAAGTGGCTCGGCACTTTCCCGCGACGGCTAAAGTCGTCGGTACGAGGCAGATTAAAAATTTGTCCTGCACCTTTTTCAATTTATTTTGGTTCTTTGACAAATCCCGTGATTGTTCGTTTTTCTGCCTCGTGATTGTTCGTCTCTTGCGTAAGGGATAGTAGGTGTTGTTTGAACGTAATGTAGCGATAGCGGAGTGGAGAGAGTGCCGGATAGCCCGACCCCCGACTGATAAGGAGGGGGATACGCCCAAACCATTATTCACTTCACTGGATTTGTCAAAGAACCTTTATTTTTAAACCAAATTACCTATTTTACCATGAAGAAATCTACTCTACTTTTCACTTACTTATTGATGACTTACTGTCTTACGGCTCAAAATCAGCCACCTGTTGCAGTCAATGACACCTTAACTGTAATCGAAGGAAACAAACTACTCGGCGAAGTCATCTTAAATGATTCTGACCCTGAAAATGATCGTATTTTTACTGCATTATTGACTGAAATCGAAGGTGGTATAGAGGTCAGCAATGGTGTTTTAGAATATTTTTGTGCCAACGGCGCGTTTTGTTATCGCCCCGACTTCGATTTTGTCGGAACAGATATTTTTACTTACGTGCTTACGGACAGCTTTGGTAATATGGATACGGCAACGGTTTTTTTGAATGTTGAGGCGCAAGATAATATCACCTTTGGAACAGCTTTTAGGCGGGCTTGTGTGGTCACTTGTCATCCGTGTAAAGCTGCATTTTCTAACCGTATCGACCCTTGTACGATACCACTTAGCCCTTCAGCATTAGCGCGTCCAGCAGAAAATATATCGGGCTTTCAGCCTTTTTCTGAATGGAAAAACTTGATACCTATCAATGACAGTTGCGATTTTTTCGCACTGTATAATCCACCGATTTTCGGTACGTTGTATCTTACGAATATGGATAGTAGTAATGTCACAACAGACTTGGATTCGAGCGATGTCAATCTTGACAACCTGTTTTATTATGAACCTAACCCATTGTTTGTCGGACTTACCAGCGATACTTTTGGCTTACTAAAGTGTGGTGAGGACAGTGAGGGAATTTATTGTGATTCGATAGAGGTTACGGTGACGATTATGTATGACGAGCCTTGTGATTATACCGATATAGAAAAATATTGCTGCGTATCGACGACCTCCATCTTCCCTTGTGATGTACTCGCCAATGATTTGGCTTTGTTGGATTCGATATTTCCTGTGCCTGAATATACGGTGAGTGATTTAAGTATTAGCAATATTTTGATGTCACCGGGTAGTGGCATGGTCAATATCAATGGTACGATGGATAGTTTGATTTACGATGCGGATGGTTTTTCGGGTATAGACACCTTGACGTATCAGACCGAGTTTACAGTGACGGATAATACTACGGGAGAGGTGATAACTTTGATGAGTTCGCCGCAGACTGTGTTTATTTTGGTGGATGATGATTGTACGCTTGAAACGCAAACGATGCCAACTCAGTTGATTTCTGTGGGTGATACTTTATGTGTTGACCCGATGAATTACGTATCTGTTTTTTCTGAATTATTTGCTTTGTGTCCTGACGATACTGAGTGTACGAATGACCTGCTGAGTAATTATGGCTTGATACTCCCCGAAGGTGCGTACATAGAAGACGGAATAGTAAAATTTCCTACGGATGATAATAATTGTCCACCAGAGCTTACTTTCACCTTTTGTGAAATAGAAAATTCGGAGCGATGTGCGGATGTTACATACACGATTGTTTATATAGAAAAAATCCCTACGCTTTCCGAATGGGGGCTTATCATCCTCGCACTGCTAATGCTGATAGTCGGTACAGTTGCAATTAAAAATGAACAACAAATGGCTTTAGAGTCATCATCATAACGTCAAAAAAAGCCCTGTAACTCTATGGTAAACGCAAGAAAATTTTAGTTATGCGTAATTGATTGATTTTTAATTTTTTGGAGACTTACTCGACGGACATTTTTGAAATGTCAGGCGAGAACATTTGTAATAAATTTAAGTTTTATTTTTTTAATAAATTAGTATTTTTTAAACTTGTAAAAATATAATATTCAGGATAATGAACTAACGTTGTCGCCTGACATTTTTAAAATGTCCGCCGACTCACACTTATGCTCTAATTTCAAAAATACACATTATAGAATTTTTCTTACGTTCACCCTACTGTAACTCCTTTATATTCAAAAAACCAATCAATTACATATTCATTTATTATTTGTTTGCTCCGTAATGTCGCGCGGATGCGGGGTGGGCAAAGCCTGTATAGACCCAAAATAAAACACACTTAATAACCAAGAATATAAGCTAATTACATTCCCAAAAACAAAGACAGCTTTGATTCATTCAAGGTAGTCTCCGAACCGGTTCATTTTCCGCTGTCAACATGGTACCCTGACAGCAAAGCAACGTGCGTAGCATGGTCGCTAAAGCCCTTGCTATGCCTACTATTCACCGGAGCGGTGAGTTAGCTCATCGTTCCCCAAAAATTACTCTATGTTCAATTTAAAAGATTTGTTCCGTTTTTCAGTTGCTATCTTACTGATAAGTGCAAGTCCGGTATCTGCTCAATCGTCTCACCACATTTCAGAAGTAAATGTTTCGGCTCTCAAAGGTGGCGTAGTTGATATTATACAATTACGGACGAGTATCCATGTAGAAATGTCAGGGCAAGGTTATGTTTACTTGTCCTTGTCAGATACTCAGGGACGAAATGCCTATCGAACTACGGTAAACGCTTTGAGACGCAACCATTCCATTAGTACAGAAAATTTGTCGGCGGGTCAATATCGGCTTACTGCATACACGCAAGAAGGTGATTTCGAATTTTATTTCACAATAGGTTAGTTTGTAAAACATTGTCGGGCATTTGTTTGTAAAATGTCCGACATTTTTATTTCTTTAATGCTTCAATTTTTTTCTCTAACCAAAGTTTGCAGACAATAGGATTGGTTTCCCATTCAAGCTGTTCGCGGAAGTAATTTTTGTCATACTTGGCGGTATAATCAGCACGTAAAAGTTTTTTCATCATGCGAATAAAACGCTCATTGGCGCGAATGGTGTTACTACCCAATTGTTTTTTATTGTTATATAAAAAATTGGCAAAACTATCAATTGCCTCGTAGCTGTCGATTTTTTCGTGTCGAAGTTCATATAGTGCCTGAACTTGCAAAGTCCAACTCCTCAAATTTACGGCAACACCCGCAGGTCGGGCAAGGTAAGCATGTCGGACGGCGGCTTGGTATTCTCCTTTGGCAAGATTGACGTATCCTTTGCATAAATATAAGATTTTTTTTCGTGCAGAAATTCCGGTGGACATTTTGTCGGGAAGTTTATTTGAATTTTGAGCGATAAATTGACTTGCCCAGTCTGTTTTCCCGATTTGGCAGGCGGTATTAATCGCATTGATAAAATGTGACACTGACCAATGTTGCCCTTCCACAAAAACGTAATTTTCCAAGCCGAAATTCATTAAGTCAAATACTTCTTCCAAAGCGTCATTTTGACCATTTCGCAGTCGCATAGATTGGTGATTAATCAAGAAAGTCAACAGGCTTTCCTGCTCGCGTTTACTACCCACTTCGATGTATTTAAATACCTGCTTTTTCAATTTCGTGTACGTCGTGTCTTTCGGAGTGTGTATCAGCTCAAGCAAATCGGTGTATATACGGGATAATGGGCTATCCATGTCCGTAGCTTCCCGCAACAAACTATCTAAGTCGCTCTGAATTAAGTTGAAATCTTCATTATACACGCGTTCACGATTGCGTATTTCGCAGATGTGTCGCAGTTTTGCAAGGGCATGGAACTCATCTAAATGCTTGATTACATGCTTCAGAAGTTTGTATGAGTCCGCTTTTATGGTCGAGGTTTCTGTATGAAAATATCGCTCATGTGCCAGCCGAAACTTCCGATAATAATACCTCATATTACGCTGCGGACTATCCTCTAACAATCGCTCCGCCTTCCCGATTTGCAGCAAAGACAAATGACTCATATCCCGCCCTTTCAAGACTTCCAACATCAACATAGACCGCCCGACATCATCCGAATTGAGCTGTTCCAATATCAAAAAATCCTGCATAACACGGGAGAGTTCTGCCAGTCGATTGGTGATTTGTGTCGTATGTTTTGCATCACCATATACCGCGATAGAGGCATCGGTTTTTGCCAATTCATTCGCAGCTAAGTGAGGATACAGACGTAGGATGTACCCCCACAATTCGCGCGTCTTAGGCTCGGTATCGTGGTAGTCGCTTTGTAGGAATTTGTCGAATCTACGAACCTCTTTTTTACTTAATATACTTAAAAATCGAATAAATTTTGATGTTTTCATAGCCAAAATTTAAAAGTAATATAGGTGTAAATATTTTTCGATTTAAATATAATACATTTTGTTATTAATTCAAAATTAAGGGTTTATTATTTTTAATATGAAATTATGTTTTATATTTTTAATTATGTTTTGGGTTTTTAAGGTGTTTTTTTGTGGTAGTTTTTGTCGGGTGATGAAAGTATATTTGTAAAGGATGTGAGACGCAAAAAGGCGATTGCCGAAAAGCCTGTAATAGAGTAGGTATTATTTAAAAACGAATTAACATGAAACAACTCTTAGTTTTTCTTATCATATTTTGTCCATTTAGCTTAAAAGCTGACTTTTTACTTCGAGTTACAAATGTAGATGCAAGCTCTCAAGTAGCCATAAAAGTATTTAATGAAGATGGGGTAATTCAAGAATCAACAAAACCTGATGCTAATGGAGATAAAATAGTAGAATTTAGCATAGAGGATAATGCTGACAAAACCCCACTAGCAATATGCATTACAAAATTTTCCGATGGAATCGGAGTAACTTACTATATAACAAAATTCAATGAAATAACGATAGCCGAAAATGATATTATTCTGCCCCCTTCATTTTCTCCTGTTGATGCGGCACACCAAGTTATCTCAGTTATAGATATTCAAGAGATAGTCAATGTAAATCCGGAATACAGTCAAGGGCAGCAGTTCGTAGTTTCAAATGGAGATGCAGATGAATCTGGTTTACAGTTCTTTAATGGGCAGTCATATACAAGTACCGACATCCCTGATTCATCTGATTCTATTCATTTTTATTCTGGACTGATTGAAATAGTATCCTTTGACGAGGTAATAGGAGGTGGAATTGATGAATTAATACCAGGCTGTACAAATCCTTGTGCTATTAATTATGACCCTACAGCAACTGAAGACGACGGTTCATGCGACTTTGAGATAATGGACGATGGTTGTGATATAACGGATGATTTGTTTGACGAAGTGACTTGTATAACTGTACATATTCCGAATTGCCCCGATGATGCAGCCTTTGACTCAGTCAGTTGTAGTTGTGAGAATAGTTTTACATGTCCAGAAGATATTATTATCTCATCAAGTGAAATATTTTGTGGGACACCAATGAATGTAGTAAATCATCCTACTTATACCGTAATAAGCATAAATGGAGAAGATTCACAATTGATTAATAATAGTATAAATGTTACTGTTGAAAATGACAGTACACAATTAATCAAAGATGAAGCAGAAAATATGTTAAATGATTTTATAAACACTATTAAATTATGTATACAAAAAGCTAAACAATTAACAGATGAAGCCAAACAGCTTATTGAATGTGCAAAAAAACTTGAACAAGAGGCAAATGAATTTGATAAGGCAGCTAAAAGAGCTGAACAAGACGCAAAAGAAGACTTCGAAGATTCAGTTGCTATCATGTCAGCAGGAATTCTCGCAGCCGCAGCCGCTGCCTTAGCTGGTGGTATTCCGGGATGGATTGCAGCAGGTGTAGCCCTTGCAACGGCTGCTACATTTTCTGCACAAGCGGCAGAGAGGGGAGCTGAACATAAAAAAGAAGCCAAAGATTTAAGAAAAAAAGCTAAAGAAAAAAGAGATAAGGCTAAAGAAAAAATGAAGGAAGCAGAAGAGTTACATGTTTTAGTTGAAAAAGAAATCAAGAAAATTGAAAAAATGCTTGAAGAGTTAGAAATGCTATATCAACCTTTAATAGCAAATAATGAATTTGACATTGAAAATTTAATAAATAATTTAAATTTAAATAATCAACATCTAAATCAAAGAAAGCAATTGTTCAATAATATTGATAGCACAAGTGTAGCAATATATATTATAACAGATAGTATCAAAAATAATAATGACGAAATTTCTCTTTTGTCCTACGAAGTAGAACGTTCATTCACGATAAACGAGGAATTATTAACTTGGGTAGATGAAGCTGCTCTGGCTAATAATGATGAAGAATTTACAAGGTTGTTGGATTTGGCTATTGATAGGTATTCTGTAACGGAAAACATGGCAAACGACATTATATTATATACGAATAAAAATATTTTAAGGTATGATTCTGTTGTTTTAATGTCAAATAATATTAGCTCAATGTATGAAGTAGACTCCATACTTAACAATCAGATGAATGAGATATTTGACCAAATCATCTCTGACATAGATAGCTTGACAATTAATATAGACGAGATTATTTCAGTTAATTATATTCTACCAATAGGAACGACAACCATTGAATTAGAAAGCTTAGATAGTCTTGATGGTTTAAGTTCGTGTACATTTGATGTCACAGTTTTTGATGATAAAGCTCCCAAGTGGATGGAACCTGACTCTTTGGAAATATTTGTTACTAGTGACAGTTCGTTTTGCGGTGTAATTGTTGATTATGGTTTTCCAATTATCCATGAAATTTGCCTTGCAACAGTAGAGTTAATTGAAGGACTTGGAAGTGGTTCTTTATATCCAATAGGAGCTACAGTAGATGTTTATCAAGCAACTGATGTATCAGGAAATACCTCAACATACGATGTAAATATTATTGTACAAGATAAAGGATTACCTAAATTTGATAATTATTCTGATACATTAACCTATTTTACCACTCCTAATTCGTGCTTAGGTGAGGTTACCCTTCCATCTTTTTCAGCAACAGATAATTGTAGTTTAAATCCAACTATACTATGTGGTCAGCCCCCTGGACAGATATGGAATGGAGGAAGTTCACCTTTTTCAAGTGATGAATATTGGTTTAGTGCCATAGCTGAAGATGATTCAGGTAATCAAAATATTTGGGAGTCTTTAGTTAGAGTAATTGATAATCAAAACCCTTTAATGATGTGCAAGGATATTACAATTGCGATAGAGACTAACGATACTACATATATTTCAGCCATGGATATTGATAACGGAAGTTTTGATAATTGTCAAATTGTTACACTATCTGTATTTCCAAGTGTATTTACATCTAACGAAATTGGAGCTAATACAGTAACCATGAGGGCAATAGATACCTACGGCAATATCTCAACATGTCAAGCAACAGTAAATATAAATAGTAACTCCACGTCTCTCTACTCAAAAATCTTCTTAGGCGGATCCGCTCCCGACCCTAATATTGGCTTAATGAATGACAACCTTCCCAATCCCAACGTTGTGAACAGCTCCAATACCGATTTAATGCGTGACGACTTAAGAACATTAAGTGACTTTCCATTGATAAGTCCTTACGGAACAGATGAAAGTATTGCTCTTCCCGTATTGGCTGTAGTCGGTTCAGATGCCATAGTAGATTGGGTAAAAATCGAACTCCGAGACCCTACCAACCCAACGCTCGTAATTGCCACCCGTTCTGCCTTACTTCAGCGTGACGGCGATATAGTCGATTTAGACGGAATATCAGCTGTGGCATTAGCTTATTCTGGAAATGCCTATATCGTAATTGACCATAGAAATCATTTGGGGATAATGAGTGCGACTCCTGTAATGTTATCAGGAAGTGCAAGTTACGATTTTACCACAGCACAACATCAAGCCTACGGCACGAATGCCATGATGGATATGGGCGGTGTGTATGGTATGATTGGCGGTGATGCTAATGGTAGTAATTCTATTTCAGCGGCAGACCGGGCAGATGTATGGAATAACAGAAACGCATCCGGCTATCACGACCACGATGCCAATCTCAACGGAGGCACTACCGCAGCCGATAGAGCCATGACATGGAATAACCGCAACCTCCAAAGTCAAATTCCTATATAACAATATTATTTCACAACAACAATTGAAAATTATGAAAATATATAAAGTAATCCTTTGCTGCCTGTTTGCTCTATGCGTGGGTACGGCTACGAAAGCACAGACACGCATAGACCGAGTAAATATCCAAACCTTCATAAATGACGTACAGGAAGATGTGGTAATATTTGACATTTATTTCTCTGCCTGTGAAGCGAGTGAAGTGTTGTATCTCGGCACATCAGACATTCGATTTGTGTTGAGTGAAAATTTTATTGCTCCTATATTATCTACATATACAGAGGGTTCATCGGTGGCATATTCCAACTTTGTCGCGGCTAATTCCGATTCGGAAATAGTGCCTTTACTTTATTCAATCGGCGTTAGTGTTAGTTCAATAGATAATGAAATAGTTATTAATCTAAATGCTCCAACTGTTACGACACAAGAGGACTTCAATAATAAAATCGCCGCTATTGACCACCAATCCGAAACGCATCGTTTGGGTAGATTTATGATTACGGGTTACACAGGTACAGGTCAGCCAGAATTTGAACTCAAAACTTCGGGAGGTGGACTTGTTACGGAAATTTTTGCTTTTGAAAACGCACGACCTTTTAACCAGTATCAGGTTGCAGTCAAGCTACCTATCAGTCTGACTGAGTTCAAAGCCCTCCCTAAAAACAACCAAGTTCACCTAAACTGGACGACCCACACAGAAGTCAACAGTTCGCATTTTGAAGTACAACACAGCACCACCAACCGCGATTGGCAAACCTTATGGAAAATAGATGCTGCCGGAAATAGTTTGCAATTATTGGATTACGAACATATTCATCACAGTCCGGTTATTGGTGACAATTACTATCGTTTGAAAATGATAGACTTAGACGGTTCTTACGAGTATAGCGATACCGAAGTCGTCAGATTTAAACGCTCGGACAATCGATTGACCATTTATCCTAATCCAACCAATGGAGAATTTACGGTAGCACTTGGCGTGGAGGCTCGTCATCCGGTGCAGTTGTCCGTAATAGATGCCACCGGAAGGATGATATACACCGAAGAAACGATACTCAACGGTACTCAAAATGCAATTATTGACCTTAGCCATGTAGCTAAAGGCACTTATCTCGTCACGGTAAAAACAGATAAAGAACAGTTTGCAAAATGGCTTATTATTTATTGATTCGACCAACAAATTTTTCAGAAACATATAGGTGTGTTTTAAATCACGGTACGACTATAAGAGGCAGTCGTACCGTTTTTTTATTCGTGGAAACACAATAAAATAATCTTGAGTATGTCACATTTGGCATATTCTTTAAAAAATATCGTGTATTAAAGCACTACATTTGCTAACATTTTGCAATTGCATAACCAATTAAAATCAACTTACACTGGCATTAAAATTAATTTTCCATGAAAATTTTACTTCAAACCTCAATCGGTTTTCTTCTGACAATTGTATTATTCATACACAATATTCATGCTCAAAGTATTGAGCTCTGTCTTTACAATGTGGTGAATACTTTTACGATTAATTCTATTCCAAACGACCTTTCGGGAGTCACTTATAATCAGGTGTCTAATACCTTATTCATGGTTCAGAATGGAGACCCGACTGTGTATGAAACCGACCTTTCCGGTAATGTATTGAGAGATATAGACCTCAGAAGTTTTGAAGATACAGAAGGCATTGTTCATATTGGAGGAACAAGGTTTGCGGTAGCTGAGGAAAGAAGAGGAAGGGTGACGTTTTTTGATATTTCTGCAAATACGAATAGTGTGAATTATAATAATGCCGCCGATTATGTAGAATTACCTGCTGCACTCGGACCTTGGAGCGGAAACAACGGATTGGAAGGTGCTACGTTCTACCCTTTGGCAAATAAAATATTTACGGTAAAGGAAAAAACACCCAAAGGATATTATGCTTTTACCGTACCCACATCATTTCCGACTACGCTTTCTACCTCAGAGACCGAAGTTGTGTGCGATATGACACAAAACCCTTTTGGTTTGTCAGATATAGCCGACATACATCACTTAGGATTATCCGGTGCAATAGACCCAGTTACGGGTACACATACCTTATTATTGAGCCAGGAAAGCAACACCTTAATTGAGGTAGATGCAAATTGTAATGAAATCAGCAGACTTTATCTTCCTACTTACATGAATCAGGCGGAAGGTGTCACGATGGATAATAACGGAACACTATATATAGTCGCCGAACCTAATTTGTTGTATGTATTCAACCGCACACCTAATTTGTCAATTCCTGACGTTCCTATCGCCGGTAATATTTATCAAGCAGAATTGATGATAAATTCGACAGGCGAAGTACCTACGGGAGCTAATGTTGGGTTCAAAGCTGGAGAAGTTATTTTGTTAGACGGAGGATTTACCGTACAACCACAGGCAGACTTTTCAGCCGAGATTGAAGATTGTGATGGAAATTAAAATGTGTTTAAAAAATTAAACGCATTTTTATTTATTTGTATTTTGTGCGAGGAAAGGGAAAGAAAGGAGTTTATGAAGTGGTTGGTTTATGAAGTTTATAGAGTGATTGGTCAGAAAAAAAAGGGATGAAAAACAATAAATGTTACATCTTCACACTGTTATTTTTTCATCTCTAACAGACGTGAACTATTTTTTTTATGAAAAAAAATGACGCAATACAACAAAAAATTCACAACTTTGATGCTATTCAAATGCAAGTGCAAAAATGGCGTGTCGCACAAAAAAAAATCACCTTTACGAATGGTTGTTTTGACCTACTGCATTATGGTCATATTCACTATCTCGCTCAAGCGGCCGACCTTGCGGACTGTCTCATTGTCGGGCTAAATTCGGATGCTTCGGTCAAGCGACTCAAAGGCGCACATCGTCCGATTAAAAACGAAAAAGACCGCGCACACATCCTTGCTGCTTTGATGTTTGTCGATGCTATAATCGTCTTTGAAGAGGACACGCCTTATACACTTATCGAGACCATTCAGCCTGACATTCTGGTGAAGGGAGGTGATTGGCAACCAGAACAAATCGTTGGAGCAGACATTGTGCAGGGGCGTGGTGGAAAGGTACTTTCATTGCCATTTATAGAAGGGTATTCTACAACTTTTTTAGAAAATAAAATCATTCAACAGGGCAGAAAATAAACGATCATATTAATCACAATACAGAATACTATAAAACATTTTCAATCACACAATCACACCATTCTTACACCCCTAAAATTTTCTTATTTAATGCCTCGTCAACATCGCTACTTGCAAAATCATCAAAAGCTTTTCCACTCGCTTCTATGATACAACTTCGAATAAACGGTGCGCCTTCGCGTGCGCCTTGTTCGGGCGATTTGAGACAACATTCCCATTCCATCACTGCCCAACCATCGTAACCGTATTGCGTTAGTTTCGAAAAAATGCCTTTGAAGTCCGTCTGCCCGTCACCCAATGAACGAAACCTGCCGGGACGGTCTGCCCAATCCTGATAACCACCATAAACGCCACTTTTTCCGGTCGGATTAAATTCAGCATCTTTCACATGAAATATTTTAATATAATTATGATAAAAATCAATAAATTGAAGATAATCCAATTGTTGTAATACAAAATGGCTGGGGTCGTAAAGGATATTTGCGCTGCTGTGATTGCCCGTAGCTGCAAGGAATCGCTCAAAAGTGATACCGTCATGCAGGTCTTCTCCCGGATGAATTTCGTAACATACATCCACGTCATGCTCCTTCGCAAAATCCAAAATCGGCAACCAGCGATTTGCCAATTCTTTAAAACTCATTTCCACCAAACCTTGTGGACGTTGGGGCCAAGGATACATCGTATGCCACATCAGCGCACCTGAAAATGTAGCGTGTACCTTGATGCCGAGATAATTAGAAGCCTTGATAGCATTCTTGACTTGCTCCTTTGCCCACTCCGTTCGTGCAACAGGATTTTCCTTCAAATTATCCGGTGCAAAAGCATCGAACATCGCATCATAAGCCGGATTCACCGCCACGAGTTGTCCTTGCAAATGTGTACTCAGTTCGCTAATTTCCAAGCCGTAAGAATTAACTTTACCTTTGATTTCGTCGCAATAGGTTTTGCTTTCGGCGGCTTTGTCGAGGTCGATTAGGCGACTTTCCCAAGTCGGTATTTGGATGCCTTTATAGCCTAAATCGCTTGCCCATTTGCACATGCCATCAAGGGTATTGAAAGGCGCATCATCGCCTACAAATTGCGCTAAAAATATAGCAGGTCCTTTGATTGTTTTCATAAATTTAATCGTACAGGCGGTTTTAGCCGCCATGTGTCCATAATAAATTCTAAAATTATTTGTTTTTACATGGCGAATGAATTCGAGCTGTGCGATTGAAATAGTTAGCCATAAATTTCGGCTTTAATTATCCAAGATGCGTTAGCATTGACCCCGTTTGTAGTAAGATTTAAGCAAAAACCAATTAAGGTACGTAGTACCGACACCATTTCGCGTACAAACGGTGTCGCTCCTACGGAGCTTTGGAGGTTTTGGGAACTATTTTACTACAAACGGGAACGGTACTAACGTACCTTTTGAACTAACGCATTTCAATCGCACAGGTTGACTTTAGCCGTCGCGGGAAAGTACCGAGCCACTTGACGGCTAAAGTCGTCAGTACGGTAAAATTTCAAAGTAAAATTAAAAATTTGTCCTCAACCCTTTGAGTGTGTAAAATATTAGGGGAATTTTAATTTGTTGAATGTGCTACAAATTGTTGGTCTTGTGAGGTACGGTATCCCGTATAGTTATCGGGGTCGGTACTAACGTACCTTAATCGGTTGGGGAACTTCATTGCTACAAACGGGAACGGTGCTCTGCACCTTTACATATAATTGCCCCTAATGTTTTTTCATCCCTTAGTAGTAAGTCAATCTAATTATGATATGTTGCTTTGAGTGAAATTTTCTCGAGTACGAGGCGGAGGTTATTCAGCATAGCCGTAGCTACGCTGGATGTTCTCCAACAGCCTGTTCCGCAACTTGATTCGGGAAAGTAATCGGGCAAATTTCGCCAAATTACCCGACAGTATTAGCTTGACTGACTACTTAGTTGGCATTTTAATATGAAAAACATCTTTATTTTAAGAAAACACTTAAATTTTGCCTTGATTATTATACGAGTGAGGAGTTGGACTCTATTGTGAGGGTTAGTATTTTTAGGAAAAGGTAAACTACTCACTCAAGCAATTTGCCTATAAGGTTTTCCATATCCACGCCTCCAAATTTCCCCGAACTCATCATCAGCAAATTGCGATTTTTCCAATTAAGCTGTTCCAAAAAATCTGTTAAATCTTCTTTTTGGGTAAATACCTTCATATTTAGGTGTCCAAATGAATCAACAATATCCTGTGTTGAAAGTTCGGGCAGACGCTTCATTTTTAAGGTATGTTCACTAAAAAAAACGCAAGCGGTGTCTGCCATGTTCATCGTCTCGCTATATTCCGATAGGAATTTTTTATTCAGACTACTAAAAGTATGCAGTTCCAAACAGGCGACCAATTCACGGTCAGCGTACTGTCCTTTCAAGGCACGAATCGTGGCTTCTACTTTGGAAGGCGCGTGAGCAAAATCCAAATAAGCGATACTCGTTTTGGTCTCTTTCAAGCATTGAAGCCGACGAGCAGCCCCACCAAAATCATTAATCGCTTCATAAAACACCTCGTCTTCAATACCCAATTCGCCACAGACCAATCGCGCCGCTTCCATATTTTGCAAATTGTGTTGACCGAATATTTTTAAAGATATTTTTTTATTATTATAATGTAAAATAGTTTGATTATCAACAATTTCGTAAGTCGGCGTGTCGTATTCTTGTGTGCGAATGTGCGGATTCGCGTCAGCTATTTTTTGGAGGTGTTCGTCATTTTTATACCAAAATAAAACCCCGTCCTGTTCGATGTCTTTAATATAAATCTCGAACTGTTTGACATAATTTTCAAAAGTCGGAAACACATTGATGTGATCCCACGCAATGCCCGTAATAATACTGATATGTGGTTTGTAAAAATGAATTTTCGGACGGCGATCGAGCGGCGAGGCAAGGTACTCATCACCTTCCAATACAATGACCGGAGCATCCGACAGGCGCACCATCGTCTCAAAGCCTTCGAGTTGTGCGCCGACCAGATAGTCTGTATCCAATCCAAGTTTTTGAAGGACGTGGAGTATCATGGCGGTTGTCGTCGTTTTACCATGACTACCCGCAACCACCACACGCTTTTTGTCTTTGGATTGCTCATAGACGTATTCGGGATAAGAGTAAATCCGAATGTCGAGTTCGCGGGCTTTAATGAGTTCAGGATTGTCCTCGCGAGCGTGCATACCTACGATTATCGCATCCAAATCGGGCGTAATGCGTTCAGGATGCCAACCTTCCGATGGAGGCAATAAACCGTATTTTTCCAGACGACCTCGCGCCGGATCGTATATTTCGTCATCCGATCCCGTCACCCGAAATCCTTTATGATGCAATGCCAAAGCTATATTGTGCATGGCACTGCCGCCTATCGCAATGAGATGTATATGTGTGTTGTCCATTGAAACACAAACGTACAAATATTGACCGCAATTATGATGAACTTTAAAAACTTTTTGGCAATGTATGCCAAAAACCCTCTAAGGTCAGTTATATTTGCCACTCTGTAAACTAAAATTATCAGAAATTCTTTTCTCCTATATCATCGTATTTAGTAAAAGAGAATAAATAAATTGAGCCAATTATACTTGTTCTTTTTTACTTACACATTTCAAAGACATCTTTCATACAAAAATACATTAACCAATCACGAATATGCTATTATCTATGACGGGCTATGGGCGTGCCACTCAAAAAATCGGCGAACAATCTATTGTTGTTGAAATCAAATCACTCAACAGCAAGTATTTTGATTTGAAATTGCGCTTACCGCAAGGTTTTAATGAGAAAGAAATAGAATTGCGCCAACTGATTAGCACAGGAGTCAAGCGGGGAAAAGTGGATACGGTGATAGATATTCGATCGGAAGGAACTAAACACCAAATGACTTTTAATAAAGACCTTTTTTTGGCTTATTATAATGAATTAGAACAGCTTAATCAAGAACTTGATTTTGCAGGAAAGGGCGATGTCGTACAGGCAATTATGCGGATACCGGACGTGACCGCAGCCGGAGAAAGTGCGATAGATGACAAGGCATGGAGTACCGTACAAGCGACTGTGCAAGAGGCAATTGTAGCGTTTAAACAATTTAGAAAAAGTGAAGGAGATGTTACAGAAACGGATTTTAGGCTTCGTGTAAAAAATATCCGCGAACTACTCACTCAACTCACGCCTCACGAAACACCGCGCCTTGACAAACTCCGCGACAGATTCAGCCAACACCTCACCGAACTTCGCCTCAAAAAAGGCTTCGACGAAAACCGATTGGAGCAAGAAATTCTTTTTTATATTGAAAAACTTGACCTGACCGAAGAGAAGGTTCGCTTAGAGCAGCATTGCGATTATTTTATCGAACAACTCGACGATACCAAAACCGATACAAAAGGTAAAAAACTCAATTTTATCTCTCAAGAAATGGGGCGCGAAATCAACACGCTCGGCTCAAAAGCCAACTCCGCCGATATACAGCGCATCGTCGTACAGATGAAAGACGAATTGGAAAAAATTAAAGAACAGACGTCTAATATCTTGTAAAAACAGGGTCATTTTATCTCGGTTAGCCGAGACAGAATGACCCTGTTTTTATTTACTGTTTTCTCATACTTAAGGTGGCGAAGCCACTACTATAATGAATGATTTTTGAATGAGCGAATGAGTGAGCATTATCGACATATTCATTCATTCAAAATTCATTCACTCACTCATTTTTTACCAAAAAAACGCAAAAAATGAGAATATAGATACTAATTTCTATTCAAACTTCCTGCACTTGAACTTTTAGGTGGACAAGGACAACCCGAACACGTAGCTGTAGCATTTGTAAGTGTAGAACAGCCAAGAGGATCATTGATTTGTACGTTGATTGGATTGGTATCAGTATCAGGTGCTGCTCCGAAATCAACACTCAATACATCTCCATCAACAGTGCAGTTTCTTGTTGCAGATTGACAGGTGTTACCATCTATATCCATCAAATCAATTTGTAGTGTTTCACAAGTACTTCCATCGTCTGTTACGTTAGTCGTTAGTACCGGATAAATCGTAATGCTACCCGGTATTGGTGGCACCAATTCTGAATTATCATTACAGACTGCACTGACGGTATAATTTTGGTCTATGGGCGCACATCCTGTATTGATATTGAGCGGAATGGCGGCACAAACCTGTGTAGCTCCGGCTGCGCCTGTTGCCATTATGCCATCTACATCAATAGTGACTTCGGAGGCATCACCGGAGGTGACATCTACGCATATATCGATAGTTGCACTTGTACCTGTGCATATTTCAGTAGGATTATCAGAGGCAATTGCACTTGTAGAAGTACAGATAATGCATCCCATACACAGGGTAGAAGCTGTCAAGATTGAGCATCCGAGTGGGTTGCTGAATTGGTTGTCAATTGGGTTGGTATTAGGGTCAGGCGGTATACTGAAATCGACATTAAGCGATTCGCTACCGACACATGTAAGCATGGCTGTTCCACAGGTCATTGCACCATAATTGAGGGAGATGCTGATGTCTCCACAATCCATATCATTGACAATGCTTGTAGTGTAAGTGGGATATACCGTCAAAGTGCCGGGAGTAGGTGTTAGTATTTGTGAACCACCAACGCAGGTAGCACTGACGGTGTACATTTGCTGGTTGGGCGTACAACTCGTAAAGGCATCAACTGCCAATGCCACACAAACCTGTGCATCTCCGGCTGCTCCGCTTGTTGTGACACCGTTCACATCAATCGTGACTTCCGAGGCATCGCCTGCGGTGACATCTACACATATATTGACCATTGTTTCAGTATCGCATATTTCTGTGGGATTATTGGCGAGAGCTACCGTAGCAGAACAGCATGAACATGCTGGTTTTTCTATCATAAACGTTTCCATACATCCGTCTGCCGTTTCAATGGTAACACTTTCCGTAGCATTTCCACTATAACCGTCGTTTTCGGTGGAAGTATTAACCGTAGTTCCGCTTTCGATGTCAGCTGCACAGACAAAATTGACTTGGTAGGCACATTCCCCGACTGTACCTGCTGTGCAGGTTTCGGATAGGGTAATGGTGGGTTCCATGGGCGGCGCATGTATCGTTAAGTTCATAGTTCCTGCCAATGTATAGGTGTCGTCTGTTCCGGGTGGGTTGGCAAAACCGTCATTATTCAAATCACAACGGACGTAGGCATAAACTGTTTGTGTGATACCACTACAATTGTCTCCCGCAGTAGCTGCATCCCAAACATAAGAGGGTTCGGCAGCAGGTGGATTGGCGGCAGCAATAGCTGCCATATTATCAGTAGAATATATGATGTCTTCAAAAACAGCACCGTCCGGTGCGCTATTGACCGCACCTGTACCGTCGGTAGCTTCTACGGTGTTTTTCCATCCGGTTACATCGGTTGTTACATCTTCGCAGTCGGCTACGGTATCGTCGCGCTCAACGACATCTACGCAACAGGCTTCTACGATAACCCGAACCATTTTTCGAACATCATCATCACAGGATTTTGTAGAATAATTGTTTAAATCATCATCAAAATAATAGTCATAATTACCGACCACATTTGTATTAATGGCAGCCGTTCCGGTAGTAGGTGGGGTAAAGGTTAATCCGGTAACGAGTGCATTAAAATCCGTAGTGTTATTAGGCGTAGCGTACCAACCGAGACAAGTGGTATTCAAATTACCCGGCATATCAATGGTAAATGTTGGAGCAGGATCGCCTACGCAAATCGTGATGATATTTTCGGTTACATAAGGTGCAGGGTCGCTTGTATCTGCAAAATCAGGGTCACAGCAAGCAAGGTCGCTTCTTCCGCACAGCATACCATCAACCATTTTTGAAATTTGACACGGCGTAAATTCAAAGCGACAGCTACCACTGGCGTAGCTCATTATGTTCACCTCAGCGTTGATATTGGCAGGGTAGGGTGTCGCACAAGTAGAAAAACAACCGGAAGCATCTCTGTCGCAGCCACTACCTGTTACGCAGGATGCAATCGTATTTCCGCCAGTATCTTGCACAGATGAACTTATAGAGAGATTCGGGTCAGGGTCGGTATCACAAATTAAATCCCCTTTAGTACAGCATTCTGAACCATCGGGGCACTCAACATGTCCATTGGTCTGCCCTGCAGCTACTTGTACATTATTAACTGGTCCATGTGTATGATATAAGCCTAGCCAATGTCCAATTTCGTGTATTGCCGTAGATGCTGTTCCGGGAACCGCCATCGTACAGTCAGCACTAGTATTCATAAGTGCCTGAATTCCGAAAGCTGTTCCGTATGAGCTAAGATTTCCACTTGGAAAACTGGCTACTCCACCTTCAGAAATATATCCTCCAGCACTCGTAAAGCCATTATAATCTCCGGGAACATAAATATTCATCACACAAGGAATATTGAATGGTTTGACTTGCTGAAAGTCATCGGTCATATCACCTGCGGGGTCGTTTGGTGGTGTGTCATTTGCCGCACTTCTGTAAAATTTATTCAGGTCATCATCACAGATCATTCTGGTGGAGCCATCTGCAAGTTGCATTTGTCCCGCATCATCCCAAAATGGACATTTTGTGAGTTCGATAGGAATGCCTGCACAGGTATAGTAGTCGTTTACTTTGGTCACAAAAACGTCTAAATCTGCGGTAGTAATCCCAATATTGCCACAATCGTCGTCAGCTAATAGGGTAAAGACAACAGGAATTTGATAGGGTTCGCAAGGCATATCGGGGCAACAATCAAATGCGCTGCCGGGGTCACAAGTACTTGGGCATCCGCCATAGGGCGTACTTGTACTCCAGCCATTTGCTCTCTCCTCTTCATTAAGGTCAGGGGCAATTAAAGGGTGAATTGGAAAGGGGATACCTGCATCCTCAGGATTATCGACTTCACACATTCCATGTTTTTCACTGTTCTGGGCATATCCTAATTGAGTAATTAATAGAATAAGCCAAATAATTTTTTTCATGAGTAAGTAGTTTTTGGTTCATTTGTGCTTGTAGAGATTTTGAACCTTATTATTAAATATATTTAATTTTTTAATTAGAAATAATAAATAGGGTATCAATATACTAGACCTTAACTGATACAGTCAAAATCAGGTAATGAAAACCTTAAAAAATAAGTGTCGTCAAGAAAATACTTAGAAGCGTTTTTGTAAAAGCTAATATCTCAATGGGGAGATTAGAGTCACTAAATAAAATTCTATGATGAAGGAGAATTTATTTTAAACGGCTTCTTTTGGTGTCATCTCAAATCTTTAGAGATATTTTTCTGGTATAAAAGTAAGAAATATTTTTTAATATTTAAAAATTTTAACACTTATAATTGTTGTAAAGAATCGAAATAGTGCTTCAATTCATAAGGAATAGCCTTCATTTATCCTATTTGGAATTGCCTTTATTTTCATAAAAAACCATTGACCTGTCCTTTACACGACATTCAATCTGTGTATTTTCCGTACATTTACATCCTTAAATTAAGCACGAATGTCACAACACAATATTGCAATAGACATCATTATACCTGCCTTCAATGAAGAGAATGCAGTCGATAAAGTCTTGGCAGAAATCCCGCGCGATTTGATTCGTGAGATTATTGTGTGTAATAATGGTAGTACGGACAAAACCGCCGAAGTAGCCCGTGCTGGAGGCGCAACAGTACTCGACGAACCACAAAAAGGCTACGGTCATGCTTGCCTGAAAGGAATCAATTATCTACGAAAAAAGCCCGACGCAGAGCAACCCGATATTGTTGTTTTTCTGGATGCTGACTATTCAGATTATCCAGAAGAAGCTCGATTGCTCGTCACGCAAATTACGGACAATGAAATGGATATGGTCATCGGTTCGCGGGCATTGGGCAACCTTGAACGTGGCTCAATGACTCCGCAGCAAATCTTCGGCAACTGGTTGGCAACCAATCTAATAAAGTTATTTTACAATTACGAATTTACAGATTTAGGTCCTTTTCGTGCTATCAAATGGCAGAAGTTGATCGACCTTAATATGCAGGATACCACTTACGGTTGGACGGTAGAAATGCAAGTCAAAGCCGCCAAAATGAAATATGCTTGCACCGAAGTCGCCGTCAATTATCGCAAACGAATCGGCAAGTCAAAAGTATCCGGCACGGTCAAAGGAACGATATTAGCAGGACACAAAATTCTCTGGACAATATTTAAATTACTTTAATGGGAAATGGTGTGATTGTAAAACAATCAAGCAATTCGATAATCATACAATCACACCATTCATCATTCATCATTTTTTGAATGGAAATTATCACTTATTCACTCATCGCATTTTACGATATAGCTTTGCTCTACATCACCATTTATTGCTTGATGCAGACGCATTTATTGTATTATTATCATAAAAAAAACGGTAAAGCCCGACCTAATTTGAAGCCTTTAAACGGTGATGCTGCATTACCTTTTGTTACGATACAACTTCCGATATATAACGAACAGTACGTTGTAGAACGATTGATTGATAATATCGTAAAATTGGACTATCCCAAAGACCGTTTTGAGATTCACGTTTTGGATGATTCTACGGATGAAACGGTAGAAATCACTCGAAAAAAAGTCAGCGAATATCAATCTAAAGGCTTTAATATCCAACAAGTACAAAGAGAAGTTCGCGAAGGTTATAAAGCTGGAGCATTGCGAGATGGGATGCCTTTTGCAAAAGGTGATTTCATCGCTATATTCGATGCCGATTTTCTACCGAATCCAGACTTTTTACGTCGCACATTACCTTATTTTGAAAATGAAAAAACAGGTGTGGTACAAACTCGTTGGGAACACATTAATAAAGAATATTCGCTGCTGACGCGCTTACAGGCAATGCAGTTGGACGTGCATTTTACGGTCGAACAACACGGGCGTTATGCGGGAGATTGTTTGCTTCAATTTAATGGCACAGGCGGTGTATGGCGACGCGAAACCATCGACGATGCAGGAGGCTGGGAAGCTGACACACTGACCGAAGACCTCGACCTCAGCTATCGCGCTCAACTCAAAGGCTGGGAAATTGTTTTTCTCGAAAAAGTCGGCGCGCCCGCCGAACTTCCCGCCGAAATGAATGGCTTAAAATCGCAGCAATTTCGCTGGACAAAAGGCGGTGCGGAGACCGCCAAAAAAATGCTTCCGCTCATTTGGAAATCCCCGATTCTTTTACGGAAAAAAATTCATGGAACAGTGCATTTGATGTCAAGTAGCGTTTTTATCTGTATCTTTCTTGTGGCGATTTTAAGTGTGCCTATGATGTTTGTATTGGAGCGTGTTCCTCTAGATTTATCTTATGCTTTTGTGTTTTATCTCGCGGTAATTGCCATGAGTTGTGTGTATTATTTTGCTAATGTACACGCACTACGCGAAGGGCAAAGTTATCTACGAACCTTAGTCAAATTTATCTTTCTTTTCCCCGTTTTTCTATCGCTTTCTATGGGGCTTTCTTTGCACAATACCATCGCAGTTTTGCAAGGTTATATTGGTAAAAAAACCGCCTTCATTCGCACCCCCAAATTTAATATTAATAACCTCAAAGATAGCTTCAAAAACCGGACTTATCTCGCCCGTAGTATTAGTTGGACGACCATTATGGAAGGTATCCTATCACTGTATTTTCTGGTAGCTATTATTTTCCAAATTATGTACATTGAGAGTCGCCCGTTTATTGTTTTTCACTTGATGTTGTTTGCAGGATTTGGGAGTATTTGCTATTATTCTATTAAGCATTTGAATGTAGGGGAAACAAAATAACCGAACGTGTTAAAAAAATGTTAGTTTAGTCCTTTCTTTCTACCCAAGACACTTACGGCTTGTACTTTATGTGTTTTATTCGTAATTTCGTCCTAAACTTGACAACATTACGGTCAATTTTTTATTAATATAAAAGAAGGTTTTTCGTTAAACTGGGCTAACACCTTGAAAACCTTTGACCAGTTTATTGCCAGATTTTACTATTAAATTCGACATAAAAGTTATTTCATATTAAAAAAATTGAAGGTAATATTATCAAGTAAATTTGATAAGGGTGCAGGACAAATTTTTAATTTTATTTTGAAATGCCACTGTACTGACGACTTTAGCCGTCAAGTGGCTCGGTACTTTCCCGCGACGGATAGAGTCGTCGGTACGAGGCAGATTAAAAATTTGTCCTGCACCCATTTGATAATGAGTGAGGGCATTCAAGATACACTCACTCAAAATTCAACATTAAGTATAAACTAAAAAAATGGTGTCCTCTGTAATAGAAGATATAAAACGTCAGTTTCAATATGGCAATGTGGTTACAAGACTCATCATTGCCAATGTTGCTGTATTTATTGCTGCCAATTTGGCTGGTTTAATCTTCTTTTTAATTGGCAAGGGTAACGGGTATTTTCTCACCAACATACTACATCCGTGGTTTTGTGCGTCTTACGAATGGAAACATATCCTATTCAAACCTTGGACGATATTCACCTACATGTTTTTGCATTATGATTTCATGCACATTCTTTTTAACATGTTATTTTTGTATTGGTTTGGGCGAATATTGAGAGACTTGGGTGGCAATCATCGCATCTTTGCCATCTATGTATTGGGTGGTTTGGCTGGTTTTGTGGTCTATGTGATTTCTGGTATTTTGATGGACGGTTCGGGTGTCATCGGACAGTACGCGCTCGGTGCTTCGGCGGGTGTCATGGCGGTGGTTTTGGCTGCTGCAACTTTAGCCCCTGAGTATTCGATGCACTTGTTGTTGATTGGTCCTGTACGCTTGAAATATATTGCACTCGTGCTCGTTTTGATGGATTTATTATTCCTTTCAAAAGGCAATACGGGCGGGCATTTTGCTCACTTGGGCGGTGCTTTTATGGGTTGGTTTTTTGTCTATCAATTGCACGAAAAAGGTAATGACCTTTCTGTGCCTTTTAATAATATGATTGAAAAAATTACAGGATTTTTTAGGAATATAAAAGACAGATTAAGCAGAAAAAGAAGACCGAAGGTCGTCTATAAAAACCCAACAGGCAAACGCGCTAAAGGCAATGCCAAAAGCGACCACCTCACCATAGTTCCCGACCAATCAGAAGTCGATGAAATCCTTGATAAAATCAAACGCAACGGATACGACAGCCTCACGCCCGAAGAACTTGAAACGCTGGCACGCGCCAGTAAAAATGCGAAGTAAAAGAGTGTTGAGGTGTTGAGGTGTTGAAGTGTTGACGATTTTATCGAAAATACTTCAATACTTCAATACTTCAACACCTCAACACTACAATCATGATAAAATTACTTGCCCGATTTGTGATATGGTTTGGACGTTGGGATATAGACAATGGCTTGAAGGATATGATGCCTGAAAAATCTGTCATGATAGCCGTGCCACATACTTCCAATTGGGATTATGTCTATGCAAGAGCTGTTTTTTATGAAATGGGTATTCCGCTCAAATTCACTATTAAGCGAAAATACGCGCAGGGTATTTGGGGGCTATTTTTTAGACCGATGGGAGCTGTCGGCATCGACCGCCGACCAAAGGATAATACCGGACGTAAAGTCAGTTACACCGAAGCCCTCTCGAATATCTTGATGGATTACGAAGGGCAAATCTGCGTCATCGTCACCCCCGAAGCCACACGTACTCGTCGCGATGAATGGAAAACCGGTTTTTACTATGCTGCCAAAGGTGCAGGCGTACCGATTGTACTCGGCTACATGGATTACACGACAAGAAAAGCCGGTGCCGGAAAAATCGTCTATCCTTCCGATGATATGGATGCCGATATGCGCGAAATCATGGATTATTATGAAGGCATTGATGGTAAATATCCCGAACAATCTGTGACCGATATTCGATGGAGGAAAAGTGAGCGAGTAGCGAGTAGCGAGTAGCGAGTAGCGAGTACTTTCATTTCGCTACGCGAAATATTTTTTACTCATCACTTGATACTCGCAACTCGTCACTCGCAACTCTCATCAACAAAAATGAAATCCACCGCCCTGCCCTCCGGCTTTTAATAAGCTGATCAAGAATGAGTTATATGTTTCATCTCCGGTGACTGCGCCTTTTTTGGCTGGATTGTGTCGTCTGGTATGTACCTTAAATCCGTTCAGTCCTTCCACTTCAATATCAATGATGTGCGCGTCATGTTCCTTTTGAGCAATCAGACAACCTTGTGTATGATCAAGCCCAATATGACTACCCGAAAGCGCAAGGCAAGTCATCGTGTTGACATTATTTGGCGCAAGCCGCGCAAGGTCGCGGACATTGCCTTTATACAACACCAATTCATCTTGATGATCACTTTGAATATAGGCATCCAATTTCTTTTTCAAACGCTCTTCCAATCGTAGCGCATCTGCATTAAAACGCATCGTAACACTCAAACCTCGTAACGTACCGAGAGCGTTCATTTTCTGTACATCGTGGATGCCCCACGCTGCCCCCGAAGGCAAATAGACACCGTTTGTGGTGGCTTTTTTTCGTAAAATATGTTCCGTTTCGGCTTCCGCTAATGCTGTGATAGACGCAACGTACAAATCGGCATATTCTAAAAATAAAGCACCACAATCGCGTACTACATTCGGATGCGCGACCTCAACTATCATATCCACGCTGCCACCATTTTTAATGTAATTTTGAAATGCCTCGCCCACACCCGCACCACGCAACCAATATTTTTCATGAACTATATCCTTATCCACTTCTAATTTTTCTATACTTCTGTTCCACACAAAAGCTAAGTCAAATTCAGACGTATATTTTGGGTCAGTCAATATTTTTTTACACAAAAACTGCCCTGTATTTCCGTAACCGATAATGCCTATTTTCTTCATAGTAACCGTAGCACGGGCTTCCAGCCCGTGTCGCATTAGTACACTGTTTCACAAATTTATTTACTTTTTTGAGTATTTCTTTTAAAATGACTCTTCACCAAAAAATCCTTAAATACAGTGAGTATTCGCGTCATTTTTGATTCGATTCATTTCAAAATAAACGTCAAAAAATGTAAATAAATTTATAAAACAGTGTATTAGTTCAATAAAATATTTTGACAATATAACGTAGGCGAAAGCACTACGCAGTATTTTTCACGTCAACACATTGGTACGTACAGCTTCCAAATCCCAGCTATCGCCTTCGTGTTGTTCGCATAAATTCATCAGGATTTCATCTTGTCGGCGACCTCGTTTCATGGCTTCCGAGTACGACATATTTTCATTAAAAGTCACCAAAGAATACTTGGAATAATAATCAGGAAAAGTTTGTTCCAATTGCATTTCGAGTTGTCTTTTTTCAATAAAAATAGGATTTGCAGTGTGATCGCGCATTTCGTGAAAATTATCTACTGCGAGGTCTGCAATCGCATTAGCGTCGGGTTGGCGAGTATCTTGAAATGTAGTAAAAATTCGTTTCCAATCGCCTTCATGTTTGTCCAAAATTTGGTCAAAAACCGTTACATCTTCAAAAGAAGCATTCATGCCTTGTCCGTAAAACGGTACAATCGCATGAGCTGCATCGCCCATGATAAGTGCCTTGCCAAAGGCTTGCCAAGGATAGCATCGAATCGTACCCAAAGTACCAACGGGATTTGTAAAATAATCGTCGAGTAGTGTAGGCGAGTGAGGCGGCAAATCGGGAAATTGTTCTTCAAAAAATTGCTTCACTTTCTTGCGTGTATCCAGTGCATCAAAACCATAATCGCCACCATAAGGATGAAACATTGTTACCGTAAAACTCCCGTCAAGATTAGGTAAGGCGATAACCATAAAATTACCACGGGGCCAAATATGCAGCGCATTTTTCTCTATGCGATAATCGCCATTCGCCGCAGGCGGAATGGTCAATTCTTTATAACCATGTCGTAGGAAATCTTGTGAATAATTAAACAATAATTCCGTCGTGTGCGACATCATACTACGTCGCACTGCCGAGCCAGCACCGTCTGTACCAATCACAACATCTGCCTGAATATCAGTGCTTTGTTGAAAATGAGCAGTGGCATTTTTTAAATCTATACCCGTACAATTCATTCCAAATTTGAGGTCAATCGTATCGTAAGTTTCAGCGATATTGAGCAAGGCGATATTCAAACCACTACGCGAAACGGAGTTGATATATTCGTCGGGTCTGCCACTGTATTTTGATAAAAAAGGCTCACCTGCAAGTGCGTGTATCATGCGTCCGTACATGGGAATGCACTCGTCGCGCACAGCATTCTCTAAGCCCACTAAACGCAAGGCTTTTAAGCCTCGATTCGACAAGGCGAGATTGATAGAACGACCTGCCGCAAGGTCGGTAGTTCGCATATCGGGGCGTTTTTCGCAAAGCGTAATTCGGTAGCCACGTTGCGCCATTCGTATCGCCAACAGCGTACCGCACAAACCCGCTCCGATGATGAGTACATGGTCGTTTTTCATTGTGCTTCAAAGTTAGTATCAAAGTTTTGAACTTTTGTATTTTTTGGTCAAAAAGTGAAATTTCCCCGTCTTTAGTAAAAACAATTCAATAACTTGTTCCATTATGCTTGTTCTTTTTCCCTCTAAAAAATTACAGCGCATTACGGAACAATTTATTTATTATCTTTTCATCCCTAATAAGGTGAGCACAAAAAAAATACCTTCGTGCATTTTGAAAAATGAACGAAGGCAAATTTATTTATTTCGCGTTCCTAAACAAGTTACTGATTGTCATGAATCTTCCTTGTTTTCAAAAGATTTGATGATTTCGTCTGCCGGTTTGCCAAGATTTTGCAGTGAAAATTCTACGGATTTGGCAAGTTCGTGTTTAGGGTATTTCTTTACGAATGTATTATAAAGTTCCTTTGCCTTGTCCAGATTTTTCAAATCATTTTCATAAATAAAACCTGCCAAAAAGAGTGCTTGCGGTGCTTTATCATAAGTCCGGTAGTTGTCATACAATTTTTCTAAAAGCTCCACTGCCTTACGAATGTTGTTGGACGAACGCGCGACTTCACCGGCTTTGTACAGGTATTCGGGAGTTTTGTCATCCTTCGGAAACTTTTTGGCATAAGTTTCGTATTTTCTAATGAGTTGCCCCGCAGTACTAAGGTCTATCTTTGCGGCATTTTCGGGATACAATTTGGTTTCAAACTCACCGATACGAGAATCTAAGCGTTCTTGCTCCGGCTTGAGGTAGTATTTGGCTTTTTCAATATCGGGGTGGTTTGGATTATTTTTGACAAAAAGCTGTGCTTGTTCTTGTGCTTCAGCACCTTGATTGAGGTGGTCGTCGTAGAGACCAGCAAGCATCAAACGGGCTTCGGGGACAGATTTGCTATCTGAATGTTTTTGAATGATACTTTCGAGTATCTGAGCTGCCGCCGCCGGATTATTCATAAAATTCAGCAGATTAGCTCCCTTCAATAAATAATCTGGTGTATGGACTTTATCATCGGGAAAACCTTCCGTGTAAGTTGTATATTTTTGATACAAATCCGTCGCGATGCGAGGTCTGATATTGCCTTCTTCATCTCTTAGTATTTCCTCTTTCTGGCGAATGAGGGTCTGCAATTTTTCATCTTCGGGCTTGAAAGAGAGTTTCGCGCGTTCTATACCGGCATGATTTGGGTGATTATCAATAAGGTATTGAAAATGCTCTTTTGCTTTCTTAGGCGCATTGAGATTTTCGTCATAAACTGTTCCGAGCAAGAAGCGACTGTCTGGCGTTATGCTTGAACTGGGAAATTCTTTAATACCACGCTCCAAATAGCTACCTGTTTTTACATAATTACCTGCGCGATATGCCAGCCCCGCAGAACGGTACATGTAGCGTCCACCGAGTTCTTTATCATCAGGATAGTCTTTGACATATTGCTCATATTTGGCAAATAAATTGCTGACGGACTGCGCCGTAGCTTGTTCTTCAACCTCTTTTTCGAGGGTGGCAATTTCTTCTTGAAATTTGCTTTTTTCAGAATTACAAGCCAAGAATATACTTGTGGCAAGAATTAGGAAGAGGATATGTGTTTTCATGTTAATATTCATTTGTTCGTAAAAAGGATAATTATTATAAATCTCTACTTTAGATAGTAGCGTCAGGTATTTAGTGAAAATGCAATCAACTCGTTATTTGTTTTGTCCTGATACTTAATACTTGATACATTTAGTCTCAAGTTAAATTTGAACGTCATTGTAACCGAAAGTCCTTACATTAGTCTAAAAAACATGCGAATTTACGGCACTTTTTTCACATTTTAAAAGTAATACAGATGCGTTATATCATTTTTTTATTGTCATTAATTATACTCACATTTATTTTCATGACTTGTTCGCCTCGTGGTGCGCGTCATTTCCTGACGATGGATGAGGTAGAACAGGTACAAGCTAAAGCCCAAGAAAAAAAGAAAACTGTATCAAAATACGCCCAACTTCGGGCTAATTCCAATTCAGCTTGTAATGACAAGCTCAATTATGTTCCTGACGCACAACACCTTGACCACAATACTCTGCGATATGTCCGTATGAATTTTCACATCATGCGCGACAGTAGAGGTAAAAATAATTTTACCAAATCAGAAGGCGTAGAGTATGTCAAAGGCTGGATCAATGCCGCTAATAAACAACTTGCCAAAAACAGTAAGATGAATCTACCACTTGGCAACGGCACACCTGTACTGCCAACCAATTATCGTTACGTTCTGGCTGCCGACCCAAACATACCGGGTGACAATGGTGTTTACTTCCATGATGACGATGAATTATATTATTTTGTTAAAACGGGAAAAAATAAAAATAATTATGTCAAAACGCCTTTCAAAAAATATGGAATTCAAAAAGGCAAAGTTCTCAATGTATTTATGATGCCACATCACCCCGATAGCGTTGCATCCAAAACCTATAATCCTTCAAAAACAGGAATTGCTTTTGTGAAAGAAGGCGCAGTAAAAATTGCCGGTCCTTATTATTTGTATAAAAATCCTAAAATGAAAAACGGTAAACCTTTCAATCGTGGTGCTTGGTTTTGCCACGATGTATTCAACCATGAGGTTGGTCATGTTTTGGGATTGCATCATACTTGGCGCAGCAACGACGGCTGCGACGATACGCCCAAAAATGCCAACTGCTATTCGCAAGATAAACGTAAAAAAGACTGTATCGACGGTTGGTCGAATAATGTGATGGATTATAATGTTCACCAAAACTCATGGACACCTTGTCAAATAGGTATTGTACAACGTAATTTTGCAAAAAAAGGCTCTTCACAACGCGGTTTGATCGTGCCGACTTGGTGCAAACTGAATCCTGAAAAAAATATTTATATCAAACGTGATGTCGTCTGGAATGGTGCGAAAGACCTTGAAGGAAATCTGACGATAGACAAAGGCGGAAAACTGACCATCGGTTGTCGCGTCTCCATTCCGAAGAATGGGCGAATTGTCGTCAAATCAGGCGCAACGCTTGTACTTGACGGCGCAACACTCGAAAATGACTGTGGCGACGAATGGCAAGGTATTCTCGTAGAAGGAAGCGGTAATAATAAAGGAAAAGTTATTTTTATGAATGACCCGACATTGACAAATATGAAAAATCCTTTGGGTTAAAAAGGAGAAATTCCAAAATGCAAGCACCAAATTTCAACAAAAATATAATTGAAATTTGGTGCTTGGGTTTTGGAATTTCCATTCTAAGTTCTCATCTTCGAGCGTTTTACAAGATAAGGCATTAGTACCTGTTTGAATCCCTCATTAATATCAGCTTCTACAAAATCGACGCGGTATTGCAAACACTTCATTTCCAGTTGCTCACGAAATTTGAGCATCTGTTCGGTGTAATAATCTTTCACTTGATTGGATTGGAGGCGTACTTTCTCTCCCGTCTCCATATCAATGAAAATATACGGTCGATTTTCAAATTCAAAATCAATCTCTTTACTTTTATCGACGACATGAAAAAGGACGACTTCGTGTTTGTTGTGCTTGAGATGTTGGATTGCCGAAAACAACCTTTCGTTATCTTCCGATTGCTCAAACATATCGCTGAATATCATCACCAATGACCTGCGGTGTACGCTGTCCGCTATCTCGTGAAGGGCTTGTGCGGCAGCCGTTTTTTTATCGCGTTTTGGATTAGCAAGCAGCCTATCGAGATGTGCAAGCAGCAGTTTGTGATGCGTCGTACTGGACTTGCAACGGGTGTGTACATCCACCTGATCCGAGAAAATACTGAGACCAAAAGCATCGCGTTGCTTTTTCAGTAGATTCATCAAGGCAGCAGCAGCAAGTGCCGAAAATCGCAGCTTGTTGACCTGTCCGGTATCTTTATCGCCCGCATCTGGAAAATACATGGACGAGGAAGCATCCACCACAATCTGGCAGCGCAGATTGGTTTCTTCTTCAAATCGCTTGGAGAATAATTTATCGGTACGCGCATAGACTTTCCAGTCGATATTTCTGGTCGATTCGCCCGGATTGTACAAGCGATGTTCGGCAAACTCCACCGAAAATCCATGAAAAGGACTTTTGTGTAAGCCAATAATAAAACCCTCTACCGCTTGCTTTGCCAACAACTCCAAATTGCCCAGTTGGCGTACATCATAATTATCAAATAAATCCATTCTTCTGATTGATATTTCATGTGAATAGTCGAGACCATTCAAGCTGAAAATAAAAAAAGCCCTCATTTCATTTGAAATGAGGGCATAAAGTAAAGAATTTTTCGCCGATTATTTGTGATTTACAATGAGTTTATCACTGATTCTTACAAGTATCACTTTTCGCAAAGCGAAAACGGCTATCCCGCTCAAAGGTGAGCTTCGATTTTTTCTTGTAATTTAGCTTTAGTGGTCAAACCGACATGCTTGTCAACGACTTCACCGTTTTTGATCCACAAAATAGTTGGAAGACTTCGGATGCCGAACTTCTGCGAAACCTCTGCGTTGGTATCTACATCTAATTTACCAATAACAGCTTTGTCGCCGTATTCTTCTGCCAATTGTTCCACGATAGGAGACAACATTTTGCAAGGACCACACCACTGCGCCCAAAAATCTATCATTACCAATTTGTCGGTATCTAATGCACTTTCTTTGAAATTCGTGTCTGTTAATTCTAATGCCATTTTATTTAATTTGATGGTGATTAAGTTTTCAATGAATGAGTGAATGAATTTTGAATGAATGAATCTTTTTGATGTCTTGGTGTTGAAACACGTTTGACACAAAAAATATTACTATATTATTATTATTCATTCACTCATTCATTCATTCAAAATTCACTCATTGAGAATTTAATGATGGTGATTATTCAAAATTGAATCAATACTGCGATTTGATAACGTTCAAGTTTTAAAATTGTTTTAGAACCCTGATACGCAATGTCGCTATTATTTTTTTATCAAACAATATTCCACCTCTGATTTTATGACAATATTTCACGGAAATGTAATTAATCAGACAATAGTTTAGGTTGAATAGTGTTTTTACTGCCTAAATGTCACATCAATACCTCGTTTTTATCGTCATTAAAAATATATTGTATATTTACACTGCTTCTAATTGATATTCAGATAGGTATTGCTGCAATTCATTTGAATTAGAAGGTGGCAAAATTATTGATATAACGTTATTTAACACCCGGAGTGACCCTTTTCCGGTACACACTTACTAAACACACGATTTATTTTGTACATTTTTTCCGATAATAATCCGAAACCAATTTTATTATTTGGACAATCTCACTTGTTAGATGTAAAACATTTGGTGAGTGCCAAGTATAAGTCTGTTGCTTTAGCTTTCCTTTTTATATTTTCTTTTACCAAAATTTCTGCCCAATGGGAAATCAACTACACACCGATAGAAGTTGAGGGAGAAATTCCACCGCGATTTTATCAAACCCTTCAAGAGGATACGCCTATCAATATCACTTTAAAAGAAGAACACATTAAGAAAAAACGTCGTAAAGAGTTTGAAACGAAAAGTGATTTTACCTTACGGGAAATTTTTGTGAGTGGCAGCATTTATTATAATGACCCTTGTACGCGCTATGTGCGAGAAGTCGCTGCCAGGCTCTTGTCTCCGCTCGAATCCAAGCCCAAAATTAGTGTTTCTGTCAGCCGTTTTATTACGCCCAATGCGGCGATTTGGCAAGATGGAACGCTGATTGTAAATATTGGTTTGCTTGCTCAACTCGAAAATGAAGCCCAACTCGCCTTCGTTCTTGCCCACGAAATTGGTCATTATCAATACAGTCATCCTCTAAAGCAGTACATACGAACGCAAAATCCCAGTAGTATTCAAAAACGCGCATTGGACAATCTCAAAGCCGACCTTGACTATACACAAGACCGTGAAGAAGAAGCCGATGCTTTTGCTTTAAAACTGTTGGACAAAGCCGGATACGACAGTCGCGAAGCGCAAAAAGCCTTGTCTGTACTCACCAATCATACGCACAAATGTGAGACTTTATTTGAATCTTTATTCATTGATAGAGCCGATGAATGTGGCGAATTGGAGGTGCAGCATTATAAGAATATGAAGCAAAGTCTCGCGAGACATTTTGCCCCGACGATGCTCCTACAACGTAAAGAAAAAATCAGTCGTACAGGTTCTCTACATGATGGCATTTATTTGGTATCTCAAAACAATTTTGAAGAAATAAAAGGCATAGCGCAGTTTGAACTTATTGAAAACGCCTACCATCAAGCCGATGATGTGTCAGCACTGTATCATGCTGCGGTCTTGAAAAAAAAATATCCTGAAAATGCCTACCTACATGCTAAAATAGCTGAAAGTCTCTATCGACTGTATTTTTATAAAAAACGTGGGATGATAGACCAAGTCTTACAATTGAATAGAGAAAATCATCCGGAAACGGAGATTTTGCGTTTGTCTTGCTTTCTCTATCAAGCCAATGAAGCGACTTTGCAAAAACTCACAGGAACTTACCTTAAAAGTCTATATGAATATTCGGGCAATAACGAAACGGTTGTCATCACAATGGCAAAATATATGGAGTTGACATTCGGACGAGAACAAGCGAAAGAGTTTTTTAATTACTACATTAAACATTTTCCGCAAGGAAAACATTATCGTTATGCAGAAGCGAGAGTTAGTAGTGAGTAGCGATTAGCGAGGTATGAAATTTTACAAAGTAAAATTTATGCATATTCTATAACTTGATATTCGACCACTTTATCTATTATGAAAAAAACATTATACGTATTGTTGCTTTCCATCATACTGCTGACTTTGGGCGGGTGTAGGGGCGCATTGCGTATAGACCGTACTCGTGCTTTCCAAGAGAAAAAAGAGATTGATAAAATTGTTTGTCTCGACCCTGATTTTGAAGTATTGACGACCACAGGAAAGCGCGGTACAAAGCGACGTACCAAACGAGCATCCAAAAAAGAAATTCAGTTAAATAATATTTTGGTGCGTAATGCTCAAAAAAATGATATAACTTTGCAAATCATTGACAGTGAACGCCTCACCACTCGTGATGTCGATTATTTCCGGGATATAGCACCGCTCAAACGCGAAATTCTCCAGATGAGTTTTTTGCAAAATTTTATTAATAAAAGAGGTAAGGTCTCCGAAAAAAATGTATTTAATCGACACGAAGGCGGTCCTGTGATTGGTTCGCATTTCAGTCATCTGGCGGATTTGTATGATACGCCGTATTTTGCCATACAAGGTATTACGATGCACCGCAAACCCAAGAAAGGCAAATTGATGCTTTTGGTCACTGCTCTACCATTCGGGGTAGCCAGTTTTTTTTCGCCGGAAGTGGACACCTATTATTACACCATTATCGCGGATGTGGTGCGGGCAGAAATCGTGTATAGAGAGGTTCGGAGGATAGATGCCGCAGCGTCGGATACTAATCTCAATGCTTTGGTTTATGACAGTTTTAAAATCATTTCTAAATAAGGACGACGGACGACGAACGGTGAACGGCGGACGGTGGACGGCGAACGGTGAACGACGGACGACAGACGAGGGATTGAAGTTTGTCTTTTTGTTGTTTTGTTTTTGTTTGTCAGGTAGCTTGTATGCCCAACCCACAGGCTATCAAGGCAAGCGATTGATGTTCAAAACAGATGTCATATCTCCACTTACAGAGCGCGGTATTAATGCCGGTTTGGAATATGTGGTACTTCGTAATCTGGTGGTCGGCACGGACTTTTCCCTTACGGGCAAAAAATATACTCAACGCCTTGATAATTACTACGATGTACATGGAAGAAACCCTAAATCAAAAGCTCAAATAAATGATATGCAAGTTGGTGTTACGGTGCAATATTTCCTTAATACCGCCCTCCCTGCGCCCAACGGATCTTATGTTTTTAGCAAGTACTCCATCGGGACTGCTGATATTTTTGGCAATAAATACGAGATAGACGAAGGTGACCCGGATAATAATGTTTTACAGGCATTTAAAGTTTCACAAGTGTCAAGTCGGCAGTTGGATATAGGCTTGGGTTATCAGGAAGTTGTGTTTGGTTTTTTGTTGATAGATTTTGATTTTGGGGTGAGTGCGGCATCCTTATTTACAGATAAAAAAGATAATGACGATACGGTCGGTTATACGAGTTTGATTTCTAATTTTGCAAACAAACACGGACCGAATATTTATAGTCTCGGCTCATGGCGCGAGCGTCCGGGCGGTCTGGGATTTTCTGTACATCTCAAAATTGGTATTTTATTATTTTAGAGGTAGCACAGGCTTCCAGCCTGCATTGTATATATAGTGAATTTTAGTATTGTAAAATATGCTCTGACGAAAAAACAGGCTGGAAGCCTGTGTTACATTCAATGATAAAATTAATAGGCATACCATTTGACGGCAATTCGTCCTTTCTAAAAGGTCCGGCTCATGCTCCGCAAAGAATCAGATTAATGGAACGGGAAGGTGCTGCCAATTCTTTTTCGGAAGAAGGAGTGGAGATTAAAGATAAGGTCAATTATATTGATTGTGGAGACATTCATTTTGAAAGCACTGAAGCTAAGGCGGCGTTTCACACCATTCAAAAAACCATTAAAAACCTACTCAAAGATACCGACAAAATCATCTCATTTGGAGGCGACCATTCTATCAGTTATCCCGTAATTGATGCTTTTTCTGATAAATACGACAAACTGAATATCCTTCATCTCGATGCGCACAGCGACTTGTATGACAATTTTGACAATAATCCCTATTCTCATGCTTCGCCATTCGCGCGACTGATGGAAAGTGGTAAAATTAATTCCTTGACGCAAGTTGGAATTCGTACATTGAATACGCACCAAAGACAGCAAGCCGACAAATTTGGCGTGGATATTATTGAAATGAAAGACTTTGGTTTTGACTTCATTCAAAAGTTAGCATCGCCACTCTATCTTTCCATAGATTTAGACGTTTTAGACCCTGCTTTTGCACCCGGAATTTCGCACCACGAACCGGGAGGAATGACAACAAGACAATTAATCAGTATCCTTCAAAATATCTCTGTCAAAATTGTAGGAGCAGATATTGTCGAATACAATCCCATGAGAGATATAAATGATATGACGGCTATGGTAGCGTATAAAATCTTTAAAGAGGTCGTTGCCAGAATGGTGGAATAATATTCGGTTTAAGTAGTGAGACAAAAATAGGCTTACAATTTTGACGTGGTTATTTTTTCGATAGTTTTTCTTACAAAAACCGCACATAGCCCACGCTACGTAAGGATTTTTGTAGGGAAAAATAGCGGAAAAAGAAACCGTCAAAAAGTAAGGATATTTTTGTCTAAGTGAAAGAAATTAAATAAGATGTCCCATAATGCGAAGTATTTTTTTCGTCTAAGGATTTTTTGAAAGCCGCACATAGCCTTAGCTACGTAAGGATTTCAAAGGATTCTTAGACGGGAAAAAGACGAGTATAATGGCACATGTTATTTATTTTCTTTCACTAACTACTTATGCTTCTAAAAATTCCTAAAATTATTATGACAGATAAATTTATAACAACACTCTTCGAAACCCATCAAGACAGTCCCAAGTGTCCGACCATAGAGCGGGTAGAGGCTTTTGTCAATCAGTTGTTGGGGATTCTTTTCCCCGACCTGACGGATAAACCGTACAGCAAAGAGGAAGAACTCGCCTTTGATTTGTTGAATTTAAAATCGGAACTCTACGAGATACTATTTATGTATCCCAATCGCGAATCTATCAATGCAGATAATAAAACTGCCTTGTTTTTTGATACATTGGAAGACATTTATCAGGTATTAAACACCGATGTAAAAGCCATGTACGCAGGCGACCCGGCAGCGATTAGCGAACATGAGATTGTGCGGTCGTATCCCGGATTTTATGCCATTGCAACCTACCGATTAGCACACGAACTGTATAAGCTCAATATCAAAGTCATTCCCAGAATGATTGCTGAAATTGCACATTCGAGAACGGGCATCGACATTCATCCCGGTGCGAAAATCGGGAGGGGTTTTTGCATTGACCACGGAACGGGTGTTGTGATAGGCGAAACCTGCGATATAGGCGATTTTGTCAAAATATATCAAGGTGTGACACTCGGTGCTTTGAGTGTAGAAAAGAAATTGGCGAAAACAAAAAGACACCCGACGATAGAAGACCACGTTGTGCTGTATTCCGGTGCTACGGTATTGGGCGGCGAGACGGTCATCGGTCATCATAGCATTATCGGTGGTAATACGTGGATTACGAGAAGTGTAGCACCCGAATCAAAAATTTATTATCAATCTAACGAGAATCGTTAATACGCCTACTTTGTAGGGACAGGGCATGCCCTGTCCCTACAAAGTAGGCGTGGCATATATTACGCAAATATGAAAATTGAACATTTAATAGGCAACACCCCTTTGGTGGAATTAAAAAATATCAATACGAATAAATCCGTTCAGGTATTTTGCAAGTTAGAAGGACAAAATCCTGGCGGAAGTGTAAAGGACAGGGCAGCTTTTAATATGATTAAATCCGCATTGGACAGACGCGAAATCAGACCCGGCTCAAAACTCGTAGAAGCCACCAGTGGAAATACGGGGATTGCCTTGGCGATGATTGCTCAATCTATGGGAGTCAATATGACCTTACTCATGCCCGAAACGGCAACGCCCGAAAGAGTGAAAACGATGAAAGCCTACGGTGCAGAAGTCATGCTAACTCCGGGCGATAAGACCATCGAATATTCAAGGCAAAAGGCGCAGGAAATGGCGGATTCCGGCGAGTATTTTATGCTCAACCAATTTGCTAATCCCGACAATTACAAAATGCACTACAAAACCACCGGTCCTGAAATATGGGAGGATACCAAAGGACGAATTACGCATTTCGTCTCCGCAATGGGGACTACCGGAACTATCATGGGCGTATCGCGCTACTTGAAAGAACAAAGAAAAGACATTCAGATTGTAGGCACACAACCGACCGATGGCTCGCGGATTCCGGGTATTCGCCGATGGTCGCCCGAGTTTTTACCGAAAATATATGAACCCCAACGGGTCGATAGAATCATTGATGTGAGTCGTGACCAAGCCATCCAAATGACCAGAAGAATGGCGCAAGAAGAGGGCATTATGGCAGGTATGAGTAGCGGCGGTGCGTTGACGGCAGCTATGCAAATTGCCAACGAAATCAGCGATGGGGTCATCGTTTGTATTACTTGCGATAGGGGCGATAGGTATCTTAGCTCGGAGTTGTTTGAGTAATAGCTTATTTCGTATAACTCAATTTTAATAACGATCATAATTTTCATTCATGAATATCATATTACGTTCACTTACTTTTATTTTAATTACTATCGGTTTATTTGGGTGTAGCGGTTACAAAAAAGCCGTGCGACTCGAACAACAAAGGCAGACTTCAAAAACAGCTTTACCGCAACAAAAAACCGCGAAAACATCCACCAATCCTTCCCCAAAAACATTCAAACAGAAAACAGTGCCACTCATGGCTGCCGATACGAGCAATGCCAACTCATTGTTGTGGGAAATTTCGGGAAAAGATTTGACAACATCTTCCTATTTGTACGGAACAATACACGTCATTCCGAAAAAAGATTTTATCCTAACGGATTTATTGAAAAACCGATTCGCACAGACGCAGCAACTCGCGCTCGAAGTGGATATGGACAATATGCTGTCGATGATATCTGCCTTGCCCGAAATGTTTATGGACGATGGCATGACCCTCAAAGATTTGCTCACAGAAGAGGAATACAATCGCGTGGATGCTTATTTTGCCAATAAAGGCATGGGCGGTCTGTCGATGTTTAATCGGATGAAACCTATTTTGGTCTCGTCGATGATGATGGAACAAGGACCGACGAGCGAGGATATGACTTCTTACGAAATGGAATTGATGGATATGGCAAAAGACCGTCAAATGGCAGTACATGGACTCGAAACCGCCGCTTTTCAGATGGGTGTACTCGACAGTATTCCTTATAAAGCACAAGCAAAAATGCTCGTACAATCTCTTGACGAACAAGCGGACGGCGGCGCAATGTATGATGAAATGGTTGAGTTGTACAAAAATCAAGACCTCAAAGGATTGCAAGCTGCCGTAGCCGCCGAATCGGAAGGCGTAGAGAATTTTGACCATGCGCTACTCTACATTCGCAATCACAATTGGATACCCGTCATCGCTGAAATGGCAAAAGAAAAACCAACGTTTTTTGCGGTCGGTGCAGCGCATTTACCCGGCGAAGAGGGAGTTATCAGATTGCTCCAAAAAGCCGGTTATCGTGTCGTTCCTCTTCGGGAAGTGAGTGAGTGATGACTGTGATGAATTCACTTGATTATGAACGTTGTACTGACTGCTTTAGCTGTCAAGTGAATTATCATTACAATTCTTAATCAACGTAAAAAACAATAACTTACAAAGATATTTATTAGCTACTTGACAGCTAAAGCAGTCAGTACAATTGCCACATTACATTTTCACAAACCGCTTTGTAATGATTTGATTTGATAAAATGACATTGATAAAATACATTCCTTTAGATAGTCCTTTTACATCAATCTGAAAAGCATTACTTGTTGTCAAAATATGTCCATTGATGTCAATAATTTCAACAGAAATAGGCATAGCAGTTGAATGAAAATTAATGAATAAAAAATCAGAAGCCGGATTGGGAAATACATCTAAATCCGTTTTGATAATTGAGTCATTCGGAGTAGGAATTTGATAACAGGCAGCCCTTGAGAGGTGTTCCATAAAGAAATTAGTCATTCCATTGACCGCAGGAGTGCTATAAAAAATAGGGTCGGCATGTACGGCACTTTGGACGGGAACAAAATCCGTCGGTACACCCGCCAGTATGAGCGATTCAAAAAATATTTGACTTTGATAAAAAGGAACGGTGCAGTCGAATGTCCCGTGATAAATCCTGATAGGCGGGTCGCTACCATCAATGTATGTCATCGGATTGGCAGACCTCACTCGCTCAGGACAATCTGAAATATGACAACCTAATAATTGAGAAACAAAAGACTCCGGTTCATCATAGATAATAGCGTCATTACAAGAATCGGGTGGCATAACGGGATAATAATCATCTGCCTTCATAAAATCCGTAGGACCAAAAAAGTCAACCACCGCTTGTACATCACTACTCAAATCCCGATAGCCCAAATGATGCCCTGCAAGGCTATCAATACCATTGGTCGTTCCCATGATGGCTGCGAGATGTCCGCCCGAAGAATATCCTACCACACCAATCGCACAAGAATCAATATGATACAGGTCGGCATGACGACGCAAATACCTTATCGCAGTTTTGCAGTCGTACAACTGTGCGGGCCAAATGGTATCAAGGCTATACCGATAATTGATGTCTATGATAATATATTCGGCTCTGTCATATAGCCTTCGGAGTTCAGGGCGAAGCTCTCCGAGTTTTGAGCCGTTCTTCCAACCGCCACCGTGAATATAGACCACCGCCGGACGGGGTGTTTCCGTACCGGGCGGAATATATACGTCTAATAGCTGTCGTTCTTGTCTATCACCAGTATAGTCAACATCTGCATGAGTGGGATAAATCTGCCCAATTGCCTGAAAAGCAAACAGGAACTGTATGAGAATAATACAGTTTTTTACAGCAAGGAAATTCATAATGGTTTTTGTCTAATTCGTGAATATCGTATTTATGTGCTGCAAAATTAAGCTATCTTTTGTTGATTTTTTGTCAGAAATGACAAATCGGCATCAAAGGTAACTTTGATGCCGATTTGTATGGAAATAATATATAATTTAAAAATGGAAAACTCCAAAAAACAAATTTCAATCAGATGTATTTTATCTAATATTTCATTGGAATTTAGTGCTTGGAATTTATTCATTTAGCGGTTTATCCGCAATTTGTTGTTTATCTATATTTCTGTTTATAAAACCAAGAGTTATCATTCAGTGTAAAAGAAAGCGATGTTTTAAAATAACTTTCTTCTAACAAATCAGGATGCCCTTGTCGTCCGAATTCAAAGCCGAGATTGACAAAAGAAGGTACACCTCTCGGCAAGATAATAGGTAAGCCAAAACCAAAAGTAAGCCCGTAATTTCTAAGTTGCTGACCATCTATCATACGCGGGTCTGTCGCATAATACGCCCCTGCACGATAGCGGACTCTTTCGAGAAAATCAAGCCCTCTATCATTGGGTGTGATTTCAAAACCGAAAGCACCGCGCCATGTATTGGCGAGTGTTTGTGGTTCAATCGGATTGTCGTAGTTCTCCCAATTTGTAGTTGAGTAATCCACACCAATCGAAAATCGACGGTCTTTTTTCAAAGTAATACCTACACCAAAGCTGCTCGGCAGCTTCATTTCACTATCTACATTATTACTATAAATGGTATCATAAGAAAAATTAGAATTTTCTCGTACACTTTCATAGTTCGCATAAGAGGAGCGGGTACGTCCGAAATTATCATCCCCTTTGAGTTTGATCGTTGTGCCGGGAGTGCTTGTTACACCAATAATGACATGGGTTTTATTTCGTCGTTTGAGTTCTTCTTTTGGGTCGGCGAGTTTGTTGAGCGTGTATTGATACTGAAGACCAAAGTCCCAAAACCAGCCATTTGAACTGATACCGCTCGTCTGAATATCATTAAGATAAGCAACAGGGTTGCCCAAGTCAACAAATAAATCACGATTGACTTTTCCAAACAAATAATTGGCATTAAATCCGGCAGAAAGTCCCTTATAACGAAAGCCCGTACCAAAGTACAATTTGTAGCGTTGCCCCTCGCCCGAACTGTAACGGCTTAGGCTATCTAAGACTTCATTGTAAGTAACATTGGCTACATTATATGCCACACGACTATGTGGCAACAAACCAAAACTCGCGCCCCAATCGAAAGGGTAATCTTTCTTTTTGGTAATACGATTCAAAGGATTGAGCATCGGAAAACCCAATGCGAAATAGGACAAATTGCCTGTCTGCTTATTCACTTGTTCCTCGCCTCGCTCCAAGCGCGAAAATTTTGCATCTACGCCCGTCTCAAAGGAAGTGTAACTCAATGTGGAATAAGACGCAGGATTAGCCGGATTGAGGTGATACGCACTCGTATAAGCGACCGTCAAACCGCCCATCGCACTTGGTGCAGAGAGTGTCGGATGATTGAGGTCGCCCAAGCCAAAACGGGAATAAGGCGAATTGTCTTGTATCTGTGAAAATACCGGATTCAAACCGATGAGCAAAAAACAAAAGATGATTATATACTTCATTTATGTTGTATTGGTGATTGACGGCTTACCCGCTCAATCACTAAAATTATAGACTAATATTTCATTTAATCCTGTCAAGACAAGATTTGGGCGTGCAAATATCTCACTTTTCAATTCAGTAACAAAATAATTCGCATCACCACCGGTAATTATAACGTTTATTTCACCAAATTCTTCTTTATATTGCCTGATAAAGCCCTCCATTTCGAGTGTTGCGCCCATTTGCGCGCCCACGCGCATACAAGTTTCCGTACTATAACCGATGAATCCGTCCAAACGCTGCCTTTTGACCAAAGGCAATTTTGACGTAAAATGGTGCATGGCTTTGTATCGCAACTTAATGCCCGGCGTAATCGTACCGCCCATATAAACGCCATCTTGATGCACAAAATCAATGGTAATGCAAGTTCCGGCATCTATCACAACAGCGTGTTGTTGTGGAAATAATTGCCAGGCACCGACTGCCGCCGCAATGCGATCTTTACCAAGCGTTTCGGGCGTTTTATAATCATTACGAATGGGTAAAGCCGTATTAGTATCTAATTTTAAATAAAACACTTTTTTTTGCAAAAAATCATCTAATTCAGGCGAATAAGTAGCCACGGTAGAAAGTATAGCTTTGTCAATATTATAAATATCAATGACTTTTTCAATATCCACTACATTCGCCCGTTTCAATACCGGACGTTCAATGAGTTGTTGCCCTTTAAATATACCTAATTTGGTACGCGAATTACCAATGTCGATAGTCAAATTCATATAATGAGGAAAAATACAATGTTATAAATGTAATATGGTAAATAAGGGTTTTAAAATCCCATGAGAAAACGTCTTGCTCAATTTATTTCAGCATCTCCCGGATGGTGAAAACCAATTTTAAACAGAAGCTACTGTCTGAAATCGCGCCTTGTCGTTTGGGAGATTCCGAAATAAATTCGGAATGACATTACTTTTTATTTTTGTGAGAAAATCCTTCTATAAAATGCTGTCGCGAGTGTGTTTTAAAAAAGGTTGATTTTTATTTTACGAATTAGGGGGAACGAAAAGTCGTTTTTGTAATATGTTTTTTAAATTGAAGGAGAAGCGTGAGTCGGCGGACATTTTGAAAATGTCAGGCGACAATATTTGTTCACTATTCAATGAAAATCAATAATTTACAAAAAAAATTATTTATCGTTACTTAAAACAATTTCGCTCATCCCCAAATGGTGGTGAAATTTCTTTTTGATTCAAAGTAACACAGGCTTCCAGCCTGCACTTTCGGTGGATTTCCTTCACAACTAACGTGGTGCAGGCTAGAAGCCTGTGTTACTTTTCACCTTATCTTGGGGATGAGCGAACAATTTAAATCAAAAAATGTAAATATATCTCATCTGACATTTTGAAAATGTTCGACGAATAAGGTTTTTTAAAAACCTAAAAATCAATAAATTACGCATTATGAAAGCAACTTTTCGTTCGCCCTGTTTTATGAATGAATGTTTTACGAACCTCCTCCGCGTTTGAGGAGTTCTTCGAGTGTATTGAGGTGGTCTTCAAATGCCTTTCGTCCAACATCGGTAGCGGCATAGGAAGTTTGGGGTTTGCGCCCGACAAAACTTTTACGGACTTCGATGAATTTATTTCTCTCCAAAGTCGAAAGATGGCTGGCAAGGTTGCCATCGGTAGCGATGACTTCGTTTTTGAGCGTCTTAAACGTCACCCAGTCATTTACCATTAATAAAGACATGATACCGAGACGTTTGTGATTGTCAAAAACCTTATTCAGTTTTTGTATAATATCTTTCATTCACGCTCGTATTTAAAGTACATGTATGCGCCATATACGATGTGCAATATACCAAAACCTAACATCCAAAATTGTAAACCATATCCGGGAAAGTAAGCAGCGAGTAAGCCCAAAATCATCTCACAACCACCCAACCATCGAATCTCATTGAGTGTGTACATGCCACCCGTATAAAGTGCCAAGCCATAAAAAATCAACATGCCCGGAGCCAACATTCCAAAGTTTCCTTTTGTCAGCATGATCAGGCAAAACAAACCGCCCACAGTCATCGGAACTGCCGAGTTGAACGCCAAACGGCGAGAGGCTTTTGTCCAGAGTTTTCGTCCTTGTTTGCGCGCCTTTCGAGTGGTAAAATACAAACCCGACAAAAAGGCTAAGAGCATAACCAAACTCGCATCCAAGAGCAAAAAGGTGAGGGGTTTCATACCCCATTTTAGACTGGGTAGCTGTTGATATGCCTGCTTTTCGCTAAAGTCATAATTGTCCATACCCAAGTATGCCGCCAAAGCAAAAGCTCCTATCAAAGCTATAATCCCAGCCGACACGCCAGACAAGCCACTCAAAGACAAAAAGCGTGTAGAACGCTCCATCATAGAACGAATCTCACTCAGGTTTGCCAAATGTTCTTCATGTCTGTTTGTCATAAATTTTACTTTTTAAAAGTGCTTTGATTAACAAAGTAAGCATAAAGATTTAACTTTCGCAAGGTATTTTCTCATTTTTTGTAGGACCTGCGAGTTTTCAGTCAACCTATAAAGGTTATTTTCTTCCTCTTCCCTAATCTCACAAACACTTTAGGCGTTAATTGCGTTTGAATACCTGTTGATGCTCGTATAGGCGGTTTTAACCGCCATGTCTAGCGAAATTATTTTTAATTATTAAAAAAAATATTTTACATGGCGATTGAAATTGCCTGTACGACATTCTCGGTCATCCTATAAAACAGTCGCTACAAGGCAAGAAAACAATGCAGCAAATCAAAGAGATTCTTGGGAAGTATAAAAGAGTAGAACGACATGTTTTTTACTTAATCGGCGCACAGTTTTGTTTGCAACTTATCAATTCGGCTTTTTTCATTTTGTTCAATTATTTTATGGAAAAAGAGGGCTACCCCGATTATGAAATTGCGGAGATTGTAGCGGAGCGATTTGGGGCGGTGATGCTGTTGGCAGCACCACTTGGTTTTTTTATTCGGGGCAGACGATTGAAGCCCTTTTTTTATGTGGCATGTGCCATCGTACCGACGTTTTCGTTGCTTTGTATTTATGCTGCCGAAAATCATTTGGATACCTTGCTCACTTGGGGAATGAGGGCTTGGGGCGGTGGTTTTGTGTTTATGCAAGTGACGGGTTTGCCTTTTATTTTGTTGAATGTAAAACGCGAAAATCACTCAGAAGCTATCGCCATGTGGTTTCAGATGTGGAGCGTGACGGTCTTCTTTGCCGGAGTCGTTCATTTTGTTTTAAATACGCTCGAACCTACACTTTTTGATGAACGTAATATGCTGATTATCTTTTCTTTAATCGGTTATTGTTCGTTTTATTTTATTTCAAAAATTCGTATCGAAGAGCAATCTTCCGAGCCACTTCCCGTGCGCGAATCGAGCGGTTTGGCAAAGGCATTTTATACCGTATATGATGTTGTGCGACCTTATGATTGGGGGCGCATCGTGAGTACTTTGATTCCGACTTTGATTATTGCAGTCGGAGCAGGTTTTACGATTCCGGTGATTAATCTTTTCTTCCTCAATATTCACGGTATTGAAGCGGATACTTTCGCAGTGATGAGTGCGATGACTTATGTGATGGTCGCGATAGTGGTCGTGTTTATGCCCTATATTCGACGGCGTTTTGGTTATAATATTGCGATTACATTTTTTCAAAGTATGGCGGTCATTTCCCTCCTCATTATGGCAACAACGGAGTATTACGCGGAAGCGGGTTTTGCGGCAGGTATCGCGGTATTTTTTTATATGATTCGTCAACCATTTATGAATGCCGCCGGACCGATGACTTCCGAACTCACCATGTATTACGTCGGTGAGCGGAACCAAGAAATGATGAGTGCTTTGAATGCTTCAATTTGGTCAGGCAGTTGGTTTGTCAGTATGCAGATTTTTGCATGGCTGCGCCAAATGGAATATCGCTATGTGACCATTTTCCTGATTACGGTCGTCTTATATGCAGTGGGTGTGGCTTGGTATGCGTATTTGATTTATTTGTATCATCAACGAAATTAAACTTATGCAAGTAAGCATTTTAACTATTCTAAACGTGATAATGCTTTTTTGACCTGACACCTATTCATGTTTGGTTTTATTTCATCGCTGTAAAGTATTTTTATAATTTCTTTGTCTATCTCTGCATATTCGGTGACGTAGGAGTCTTCTCCATTAAAAAATATACTTTCAGGATAGGTGTCCGTATCATTAGGCAGCCCCAAAATTTGAGTCAACTCTTCTCGATAGATACTACTGAATCTACCAGAGGAAATCTCCCCCACATTTACAAAAAAAGTCGCAGATTGGATTTCTCCTTTTATGGGAATCACATTACCCGCCCCCCTAACTGAAGTAGCATTCGGCAAAAAATCACAAAAAATAGGTTCATAGTTTTCCTTGTAATCTTCGTAAATGCTAAAAACTCCAATTACATTAGCCTCATCCCTTTCATCTACGATATCAATTGATATTTCATCTATCAAGTCGTTCAACTCATCAATTACTCTTTGTTTTTCATTGTTAAACTCACTATATTTTAGACCCTCAAAATGAATTTTTATATCTTTAGTCCATTTTCGGATATTTAGATCTTGTGGACGAATCTCACTTCGCATAGCAATATCTATAAAGTATTGATGTGCAGGCAGCGTCAGTTCAATATCTTTTTGGCAGGATATAAATGTAATAATAATACAGGTAATTATTGCTTTTTTCATGTGAAGTGATTGTTGGATAAAAGTAATAAAATATTTTCTAAAGAATTAAAAACCTTTACTTTTTAACAGTGGCTTCGTCATAAAAATATCGCTCATTCTTATTATTAAGAGTGAATAAAAAGCAATGTAAACCACAATTAATTGATAATTTCGCGCAGCGAAAAAAATACTGCAAACTGCACATTTTAAAAATTATGATTAATATAAACACAGCAACAGCAAAAGAACTCTGTGAACTGAAGGGCGTAGGACCTGCATTGGCAAAACGCATTATAGCTTATCGGAAAGACCAAGCGTTTAAAAAAGCGAAAGATTTGGAACAGGTGCGAGGTGTTTCGAGTGAAATGATAAAGTCTTGGAAAGGGGAATTCACTTATTCGGGTGGTGCAAAAAAAACGAAAAAAAAGTCTTCTACTAAGCCTAAATCCAAGCCCCGAAGCAGCACAAGAAAAACAACAACCAAACCCAAGTCAAGGACAACAAATAAGAAAAAAACGACGACTAAAACAAAGCGAAAAAAGAAGTCAGAATACAAGGGCGAACCGACTTTAAAAGAAGTGGTAACGGGTTTGATAGATAATGCCGTGACCAGTTTTATTCGTAAGAAATTCGAGGACTTTGATGATTATCTGGAGGAAAAAACAACGCCGAAAAAAAAGAAAACAACTAAGCCTGTCGTCCGGCAGAGAAAGGGCTTCATTCACAGAGACCACACCAAAAAACCAACTAAAGCAAAGCCAAAAAAACCGACTAAAAGTGATTCTAAAATACTGACTTTCAGTCAAATAAATAATTTTGCGGAAGCATTAGAAATAGAACCCGCAGCTATGCGGGCGGTGATAGAAGTAGAATCGAGCGGTGGCGGTTTTTTGCCGGATGGTCGTCCGAAAGTACTCTTTGAAGGTCATATTTTTTGGAGCTTAATTGAGGCGAAGGGCTTGAAGCCACGCAAGCTGTGTAAAGGCAATGAGGACATCCTCTATCCGCGTTGGACGAAGAAACATTATAAGGGCGGCACAGCCGAACACGACCGCCTTGAACGCGCCAAAAGCATACACAAAGAGGCAGCCCTATCGTCGGCATCATGGGGCATGTTTCAGGTGATGGGCTTTAATTATTATGTGACCGATTATCGGAATGTGACGGACTTTGCAGCAGCGCAGTACCTCTCCGAATTGGAACACCTCAAAGCCTTTATCGGCTTTGTGAAAACTAAGGATTTGTTGGCGCATTTACGCAGGCGCGACTGGGCGAAATTTGCTCGTGGTTATAATGGTAAATCGTATAAAAAAAATCGTTATGATGAACGCCTGGAAACGGCTTATCAGCAATTTAAACGACAACCGTAATCGTAGAATAAGTACAAATTTAAGTATCAAGCTCAATAATTAATTCGTTTTCAACGAATTATATGCGTGTCTCACCTCTAATAAATGAGAAATTGTAGCAAAACACAGGTAAAGTTCGTATTTTTGTATTTAAAAATTACCCATCCATAATGAAATATTTATTAACAAAATTTATACGCCGGATGCGTGTTGAGGAGGTTCGGTATTACAAAATTTTTAATGCCAATTATACGCAGAAAGGTAAGGAAAAACGAACAGTGGAGCTTTTTGATGCCTTGTATCAGAGAACTCCCGACGAGTATGATGCCTCACTTTCCAATAAGTTTTTTTCTAATAAAAATCGTAATGCATATTACAGGCTTAAAAATAGATTATTACATGATTTGGAGCATAGTATGATTACTTTTCATATTGAAGAAGATGAGGAGTTTATTATTATGAATAAAATTAAATTGGCAAGTATTTTTTTGCAGCGCACAGCGTATGAGGAAGCCCAAAACTATCTCGAAGAAGCGGAAAAACTCGCAATTAAACAACAAGCCTATAATTTACTGAATGTTATTTACGACAAATTTATACAGCTATGCCACCTCAATTACACACTCAATCCCACTCCTTTTTTAGAAAAAAAACAAGCCATACAAGCAAAACATGAACAGATACAGCAAAATGAATTATTGCTTGCAACGATTAGTTATCAACTTCATCGGTCTAATTTTTCGACCAAAGAAGAGGGCGTGATAGAAACTTTAGAGCAAATTCAAAATAATATTCAACTGACAGATAAAGAGAGTATTTCGCACGAATTGCGCTTAAGAATTAATCAGTGTGCGCGAAAAATTCTACTGCAAAAAAGAGAATTTGAAGCTTTGAGCGAGTATCTTCATGACAGTTTCATAGAGTTTAATCACGCCGGAATTTTTACGAACAAGAATCAGGAAGAAAAAATCATCATGCTGATTTGGTTGGTCAATGCCTTTGTCAGAGTAAAAGACGTGGATAAGACTATTCAATTTACGAATCAACTGAAAGATAATCTGGACAGCTCGAACCAAGCACTGAACAACAAATATTTGTGGCTGTATTGTCAATGTAAAATGATGGTTGATATCATTCAAAAAAAGCCAGAGCGTGCCATTGAAACGCTTGAAAATCTGCTTCATAATCCGACATATAGCAAAATATTAAATTATTTTTCGCTTTACCTCAATCTTTCCATGCTCAATTATTACTGCCAAAACATCAACGAAAGTATTGATTATATTGGAAAAATCGTCGTTTCAAAAGATTACAGAAGCATCTCAAGGCATTTGCAAATCAATATCGGCATTGTAGAATTGGCTTTACGTTATGAGACCCAAGATTATGATTATGCCTTGAATCGCTATAAGGAATTGCGACGAAAATACCGGAAAGAGTTGACACAAAAAACATATACCGAACAAAAACAATTTCTCGAAATTTTACGGGATATGCTCACCAAACCCGGCGTACTCAACCAAGCTCGCATGCAGCGAAAAGTAAGTCAATTTATCGCTGAGTATTCACATTTCGAAATCGGTGGCAATGAGCTGTTGGATTATAGCCTCTGGCTGAAAAGCAAAGTCGAAAAGCGTCCTTATTACGAGTTGATGTTGGATGCTTATTATGAAGAATAAATGCGGAGATACACAGAAAACTATATTATTTTTACGTCGGGCGCGAAATTATGGGTGCATAAATATGGCAAATTGTCGAACATTCATTACGTCAAATTGAGACCTTCGATGGAGGTAAAAACCTTGATATGATTTTTTTTATTATTCATTTTGCCTTAATTTTTATTATTTATGCTGCTTGTTTTACATTTAAAGGTGTAAGAAAAAACGGTAACAATTCTTGTTTATTTGACATTAAATCTCACTATAAATGTACGGCATAATGTAAATCACAAGAACAGGTCAATTTTAACCATGTAATATAATTTTAATAAAAGATTTTCAAAATAAAATAATTAACATGTTTTTGTGATAAACATAATTGAAAAAAATTTCAGAAAAAATTTGTGTCGTTTAGACACACTTCATTTGGTTTTTTATAGCGTCTGTGTATGCGGACGCTACTTTTATTCTCCATCAAATAAAATTGGGTTTCATTTAGTAGCATCTGTATTATTGGTTTTCTATGGGTGCTGCTTTTCAAATTATCTCATTTAGTATTGGTAAAGCAGAAATAGGAAAGGAGCTATCTTTTGATAGCTCCTTTCCTATTGGAATTCAATAACCTATATTACCATGAAAAGCGGAGTTTTCACTCCACTTAATTACTAAATGTGTATAGATGTTTGGATTATCTATGGAAAATTAGTTTTGAGTAATGTATGATTTGCCCGCTTTCATTCCTAATAGCGACAAAGTATATTCCAGACATTAATTGCAGATCAAGTGTTGTGAGGTCGGATGTACTTTTAATGGTTTTTATTGACTGCCCTGCTATGTTGTATATTGTTATTTGATTGGTAGCGTTCTGATTATCTGGTATTTCTATTTGTAAAATTCCGTTTGTTGGGTTGGGATATATGTTGACTTCCGATGCGGTGGGGAGAAGCTCTACTTTGTTTGGATTATCAGATGTTGGAATAAAAATCATTTCATACACATAGTGCGTAGAATTTGATTTTTCTCCTCCAAAATTATCTTCATCTTTTGCAAGGGGCCAAATCGTGACGATATTATCAATTCCGACCTGGATAGCCCCATCAGGAATCGAAATAGAGAAGTTTTTTGTCTCGCTGGCGGACAGCGGGATGTCGAATACTAAGGTACTTTCTGTGTCATATTCTGTGGGCAATGTTTCCGGTACTGTAGTACCCACATGCACCCGAAATGTAATGTCTTCTGTAAGCGAAGGAACTCCTGTATTGGTCAGGACAAGATCAGCACGAAGTGAGCTATTGACATCATCATTGTTATTTTTTTCTCCATTGTGCTTGCCACTCTTACCATTCCCGTCATCGTCTCCATCGTCGTCATCACTTTCGCTTCCGTCATTGTCATCGTCTCCATCGTCGTCGTCACTTTCGCTTCCGTCATTGTCATCGTCTCCATCGTCGTCATCACTTTCGCTTCCGTCATTGTCATCGTCTCCATCGTCGTCGTCACTTTCGCTTCCGTCATTGTCATCGTCTCCATCGTCGTCGTCACTTTCGCTTCCGTCATCTTTGTCCAAGACTAATTCAAATTCAAATTCAAATTGTGCATCCTGTTGTGCAAAGGTATTTGCGTAGATAAAGAGGGAGCATAAAATAATTAGTAAACTGTATTTCTTCATTGTCTAATTCGTTTAGAATTTCGATAAATGTTTTTATTTGTGGTAAAATTGCATTAAAATCAACAAAAAAACACGTACTTTTATGAAAAAAATTACATCGTTAATTATCTGGCATGAAATATTTGTTGACCAATGTTATACATCGAATGAAGGTGGAGGAAGTTCGACATTATAAAATTTTCAACTCCAATTACCTTCAAAAAGGCAAGGAAAAAAAGACAACTACGCTTTTTGACATATTGTATCATAAAACTCCAGACGAATATGACGATTTACTTGCAGATACATTTTTTCCTACAAAAAACCGCAATTCATATTACAGGCTTAAAAATAGGCTATTACATGATTTAGAGGCTAGTTTAATTTCTTTTCATCAGGAAAAAAATGATGAATTTGTGATTATGAATAAGATCAAGTTAGCAACTATTTTTTTGCAACGTAATGCTTATCGAGAGGCTCAATACTATCTCGAAGAAGCCGAAAAACTTGCCATTAAAGAACAAACTTACAATTTATTGAATGTCATTTATGACAAGTTCATTCATTTATGCAATCTAAATCATGCACTTAGCCCTACACCCTATCTGGAAAAAAAACAAGCGATGCAAGAAAAACATGAACGCATACAGAAGATTGAGCTTTTATTGGCAACGATTAGTCATCAACTTCATCAGTCTAATTTTTCTGTCAAAGAAGAAGGTATAATTGAGACCTTAGAGCAAATTCAGCAACAAATTGACTTTTCTCCTGAAGACTTATCGCCCGACTTACGCCTCAAAATTAACCGTTGTACGCGGAATATTTTATTACAAAAAAGAGAGTTTGAGGCTCTGGGTGAGTATTTGAGTAAGAGTTTTAGAGAGTTTGAGCAAGAAGGTATTTTTTCAAAAAAGAATCATGAAGAAAAAATCATTATGCTGATTTGGTTGGTCAATACCTTTGTCAGACTGAAAGAGATTGATAAAATTATTTTGTTTACAGAAGAACTTGGCAATAGCCTCGAAGTGGTGAGCAAATCATTACATGATAAATATCTATGGTTACATTGCCAATGTAAAATGGTCGTATTTTCTGTTCAAAGGAAACCAGAAATTGCCATTGAAATGCTCGAAAATCTTATTCATACGCCCAAATATCGCAAGATATTGAGTTATTTTTCCTTATATCTCAACTTGTCTATGTTGCATTATTATTGTCAGAATATTGATACGAGTCTTGAGTATATGGGAAAGATTTTGGTATCTAAAGACTACAAAAACATCTCGCGCTTGTGGCTGATTAATATTAGTATCTTAGAACTCATGCTACGCTACGAAGCAAAAGATTATGATTACGCTTTGAATCGTTATAAGGAATTGCGTCGAAAATACAGAAAGGAACTCACACAAGAGGGCTATGCCGAACAGAAACAATTTTTGGAAATTATCCGCGATATGCTCAACAAACCCAATGCACTCCGCCAAAATCAAGTCCGGCAAAAGATAACGCAGTTTGTAAACCAATATACTCACTTTGAAATTGGTGCCAATGAGTTGTTGGATTATAGCCTTTGGCTGAAAAGCAAACTCGAAAAGCGTCCTTATTATGAAGTGATGTTGGATGCTTATTATGAAGAATAAAAAAAGGGCATGAACACAATGTCAGTGTTCATACCCTTATAAAACTGTATCTCTCTCTGTTCTAATGATTTAGAAGCAAAACTGGCTATATCCTCCCCATCTATTGCCTTCAAATTCGGTCGTCCACTCTGCCCAGCCTGTTTCTTCTTGAGTAGTGGTTGTGTCTGTATCCATCACTATTTTGAATGGCTCTGCGTGAGGTGCGATTGTCAAACAATTTTTTGCACCGCTCAAAGGTATATCACAATCAATAGCTACATCCGGTACAATTTCTCCGGTTTTAGTGTCTATCCATTCACCCGCATCATTCTGGTAAGCAGCACTTGTTTCGACAGTCTCTATGACTGTTGGAGCAAATTGGAATACCCAAGGTGCGGTATTTGTAACATTGGTTTTGTCGCTCACTTTAAGTCCTCGTCTTGTTCCGTCAGGAGCTACTACAGTTCTTTGTCCTGCAACATCACATTCGGAAACATAACTATCCGGGTGGTCATAACAATTGGAAGTAATAAACAATTCTCCAAGATAACAACCAACGTACTGCACACAAACAGCATTTTTTAGGATTACCTTTATTGTTAGTGGGTAATCCTTCTTCAGTACCTACATAGAGGTGTGTTGTTCCGAGTTCCCAACCGTCAGTGGTTTAGTAGGTAATGATAAGGTCTGTCTCCGTAGTTTCTACGGTAACTGTTCTGGCTTCGATATGCTGCCCGCCGTAAAGTGTGTAGCTTTCTAAAGCTCTGGAGTCGATGCTTTGATGGGAAGTTTCCAATTGACTGACCGGAATCAACTCTGTTTGCTCACAAGCATAAAGCAAGACAAGCGCGCAAAGCCCAATCAATGAAATTAATTTGTTTATGTTTAACGATTTAAAAAACAATAAAATGTGATAAAAAAGTTTGAGTATTTTTTAGTCAAGAGTAACTTATTTTAATCTATTAATAAAATAATTTATCTGTAAAGATGAATGTTTGCTATTGAATTATTGTATTTATTAGGCTATACAAAGGTGCTAAAAGTTTACACCTCTTTACTGACAAATTTTTCATATAAATTACAGGGTTGAAACATATAAGTTGCAATTAATGTTTTTATAAAAAACTATTAATCAATAATTTGTCGAATTTAAGCTACTAATTTAAACTTAATAAATTACAACTACGAATAGTAGTAAGGTAAGTAAAAAAAGAATGAAGCGTCCATAAAAATAAGAAAACGTACAATTTTTTTTAATTAAATTTATAAATAATAATTAATTAATATTTATTGTTTTTTAAACTTGAAATTGTGACATAATAAAACAAGATTTTTAAAAAAATAAAAAAGCCCACTCAAAATTTGAGCAGGCTTTATTTCATCAAAAAAAATTTCGTATTATCATATTGAATCGACATCAATACTGTCTGCCGATATGTCCTCTTTTTCATCCTCACTAATGCGCGTTTTTTCCTTTTTTTCTTTCAAATGGTCATATTTATACACGTCCTCGCGTATAATTATCCAATCGTCGTGCTGCATCGGATAGCAACATTTGACTTTTGCCAAATCAACATTTTTATCTACGATATTGGCGTAGCCTCTGCCATTGAATTTTGATTTTACATTGGCATAGACTTCTACATCGTCGTATCCTTTTCTTTGGTATTTATTGCTCAAAAAATGAGCAAATTGAAGTATCATACCCGGATGTGTAAAGAGTTTTTTACGTTGCCTTTTATTCAAATAATCTTTGGTGCTGATTTTTATAATGCGGTCTTCCGAAGGGATTTTAACTGTAAATCTACCCTTACCTTTTTTGGTACGCAACATCATGTGCCACGAGTAGCGATGCCCTTCTTCCGTCCAATCGGTAGGACCTTCAATCAAAAAATGTCGCAAAGGAAACAGGATATTATAAGCACAAAAAACGACGATAAACCCGACGATAAAACGTTTATTCCAAATTTGAGAAACAATAGAAGGCGTGGAGTCAGTCGTATCCAATGTGGCTTCGGCAGCCACAAAATTCGGCAAAAAACGATGTGCAATACGCCGGGGCCAATCCGGTGAAAAATACATCAAGCTCAAGGCAGTGGATAAATATGGAAATATTCCGATACTGAATATCACCTTATTCATAGCATGAAAAAATATCACCGCTACGATAAAAAAGCCGCGTGTACGCCGATTCGAAAGAAAAAATACAGCAGTCAAATCCAGTATCAACCCACCATAACTCATAAACACACCCACCCAATCAAGTTCGAGAATATGCCCAATAATCGGTACGTCTTCGGCACTGCCATTGAGCCAATATATCAAGGGAATACCACGCAACCAATCAGGATTTAACTTGGCAATGCCACCATAAAAATAGACGACACCCATCGAAAATTGTAGTAGAAAGACGGGCCAATAAGGTATCAATTGAGTACGAATTGAAGGGTTCAGCCGCGCATCAAGGGAGAAAGCGCGATTGGCAGGCAGGAAGCACATCAAAAAGCACAACATCGCAAATAAATAGCCATGATTGAGGTAGTATGCCTTTTCTATCAAATAAATATACGTATAACCTAATCCATATATAAAAGCACAAAGCCGATAACCATAACCCACGATAATCAAGACCGAAAGCCCAATCATAAAATAACACAGGGCATACATCGCTTCCGGCGGCAGGGGCTTCACCCATTCAAAACCATAATAGGTAAAATTAAAATCAGAGCCTCCCGTCAGGCATTTGAATTGGCTACGATCATCCATCAAGTGGAACATTTCGTAGAGTGCCAATAAGCCAAAAACGATACGAAAGAAAACGAGCGTACTGATGTCTATTTTTCGGAACAACCAATTCATGACAATAAATTTACGATTTTTTTATCTAAAAAAATTAAGCGAAACCAAACCAAAAGGTTGGTCTCGCTTAAATTAAAACTTACCTCGAAATGCCGTGAATATGAAGCAGTGAATCTGTAATTTATTATCTATTATTTTTTACCATCGTCGTCGTCCGAATCATCGTCAGAGTCATCGTCGCCTTTATCTGAGTCGTCGTCAGAATCATCATCCGAATCATCGTCCGAATCATCGTCGCCTTTATCTGAGTCGTCGTCAGAATCATCATCCGAATCATCGTCAGAGTCATCGTCACCTTTGTCAGAATCATCATCTGATTCTTCATCCGAATCATCGTCAGAGTCATCGTCTGAATGTCCTCCATCACCGTCACAATCTCCAATTGTTTCAAAAACAGGCAATTCAGTAAGCGTACCTGTGACTATACAATCAGCACTGATAGTACTAATTAGGCTGTCAACACCAACAACGACATAACTGTAGCCAAGACTATCGTACACGCAAGGTACATCTTCTATGACTACGTCAGAGTCATCATCTGAATCATCGTCTGAGTCATCATCCGAATCGTCGTCTGAGTCATCATCACCTCTGCTTTTGTTTGAATCATCATCACCTTTATCCGAATCATCGTCTGAATCGTCATCCGAGTCATCGTCACCTTTATCTGAGTCATCGTCAGAACTGCTGTTAGAATCATCGTCTGAATCGTCATCCGAGTCATCGTCACCTTTATCTGAGTCATCGTCAGAACTGCTGTTAGAATCATCGTCTGAATCGTCATCCGAATCGTCATCCGAATCATCGTCACCTTTATCTGAGTCATCATCAGAACTGCTGTTAGAGTCATCGTCTGAATATCCGTCTGAATCATCATCAGAACAGTTATCAGAACTTTGTGTGATGACTTCATAAACAGCAAGGGGCGCACCGGATAATCCAAGTGCCGTAGAAACACAATCCGGCACAGTATCTAACAAGACGAGTTCAGCCGAACAGCAACAGTCCTTGTCACCAGAGTTTCTGTCTGAGTCATCGTCAGAGCTGCCCCAAAGCCAGCCTCTCTCATCAACTTCACCATTTGTTTCAAGATTTTCGCCAAGTAGGTCTGATTGTTTATTACATGCAGCAATAACTAAAACTGCCGCAAATAAAATTAAAAACTTTTTAAACATAATAATTTTTTAAAACTTGTAAATTTAAATTAATGTGTGTGAGGTAAGTGGCTGTTAGACGTTAAAAAGTATAGGAAAGGATGCAAATTGATTTGTTTGTTTTCTTCGTGTTTCTTACACGGTTAAGATTTGAATTGATTTTATTTATTGTTTAAATAAATGTATAAAATATTAAACAACAGCAATTAATTGAATTTAAAGGCTATCAGTCCGCAGTTGGACAGTCGGCAGTCCGCAGTTGTTACAGTCGCTTGAATTTCAACACCTTTATAACTCACTGATTGTCAAAGTGTCCAACGTTAGACGGGTAGCTAATTTAAATTTTGAGACTTTTACAATAACTGGACTTTGGACATTAGGTAACTGGGAAATTAGGTAATTAGGCTAACGAAAGCATAATTCGCTATTTATCAGCATAATAAAAATTGTAATAAAGTTTATTTAAAATAAAATGCAAATCAACGTAAATTATTGATAATGAGCAATTTATCTAATTACCCAGTTCCCTAATTACCCAATGTCCAAAGTCCAGACAATAAAGAATCATTAATTCATTACAAGCTCAAAACAAAAAATAACTTTAAAGCATTGAAAAACTTAACTAATAATTAGATATTTTGAATGAAATTGTCGCTTACATTTAAATATAAAAATAATTAAAATACAATAAAAAATAAAATAGGTGGGTAAATTTGACAAGCCAAAACACCCCTCTCTATTTTTCGTATAATTAATTCAAGTAGCATCATTCGCAATTTAAATTAATCAAAAAGACAAAGATTACATTAAAAAAAATTTCAATAAAAGAAATAATGTAACTAACTTTACACTAAATTCCTTGTCTATGAAAAGTGTGCATTATTGTTGCATTTTGCTGCTACTCGTATGCCTGTTTGGATGCAGACAACAGCAAGATACAAAAGCAAAAAAAACATCAACACCCAACGAAAAAACAACATCAACACTCGATTCTAAATTATTGTATCAATCACCCGTTTTCTTATCAGACGCTACCGGCAGAGCCGTTCGGATAGTGGCTGACAGTACCTCCTATGATCAAAAATTTGGTGAAAGCTACCGTGTACTAAAGGTCTATAAAGAGGTGAACGGTGAAGAGCGTGAGTTGTCAAGCAGACTACTTCCCGTCAATGCAAGTCCTGATTTTCGATACAGCTTTGCCGACGTATATGCCGACGATGACCAAGAATGGGTCGTCATTCAGGGCTTCTATTTTTTCTTCATTTATGATGTCGTCAACAACCTACTTTCTGAAAAAATATATCCAAAGAAACCCAAAAACTTCGAAGCAGCAGATGCCCAGTCTGCAAGCATTACTTCATTAGCTTTTAAAGATAAATACCTGACTGGCACAGCCCAAGACATCGGCAATTTTAAAATATCTATCAAACAACTCCGAAGACAAATAACAAATAACAAATAACAGGTTATTTAAGGAGGGGTGCAGGACAAATTTTTAATCTGCCTCGTACCGACGACTTTAGCCGTCGCAGAGCGTAAAAGTATATTTATAAATAATTGAATTTTATTTATTTAAAAATTAAAATAAAATTCATTTGACGGCTAAAGTCGTCAGTACAGAGTTCGCGGTCAGCCTGTAAAGTCGTCGGTACGAGGCAGATTAAAAACTTGTCCTGCACCCATCCCAATTAATGGTCAATTCCGTTATTTTAATAAGCCCAACAAATACTCGCCATAACCACTTTTGCGTAAGCGATCTGCTTGTTCTTTTAATTCCTCGTTATTGATAAAGCCCATTTCGTAAGCAATTTCTTCCGGGCAACCGATTTTCAAACCTTGCCTCTCTTCAATGACTTGTATAAATTGTCCGGCTTGCATCAGAGACTGGTGCGTACCCGTATCCAACCAAGCCGTTCCTCTATCGAGCAAACCAACACTCAATTTTCCTTTTTCCAAATAGTATTTATTAACATCTGTAATTTCGTACTCCCCTCTTGCGCTCGGTTTGAGGTTTTTCGCAACTTCTACCACCGAATTGTCATAAAAATACAAGCCCGGTACAGCGTAATTAGACTTCGGTTTTTCCGGTTTTTCTTCTATCGAAAGTGCTGTGAATTTATCATCAAATTCGACCACACCATAACGCTCCGGATCAGAAACCGGATAGGCGAAAACAATGCCACCTTCAGGGTCAGCACTTTGTTGCAAAAGGCTTCGCAATCCCGTACCGTAAAAAATATTATCCCCCAAAATCAAGGCGACTTTATCATCTCCGATGAATTTTTCGCCAAGTACAAATGCCTGTGCCAAACCATTGGGGTCGGGTTGTTCTTTGTAGCTCAATTTGCAGCCAAACTGCGAACCATCTTTGAGCAATTTCTCAAAATTGGGCAAATCATAAGGCGTAGAAATGATGAGAATTTCGTTGATACCCGCCATCATCAGTGTTGATAAGGGGTAGTAAATCATGGGTTTGTCATAAACAGGCATGAGTTGTTTGCTAACCGCAAGGGTCAACGGAAATAGGCGTGTACCAAGCCCACCGGCAAGAATGATTCCTTTCATATTTTATAGTCGTAAAAGACGTGTTTAAGTTCAAGTTTCGGAAATGGTGATTAGTAATTGGTGATTGGATGATACGGGACATTGCGAAGCAAAATCTATTAAAAACCAATTATCAATTACCAAATTAACCAATTACTTGTTTACTTCGCAAATGAATTACTTATTTTGTATTTTTGACGGCAAAATAACGAATAATAACACAAAGCATCAATAAAAATGCAGGTTATAAAAGGCGGTCTCTTGACGACCATACAAGATAGAGGGCGATTCGGCTATCGCAAACTCGGTATCCCTCAATCGGGTGTCTTAGATAGTCGCGCCTATCGACAAGCAAATTGGCTTGTGGCTAATCTGCCAGACGCGCCTGTATTGGAATGTACTTTGCTTGGTGGCAAATTTCGTTTTGAACAAGCAACAGTAATTGCAATTACGGGAGCTGATATGGTAGCTACCTTAAATGATTTGCCTTGTCAAATGAATCGAAGCATCTCCATAAAAACAGATGATATACTCACACTCGGCTATGCAAAAGAGGGGACAAGAACGTATATCGGCATACAAGGCTTACCCGAGATAAGGCAAGTAATGGCGAGTTATTCGACCTATACGCTCGGCGGATTTGGTGGATACAAAGGACGAGCACTGCAAGCAGGTGATTCATTAAAATGGAAAATCGAACACCCAAAAAATCCAAATCGGACATTACCTGAGCATGTTTTACCACATTTTTCTACGGAAAAAAATATCATACGCCTTATACGCGGACCAGAGTGGGAAAAACTATCGCCTTCGGCTCAAAAATTATTTGAAAATACATTTTATACCATACAAAATGATAGTAACCGCATGGGAATCAGACTGGCAGGAGAGCCTTTGCAGTTGAATGAGAATTACTTGATGCCCTCTTCGGCTACCTTACCCGGCACCGTGCAGCTTCCGCCAAATGGTCAACCTATCGTACTCATGCACGATGGACAGACAACAGGCGGTTATCCGCGTATTGCAAAGGTAATTGATGCCGACTTGGGGCGTATCGCACAGATACCATACAGCGGGTCTTTGTGTTTTAGAATGATAGATGAATCGGAGGCAAGGCAATTATTATTGTATAAAAACGAAAAAGAGGTTTACGATGATCGGTCGTAAACCTCAAACTTTGAGTTAAGGATTTTGCCTCGAATCGTACTTTTTCGATTCGTTGAAAAATCTCTTTAGTTGGATTGAATTGTAATAATAGTATAAACTGTGTAATTGATAGGCGCAATAAGCAGATCTTATTAATGCTTTGCATGACGTATATTTCATTTTTGTGACAGCTTATTTTACTCATATTTTTTATTTAGATTTAAAAACTAACAACTTACTGTCTTATTCTGTATATATTTTAATATAATCAAAGTACAAATTTTTTTAAAAAATATTTTTTTTAAATATAGTAGTTTTTGAACTTCAAATGACATTTAATATAAATATCATTCAATCGTAATTAACTAATTGTCTGTGTATTATCTAATAAAACAAGGAAGAAAGGAAGGCTTATAAAGCCGAAAAGAAACTATCTTTTTGGTATTTTCAAAATGCTAAAAATTATATAGGCTGCAACGCATAAATCAAGAATTATTCATACATCGCAGCCTATATTAATATATTTATCAAGCGTTCTTATTTAATTCGTCTTGCAAACGACGCATGATTTTTTGTTCTTTTTTGAGGGTGCGCTCACGGTAAGCATCAAAGTCATCTTGGGTGCGTTTGAGTACTTCTTGAGTTCTGCCGGTAACACTATTACTGCGTTTGAAACTCAAAAACAGAATCGCTGAGAGGAATGACAAACCCGCAATAATTCCCCACATAATACTTTTGTAGGTGCCTTTTGCTGTGTTTCCGCCAAAGAAAGTGATGCTGTCTTTCTCGTCAGTCACGGCAGATAGATTTTCGTTGGTACTGGCGAGTTCGTTTTTGAGTGCCTCTATTTCAGATTTTTGTGTGCTGACTACATTTTGTGTTTGTTTGAGCTCGGTATGTACCGAATTGAGGCTGTCAGCAACATGGTCTCTCACTTTTCTTATCCAACTTCTACGCACGACTTGGTGTTCCTTGAATCGTTCGGATTTACTGATCATGTAACTAAACTTGCTGCTGATTGTGCCTTCATCAAGTGGCGCACTTGAGGCAGCTTGTCCGAATGTAGGAGCAGTAACCAGTAACATGAATACTACAAGGGGGGAAAATTTTATATTTCTCATTGTGTTCTTATACCATTTTTTCTGCTTGTTTTATGGCTTAAAACATCATAGGTTAAGGTTTTAAAGTATAAAACAATTTTGTACTTAGCTCAACTTTGGATATTAATTGATAGGTCGATTAAGTAGTAAGTCAAACTAATTATGATAAGTTCATTTGGCGAAATTTGTCCGATTACTTTGTTGGAGAACATCCAGCGTAGCTACGGCTATGCTGAATAACCTCCGCCTCGTACTCGAAAAAATTTCACTCAAAACAACATATCATAATTAGATTGACTTACTATTAAGTAATTCTTTGATTATTAGTCCCAATTGGCTATGATCACCTAATCATCAATCAATTGTTATCCAAAGTTCAGTTGAGTCACTTTGTGATATCGTAATTTTTACAGCTTGCAAAGCTAAGTATCATCAGATTTAATTGCAAATAAATGAAGATTACTTTTTTGCAAAGTTAGCATTTTTTTGTCCTTTTCAATAGTTTGTGCTTTCGATTTTATTAAATATGTTTTTTTGTACCGTATAATTTACTGTTGGTTTATAGAGTGTATAAAGTTTATGAAGTGATTGGTGAGAAAAAATTTTGCCTATGCAAAACTGATAACTTTGTAAACTCGATAAACTTTATACACTTGATACACTCCATTTACACTCGAAAAATATCGCGTTTTGACCACCATTCGCTTTTCTGATAAGAAAGCAAAAATTCGATGAGTAAAAAGAGTAAAGCCAATGCCAAAAACCACTGAAAATAGCTTTCATATTCACTAAATGTGCGTTGTTCAAACTCCTGCTTTTCAAGCGTTTCGATATATTTTTGCAAAGCGTCTATCACCTTTTCTCCATTGGTGATATTATAATATTTGCCACTTCCTGCAGCCGCAAGGCTGCTCAACATATTTTCATTCAATTTAGAAACCACCGTATTACCTTGCTTATCTTTTTTGTACTGACTTTGTCCGTTTTCAAAAGTCGGTATCGGGCTACCCGCGCTCGTCCCTACGCCTACCGTGAAGATGAGAACACCTTGCTCGGCAGCGATTTTGGCTTGGTCGAGTGCATCTTGGTCGTGATTTTCGCCATCGGTGATGATAATAAGGGCTTTGTGAAATTTACCGCTTTCATCATAAGATTGGGTTGCCAATCGAATAGCATCGCCGATAGCCGTGCCTTGTGTCGGCACCATACGTGTACTCGCGCTTTTGACAAACATCGCTGCGGAGGAGTAGTCGGCAGTCAAGGGCATTTGCATGTAAGCATTTCCGGCAAAAATAATTGTACCGATGCGCTCACCTTTGAGTTCGCGAATGAGTTTTTGAGTAAACTGCTTGGCGCGGTCGAGGCGACTCGGCGGTAAATCCTGCGCCAACATGCTTTCGGAAACATCCAAAGCAATGAATACATCGGAACTCTTGCGTTTGACCTTCTCTTTTTTCGTTCCCCATTGTGGGTTGGCGTAGGCGACACAGAGCAAACTCATACTGAATAAGAGTAGTATAAATTTGACCGTATGCTTGTACTTCGATACCTGTGGCATCAATTGTCGCACTAAGTGGCTTTCGCCAAATCGTTGCATAATCCGCTTGCGATACATCATCGCCATAATGAAAAAGAATATCAAAATGGGAATAATCGCCAAAGCGTAAAGATGTATTATTTGTTCAAATCGAAACATGGGTGTGGTGGCGAGTGGGTTAGTAGCGAGTGACGAGTAGTGAGTAGCGAGTTGACGGATAGTGAATTATTTGTTTTGCGAAGCAAAAACATCCAACTCGCTACTCGTCACTCGCCAACTCGCTACTCACCTCCCCTCGTTACTAACTTTTCAGTTATTATTGGTAAATATTTGTGTTCAAGTTCGTGTATTTTTTGGGCGATGTCTTCCGGAGTGTCGTTTTTTTCTACGGTGCATCGGGCTTGAAAAATAATGTTGCCCTCGTCGTATTGTTCATTCACATAGTGAATAGTGATACCTGTCTCTGTCTCGTTGGCAGCTCGTACTGCTTGGTGTACTTTCATTCCGTACATGCCTTTGCCACCATATTTGGGCAATAAAGCAGGGTGCAGATTGATGATACGTTTGGGATAATGTTCGACTATCGTTTTTGGCATAAGCCATAAAAAACCTGCCAATACGATAAAGTCTATGCCCGCTGAAGTCAGTTCAGGTATAACGGATTTTTTATTGTAAAATTTTTTTTTATTAAAAATAAGTGTTGCTATACCTTGTTCTCGCGCCATATCAAGCACGGGCGCGTCTGATTTGTTTGATACAATCAGCGTGATATTGGCGACTGTATGCCCTTTGAAATGTCCGACCAACCGACGGGCATTGCTGCCTCTACCAGATGCAAATATGGCAATTTTTTTCACTTTGCAATACTAATCAATCTGAATGATTTGTGATAGATTTTTATGAATTTTAATGGCGTTTTAACGTAAAGATGAAAAAAAAAGTAAATTTGGATTGCTTTTGGGCTGAAAAACGTAATATTGTGAGTATAAAAATCTACTTACAAAAGCACAACAACTATATTTTAATTATATAAAAATTAACACACCATGAATCTAAGTAAAAAATTATTCCTTATTCCGACTCTACTTTTATTACTACTTGTGTCATCCTGCTCAAATGATGACGAATCAACCGGAGGGCAAAACTCATGCCTTGCCGATGATTTTGAATTGACTGAAACAGCAGTCAATGATTTTGAAGCATCTGATACCGTGGCTATAACCTTTGACGTGAAGAACAATTCTTCGGTTGATTATAACGTAGTTAACGGCTCTGAAGCGATATACTATACTGTGGTTGTCACTACAACAGATGGCTCGACATTCGAAATGACGGGTCCATTGGCTTTGGCCTTATCTGCCGGAGCGACTACAAGCGCAGATGCCTTAGGTACATACGGTGCCGGAAGAACTTACGAAAGTTATACCATATCATTGTATTGTAATTAAAATGTGTCCGCAGGCGGCTGTTACATGTGAACACCTTTTGCGTCAAACTGCGGTCTGCGGACTATATTCGTAAAAACCAACTGAACCTATACTTCCACTCATTTTATGCTTTATATCATTCCTACGCCTATTGGCAATTTAGAAGATATTACTTTGCGTGCCTTGCGTTTGCTCAAGGAGGTGGATTTGATATTGGCAGAGGATACACGAACTTCTAAAAAGCTACTGTATAAGTACGAAATTAGTACGCCTCTACGCGCTCATCATGCTCATAATGAACATGCGACTACACCCAAACTTGTCGCCGAACTCGCTGATGGTAAGCGCATTGGACTTATTACGGATGCGGGTACGCCGGGGATTTCTGATCCGGGTTTTTTGCTCGTCAGGGCATGTGTGGAAGCAGACATAAAAGTGGAGTGTCTGCCCGGTGCAACGGCTATTATACCGGCACTTGTGGTGTCGGGATTGCCTTGTGGTCGGTTTTATTTTGAGGGTTTTTTGCCACATAAAAAAGGTCGTCAGACTCGCCTAAAGTATTTGGCGGAATTGGATTGTACGTTTGCATTGTATGAGTCACCGCATAGGCTGGCAAAGTGTCTGGGGCAATTGGCGGAGCATTGTGGAGAAGACCGTCCGGCAGTGGTTTGTCGGGAGTTGACAAAGATGTATGAGGAGATTAATCGGAATACGTTAAAGGGCTTGTTAGCGCATTATGATGGAAAAAAGGTGAAAGGGGAAATCGTTATTATTGTTGGAGGTATGGCAAAAAAAAAGCGCTCTAAGAACAGAGCGCCGCTAATAGAAGAGTAGGAATGAGAAATTGTATTTGAAAGGAAAATAATTATTGAATTAAAAATTCAATTACACAGGATTTCTTTGGTCATACAATTTGAGAAACAATCTTACTCAATGAGTTTTACGTCAATTGAGTATTCAAATATGTGGAAAAAATAAGCTAATTAACAAGTTAATACCTTGAAAGGTGGATTTGAATACCTGAAAGGTGGATTTGAACACCTAAACATTTTATTCCATTCAATGAAACAGCGAAGCCTGCCATAGTTAAAACGTATTCAGTGTTTTATAATTTAAAATAATTTTACATTTAATTATTTTTTCACTCTAAACAATTGATAATCAGGTGTTATTATAAACTCTTAAACAGCGCGACTTTCCTTATGAACGATTTTTTATTTTTTCCAAAAACGCTTCTTTATGTCCCGTTGCGAGTGGGATTTCGAGGTTATTATCCATGATGATATAGCCTCCATCACGGCGAGAATATTGTTGGACATGATTGAGATTGATCAGGTGAGAACGGTGGGGTTTGAACATGTCAGGGTGGTCAATCATTTCGCTGAGTTGGTAAAGTTTTTTGGAAATGAGTAAGTCTTTTTTTTCGGTGATGTGAACATTGGTGTAGGAACCATTCGCCACGAGACAAATAAGGTCTTCTATGTTGACAAAGATGTACCCGTCGGAAACAGGCAGCGCGAGTCGTCGGGTGATTTGTTCTCCATTGAGGTTGGTGCATAGGGTGTCAAGTTGGCGTTTGGAATTGATCTTGAGTTGGTGGTGTTTTTGAGCTTTATTGACAGCTTGTATGAGTTCTGAAATTTCGAGTGGTTTGAGTAGATAATCAATGGCTGAACTTTTGAAAGCTTTGACGGCATATTCTTGATATGCTGTCACGAAAACAATCATAAAATCAGGTTCATCGAAATATTTGAGCAATTGGAAGCCATCTTCTCCGGGCATTTCTATGTCGAGAAAAACAAGGTTGGGCTGCAATTTTTTGATATTTTTGACGGCTTCGGACACGTCACCAACTGCTCCCACAACTTTGGTTTGTGGGCAGTACTCATTCAGGTATTTTTCCAATACACGTCGAGAGCGGGATTCGTCATCTACAATGAGTACCTTCAGCAGGTCGTCATTCATAATGGTAATTTATCGGGAGGTGGATGATAACTCGGGTTCCACTCGGAATATTGTTCTTGGTAAGATCAAATATATTAACTTTTATTGAATTTTCTCTATTATAATTCAATAAATTAAGTCGCTTTTGATTAGTTGTGATAGAAAAAGAATCATTGGTGTTTTGGCGATTTTTTTTGATTTGAATGGCTTTTTTTCTCCCCACACCGTTGTCTTCGATGACAATTTCTAAAACCTGTTGATTGATTTTTTTGAATGAAACATCTAATTTTCTGTCTGTTTTTTTATGGAGTAAGCCGTGCTTAAAGGCATTTTCTACATAAGGCTGGATGAATAGTGGCGGAATGTGTATTTCTTCATTATCTAATGCCGGATCGACGCTCAATTTAATTTTTGTATCTTCAAACCTAAGTTGTTCCAATTCCAAATAGAGCCGCAGGGCTTCCAGTTCTTCATCAAGTAAGACCCAATTTTTGCTGGAATGATTGAGATAGACGCGCATCAGTTTGGAAAATTTGCTGAGGTATTCATTCGCTAACATTTTTTCATTTAATATGATAAATTCTTGAATACTGTTCAATGAATTGAATACAAAATGCGGGTTCATCTGTGTACGGAGTGCGACGAGTTGGCTGCTACGAAGCTGTTGTTTGTAGTGGTTTCTGCGCTCAATTCGTTTGATGTGTCTTCTGTAGGAATAATACAGTCCGAGTATGGTCAAGAGGGCGCATAGCAGGATAAACCAAAGTCGCTTCCATATCGGTGTGGCGATGTCAAAATTGATGCGTAGTGTTTTGGAGTCACTGCCGAGAATTTCAAATTCAAAGGTGTGTGAGCCGGAAGACAAACTTAGATAACGTGCGTATTCAATCTGACGATTGACGGTGTCCCAATCTTCTATATCACGGAGTCGATAACGGTATTTGAAGTCGCTTTTGGGTTTAGTTGATATTCCTCTAAAGTTAATTTGAATCGTATTCTCGTGGGCTTGGAGTTCGTATGTAGTATCTAATTCTACAGATTTCCCTTGTATCTGAATGCTTCGTATTCGAGGAATAGGAGATTGACGGGTTTTGATTGATTTTTGATGATATATGCTCAACAAACCGTTTTTTGTACACAACCATGCTTTGTTTTTCCAAATCGCCATGTCGGTAACATCTCTGGTCGGCACACCGCTTTCCTGATTATAGACATTGAGTATATTTCCTTGATTATCAACAACTATCAAAGCGTTTTTTGTCCGCATCCAAACATATTCCTGACCATGTTTGATTTGTTCTATCTCTCCATAAGACTTGTATTGTTCGCTTCGACAATCTAAACGTACTGTATCATTTTCTACAACAATAAAACCGCCTTTACGTGTTCCTATCCACATCTCATTTCCGTTCGATGATTGTCCAAAACAGCTTGCTTCCAAGGGTGTTTTATTTTCTAAAAAAAACGTATCAATGCCCTCACGGGTATTGATGACGGTGTTTTTGTGCAATGCCATCCAGATTCTATCCTTTTGTGCTTCATAGTGAATCGTGTTGATGATATTTATATTTTTTGGTGAACAATATTCCTTTACATCCACATAAGTTTCTTGTCGTATCCATTCTGATGAAAATTTTTCTTTGGAAAATACACTTATATCTTTTACATTTAAATGGTTGAGTCGATATCGACTACTCCTGATAAGCAACTCGTCATTGGGCAAAGTAAAAGCCTGTTTCATGGCTACACCTTTGACGGCTTGCTTGTACTTTGGTTCACCTTTTTTAAATTGAAACATTCCGGTTATCCATATAGATTGCGACTTCGGATTATAAAATACATCAGAAATATCTTGCCCTGTATTTGTATTATATTCGTCTAATATTATGTCATTTTCAGTATCCCAATGGATGACTCTTCCTTCTGATGTTCCCAGAAAAAGATTGCCCGTTTCGTCCAATGCAATGGAGGTCAATGCAGATACCGGTAGTTCGCTATTTTCGGTGTTGTATAGTTGGATATTCAAATTAGTAAATACAAAGACCCCTTTCTTGAGTGAACTTATCCACAAATTCCCATCTTTATCTTGCAACATGTTCGCGGTATTGATACCAGGAAGTAGTATCAAACCATCCTTACGTCTGATCGCTCCTTTATTGGTACAATACCAAATGTCACTTCCTATTAATTTTATATTATAAATTTTAAAATTTCCCGGTATATCGTATTTTTTTAAGGATTCAAAAATGACAATACTGTCATTTCTTATGGTATAAATATTTTCTGCGACACTATACAAGTCTCCTATCAACATTCGTTGCCCATCAATTTGATAAGTTCTCAGCCTTTTTTTCATCGGATTTGTAAGCTCAGTAATGTTCAGCCTTTCATTTGCTTCATCATAACTTAAGTATTTCCTTAGCGTACCCGTCGAATCAGAAATGAGCGCAGCGAGTCTGCCTTCTGCATAGGTCAGAAAACTTAAGCTTGTTTTAGGTTTGTGAAATATGGTTTTGAAAGTATCTTGCTCTGGAAAGTATTGAAGCAGGCGTTTTTCTGCTTTAATGTAGATATTGTTATGTTTTCCCACAACCATCTCTATATAATAGCCCTGTTGGTTGAATATGGGGTGGTCATAAACACTAAGTTTATCGTCTTTTATCTGTACAATTTGGTTGTCAAAATTGTGGCTCCAAATATTGCCTTCTGCATCCTCATGAACGGAGTTGAAGTCATAACTCATCAAATCTTCGTGTTGATATACCTTAAATTCTACTCCATCGTAACGAGTCAAACCGTTCTCTGTTCCAAACCACATATAGCCTTTGCTGTCTTTCAACATCCAATAAACTGTGTTGGAAGGCAAACCATCATAAGTGGTCATTTGATAAGTCCAAGGCTGCTGTGACCGAGCCGTTTGTGACAAGAATATAATGGAAATAATAAGCAAAAAGCAATGTAAACCAAAGCAACTTCTTTGCAAGAAGTTTTTTCTTTTTTTTAAAAAAGTATGACTTGGTTTTTGGATGCTTGCCTTCATTCGTCGAGTTGATATATGTCTCGATAATTTCTACCTTTTTGGTCAAAATCTAGACCATAACCGATCAAAAATTCGTTGGGAACGGAAAAGCCGATATAATCAACTTGAACGTCGTACTCCAGAGCATCGGGTTTGAGTAGAAAGGAAGCTAATTTGACGGATTTTGCGCCTTGTTCGAGAAGTCTCGGTCTAAATTCGTAGAGTGTTTTGCCTGTATCTATAATATCTTCCAAAACTATCACCTCTCTATCTCGCACGTCAATATCCAAACCAATTACTTCATTGACATTTCCGGTAGAAGTCATGCCCTTGTATGAGGTTAGCTTGATAAAGGTGATTTCGCAGTCAAACTCCAATCGCTTCAATAAATCCGCCGCAAAAATAAATCCGCCATTGAGTACACCGATAAACAAAGGGTTTTTGCCATTGTAATCTTTGTCGATTGTTTGTGCCAGTTCGGCTACTCGCTCCTGAATAGCCGTTTCAAGAATATATTTTTTAAAGGGTCTTTCATTAATGATGATACGCTCCATGTTTATGTGTGTTATTTTTTCACAAACATAAGGTTTTTTATTGAAATGTGCGAAGGCATATATCAATAACAAATTAAGCAAAATATTTTTTCAAATTCAATCAATCCACCTGCATCTAAAAGTCTAATTTGCTATACATATTCATACTATTAATGTGTTTTTTTCATAACTTTGAATGTTTTTATCAGTGCTTCAATTCATAAGTTTCATGGAAACAGTTCTGCAAAAGATAACTTTGAAAGGCAGGCTTTTCCGTTGGTTCATTTAGCGTTTTTAGAAACATTGGAACTATACACAAATTCATTGTGTTATGTATCCGTATTTGGGATATACCTGCAATAGATATTAAAATTTATTGTGGGTATACAAACGTTCTCGACAAGCAAAAAAAAGAAAAAGGAACAAAGAAAAACCAAAACTTCATTAGGAACCGACAATTAAGTACCTTTGTAAAATCAGTCAAATAATAAAAATGAAGTAGCAATAGATGAAGCTAAGAGAAAAAATTACACTCGAAGAGGTTTGCGGAAAAACCTTTAAAATTCGTATAGTTGAAGCAGCAGATAATGGTAAGGCTGCATTGACACATTACTTACATAACTCAAAAAATGGGGTTTCTAGTTTCTATAAAAAAGAAGCTATAAATCAAATAAAAAAGACTTTAGAGTATAAGTTTCCTGCCGAAGAAATAAATTTAGAGGCTGCGGAAGCGGCATTACAATACATGTTATTCGATTATCAAGATAATATTCCTTTTCCTTCACCTAAAAGACCCAAATTTACATTTATTGACCTTTTCGCGGGAATTGGTGGTTTTAGAATGGCAATGCAAAATCTAGGAGGAAAATGTTTATTTACTAGTGAGTGGGATGAATATTCAAAAAAAACATATAGAGCAAATTATGGAGAAATTCCTTTTGGTGATATAACACAAGAAGCAACTAAAAATTTCATACCTGATAATTTTGATGTTTTATGTGCTGGTTTTCCATGTCAAGCATTTTCAATAGCTGGTCGCAGAGGTGGATTTGATGATACAAGAGGAACTTTATTCTTTGATGTAGCAGAGATTATAAAAAGAAAAAAACCAAAGGCAATATTTCTTGAAAATGTTAAAGGATTAAGAAATCATGATAAAGGAAAAACCTTAAAAACTATTCTAAATGTTTTAAGAAATGATTTAGATTATTTTGTTCCAGAACCAGAGATAGTAAATGCTAAAAATTTTGGCGTACCTCAAAACAGAGAGCGAATATTTATAGTAGGATTTCGTAAAGACTTAAATATCAATGAATTTTCATACCCTAAACCAATAAAAAAATCTGTTGTTTTTGAAGATGTCAAAGAAGAAAAAGAGGTTTCTGTTAAATATTATCTATCAACCCAATATTTAGAAACCTTGAGAAGACATCGCGCTAGACATGAAAGTAAGGGAAATGGATTTGGGTATGCAATAGTATCAGATGATAGCATAGCCAATGCTATTGTAGTTGGGGGAATGGGAAAAGAAAGAAATCTTGTTTACGACGATAGATTAACTAATTTTGAGCCAGTAACTAATATAAAAGGAGAAGTTAATAGAGAAGGAATCAGAAAAATGACACCTAGAGAATGGGCAAGACTTCAAGGTTATCCAGATAATTTTAAGATTGTTGTCTCCGATGCTCAAGCATATAAGCAATTTGGAAATTCAGTTGCAGTTCCAGCAATACAAGCAACAGGGAAAAAAATCATTCAAAATTTAGACCTATAAAAATGCTAACAGGAAACAAAGGAGAATGGAGTGAGATATATACCCTTTTAAAATTATTGGGTGATACAGTTCTATATCCTGGGAATGAAGATATTGAAAGGATACCAAATATTATTTATCCTATTATTCGGATTCTTCGCTCTGAATCAAATGGAAATTTTGAGTATTCCGTAGAAGATAATATCGTTATTGTTTCAGGTAATGAGGAAGTCTTAAAAATTCCAATAAGCAAATTCAAAGCGAAGTCAACAGCTTTACTTAATCATATAAAAACAAGTTCTTCTCGTACATTTGCTGTTCCTGAAATCGAAAAATTTATGCAGGAAATAAACTGCATTTCATTAAAAGCTAGCTCCTCGACAAAAACAGACATCACAGTTGTTATTCATGACCAAAGAACAAATCAGAGACCTACACTTGGATTTAGTATAAAATCTCAACTTGGTAGTCCTTCGACATTATTGAATGCAGGAAAAACAACCAACTTCATTTTCAAAATTGAAGGTGAATTAAATGAAGCAGAAATTCAGAGAATTAATTCAATAACTGTCAAAAGAGGGAAAAAAGAATCAGCAGACTTAAGGGGTAGGATTAAAGCTATTTATTCTAATGATTGTAAATTGAATTTTTATCGACCAGAGAGACAGATTTTTTCTAATAATCTGATTTTAATAGATAGCAAATTACCTGAAATATTATCTCAAATAGTTTTTGAATATTACTCAAGTGAGAAATCTAATATCATAGATTTAGTAGCTAAAACAACCGCAAAAAATCCATTGAATTTTGATATTTCAAATGAGCATCAATTTTATGAATACAAAATAAAGCGGTTTTTAACGGATGTTGCTTTGGGAATGATGCCCTCAAAAGTATGGACTGGACAATATGATGCTACAGGAGGTTATCTTATAGTAAAAAAAGATGGGGATGTTTTGTGTTACCATATTTACAATCGAAATGACTTCGAGAATTATTTGATTAACAATACAAAACTAGAAACGGCTAGTTCTTCAAGACATGGATTTGGTGAATTATATGAAGAAAATGGAGAATTATTCTTTAAATTAAACTTGCAGATTAGATTCATTAAATAATAAGAAAAAGGAAGATGCCAGTCGAGAACCAAGTGCAAAATGGCAATAAGCCCTATGCGGGCAAACTGCATTTGCACCAACCGTTAGAGGCAATAAGTAAAGAAATTGGAATAGACATACTCCTGCGAAAAAGCAGGATAGATGTTGTAAATGAAATAATAGCACTACTATAAAATAAAACGAGTAGAAACAATATGATATATAAATCAAATAATGATTCAAGGAATAAGATAGCTTCACTGTTTGAAAACATGAATAGCACGATGCTACTATCATATCTACAAGGACACATGGGAGAAGCATGGGTGGATGACCTTGAAAATCCTACTGTTGCACAAGTTATGGTTGGGATATTTGTTTTTTATGCTGGAGATGCCAACTCAGAAGCAGCCAAGGAATTGCTATATAATTTACCAGAGCATATTTATGCCATTGTAAATACTGATGATTGGAAAAAACGTATAGAAACTATTCATAATGCCAACTAAGAGTTGAATTTTTACTAAATTTTTGATTATCAGTAATTTTTAAATTTATTTAAATAAAATATTTTTTAAATGAATTAATTAAAAAAATGCTTTTTTATTGACAATCAATAATATACATATATTTTTAAAATGTTAAAAATTAATTACAATATTTTACATGTAATTGATAATCAATTAGTTTTAACTCTTAGTTGGCATTCATAAAGAAAGAATAGAAAAATTCGAGCGATTTGAATTTGAAAAAAACCCTAAACATTTAGATTCCAAACATTTGCAAGGATATTTATCATCACTGCCAGAAGGATATGAACTCAAGAGAATGGATGAATCTTTGGTCAATGAAGATTCTTTGCAGGAACTTTCACCAGAATTCACTGGTCAATTTGATTCTACACAAGATTTTTTAAACAGGGGACTTGGATTTTGTATTGTTCACAAAGGACAAGTTGTCAGTGGGGCATCATCATTTAGTATTTATGATAATGGACTTGAGATTGAGGTAGCTACAGATTCTGACCATCAAAAAATGGGACTGGCAACTGTAGTGTCTTCAGCACTCATTTTAGATTGTATTGACAAAGGAATCTATCCTAACTGGGATGCCGTCAATCAAGAATCCCTTAATTTAGCGAAGAAGCTTGGATATGTTTTTAAACAGCCGTATGACACTTACTATATTAATTATAAAAAAGCATGGGGAAATAGTTTGATTCCCACAGAAAAATATGCCAAACCGTTTTCAGTCTAAATTTTAAACATGCTCTTAAAACAACCTCAAACACCGACAAGCTAAGTATAAAAACAACCGTCATTCCACATTGAGTTGTGGAATGACGGTTGTTTTTTATAGAGAAAAAGGGTTTTCCCATAAAATTGTTTGAAACAAAAAAAGCAAGTAAAAACTCGTAAATTAGAGTGTTGAACAAACAAAGGAGTGGTTCAAGACGTAAGTTTCGGATAGTTTAGCCTATTGAATTAAGCTCTTTGTTCTTTGACCTATTGTTAAATTTTAAAAAATCAGGTGAGAACCTGTGTAGTTACTATTTTTTTAATCATCGTGCTACTTTTGCTTGTTCTACCTTGCGTAGAAATTCGTCATAATTCCGATAATCGGTTATCACATGTTGTGCGCCTTCGCGTTGGAGTGTTTCGGTATCGCCCTTGATTCGTATGCCGACAAAAGGGAGGTTCATATTGCGAGTCGTAGTCACATCCCAAATCGCATCGCCGATATAAACGGTGCGGTTAATCGGTAAATGTTGCGTCTTGGCAAGTGCTTCGTTGATGATGTCTTCGCGTGATTCGTTGCCGTCGGCATAAGCATCGTACAATGGGGAAGGGTTCACGTCAATATGACTAAGTTTGACCTGTGCAGGTTTGCGAAAACCGCCCGTCGCTATACCGACTTCGTAGCGTTCGTCTGCCAAGAGTCGCTGTATGGTGTCGCTTGCTCCGGTGACTTCCATAAAATCTGTCGGTTGTTCGCGTCGTCCGATTTCGAGATGTCGGACATATTCATCTTTAAAGGCTTCCATCGCCTCCGCCGAGGGACGCGCTTCACCTCTTTTGTCAAATAAAGAACCGACTATCGAGGTATCGGTACAATGCGGATAGTCTCGCCAATCAATGCTCGGTAATTCAAAACCAAAGGTGGTCGAAAATACTTTTTTGAAAATCAAACTGTCAATTTTATTGGAGTGAAGCAAAGTCCCGTCAATGTCAAAAATAATTAAGGTTTTCATGTGTGAATGTGTTGTGTTAAAATGTTGAAGGTCTTGTTGTTGAGGGGGTGCAGGACAAATTTTTAATTTTATTTTGAATGTCACTGTACTGACGACTTTAGCCGTCAAATGGCTCAGTACTTCCCGCGACGGCTAAGTCGTCGGTACGAGGCAGATTAAAAATTTGTCCTGCACCCTGTTGAGGACATATTTGCGCGACAAAAATACAATATCGTATCGCAATATACTTCATCAGCACGACTCTTTTGCTACCTTTACATTCAAAACAGAAGGCAAATGAGAAAGTTTATTATGAAGAGTTCAATTTTTGTGCTTGTTGGTTTATTGTTGCTGTCATTTATTGATAGGCGATTGCCTTTTTATTGGGGCAATGGCGGTTTGGTCGCTAAAATGAATCAACTGAAAGCCGATAATTTTGATTATGATACTTATTTTGTGGGGTCGAGTCGTGTTTATCGACATATTATGCCTTCTCTTTTTGATAGCTTGAATAATGGCGCGACGCGCTCATTTAATTTGGGATATAGTGGCACGAAGCCACCGGAAATTTATCATTTTTTGCATCATTTTATTGATCAACATGGTGATAATGTGAAGTATATTTTCGTAGAATTGGGTATGATACAAGCACTTGCTGATGTCAATCGAACGACCTTGCGGTCTAAGTATTATCTTGATAATGAGCAATATAGAACTGCTGCTTCTGCCTGTCGAAGTAACAAACGCTACGAGACGGCATGGAATTATACCTTGAGTTATTTGAGTCGCTTGGCGCGAATGGGAATGATTGTCAAATCGCTTACTTTTGACGATACATCAGATTATATGGCTTCGATAGGGGAGCGTAAAGATGGTTACTACGGTTTGGAGGATGAAATGAGAAACGCGGGGAGTTCCGACAGCACGTTTATCAAGCGTTTGGCTCATTTTTATGCCGACACGACGAGCTTGACAAAACGATATCAAAGCACATTGAAAGAATATAAAACAGGTAAATCTGCCTTTAATCCTGCTCCATCCAATCTTCGACAATTGCATCAACTTATCCAAGAAGCTGAAGATAAAGGCATCCGGCTAATCGTGATACGCTCTCCGCGAAATCCAGGTTTTTTGTCTTTGTATAATGCCTTGGAGACTGAAAATAAATTGGACATGTGCGACCCTACGAAATATCCAGAATTTTATGAGACAAAGTACTCATTCGATGTCGGGCATTTTAATACGACAGGAGCAAAATTATTTACACGTGCATTAGTGGCTGACTTTCAATCGCTTGTACAACAAATGTAAGAAATCACCAATTTTATACACCTCAAAATACATTCAACACTTGTTTAATTTAAATATTAAGTATATTTTTGCACTGTTATTAATAATTCCAACGGATATGTCCTGCTATATTTTAAATTAAAAACTATTTTAATCAACACCATAAAAACGTGATGCCATATCATCATTAATAATCAATATTTATATAATTCCAAAGGGGAATCTGAAAACCTTTTAACAGAGTAAGAGGTGTCTGCCGAAAAACCCAAGAGTAGGCGATTTTTAACCAACATTTAAATTAAAACATGAAGTACCTAATTAAATTTTTTGTGATTACTACATTAATCACGTTCACTCTATCTGCTCAAGCACAAGTAAAATTCGGCATAAAAGCCGGTGTCAACCTCGCAAATATCAGTCAAAACTACGAAGACAGCGATGATGAAATCAACACCAAATCGCGTTTAGCTCTTAATCTTGGTGTCACTGTTGATTATGCTATCAGTGAAGAAGTTAGCCTTCAATCCGGCTTATCGTTTTCTGGAAAAGGATTTGCACTTAACCTGAAAGAACCTTATGACGGTTACGAAAATGAGGGCGTAAAGGGATACAGCAGATTAGCTCTTAATTATCTCGAAATCCCTATAAATGTAGCTTACAAAATTAAAGATTTTCAGATATACGCAGGACCATATCTGGCTGTCGGGATCAGTGGTAAAAGTAAATATGACTATTCAATAACCTATGATTATGGTTCGGAGTCATATACTTTCGAAGATGAGGGAAGTTATGATTACAAACCTGTATTCGGAGAAGTGAGTGCTGCTGACTTTTCTGATGACAGTGAGCCTTTTCGCGCACTTGACTACGGTCTCAATCTTGGCGTTGGCTATGATGTCGGTCCTGTAGTGCTTAGTCTTGGATACTCTCTTGGATTGGGCAATATCATGCCAAAGTATGAAGGTAGTACTGCCGACCCAAGTGATTCTAAACTTTCGAACCGCGTACTTAATGTATCGGTCGCTTATTTCTTGGGCGAGTAAAATTTAGCGGACTGATAGACTTATTTCAGAATAAAGTCTATTGCTTCAATTACTATGAATTGAAGCACTGAGAATATAAAAATCCGAAGCTCTTTTGATGGGCTTCGGATTTTTTTTTAATTAAATGCAACCGATTTGCCAAAAAGTCTATCTAATATGAACTTGGTGGATTTTATCTTGTTTTAAGAAATCCTTTCAAATATGAAACTTTGTTTGGTTAAAGTAAAAATTTGCATCATTAAAGGACTTTTAACATACAATTAACACCAACATACGTATAAAATATCGTATAATTGCGTTTTAAAAACACATCATTAAAATTGAAAAACTTATTTGTCATATTGATTTTGGCTTGTTGTTGCTCTTTGAGCGCACAACCACTAACTGCTCCAAGAGGAGCGGATGTCAGTACGTGGCAAAAAGACAAATACCCCAGTGTATTTCTCATTGGTGAATATTCCAATGCTTTTGAAGCACTCTCCCGAAGTCATAATACACCTTTAATTAATGCTTGCGATGAAGATATGGAAATAGCGTTTAGCAAGTGGGTTGATATGATGATGGCACTCGAAACTTATAGCGAAGAGGAAGGCTATGATATCAGAGGTGTAAAAATGTGGATAAAAATATTTTGGGCTGCCGACGGTGCTGTCGAACATATCGCTTATTTCTTAAAACCTCAATCACGAAATATATCCACCAAAAAATTATCTGACTTTTTTAAAGGTTTCATACGCACATACAAATTACCGCTTGAAGTAGAGCGAAGTTTCTCGCACTACGGAAGTGTTTCTTTCCCAACGCATTACAGGCTTATCAAGCCTTAAATATTAGCCCTTAATTTCGCTTAGTGAAAGAAAATAAATAACATGTGCCATTATACTCGTCTTTTTGCCGTCTAAGAATCCTTTGAAATCCTTACATAGCTAAGGCTATGTGCGACTTTCAAAAAATCCTTAGACGAAAAAAATACGGTGGTGTCTGAAATCCGTTGATTAGGCGGCTACGGCATCCGCAAAATTTCCGTGCCTAAAATAATATTTTTCAATATACATCCCAATAACATTATCATGAATTTTTTCGTTCTTTGAGAAACAGATAGTCTTTCTGTTGAGTCGTTTTATGTGGGT
>Ga0209187_1000365_pt1 | contig 85779 bp, 71 predicted proteins | sample BantaG_FD_187430 | JGI IMG/M metagenome (GOLD analysis project Ga0209187, IMG submission 187430) | Marine algal microbial communities from Bantry Bay, Ireland - BantryBay_4 metaG (SPAdes) (version 2) | ecosystem: Host-associated > Algae > Red algae > Unclassified | place: Bantry Bay, Ireland...
ACGCAATCAATGGTCCTAAACGGACCATTGAAGTCAGAGAACTGCAAACATCAGTTGCAGCGTGGTGCAGCTTGATATAGAAAGGAAATCAATTATTATCTGAGTACTGCTTATTGTGGTTGCGTCTTCAGACGCAATCAATGGTCCTAAACGGACCATTGAAGTCAGAGAACTGCAAACATCAGTTGCAGCGTGGTGCAGCTTGATATAGAAAGGAAATCAATTATTATCTGAGTACTGCTTATTGTGGTTGCGTCTGATAGACGCAAACGAAGATATTAAACGGACCTTAGGAGTCAGTGAACCTGCAACATCAGTTGCAGGGTGGTGAAGGTTGATATAGAAAGGTGAATTGTTTTCATATACTGGTTGCGTTACGTTGTCTTTAGACCTAATCAATAATCTATATAAGAAACTTGTAAATGCTTTAGTTTATACTGCGGTTCACTTTTATAAAAGTCAGTTTTGGATTTTTATTCATATTCAGCGCAGCGCAGTCAAAAGATCTTTGAGTTTGTGCTCAATTTCTATATGGTTGTCGACTCTAGTAATCAGGTAGACAATTTGAGCATAGACATAACAATTGCGACATGGAAGTTTCTTTATTAGTCTATATAAGCAATACACATTGTTTTCTTTCTGATCATTCGTTCATCATAAACTGATAAGCTCCCTTACGCAAATTAATCCCATACTCCAGATAGGCTTTCAGGCAAACCAAAAAATTGGCCCAACCTCCAGCATTGCTGGTGAGCCATTCGAGATTAGCTTCATTGTTTTCCTTGCCATATTCTGAGACCTTAACAACTGTGCTATTGTCGGGCTGAGATCCCAGGGTAATCGTGACTGTAGTTTCTGGATCCCAGCGGAAAGATATGGACTGATTCGGTTCTAGAACTACTTCTGTAATAGGAAATCTATCGGGGAATTCTGGAAATTTCCATACCACTTCTTTTCTTGTCTCCAATCTTCCACTGCTTTCAGAAATGAAATACTGGGTCATTTTTTCTGGAGCGACGATGCCCTCGTATACTTCTGCAATGGGTTTTTGGATTTGGATGCTGGCTTTAGAGTTGAGTTTCATTGGAGTAGGATCTAGGTGATAAGTCAATATTAGGCATCATTTCTTTAAAAATTTTATCGAACATTGAACCTTAATTGAGAATATACAGTTACGATAGTAGTTTTACTATCAATAAAAGAATTAAAACTATTATATTTATCAAAAACAGTGACTGCACATAGAATGATAGTGCTTAATACATCAATAAATATCAACACTGAGATTTACCTTAAAGATCCTAGATCAACAGATCTCGGAAAGAAGATACTAAGTCGTAGCGTAGTACTTATTGATAAGCTGGGTTTGGAAAACTTTAATTTCAAAAAGCTGGCTCAGAAAATATCTTCTACAGAATCTTCTATATATCGATATTTCGAGAACAAGCATTACTTGTTTATCTATCTTATTAATTGGTATTGGGAATGGACCTCTGCACGAATCGATATTGGGACTATGAATATGACGGACCCCAAACAGAAACTAAAGAAAGTCATCAGAGCACTTACCGAGGCATCATTCATTGATATGGATATTCCGTTCATAGATGATGAGATTCTGCACAGAATAGTTGTTAGAGAGGGTGCTAAAGCATACCACCATAAAACTGTGGATAACGATAATGAATATGGATTTTTCTTGGCGTATAAAAATCTGTGTAAGAAGATTAGTCTCATCTTGCTGGAAATCAATAGTAAGTACAACTACCCGAAGGCACTTGCCTCCACGCTGATAGAAACAGGTAATAATAACATTTACTTTGCAAAACATTTACCCAGGCTTACTGACATTTGCCACACTAAGAATCAAGAAAAACTAAAGCAAGATATTTTCGAGATGTTATATCAAATGGTCATCTCTAATTTATTATACAAGCCGAAAATTATCTCAGATAAATAATGAGAGAATAAATTAGAATTATTAATTCACCAGATTGATTGTAGTTGCTAGGATCAATCATTTAATCATGTACTATGAACTTAATTTTTAAAATAATAATTCTCAGCCTTGTATCTATTACTCTTTTCGGGCAACAATCGAATGATGCATGGCTTACCCAAGGTAATAACAATTATAGGCAAGGTGATTATAAGAGGGCATTGATGAACTATGAAAATTATATCCAAATCCAACCAGAAGACCCAGTGGGATATCTTCTGAGAGCACGCGTACACGAGGTAATGGGTAATACAGGATTGAGTCAAGTAGATCTGAATATCGCCCAAAACTTAAATCCTTTGTCGCTTATACATATAAATCCTGCACTGAGGTCTATCCATCTCGCTAGAAAATCCTACGATTATAATTTTGAAAATCTTAATAAGGCCTTTTACAAATCTCCCGCTAAATTAACAGCATACAAGTCTGTACTGGATCAAATAGACTTAGGTCACTCTCAAGATTCTTTAATTGATTTAGTTTTGAAGCATCTTAATAATAAAGATATTATACAAGCGGAAAGTATACTGGATGAAATAGAAGTCAACCCTATGAATCAGTCTATTATCCTCGATTTGAAAGGAAAAGCACTAATGAAGCAAGGTAAATATGTCAAAGCTAAAGATGTATTCATAGAAGCCATTAATCACAATCCTAGATTCGCCATAGCTTATCATAACCTCAGTATATGTTATAGCTTATTAGATCAACAGGAAGAAGCTAAAATAAATCTTATGAAGGCTATCTCCCTAAAAGATGACGTATCACTTTTCTATTTCACTCTTGCACAATTGAATGAGGGAAATAGTAATAATGAAGATGCAATTGAAAATTATGAAAAGGCTATAAGTCTTGACAGTGAATACAAAGAAGCTATGGTAAATTATAGCCAGCTGTTGAAATCACTTGGTGAATATGAGGGAGGTCTATCTTACTTAGACAAGGCTATAAATATGGTTGATGACGATGAGAGAAAGTACCTTGAGGCTAATCTGAAGTTTGTGTATGGAGAATATGATGATGCCTTGCAATTGTACAAATCTTATCTTCTAACCCACCCCGAAGATGGAGATGCACTGTATAATATAGGTCTGACTAAAATACTTTTGAGACGGTCAGTAGAAGGTTGTTCAGATATAGATCAGAGTCTGACACTACAGACAGATAAGGAAAGGGAGAAATTACATAATCTATTTTGTAAAAAATAAAAAGACAAAGTAAAAGTACTTTCAATAACGAAAGCCTACATGCACGCCTAATCCTATATTTAAACGATTCAGTGTTGAGTTTCCATATAGTTCCAGCTGGTCTGCGCCTAGACGAGAAATAAGATCAGTTTCATTGATGGTTCTCTGACCGATGCTGTATTTGCCATAGATGGAAAGTGACTTGTACAATTGACGACCTAGTGTCAAGTCAAAATTGGAAATGATTTCAGTCCCATCACCACCGTAAGCGCCGAAAGTCCATTCCAATCAATTTTTACTCAGAGTATTATTACGATTATTTGTTATTGTTTCTCTACTACTAATAATAGCTGTTGTCCTTACTCCAGAACTTAAAAGTTCTAGTTTATTGGAACTGGAGAGCTTAGTCAGGTAACCTGCGTATAATCCTAAACTTAAATATTCGCTCAATGAATGATCAAACTCTATATTATGGCCCAATCCGAGATCATAACGCCTTAGATATTTACCTCTGAGATTCTCTAGGTCATAAAGTCCCTCTTCGTCGAGTATTGAATTCCACACAGTACCAGATTTAGGTATCATATTTCCTTTCATACAAATTCCGATTGCATTCCTATCGTTGACTTGCAATATTTTTTTCAGATCTAGGGAGTAAATATTCAGCTGGGAAATACTTCTAGGGACTTTATCTTGTGTAAGAGCTGAGTCATATCCGTCAAACAAATGCGATCTGCCATAAGCTATAACTCCATATACCCCTAGTTTTAAGTGTCTCTGGATTTCTATTCCGAACTGCGATCCTGAAACTGAGGCCGCCATGTCATATACGCCGCCCATATCAGTTGCGATAGCCCAATTGTTTTCCTGCGCTGGAAGCGTTATTGATAATGCACTAATAAATATTATGACTATGCTTCTCATGCTAGAATTTTCTAAGGTATCGGAAAGCAATATAAGCGGATTCATAAAGTGAAATGGCTGATTTCAAACCTATGCCATCACCATTAGACATGAAGTAGGTATAGGAAAATCCAGCTTTCAGATTATAATAAGGTGTGGAGTTCTTTCTCTGAATTTCTCGTTTGGTTATAGACCAATTACTGCCTATGCTAGGCCCGATTTCGAGTGATAGTTTGTGATGGGCTTTTCTGACCAGGTTCAGGTGTGCCCATACAGTCAGATTTAATTCTTGTTCGCTGCTCAGGAAACTAGTGGAAATTCCATTTTCATCCCCGACAGAAGAAAAGGAAAGATCAGCTTCCGGGCCTATTACCTTGTTGGCGTCCCAGAAAAGTCCAGTACCTAAATAATATCCTCTGTTCCCATTGATATCTGAACCCCCTATTACATCGATTTCTCCAGCTTGCTGATCTTTACCATAGATTAAATTTAACTTAATGGAGGTTCTCTTAATTGACTTGTTACTGGCAGTCTGTGTACTTTGTGGTCTATGATTAACCTCAATATGTCTCCTAAAGGCTTTATTTTGCTGGTGATTCTGCTTTCCAGTGGGGTTTTTAATCTCACAGGACAGGAATGGCAACTGGATCATATTCCTCAGTATGAAACTTTTGAAGAGCTGTATCCTCAGATCAACATGGATAATGATACGACTTATGTCGTCAATTTCTGGGCGACTTGGTGTGGCCCTTGTGTGAAGGAATTACCCTATTTTGAAGAGCTGAATACAGATTATAAAGATCAGGCCTTTAAGATGATTCTGGTCAGTCTGGATATGGAGAAGCAACTGGAATCGAAGTTGGTTCCCTTTCTCAATGATAACAAAATCCAAAGCTCGGTAGTCGTCCTACTGGATGGCAAAGCCAATCGCTGGATAGATAAAGTAGATCCTTCCTGGACGGGTGCCATTCCGATTACGATAGTCCATCACGGCAAGCAAAAGAAATTCCATGAAGAAGTATTTCACTCCAAAGAGGAGTTGGAAGCTATAGTTTTACCATTTTTGAATAATTGAAAAAAAGATCATGACAAAGTTATTAAACCTAATAGCGATTTTATTGCTGACTCTAAGCTGCGCTGCTCAGAACAGTGGTCTGGGCATAGGAGATGTGGCACCAGATTTCAAACTTAAAAACATAGACGATACTAAAGTGTCTCTAGCTGATTACAAAGATGCCAACGGATATATAGTTGTCTTCACTTGTAATCATTGCCCTTATGCGGTTATGTATGAAGACAGGTTGATCGAATTACAGAAAAAGTATGCGTCTCAGGGTTATCCAATAGTGGCCATTAATCCTAATGATCCTGTAGTTAAGCCTGGAGACAGTTTTAGTAATATGAAGGTCAGAGCCAGAGAGAAAGGCTTCAATTTTGCTTACCTCTTTGATGAAGGTCAAAAGGTCTATCCTCAATATGGCGCAACAAAAACACCACACGTCTACCTGCTTGATGCTGATCGCAAAGTCCAGTACATCGGAGCGATAGATGATGATGCCAGAGATGAGTCTGCAGTTTCTGTGAGATTCCTGGAGGATGCCATTGCTGCATTGCAGAAAGGCGATAAGCCTGACCCGGCAATAACTAAAGCCATCGGTTGCAGCATTAAAACCCAATAGACCATTATGCAGATTAAATTTATAATAGCGCTACTAGCGCTATCATTTCTTTTTGCTTGCAAAGATGCCAGACCGACTAAATCCTTGGAGGCCTTGGATCTGATGAAGCACGGCTTACCCATTAAAATCAATGCTCCTACTGGTGCTGAAGTAGTTGCTGAGGACTTAGGCTTTATGAAGGATGTTACGGTGAAGGGCGAGAATAACTATTTTATTCAGATCATTAGTGGCGTAGCGACGACGACTGACGCAGCAGCGATAATAGCAGAGCAGAAAAAAGAAGTGGAGGCAGGCCCTTTCTTCTCAGAGATCATTTCTGAAGATGAACATGGATTCATTTTCAAAAAGGAAATAACATCGGCTAGGATCAACTATGATTTCAGAGCAGTTAAGATCCAAGGCGATCAGGAATATGTATTCCAGACAGGCCTGATGGGACAATTCAGTCTCGATGAAGTCAAGGCGATGTACGCTTCAGTACTTTGATGTGATGCAAAATAATCAGATAAAATGAAAGAGTCATTGCTGATCAGCAATGACTCTTTTCTGTAGTTAATCTAACTTATAATAACTTCCTATCGAATTTATGGTAAAAGAACTGCGTCTATTATGTGCACTATGCCATTGTCTGTCATAATATCCGTGACGATGATATTGGCATTATTGACTTTAGCGCCTGCGCTCAGATCAAATTGGATGTTACTGCCTTGTAGAGTAGCCATTCTCTGACCATCAAATAATCTACCCGCTTCTGCGTAACCATTAACGACATGGTAAGTCAATACAGTTGTAAGCAATCCTTGTGGGTCAGCCAACGCTGCATCCAACACTGCAGGATCCAACGCTGCAAAGGCTGCATCTGTAGGAGCGAATACTGTATAAGTGGCATTAGGATCTGAAAGAGTGCCTTCGAGTCCAGCTGCCAACACTGCTGTTTCCAACGTCGTATGGTCAGGACTATTGACGATGACATCCACAACTGAAGCTGGTCGTAATTCTGGTAGTAGTACAGCATCTATAACATGCACTAGTCCATTCTGTGCTTGTAGACTAGTGACTATAATATTGGCATTATTTACTGTAACACTGCTGCCATTCACGGCAAAGTCAAGAGCGCCTCCACTGAGATTACTCACACCTAGTCCGTCAGAAATAAAGCTGGCTTCCAACGTTCCTGCGACTACATGATTAGTCAATACTTGTGTCAATAAGCCTTGAGGATCAGCCAGCGCTGCATCCAGTACTGTAGGATCCAACGCTGCAAAAGCCGCATCAGTAGGAGCGAATACCGTAAAAGTTGAATTGGGATCAGATAGTGCTCCTTGAAGTCCAGCTGCGAGCACTGCAGTCTCCAGCGTATTGTGATCTGCACTGTTCACGATAATATCCACTACAGAGGCTGGCTTGCTGATGACAGCATCTATGACATGAACGACACCGTTCGAAGCCTTGATATCTGCTACAGATATGGTGATGCCTTCTACGGACAATCCGCCTGTCGTGCTGATTTCAAGATTTTCACCTGCCAAATTGCTGATTTTCATACCGTCAAAAATGTTTGAACCATCTGCTACGCCATTCACCACATGCTGTAACAATATATTGGTCAAGGCACCTGATGGATCCGCGAGTAAGGCATTAATTGTTGTCATACCCAAGGCATCAAAGGCAGCATCTGTAGGCGCAAACACAGTGTAGGGCCCAGGTCCAGCGAGGGTTCCAGCCAAACCTGCTGCAATTACAGCTGTTTCTAGAGTATTATGGTCAGGACTTTCCACGACAATATCAGTAATTGTCTGAGAAAAGCCGATAACTGAGTGAGAAAAAATTAATAGTAATACAAGAGTTTTTGATAGGAACTTCATTTTTAATAAATTTTACTGTTGAGAAATTGAGATTCAATAGCTTGTATTTCTCTTAGTGCAAAAAGAACAAAAAGGGTTGCCTGTGGGTCTAATTTTTTTTGACCTTATGGGAGTATCATTATGGGGCAATAAAAAAAAAGGAGACCAGTAGTGGTCTCCTTATGTCTTGAATTGCTCTAAAGTTGCGCTGGGTTCACGCTTCCTTTAAGAACTGATTGCTGTGCACGATAAGCAGTAGCAATCCAATGCTTAAAATTATCATGGGAATAGGATTTATTTGCATTACTAAAAGGATATAAGTCCGACCAGGCAAAAGCTTAATGTTGCCTGATTGCTCTTAAAACGGTGCAAGTTCTCTATTGGTTGCATGGTCATGAGGAAATAGTCAGTAATGTGTGACACCTGACAGTTAAGAGGTTAGTATTTCAGGGTATGTCCATAGACCTTGAGCCATTCTTCCTTTTTCTCATAATCTGGCATTATGTCCCTTACGATTTTCCAGAATTTGGGTGAATGATTCATCTCTTTGAGATGAGCAAGTTCGTGGACTATGACATAATCTAAGACTGGAGTGGGTGCAAGTAATAGTTTGCTGGAAAGGTTAATGTTCCGTTTGGAAGAGCAACTCCCCCAGTTGGATTGATTATTTTTAAGTCTGATGGTGTATATGGTCTCTTGGAAGAATTGCTGATTAAAAGTTTGTACTCTATCGACGATGTCTTTATGAAAGTGTGCAGACAGGACTCTGGATAATAGTTTGCCTATGGCAGCATGCAGCAAGTGTTGCTCAGCATCTTGTGGAGCTCTAATTTCTATGTAATTGCCTGTAGCCATCTTCCCACTGAGCCCTTTTCTGTTTTCCATAAAGATGAGTAACTGGAAGTCTTGACCGAACACCTTGATGAATTCCCCATTCTTGTATATGATGACTCTGAAGCGATTGAGTAAACTGGGCTTCTTCTTGAATTCCATGGTTGCCCAGTCTTTGACCTCTGCGACGACAGACTCCACGCTATGTCCTATGAGCCCTTTGGGTATGAGGACATTGATGCTTTTTCCAGTAATGGAATACCGAATATTGCGCCGATATTCTTTTTTGATTTTAATCGGGACATGCACATCATCTATTAAGAGACTGGCTCTCATTTAACTATGATTTTACATGCTTTTCATCACATCCACCAGTACTTGTGTACTGCTTATGTCCATGGCATTATACATGGAAGCACGGAAGCCTCCCACTGAGCGGTGGCCTTTGATGCCCACTATGCCTGCAGCGGCACATTTTTCCAGGAAAGAAGTGTCTTGCTTATTGTCTTTGAGTAAGAATGTCGCATTCATCGGAGATCTGTCTTCCTTTTCCACAGTTCCTTCAAATTTAGGGTTGTCGTCTATTTCATCATAGAGCAGCTTGGCTTTAGCGGCATTTCTCTTTTCCATAGCTTTGACTCCACCATTATCTATGATCCATTCCAGATTAAGCATAGTGACATAGATGGGAAACACCGGTGGTGTATTGTATGAAGAGTTCTTGGCGATATGAGTACGATAGTCCAGCATGGTGGGGATATGCCATGGAGTCTTCCCCAGCAGATCTTTCTTGACGATGACCAAGGTGACTCCAGCAAGTCCCACGTTTTTCTGTGCTCCGGCATAGATCAGCCCGAATCTCTTCATGGGTAGAGGTCTGCTGAAAATATCTGAGCTCATGTCACAGATCAAGGGGGCGGAGGTTTTGACCCACTCCTTCGTCTGGGTTCCATAGACGGTATTATTACTTGTCAGGTGGACATATTTAAGGTCCTTGGGGACTTTATAACCTTTGGGTATATAGGTGTAATTCTTGTCCTTGGAGCTGGCTAGCACGTTGACATCAGTAAAGAAATTGGCCTCTTTGATAGCCTTGGCAGACCAGGTGCCCGTATCGACATAGCCGACGGTGTCTTCTGGGTCATAAAGGTTAAAGGCTGTCATGAAAAACTGAGTGCTAGCGCCACCAGTGAGGAACAATACCGCATAATCATCGCTCAGATTGATCAGAGTACGTACATGTTTTTCAGCTCTATCGAGTATTTCCACAAAGGCTTTGCCTCTATGTGATACTTCCATCAGTGATAATCCTGATCCTTGGTAGTCATAAGCGGCCTCGGCAGCTTGTTTTTTAACGCTTTCGGGAAGTATGGCTGGACCGGCGTAAAAGTTGTGTTTTTTCATGTTTAACTCTATTTCCATACAATATTACGCTTTATTTTAATGTGTGAATAGTGAGTATTATCGGACAATATTGGAATTGTGGACTTATTACCCGAGCCGACGCTAATCGTAGGAATAATTGGCTATTTTTGGACAAAAAAGATGGATATACAGGTTATTATTGATCAAATCAGTGCACAAGCTTCAAATGTTAAACCTCTAGGTGCCACTTTCAAATTCGTATTGGATGATAATCCGATATTCATAGATGGAAGAGGAGAGGCCAATGTGGTGAGCCAAGAAGATGCTGAAGCTGATTGCACAATAACAACCACTATTCAGACTTTATTAGATATGAAGAGTGGCGCCCTCAATCCAATGATGGCTGTCATGTCAGGCAAAGTCAAGATCAAAGGGGACATGGGCTTGGCGATGAAACTTCAATCACTTATATAACTAACTCGAGGATATGACTAATCAGAGCATTCTGAAAATACTATTCATAAGTCTGATGCTTGCATTTTGTGCACAGACCATCAGCGCTCAACAAGGATTTCAGATCCTTCAAAAAGCCAATGACAGAGATCTCTATCACAATTGTAGCAGTCCTCTTGCAGAGGGAGGATACTATGTGATCAGCCATTATTTTGTCAGAAATCTTGCTGATACTATTCCTGATTCCATCGGTATCCATGTCTCTAAGAATGACTTCAAAGGAGAAATCTCTTGGGCAATGGAATACCATCTTGATGAGGATGATATTGGTTTTGAAAAATATCAGAAAGGTATAGAATGTCTGACAATGGCTGAAGATACTCTGATCCTCGTGGCTGCAGATCTGGAGGCCCAAGAAACGAGCAGTGCTAGGATCTATCTGAAAATAGAACCTATGCTCGGACAGATAGTGGAGCAATACAGACTAGAAGATATAAGTGCTGAGGAAGAAATATTGACTAATCTGACTTGTGACCTGATGGAAGATCACAACTTGGAGACTTACTACATGGGTACGCATAATTCTGATGATGTTGTGGGAGTGCATCTTGAGCGAGTATCGAATAGTGCTACGCCTTTATCCAGATCTTATTTTGCCATAGATTCCATGGGCCAAGAGATGGACTTGAGTTTGGCGGCTGGTGCGGCTTTGGATACAGGATTTGTATTCAGTGCGATGCTTGGTGATGCGGAAGATAGAACAGCGGCGATGGTACAGCTGGATAGTTTTGGTATCCCAGTTTTTGCGAGTAGATATATGCTGGAAGATTCCCTGGAAACCAATCTGCAATTCACTTCGATAGCAGCTATGCCAGATTCTACTTTTGTACACTTGGGTATCTTAACCAATGTCATGAACCAATCAGAAGTTTCCACCCTGGTCAAGACAGACAGTATAGGAAAAGTGCTATGGGCCAAGAGCTTACAAGCTGATCTTATCATCTCACAAGCGCAGGAAATAATACTGACGAGTGCAGGTGAGCTGGTGGTGATAGGGAAGTATAAAGATTTCGGGGCCACCACTGGCGATTTTGCTTTGTTTCTTGATACGGATGGTAATGTCTTGAGAGAAGTGAATTATGAGTCAGATGTTTCTGCCTGGACAGATGAAATGAACAGTGCAGATTTTGATGCAATGGATATTAGTGGTTTGGTTTATAGTAAAGAAATTACAGACCCTAGTCTTTTGATCACTTCCCAAGGCCGACAGAGAAATGGTGCTTGGGTGCCTATGGTGATAAAGACGGACATAGAGGGATTGACCTTGTGCAATGCGATGACGACTGCACATCGACTAGAGGATTATACTGTTCTCAGAGATACGTTGATGATAGATCAGGGGCAGTTTGTGGATAGGGTATTATCAGATTTTTTTGAAGTACGTTATGACGATTATAATCTGGCGACGACCTCAGTTCAAAATATAACTTTGTGCAGAAACGATGTGCCTAAGGATACTTTCCTGGATGCTACCGTCATGGGAGTCGATAGTATGTTTGTATCCTATTCTTGGAGTAAAAGTCAAGAGCCACTTCCAGATACAACAGCCATCCTCAATATCAATATACCAAATACTGAAGACGTCCAATATACAGTTGTGGCTACAGTTTTAGATGAAGTTTGTTTCACTCTATGTGATACGACGATGGTGATGTTTTTTCCTGAGCCTGTGGCCTTCATTGAATCCAGATATGATTGTGATGCGGATGCCTCTGAGAAATGGTTGCTGACTGCAGGCAATTCTGCTGGTCCTATAGTGTCAGTTTCATGGCAAAGTACCAATGGACAGGTACTGGGAACTGATATTACAATTTCAGTACCAGAGACTCCAGGTATAACGTATCAAGCAATAATTACTGACGCATGTGGCTTGACTGCATCTACGACATGGACAGCACCGGCTTTTCCTGTTGCGTCGATCAGTGCAGACTTTTCCAATATTTGTCCTGTTCCAGGATATATCACTTTGACAGCTGACATGCAACCTCTTTATAGAGGACCTTTGCAGTTTACATGGTTTAGGGACGGTGTGGAAATTTCCAATGATGAATCCTTTGAGGTGCGGGAAGCTGATCTTAATGGAGGTGCTGTGGTATACTCCGTAGAAGTAAGGGATGATTGTGGTAATTTGGATATGACAACCATTACTTTGGATCCAAGTGATTTCGAATTGACTGAGTCTACTCTGAGCATCGATAGAATAGGATTGAACAATCAGGTTCCTGGTTGTCCCTTCGAATTGAATGCGGTTTTTGTGGATGGCGTGACAGGAGGTGTGGCACCTCAGTCTTACTTATGGTCTCCCACAGGGGAAACAACACCTAATGTCGCAGTGACAGAACCTGGCGATTATACGGTAACTGTCATTGACTTATGTGATAGGGAACTTATGATGACTGTGACGATTACTGCAGCTGACCTCGACTCTCCACCACCCAGTGCACAGATAAATAATATTGGTTTCAATCCATGTGATTATCAATTAGAGGGAACAGGCGTGCCAGGTGAATCAAATGGGCTTACTTTTGCTATCGATTCTTCGGGATGGACAGGGCCTGGCGGGTTCACTTCTCCTACTGGTGGTATTATCGTTCTCGAAATAGGTACTTATAGATACACGGTAAGAGACATTTGTGGAAAGACGGCCAGTGCTTCAGTAGAGGTGACTAGTCTGGATATTCCAGATCCTACTGTAACTATTGCTAACCAAGGGTTGAATTCCCAATGTTATGTCAATCTTGTAGCGACAGGTGTTCCAGCGCCAGGATTGGACGCCGGTTCATACTCTTGGAGTAATGCAGATGTAGGGCCTGCTAGTACAGCAACTGCACCAGGTACTTACACGGTTACTTATACTGATCAGTGTGGTCAGACTGCGGTTGTAGAAGTAACATTGACTGAGGCTGATTTTATGGTGGAAGCACCTCAAGTCACTATAGAAAGCTCTGAAGTCACTGAGGAGTGCTCTAGAACTTTGACGGCAGTGGTAACAAACGACGTTACAATTTTAGGATACGAGTGGTCCGATGGATCTACTGAAAATACTATAGAAGTAACCGAAGATGCAGCTGGTACTTTCAGTGTTACAGTTACGGGTTGTAGTGATACTGGTACTGCAGAATTCGTAGCGGATAATGCGGAAATAATTTTTCCAGATATCTTTTTCCCTAACAGTACCAGTGACGGAGGTGTCAATGCGACTTTCGGTCCCGAGGTGACTTGCCCTGATTTTACCGATTATAAATTAGAGATCTTCAATAGATGGGGCAAGAGAGTTTTTGAAGCAGACCGGTTTGAAGATAGATGGTCCGGCTCATTGGATAATCAAGGTGCAAGACTGGAAGAAGATGTGTATTTGTGGCAGTGTACTTACACGACTATCGCCGGTGAGCAATTACAGAAAGGCTCAGTGACTTCTGTTCCTCGCTAGAGACTTACATAAGATAAATTTATAATGCCTGCTCCATCTCGGAGTGGGCATTTTTTTTGCGCTGACTTTCAAAGCAGAGTATTAGCAACGTAGAGTTTATCTGGAGCATCAGCTTTGCTAACACAGACCTGCTAATCTAGAATGCCAAGATTTGAAAACTTAACAAGTCTTGCCACCCTCCATTCGCACTTACTATTCAGCCTAGCCCGCTTGACAATTATTATCGGAAGTTTATACTTATCCGATACTTTTGAATATATATCGGATAAGATATATAAAATGTTATCCGATATAAAGATTAGTACTTGAACTGGATACCAGATAATGCGCATTTTGAGCCTTATGCAGAGACCACTGCTAGACTTGCTAATAAGCATCGGCTACTGGAAGCTGCTCGGCCTTTACCTTCTATAGCCATCCAGAAAATAAAAGAAAGCTTAGCTATGGAGTGGACTTATAACTCTAATGGCATAGAAGGTAACACCTTGACATTGAGTGAGACACATATTGTCTTAATTAAGTGAGGGTATGACTGTAGGAGGCAAGTCTTTGCGGGAGCACTTTGAGGCCTATAATCACAACAAGGCAATTAATCTCTTGTATGCAATGGCAGACAGGAATGAGAAGAATAATTTCAGCGCTGCCGATCTGCTTGACCTGCATGCGACAGTATTGCAGAACATAGAAGAGGATTATGCGGGTCGCTACAGGACGGGTGGCGTGAGAATATTAGGCGCTAACCTTGTGCCTCCCAATGCCAGAAAAGTTTCGGATCTTGTAGATGAGCTATTCCACTTTATTAATGATAATCCTGACGAGTTGGATGTCGTGGGTCTGGCCACATTGTTACACCATCGGTTGGTTTGGATTCATCCTTTTTATGATGGTAATGGTCGTACAGCAAGGCTAATTATGAATCTGTTATTGATACAAGCAGGATATCCTCCGGCCATTATCTTGAAGAATGATTGCAAGAAGTATTATGCTGCACTTAATAATGCTAATAAGGGTGACTATAATAAATTGTACTTACTTATGGCGCAGGCACTTGAGCGCAGTCTCAATGTTTATTTGTCCATCATTCCTGATCAGGACGATTATCTGCCCACTTCTGATATCGTGAGTGAGCCAGAGATTCCTTATGGGCAAGAATATGTGAGCTTACTAGCACGTAGAGGAAAGATAGACGCCTACAAGCAAGGTCGTAACTGGGTGACGACTAAGGCTGCTGTGATGGATTATGTTTCCAGACTGTAGGTATTTGTTTTGTCAGTTGATTAGTGTGGTAGCCCTACAGGCTACGAATGTAAATTCAACAATCAAATCCCGATGCACTTTGCTTTGCAGGTGATAGCTTACAAGCTATTGAATGAGCAATTAGTAAACAATACATGTTTTTTTATTTTGTAGTTTAAATACAATCACTTCAGATGCAACCGCTCCAGTAATCTACTGGTGATATCCAGGAAGTCTGATTCTGTTATCATACCCACCAGAAGTTTGTTTTTTACGACAGGCAGAGCTCCGACACCTTTGTTTCTCATTTTTTTCATCGCAGAAATTATAGTAGCCTCTGGCGTAATGCAGGAGGGTTTGGTGATCATGATATCTGCAATTGTGGTATCGGTTTTGTCCTTGACTTCCCGCTGTTTTAGTAGATGCCTGGTTATGAGTTTGACGGTCACCAGCCCTTCCAGTTTGCCTTCGGCACTTTCTACTGGTACATAGCGTATTTTCTTCCAGTCCATCATCTCGCCGACCAGTTCCATGAGGTCTGATTGCTCACAGGTGAACAGGTCTGTCTGCATGAATTCTGAAACTTTGAGTTCCAGGGGTTTGTAATTTGTTAGATCTACCAGGTCTGCTTTTTTCCATTTGTGGATGGGCAGGTTATTCTTTTGATTTTTCATGATGGCGTTCGTCAAGGCGGTAAGGGTTTCGTCTGTAGATACTTTTTGTTTGAGAAGATGTGAGTAGGAATTGAGCATCCAGATGGCACCATTGGTTTTTTTCTTGATGCGTTCTTTGATGATGCCGAGGTACTTACTGCTGTCTTGGGAACTGATGTTGCAAGATTTCAGACCTTCTGCAGCGAGTGGGATGAGTTCATTTTTTATCAGCTGACTGGCAGGTATTTTCTTGCCTTTCATCCAGGTGAATTCTGCTTCCAACCCCACCCTCGCTGCTCTGCCAAAATTGTCTTTCAGCGCAGAGAAATCCATCTTGGTTCTTATGTCATCATAGTGTATTGCCATCCCTTTCATGGCGCCTAGCCAGAAAACTGCATTGGCCATCATATCTGGAACAGAAGGCCCAGCGGGCATCACTCTATTTTCAATGCGCAGATGGGGCTGGCCATTCGGACTGATACCATACTGCGGTCTGTTCCATCTGTAGACAGTGGAGTTATGGACGAGCAAGGCATCTAGATCTGGAGCTTTATTTTTTAATATTTGTTCCCAGCTGTCAGACTCTATTTCTGAGCTGAGTAGTACTTTGAATCGTGCAATATCCTCTTTGTAGATCTCAAGTATGGAATCATTTATCCAATCCTTACCGAAAGATACTCTTGTGCTCTGTTCACGCATATGGTTATGGGTCACCCTGGTGTCGAGAGCTTGCTCGAAGGTGGCTATGCGGGATTCGTGCCAGAGCCTCTTACCGAATACGATGGGAGAATTAGCTGCGATGGCGATGGAAGCGCCAGCCAGAGTCTGAGCAAGATTGTACATCTTGACATATTCAGGAGCATCCACTTGGAGATGGACTTGGAAGCTGGTATTGGCGGCTTCCAGTAGAGGGGTGTCATGCCGTACGAATAGTTCGTCTATGCCGAATATTTTCAGTTCCACATCTTTGCCTAGCCCTAGCTGCTTAATGGCATCTATGAGCGCGAAATATCTTTTTCTAGGAGTGAGATTTTCCTGATTAAGATTGAATTTCTGGAGGGTGGGCAGGATGCCTGTCAAGACATAATCGGCATCAAAATTTTTGAGGGTCTTACTGAGCTGAGAGAGATAAGAGTTCATTTCTTTCTCCATCAGTGAGAAGTTGCCTCCTGTGAATTCACGTGGTGTCAAATTGAATTCCAGATTGAACTGTGCCAACTCTCCATCCAGCCACTTGGCTTTTTTCATCTTATCCATGACCGCCATGGCCACGTTCTTGGGTTTTAAGGTGTCCTTATCTACTATGACCATTTCCATTTCTGCACCGAATCTGGTAATACCACTTTCAAACCAGTTGTTATCGAGCATGTATTCCAGAGACCTGATGTCAGTCAGTAAGGCTTTGACGAACTTATGACGTTCGCTGACATCATCTAATTTGTTGACGAGTTGTGTTCCCATATTTTTGTTTCAATAAATTAAGGTAAGCAATCGTTTATAATTCATTCAAGGAACTTGGAAAACAATTCTAGCAAGCCTTAATTTAGATTGATGATGAGATGTATAGTACTCTTAATGGTGACTTTTGCTGCGATGCTGCTGGGATGTAGGTCGACTGAGACTTTGTTCAAGGTGCGATCCACAGTGGATATGACCATCCCCGCTGGTTCTAATACTTTGGAGATTTTAGGCTTGAGACGAGAAGGGATATTCCCTTATCAGTTCAATCTGGACTTGTTTGGAGTTACAGATGCCCAGATAGAACGGCTTATAGCCCAACAAGCTTTTTTAACTTCCAAGTTTAATCAAGATTTGGATTTTGTGGAAGTTGTGGAAGTCAATGTGGTCAATCAGGATGATCTTGAGGACAAGAGAGAGGTCTTTCATTTTGATCCAGTACCCTTCGGGTCCAAGGAGGAGATTCAGCTGTTTCCCTCGTTGCCCGACATCAAGCGCTTTGTCAAGGATGACACCGTATTGTTTGAAGTAGAATTGACATTTAGGAGAATCCCGACCCAAAACACCGAAATCAGGCTGGAAATGGAATACGGGGCCGTCGAGATTTAACTTAGAAGAAACATAAAATAGAATCAGATATTTGTCAAAAGGACGATATGACACTAAGAAAGGTTGTTGTCAATGTTCTTATCTTTCCGCTACAAATCAGTATTGTGATCAAAGTATTCAAAATATTAGTCATATTCTGCCTCGCAATGATGGGAACTCAAGGCTTGGCACAGCAGAATAACGGTTCAGAAAATGTCGACTTGGGCAGTTTTTCTGGAGGGTTTCAGACAAGTGCCAATTTCTTCATGCGGGATTCTCTCATAGGGGCTTTCAACATACCGCAGTATGATTATCAGCTTTTTGGGGCTCAGTCCTGGCTGGACTTAGGATATACGAGGGATGGTTTTGATCTGGGAATCAGATTTGATGCATTCAATAACTCTAATCTTCTCAATCCCAATGACTCTTACACCTCCCAAGGTATAGGCCGATGGCACATAGCCAAAGAGATGGACAAATTTGACATAAGGGTAGGTCATATATATGATCAGATCGGTAGTGGCATCATTTATAGAGCTTTTGAGGAGCGTGCCTTGCTGATAGATAATGCCCTGATAGGTGCCAGAATAGGCTACAAAGTCAATGATAATTGGAATATCAATGTATTCACAGGAAGGCAGAGAAGATTATTCACGCAATATGCCCCTAACATGAAAGGTGCAGTAGTAGAAGGTTATGTGGATTTCACCTCAAAGAAAGAAGGTGCTAAGCTCTTTGCCATAGCGCCAGGAGTGGGATTTGTAAACAGGACATTGGATGATGCTGCCCTAAGCGGTGTCGTGGACGTCGTCAAGACTTACCAAGATGTGGACAGATTCAAGCCAGAGTACAACACTTATGCCTATAGTCTATTCAATACCTTGACTTATGGCCCCATCAATTTATATGTCGAAGGTGCCATCAAAAGTTCAGAAGCCTTCAATGATCCTAATTCCAAGAAGACAAATGCTGATGGCAGTTTGACGTCTGGTAAGATGGTTAAAGCCTCAGGCTCAGTGATCTATGGAAGTATCAGTTATGCAGGCAATGGACTCGGGGTTACACTGGAGACCAAAAGAACAGAAAATTTTGAATTCAGGACTGATCCGAATTTGTTACTGATCAATGGTATCATCAATTACATACCTGCGATGAATAGACAGAATGTCTATAGATTGACTGCAAGATATTCTCCGGCCACTCAGCTACTCAGCGAGCAAGCTTATCAGGCAGACGTCAAGTATCGATGGAGCAAAAAACTGACGACTTCAGCTAATTTTTCATACATCACAGACCTGAATGGTGATAAACTCTTTCAGGAACTCTATACAGAAGTACTTTACAAATACAAGAGGAAATGGCAGCTGAAAGGTGGTGTGCAATTATTGCAATATAATCAAGCAGTCTATGAGCAGAAAACCTTTGCACCCCTAGTCGAGACAATTACGCCTTACGTGGACTTCCTCTATAAATTCACGAGAAAGAAATCCATCAGAACAGAACTGCAGTTTCTGTCCATAGGGGATGACATCAAGGCAGGTAAGAAGCAAGATTATGGGGACTGGGCATTTGCTCTGGTGGAATTTGCCATAGCGCCGCATTGGTCATTTGTTGTTTCTGACATGTACAATATTACTCCAGGCAAAAATTCTCCAGTAGAGAATGGAGAGGGCTTGGATTTGCATTATCCCAGATTTGATATTTATTATACTTACAAAGCCAATAGGTTTTCTCTCAGTTATATCAAGCAGGTAGAAGGTGTAGTCTGTAATGGTGGTATATGTAGATTGGAACCTGCTTTTTCTGGATTTAATTTTTCGGCAACTTCATCATTCTAAAAATAAAGACATGAGAAATAATTTTGTTTTCACTTTACTTTTGACCGCAGTCTTGTTTTCTGCCTGCGAAGAACAAATGGTCATTATTCCGGAATTCGTGGATGAGTGCAGTGACAAGGTCCTACTCATCGAGGAACTGACTGGAGTGAGCTGCCCTAATTGCCCTAGAGGCGCAGCAGTACTGCAGGAAATACTCGACTTATACCCCGGCAAGGTGGTTGCTTATTCAGTGCATGGAGATTTTCTCGCAGAGCCTAAGAGTAATAGTAAATTTGATTTCAGAAGTGCTCAGGGAAAAGAAATTGAAGATTTCCTTAGGCCATGGAGAGGGAAGCCAGCAGCGACAGTAGATAGGATGCCTTTTCCAGATCTCTTGGAAACGGGTTTTACTAATGATAATATCAATGAATGGCTGACTATGGTCGAAAACAGATGTAGGACACCTAAGACTCTGGATGTGCAAATAACCAGTGATTACGATGAGACAACCAGAATTGCAAATATTGCAATCACCACTACTGGAGTCATACCCACAGAACAACAATTGCTCCTTAATGTAGTCATAACGGAGAGTCATATCATCGATGTGCAGGATGCTGGCTCAGATGGTATAATCGAGGAATATGAGCACAACCATGCGATGAGAGCTAAGCTCAGCCAACTGAGAGGAGATGCGTTGACTAATCAGCTGGACATAGACCAATCCATTACCAGGAATTATACTTATACAGTACCTGATGATTCGAATGGAGAATACATAGCCGAAAATATGGAGGTGGTTGCCTATATAACTGAAGGTGGTCAAGATAAAGGCCCTGTAGTTCAGGCTGCCCAAGCTCATCTGGATTAGTATATACCATAGAATATGGAATTATTGAATAGAGCATTTAATCAGCACCAACAAAATCCACCATTACTACAGGTTTCTCAGAAGTCGGCCTTTTTCATTTTATACTTTAAAGGCTTAAATTCTATTAAGAACTGGGTTGTGTCTGAGCTATAGGCGATTTTAAGCCTGTATAGGAATTTCAGTTTTTAAAGTCGTTAAGAAACAGGAACGACTGATTCCGCAATGGCAGATATAGCTGGAAGCTATAAGGAAAAGAACCGCGAAAATGGGTGGGTGGCCAGCCTTGATTTTTTAATCAATGCCTCGACTGTTGTCAAGTTTCACTCTTTTGAAAGCAAGGTTTACTTGAGTTACTGACCGTGCTTAAGTTCTACCACAGCCCGCTCCAGTCGTAAGGCAAATAACTGTTTTCTGATCTTATCAGTCAAGCCATCCCAAGAAATTGTGGCCAGATCCCTCACTATCTCCATCACGAGTTCCTTGGCCTGATCTTGTGATAAGTTATATATAGTGAGGCAACGGACGGACCATGCCATTTCCTTACTGAATATTTTAATTGACTGTTCCATATATCGTATTCTGAATTTTATTTAAGGTATATACTGTATACGGAAATGGAGAGCAATTCGGATTTCAGAATATTAATATTTTTGAATACATCCAAAAGTCGCTCATCCACGTATTACCTGTCAACTCTTAAAAACGACCTATGAAAGAGACAATGACAAGTATAGTGACCTCAATTTTAAGTGAGTTGTAGACTTGCTTAATTCCCCCGCTGTATCAGATGACTTGTATTATAATATATCAATGTAATGCATAAGCCCATATCATGAGCTATGGATAATTGGGATGCCATATATGATCGGGCCAAGATGGCTAACCCCTGAAAAGACTTATCTTTGCTTACTTAATCTAAAAGAAGGGAATTATGAATCTTTCGCTCAATTGGCTCAAGAGGTATTTGGAATTTGATCTTTCATTGGAGAAACTGTCGGAGATATTGACCGCAATAGGTTTAGAGGTGGAAGGTCTGGAAAAGGTAGAATCCATCAAAGGCGGTCTGAATGGACTAGTAGTAGGTGAAGTAGTCGAATGTGGCAAGCATCCCAATGCGGACAAACTATCCTTGACCAAGGTCAATATAGGGGAACCAGAATTAAAGCAGATCGTCTGCGGTGCGCCCAATGTGGCGGCTGGTCAGAAAGTGGTGGTAGCCACTATAGGGACGACTCTCTATGATGATAAAGGGGAACCTTGGAAAATAAAGAAAGGCAAAATACGAGGTGAATTATCTGAAGGTATGCTCTGTGCAGAGGACGAGTTGGGCTTGGGTAAGGATCATTCTGGCATAATAGTACTACCAGCGGAAGTGGCAGTAGGGACCAAAGCCAGCGACTACTATGAGCTGGAAGATGATCAGGTCTTTGACATAGGTCTGACACCTAATCGTTCTGATGCAACTTCACATCTAGGTGTCGCCAAGGATTTAGCGGCTTATCTTAAAATAAACGAGGCTGCCACTACCTCGGTCAAAGACCCGGACTTGGGTGGTTTCCATATAGAAATAGATAAACCGGGCCTAGCTGTGGTTGTAGAATGCCCTGAGGCTTGTCCCCGATATTCTGGAATATCCTTATCAGGCATCAAGGTGGGGGAGTCTCCATCATGGATGCAGAATCTATTAAAGGCCATAGGCGTAAGGCCGGTGAATAATGTAGTGGACATAACTAATTTTATTTTACATGAATATGGACAACCCTTACATGCCTTTGATGCAGCTAAAATAAAAGGTGATAAGATCGTCGTCAAGAAACTTACGGAGGGCACCCCTTTCCTGTCGCTGGACGAAAAAGAAAGAAAATTATCTGCAGAGGATTGCATGATCTGTGATGGAGAGGATAATCCGATGTGTATCGGCGGGGTATTCGGAGGTTTGCATTCTGGTGTTACTGAAGAGACCACAGATATATTCTTGGAGGCGGCGCATTTTGAGGCTGGACACATCAGAAGAAGTAGTACCAGGCATCTGCTCAGAACGGACGCTGCAAAGGTTTTCGAGAAAGGCTCTGACCCTAGCATCACTGTGACTGCTCTTAAGAGAGCAGCACTGTTACTGAGCGAGCATGCAAATGCGACCATAGCCTCAGAAATTGTCGATATATATCCAGAGCCCATCAAGCCTAAAGAAATTCTAGTGAATTTCGATAAGATTTCCAAGGCGGTAGGGACAGAGCTTACTCGAGATGAGATCTGTGATATCCTGAGAGCAATGGAGATGGAATTACAACCCTTGGATGACAGATCGATGATCGTCAAGGTGCCGACTGATAAGGCAGATGTCCTCAGAGAAGTGGATGTGATAGAAGAAGTATTGAGAATATATGGATTCAATAAAGTACCTATCCCTGCTCAGTTAAAGACAGCAATCACTTATCAGAATTACCCTACTAAGCGTCAGATCAAAAACAAGCTTGCTGATTATCTGGCGGATAATGGATTCAATGAGATGATGGGTTTGTCATTGATAGAGTCTGGCAGATACGCGGTGGGTTCTGAGGATACCCAAGTATTCATCAATAATACCAGTAACATTCATCTGGATATCATGAGGCCGGATGCGCTGGTGTCAGGCTTGAAAAGTGTGGCCCATAATCTCAATTATCAACAGACCGATTTGCGTTTGTTTGAGTTCGGGAAGCATTACCATAAGCAAGAAGAGGGTTTTGAGGAGCAGGAATTTTTGAGTTTGTTTTTGAAGGGTAAGAGTGCTGCTGTGCATTGGAATACGTCGGTAGAGCAGATGGATTTTTATACAATGAAAAAGTGGGTGGGCAAGGTCTTGTCCAAGGCGGGTATAACGACTTATCAGACTAAAGAGCTAGAGGATGGTGCTTTTGATTACGGACTGGAATATCATCGCGGACCCAATACCTTGGTGAAATATGGAGCGCTGAAATCAAAATTTCTCAAGCAAGCTGAAATTAATGTTCCCGTGTATTTTGCAGAGATGGACTTAAAAGCACTCATAAAAGCTGCTAAGAAATCTAAAGTTAAAATAAATGAGATCAGTAAGTATCCGGCTACAGAGAGAGATTTATCCTTAGTGTTGGATGAGCGGGTGAGTTTTGAAGAGGTCATGGCTGTGACCAATAAAACGGACAAGAAACTGATTCAGGAAGTAGCACTTTTTGATGTCTATAAGAATGAAGAACAGTTAGGTGCTGGGAAGAAAGCTTATGCTGTGAAGTTTAAGTTTCAAGATTTGACCAAGACACTTAAGGATAAAGAAATAGAAAAAGTCATGACTGCCCTCCAAGCTAATTTCTCTAGTAAACTGGGTGCAGAGGTGCGGATGTAGATGGTGGACTGCTCTACGCGGAGGCTGGGCGCAAGACTGCTCTGCGCGGAGGCTTAATGAAGACTCTAGATGCTAGACTGCTTAACACTAGACAGTAAATACAAAGCATCAATAAGACCTTTAATCAACGACATCAAATAACCGAGTATTACACAAGTCTATAATTTGCAACTCCAGCAATCTACATCTAGAATCTGGTAATCTCTAGGCATTTATAAGTCTAGCATCTCTCAGAAGAAGTCTCACCACAAATAGGGATATTCATTCTTCCTTAATAGCAGTATAGGTTAGACACATATCTGCTTGTATGTTTGAGTAAGTTAATCTTGAAATTTATCCTCATACAAAAACAGATACCATGAAGACATTTCTTAGCAGTAGCTCAGCGTTATTATCTATAGCTCTGTCTTTATTATTGGCGGGCTCTCTGTACGGACAGGCTATGACATGGATCGAGAGTCCTAATTCCCACGAAGTCTCCATATGTGCAAGTGAAAATTCCCCTGCAATAATTAAAGTAAAATCGAATTTCCTTTCATTAGGATTGAATCTGTATAGCAGAGAAGAATGGATTTCTGCGGGCGAAGTATTGAGTAGGTGCTTGAGAAATAATAATCTTAACTCAATTGAAAAAGCAAAAGCACTCTTCCATTTAGCTTCTTGCAATCTTAAAACTGAGGAGCACCATCTAGCCGCAATGAATTTTCACGACTTATTGGAACTGTCATTTTTAGATGAAAATATGAGACAAGAAGCAGAGTATTTGCAAGCGTTGACTTGGTGTCAACTCAGTGAAAATGAGGGCCGAACATTGATGAGAAAGATTGCTCAAAACCATGGTCACATATATTATAATTCTGCTTCAAGTATACTTAAAGAATTTGACTAGAACGTTGCAATCATTTATCTATATAAAGTCAATTGATTTAGAATTGTTAAATTGTAAGTAAAAAGGACGCTTTAAAGTGTATTTCTAAACCCCAGAAAATACTTCAAATGGACAATTCTTTATCAATTGCCCTAGTAGACGACCATAGGATTCTACTGGATGGCATAGAAGCACTGCTCTCTACCCATGACAATTACAACGTCATTATCAAGGAAGAAAGTGGGGAGGATCTGCTCAGTCGGTCGGACTTGAGTGACATCCAATTATTGATCATGGATATCAATATGAAAGGCAGAGACGGCATACAAATACTCAAGGAACTGAGAAATCAGGACTTTGATGGCGCTTGTATATTTCTCTCATCTTATGATGATCTCAAGCTTGTCAACGAAGCCATGAAGCTCGGTGCTCAAGGCTACGTCACCAAAGGCTCGGCAACAGAGTACTTGGAACAAGCTATTGCAACAATAAGCCAAGGTGAGAGCTATTACAGTCCAGATATTCAGAGTAGGATCATTACGGCATTTTCCAGATCAGAACAGAAAAAATCTATTAACAATGAGCAAGGCGTGCTCAGACAACTTACCAAAAGAGAATTAGATGTACTCAAGTTGATAGCGCAAGAATATACCAGTGAAGAGATAGCCAAAAAACTGTTTATTGCCAAAAGTACAGTTGATACCCACCGCAAAAATCTAATCTTCAAACTCAAAGTGAAGAATGCGGTGGGTTTAGGGCTGTATGCAGAACGGAATAAATTAATCTGAAGTAGTGTTTTTCTCTAAGGTTTTATCAGAACACCGCATTATATCAAACCGAAGCACAGTATAGAGTCACTGTGGTTACAATCCAGATTTCTAGGATATGGCTAACCACTAATCGGTATTTTTTGACCATTTATTAGCTATTTCATACCGCTTATTATTTTCCAATTTAAATTTGTGCAGCATTTCCTATCTTAGAGCTAAGGAATTCAGTCGAAAACAATCAAAGCCCTCTTTTTTCTGGTTTCCTAACCAAATTTTTATTGCTACTGCTAAAAGTAGTATAGCCCTCTTATTGAGATAACCCTAAAAATGCATTATGTATCTAATCATTCTTACCCTCTTGGGTACGAGTCTTGCGCTAGCTATAGGCTTCACTGTCCAAGAATTACAGCGGCTCAGTTCTAAGCTCGAAATTGAAAAAGCCAAACATCTTTCATCACTTAAACTCCAAGCAAACTCCTCGTCAGTTGTAGATTTTCAAAGAGCGCAATATTCCAGATCTGACCATTGGGATATTAAGTCTTCAAGCTCCTTGCCCAAGCTTACTCGACTCATAAAAACCGGCCATCGTCAGATATCCAGACTTAATACCTTTGCTGAGCTGAGTGACAAAGGTTTGGCTTATTGTCTGAACAAGATGGTACACCGGAGGAGCACGAGTGCCTTGCAGCTGGATTTCGAGACTGATGTCACTGATAGATTTCCCCAGCATGTGGAATTGTACCTCTATCAAGCCTGTTCAGAATTGATTCAGAATACTATGAAGCACAGTAATGCAACTAAATGTCACATACAACTTTATAACATCTATGGAGCCGTGCGACTCACTGTATGTGACAATGGCAAGAATGAATATTTAGATCAAGATTCTCAGCCAGGCTTTGGCTTGACCAGTCTGAAGCGCAGGTGTGATAAATATGGTGGACAATTCATTTTCAGGCTCAATGCTCATGGAGCAGAAACAGAAATTTCTATTCCCCTAGTGAGTGCTCCACTGATGGTGAGAGTATAAGCTGATGGTTAGAAATCCCTTTGGTTTATTGTAGTATCCATATCCCTATAAATGGGGATATGGATATTTCAGTATTAATCAGAATAGCTCATAGATTATTTGTACTTACTTTTATTGAAGTTAGGCTAGAGGTGGCGTCACTATTTTGCTTTATATTTCTTATTTATTAGATCATCACTAAAAAAACCATTATGTTATCATTCTTTCTTGCCGCTGACTTTAATTTTGGTTTTGCTACCTTAGCTTTTATTACTGCTTGTATCGCCACTATTTATTCGATTAAGAACTATCTGCAACTGGTTGGAATTGAGAAAAAACTTTCAACACCTAGTGATGAAAATCCTAATTCTACACAAGGCTGTCAAGACCCATTCCAAGTAATTATTGATAGAAATGCAATTACCACACTTGAAGTTCCAGCACCTACAAATAAACACTTTCATGTAAGAGTAAAGTTGCTGCTCTGTGACGATAGTGCAAGTTTGTCTCAATTTAGAGTTGAGTTTAAATTAGTAAGCGAGCTGCCTGGAGTTATACTGGATGAAAACATTCGAGGAATATTCTTAATAACAAAGCAAACAAATAGCAGTGGAGGAGTTTTCGATCTGAAGATTCCTATTCCTCATAATCCAGCTAGTAATCCTTCAGATTACCATGCTATCTCGGAGTATCATTCGTATGATAGTGTGGAACTTAAGAATCCACCTCCTGTTAACGTTGACGATCCGAGACATCCTTAATGAAGGCTTTAATAATTTGCCTCTTTCTCAGCTATAGTCCTATTAGCATATTTTGCCAGGAGTTCAATCTGGACTCTTGTGATATATATTATAAAACATATAGGGATCGCCAATTATTAAATTACTTAAAAAAAGATGGACTAATAGTCAGTGAAAGGAATAAAGCAAAATATTATTATTATCTGGGGATTGCATGTCGATTGATGGGTGACCATGATGGCTATTTGGAAAATTTAATAAATGGGTTCGAAATAGCGAAAAGAGGTCCAGACTCAATTTTGTGGAAGTATCTTGATGAGTTAGCTATCTCATACAAACGGATTGATGGTAAAAACAATATGACTTCACTTGATTTTATCAATCAATCCTTAACCCTGAAGTTGAAAAGTGGTGCTATTCCGGATGAAATAGCTAAAAGTTATATGCTCAAGGGGAATCTTATGTTTTCTGATAGTGCTATTGAATCTCACTTAGATTCTGCCATATACTATTTCAAGTTGGCCAAGGAGTATAATACAATCAAGGATCAAGATATTATGCTAACAAAAAATTTGTCACTTGCTCAACTAAAAAAATCCGAATTGGATTCTGTAGAAAATAATCTTCTAAGGGTAATTAATTTTTATAAGGAAAAAGGATATTCCAAACAAGTAGTTTCAACTTCAATTCCATTGGCTGGTTATTACGCATTAATTGGCTCCTACAGTAAGGCTGATAATATTTTAGATTCTCTTTATCAAATTATGCGAAAGGATAATTCGTGGAAAGTTGTGAAAAGAGATCTTTTGATTCAAATGATTTATTCAAATAGAGAACAAAGTAAATGGAGGCAAGTCTCTATCCTTCAAGACTCTCTCTTTGTATTGAATCAAGATTTGAATTCCACTCGACTAGATGACCAAATAACAAAGTATGAGCTTGAAAATGAACTGATTCAGACGGAATTTGAACTTATAGAAGCTAAAGCTAAAGAATACAAGAACAGATTCTGGTTGTCTATCCTCCTTGGCACTACTGGAACCCTGTGTCTAATTCTATTCAGTCTCTACAAATACTTAGGCCTCAGAAGAAGAGCCGTAGAAAAAGAACTTGAATATACCCGTACCAAGGCCGCCTTTGAAACCACCAAAGCCAAGATGCAAGGAGAGCAACAAGAAAGAGAATCCATCGCTTCTGTTCTACATGATCAAGTAGCCTCTTTGCTCACTGCTGCGGACATGCATCTGAAAGTTGCTCAAAAAGACCAACCAGAGCTCCGTGGTCTCAAAGAAGCCGGCGTCCTCATCAAGGACATCAATGCGCAAGTCAGAGACTTGTCCCACCAGCTCGTGTCTCCGACTTTGACCAAGTTTGGTCTGGAAGCAGGCCTGGATACTCTGACAGATAGAATGGAAACAGCTGAGCTGACTATGGATTACTATTCTGATCTGGGACCAGGGAGATTTGAGTCGGCGATAGAGACCTTTGTTTTTCAAAGTTGTTCAGAATTGATGCAGAATGTGTTGAAGCACAGTAACGCTGATACTTGTAAAGTGAGATTGAGATATGATGCGGGGTGGTTGCGTCTCACGGTGAGCGACAATGGGGATAATTCCCAGATGGTGGAGGATGCGCCTACCGGCTTAGGTCTTACGCATATCTACAATAGAGCGGCGGCATTGGGAGGCAGTTTTGTTTTCAGTATCAATGAGAGTGGGGCGGAGTCACGGATGGAGGTGCCAGCGGTGGCTGATTCGGATAGCAAGTAGCGTATATTAAGGTTTAAACTGGGGTGCTTCAGCTCTTTGACCAGTATGGCTTTTCGGCTTCACGAAAAAAACAATCCTCCTAGTTGCAACAGTGTTGCATTTATTATTATCTTTGGTTTATAAAACAATCAAATGGTTATTAATAAGTACATACTTTGGATACTGATGTTATTATTCTCTATGGTTATTATCTCTTGCGACGATGACGAACCAGTCATTCCAGATGAGCCGGAACTCATTACCACCCTTACTTATACCTTGGTTCCAGCCAGTGGAGGTGATGCCATAGTTTTGAGTTTCCAGGATCTGGATGGTGATGGTGGTGCAGAACCGATGATCACAGGTGGTACGCTAGCGCAAAATGAAAGTTATACTGGCACTATAGAATTATTAAATGAAACAGAAGATCCTGCTGAGAACATCACTGAGGAGATAGAAGAAGAAGATGAAGATCATCAATTCTTTTTCCAATCCGACCTTGCAGATCTTACGTTTTCTTATAATGATCAGGACAGTGAGGGTAACCCCATTGGGCTGAGCACTACTTTAAATACAGTGTCTGCTGGATCAGGTTCTTTCAGAATTATCCTCAGACACGAACCTGCAAAGTCGGCGGAAAATGTATCGGAAGGTGATATTACCAATGCTGGTGGAGAAACAGACATAGAAGTTACTTTTCCTCTGAATGTTCAATAAGAGGAACTGGTTTACGATTTTTCTTTTCTTTTCTTTTCTTAGTTGTTATGCTCAAGATTGTGAACTTACTGTCATGGGCTATGTGTATGATGAGTCCTCCAGTTCTCCTTTGGCGTATGTGAATGTATACATACAAGAAACACAGATAGGTACGGTTACTACAGATGATGGTACATTCATGTTAGAGGACATTTGTCCTGGGCATTATCATTTTATAATATCTCATATAGGTTGTGAGGATGAGAAATTTCATTTTGATATACTTAGTGATACGACAGTAAAAATTGCGCTTTCGCATACACCCATCTCATTGAGTACAGTTGTCATTTCTGGTGAGAAAGAAAGCTATGATAATCAGGCTAATCTCTCAGTAAAGAGAAAAGTAATAGAGGACAACAGTAATCAGAACTTGTCTGGCTTGCTTGAAAACGAATCGGGTGTGCACCTTATTAAAAATGGGAATAGTATTTCCAAGCCAGTGGTGCATGGCTTATATGGTAATCGCTTGCTCATACTCAATAATGGGATAGCGCAGAGTGGGCAGCAGTGGGGTAATGATCATAGTCCTGAGATTGACCCTTTTGCCTCGGATCAGCTGACAGTGGTAAAGGGCGCTAGTGCCATAGAATATGGTGGAGGTAATTTGGGTGGTGTGATCTTAGCTGAACCTAAACGAATCGAAAGAGAACCCCACCTGCACGGACAAGTCAATTATATTTTTGAAACAAATGGTAGGGGCCACACGGTCAATACGCGTTTGCAGAAATATTCCTCCCTGTTGGCTTGGCGCTTGACGGGTACATTTAAGAAATACGGAGACAGAAGGGCTCCAGATTATTTTCTCAATAATACTGGAGTAGAAGAAGCCAACTTTGCCCTACAGCTGGAAAAGACTTTGAATGAAAAACTATTCCTTGACTTGCATGCCAGTACTTTCAATACCCGATTAGGAATTCTGAGGGGGTCGCAAATCGGCAACCTCACTGACCTGGAATCAGCCTTGACTAATGAGGTGCCGTTCTTTACAGAACCAGATTTCAGTTATGAGGTGGAAGCGCCCAGTCAGCAAGTATCGCATCATTTTGTAAAGAGTAAGGCCAAGTACTTTATTTCTCAATATAAAATATTAGAGTTGGTCCTGGCTGGTCAGTTGAACAATCGAAAGGAATATGATATAAGAAGAAGTGGAAGAACAGATATTCCTTCACTGAGTTTGGCTCAATACACTTTTAATTCTGAACTGAAGTACACTCAAATCTTTTCTGAAGATTGGAAATTTATAATAGGTAATCAAAATATATTCACAGACAATGACAATATCCCAGAAACTGGAATTTTACCCTTGATCCCCGATTATATTTCTTGGAAAAGTGGTCTTTTCAGTACGCTGACAACTAGTAAGAATTCAGCTTCTTATACACTTGGTCTTCGTTATGATTTCGAATACCAAAAAGTATTAGCCATAAGCAACACTGTGCCTCGAAAAATTCTAAGATTTGAAAATCAATTCCATAATATCAGTGGACTTTTTTCATTGAAAACCAAAGTGGCCAATACACAATCGCTCGGCTGGAATCTGGGCTATGCCATGCGCAATCCTGCCATTAACGAGTTATACAGTAATGGCTTGCACCAAGGTGTCAGCGGCATAGAGGAAGGAGATGCAAACCTAGAAACTGAAAAAGCCCTTAAGAATACAGTGGAATATAAATGGGTTCCTAGTTCAGATTTTGCTTTTAATGTATTGGTATATCATCAGTATTTCAAAGACTACATTTTTCTGGATCCTCAGGAGGAAACTAGATTGACGATTCGTGGAGCTTTCCCAGTGTTCAAGTACGAACAGACTGATGCAAATCTTTATGGTTTCGATGTGTCTACGCAAGTCACGATCAGTAATTCTGTGTTGGGTTTAGTTAAGTATAGTTTCTTGAGAGGGGAGGATGTTGGGAATAATACACCTTTGATTTTCATGGCACCTAATAGTCTATTCGGAAGTCTTACTTATCGAGCCCTTCAGTCGATAAAGTTGTCAAGTGGATTGTCCATGGAAGACACAGAAATTGAAATCACTGATAGATTGGTTTTCGAGCAAGGGCACTTATTGCTAGAACAAGATTTTTCACCCGCACCAGCTACCTATAATCTCATCGGATTAAAACTTTCCACCAATTTGATTTTACCAAGCTATAAAATCAGATGTTTTGTCAAGGCTGATAATTTGCTTAATGTCCGCTATCGCGACTACCTTAATAGACAGAGGTACTTTGCTGATGATCTTGGAATAAGCCTGGTAGCAGGGATTAATGTGAAGTTTTAGAAATTTATTCTCTTACTCATATGTTCGGCTGGAATTTCATTGCTCTAAGTTAGGGAGAGCTTCGAAGGCCTTTCTTTTTTCTCCAAACCATTTTTGCAGTTCAGTAGGTGATTGCATGAGTAATTGCATTTTTTCCATGGCAGCCAAATGGTCTGCATCTTTCTGAATAAACATTTCAGTACCATGCGCTTTGCCTTGTGCAACCATCTCCTCAAACGTTGTGGTTGTAAACTCCATGTCACAGGCACCGCCGAGTTCTCGGCAAGTCATTTTCTTCATACGATCTTATTAACAGTTACTGCTGAATGATCAGTTTCTGAGAGATCAATTCTTTGTCATCCCACAGTGTCACAAAATATAATTGGCTACTCAGTTCTGAAGTATCCAGAATCTTAGTGTAGGAACCAACATTCAGAAATTTTTGGCCTAGATCTTTGATGATTCGTCCTAGCTCGTCTCTGACCTGAAGGGTTATATTGCCCTCTGTTCTTATCTCATAACTCAAGGTCGTCTGCTGTGACGCAGGATTGGGTGCTATGGACAGAGAATTAGATGCTCTATCATGTACTTCAGCTGTCAGCTCTACAGGGATGTCAGCGTCCATCAATAGGAAGGCTTCATATCGACGACCATATGTACGCTTGTGACCCTTGGAGAACATGTCATATTTATTGCCCATCACTTTACAATGCTCTCTGTCTTCTGGTGCTTTAAGCTTCATTTTAGCTTGCTCAGCTCCTCTCATTTTCTTGACTTCTGCCCACTTGGTTTCAAAGAATTCCTTATTACTTTCGAAAAGTACTTTTACATCTTCACGATATTTGTCTTTCAATTTTTGTAATACGATATGCTGCTGTTTCCATTGATTGACATTCTCTTTCCAATTACGCTTATAAGTCTTTTTTTCTTCCTCGGTCATGATATTCCACATATCTGAGTCGAAAGTTTTCTGCGCTCTGGCAGTTCTTCTGATTGCTCGGAGTTCAGCCAGGCTTGCTCTGTCTTCTTCGGAGATAGCTGGTTCTAAGGAGGTTCTCATTTCGATCAGTTTGGATTTGGTTTCTTCATCCATATCATGATCTGGGCGATGGAATCTGCCATGTTTTTTGGATTTGTGTTGCCCGTGTTGCCCATGGTGTTTGCGGCTGTGATGGCCTCTGCCCTTGTGATGTGGTTTTTCCTTGAGTTCCAGATATTTGACCTTTTGCTCTTCTGTCAAAATGGATAAGAGCATTGCTTTCTTTTCTTCTCTGTCACCTTGAGTTTTCCAGTTCCCTCTTAGTTGTTCGACTTGATCAGCAGTCAATTCCAGTTCAACTTGTAGTCTGTCGAGCTTTTTGGACTGCCTGGGCACAGAGGCCTGAGCTTCTTGGGCCTGGCTGTAATTAGAGGTGAAAGCAAAGCTGCTGATAAGTAACATTAGAATATATCTCATGTGGATCATTTCATTTGTAGCTACAAACTAAGGGAAATATATATGTATTGCCTGAACTGTTCGCGATTTACGAAAATATTGACTTATCTACATTCACTTAATAAGGAACATCTGTTGGATAGCTAATAATTCTTGATGATAACCATTTAGGTAAATACAGTGGGGCTTATTACTGTGATCGGGGTAATGTCGTAACCATCTTCATCTTCTCCACTTTTAGGGCCAGAGCCATTGATCTCTTTATCAACAATTCCTGTTTCATTGTTAATGCTATCTGCAACATAATCCGGATCGGGAACAAATCGTACTACCATATCTTCTGATTGACTTATTTCCGCAGTATTTGTAATTGTAATCAGACCTGTAAACCTTGCGTCTACTGTAAAACAGACTGGGGATGTATGACTTGTATATGTAAGTAAGAGTCCTGCGTATGTCGTCACCGCTGTATTACCTGAGAGTGACCAGGTATGCTTGTTGAACTCCAAAGGATTTTCAGATCTCCAATAACTAAGATGTCCTCATATTACAATCTTCAGAAAAATGAACCAGACTCTGTCGATTGCGATTTACTTCCAGTCTTGTGATATCAGGTCTTGAATAGTGACCTGCCACATCGAAGTTCTGTCGTTCTTCCAATACCTCCTGCAGATCCAGTTCTGCAGTATAGAGGCCTTCTTCTCCTATTTGCGGCTCGAGCACCCATTCACCTCTAGGATTCATAATCCCTGAACCGCCATTAGCTATGTCGTCGGGTGCCAGATCTCTCATCATCTCAGCATGGGGTAGAGCATCAGAAATGTTTTCTTTCTGAAAAAGTCCTGACACAGATATCACAAAGGATCTTGATTCTTTGGCAATGAATTCTGTGATGTCCTTCGTGTTTCTCAGGCAACCGGGCCACACTGCCACATGGAGATTTTCTCCTTGCGCATAAAGGGCTGTCCTGGATAGTGGCATCCAGTTCTCCCAGCAGTTAAGTCCACCCACTCTGAATTCTTCCAGTTGATGCACATGCAAGCCATGCCCGTCACCAGCTGCCCACACTAATCGCTCTTCGTAGGTGGGTTGCAATTTGCGATGTACCGATAGTATTTCGCCCTGTTTATTAATATGGACTAAGGCGCAATATAGACTATGACCTCCGCGGTCAGCAGCTTTTTCTATGATGCCAAGATAGACCGCTACTTTATTTTGAGCAGCAGCTAAGCAGATATCTTTGAGATCTCCTGCCGCGACATCCACTCCTTGTGTAAGATAATGCGCATGGATTTCTTTTTGGATTTTGGAGTTGAATTCTGCTCCTCCAGTAAAGGAAAGCCAGAATGGGTAGCCAGGTAAAAGGCCTTCGCCGAATACAACAAGATCACTGTTTTCAGTGCCTGCTTGGTTTATATAATCGATGATTTTTAAGGTGGTTTTGATTTTATTGAGCCACACAGGGGCTATTTGGGCGAGTGCTACTTTCATGCCCTCAAGATAGCAAGAGTGACTTTAAACTTTTGATAGACATGTATCAATAGTCTACTCCCAGAGCCTGCAGCGATTCCAAATCCAGTTGCCCCAATGGAAGATGATTGTCTTTTTGGAACTTTGTCAGTGCATCCCTGAATTGTTTGTCGTCAAGCTCTCCTAGCCCAGGCTCATAGCCTTTCACAAGCAAGCCATTACGCAGAGTATTGACCAGTTTAGCATTCACTTTGTTTTGACAAATGATTTCTTTCCATTCTGTGTAGCCACCAGCTTCTATGAGTTCTCTCTTTTCCAGAGTCACGACTTGTTGCAAAGCAGTAGTTGTAGAGTCAATGGAAATGACCGGTACAGCATATTGGGCTGGCGTTTCCTGAAGGCACCAAACCAGGCAATCTTCTGGATCTGCAGAAAGGCAATTATTGTATGCTTTCTTTTTCACCCATCGTGTAGAAGTCGGCGCTACTTCTTGATGCACCATTAATGATTGAGGGATTTCTTCCGCTTCAGAAAAAATTCCTAGCGTATCATTATGGGTTTCATATTTATCAGAGATCAGACACTTGGCGTAGCAGGCACCAGCTTTGCTGGGCATTTTGGAATCAAGTTTTTTTGAGCCTTGTGGGGTGAAATGAGCACGATTGGATTTTGCAGGATAAAAAGTTGGTCCCGTGGTGTTACAAGCCACTAAATTTGACACAATCAAAACCAAGAAGAAATATTTCATCCCTATTGTTTAACGAATTGTTTCGCCACTCTATTCTTACCCTCTATGTCAATAGAAACTGTATAAGTACCTGCTGTATAATCAGAGACATCGATGATGATGGGATTACCATCTAGCGCAGCCACCTTGTCGCTCACAACCTGTAAACCCTTATTATCATAGATCTCTACACTGGCTGCAAGGCCTTGGTGGTCTGCAACTTTTATTTCTAACCTATCAAAGGTTGGATTTGGGTGTAGCTTGATGGTGCTCACATCCACGTCCATCTCTTCCTTCATGGGTACAGCGTCAGTGGTGACTTGCGAGACAATTCCTTTGATGGTAATAAAAGTAATTGCAGGATCAGTGTTTGCTGTTATTGAGACCCGCTTAGTCTGTAAACCATCTTTATGTCTGGAGTTGAATCTCACGATCATGCTGGCTCTTTCTCCTGGCATTATTGGCTCCTTGGGATATTGTGGGACAGTGCATCCACAATTGCCTTTAGCCTTGGTAATGATTAAGGGCTCTGTACCAGTATTAGTAAAGTAGAAAACATTCTGTACCACTTCGCCTTTTCTAATGGTTCCAAAATTGAATTCATTTTCCATGAACTCTATGGAAGTCGTCGGGAGGGCGGTTGCGTCTTGACCTGGCAAAGCTGTGGATAGAACTAAGCTGCAAATAATGAGTGTAAGGCTCTTATACATAGGTGGTTTATTAAATATGAAGAAATGGTGTAAGCAGAAGCTTTTACTTTCTAAATATCAGAGGTTAATATAGTGATTTCAGTTGTGAGGATGGTTCTTAATCTCTCATATTAACCAATCTTTGAGAATCGATTAACTTGTTAGAATTATAACTAGTTAGGACATTCAGCCTTTCAGTAAATAGTAAATGTCGATGAATTGTAATTGTAGGCGGTAAAACATCATCGTGTATTTGCGATAACGATTCCAAATTTTCCGACTGACAATATGCAGTTATACCCCCAGCAATTTTCCTATGTAGTCAATCACGACTCTAGCCACGTTAAATCTTAATCACCTGCTGCGTTGAAACTCTCTGCCCATTCTTTGTGCAACTCACCTGATATATACCTGAGATAAGTGCTGACAAGTCTATCTGCTCTGATTCGCTGGGTTTATCTACGGAGAATAGAATCTTCCCCGATGTGGAGGTCACAACCAGTTGGTCCGCAGCTGCAGACGTTGTTATAGTGATCTGACCCGAACTAGGATTGGGATAGACTTTCATATCCATTGATCGAGATTCAGAATGTGTCATTTGTTCCATTGGCTGGTCGCAGTCCAATACCTTTGCATAGCCAGAGATGACTCTGACTAGTAAGTTGTTGAGAAGCTCCACTTCATAGTCAGGAATCACATGTTCCAAGTGTGGTGCTCCGATACCACTGTCATCTGTCAGGAAAATATAAGTGCCGTTAGTGAAGACTGCCATTTGCTTCATGAGGTATTCTGTCTCTCGATCTATACCACTGGCGGTGATGGGAATTATCTTGATGCCCAGAGCTGCAGCTTTTTTTATCTGCTGTTTTATTCTCTTCAGAACTGTGTCATTGTGATGGGGTGGCGCATCAAGAATCAAAAACAGCAAACGATTGATGGCATTCTCATTCCAATCCTGATCCAAGGCTAGTTCCAGCGCGGCATCTACTGCCTCTGGATGATCTCCTCCGCCACCCGCATCTTTTTTATTGATGAAGTCAATGGAGCGATTGGCTTCTTTATGTAAAGGTGTAAAGGCAGTCAGGTAGTCGTCGTGCTTGTCTTTGTAGAAAACAGTCCCGAGCCTAACTTCACTTTCGGCATCCATTGCAGCAGACTCTACTCTGGAAATGACATTACCCAGCTCTGCTCTCAGAAAATCTATTTCATCTTGCATGGAGCCTGTAGCATCCACTACGAACATAATATCCAAGGTCGATTCAGTCTCGCAAGAAGCATCCAACTTAAATTGACTGTAGCCACCGTCTATCTGAGATTCTTCAACGATCACCTTCCCGCCACTTGCTGCTACCAGTTCATAGCTCTCCGTTAGAGAATCAGAAACCCATAACTCAGCCGAGCCATTGTTGTCTGTCACCGCTGACCAATACACATCACCTCTCTTTGAAACCAGTTCAATATTTTGGTTGGCTAGCGGGACTTGTTGCTCATTGGTTACAAATACACTATGTCTTTTCATCCCCGACATGTTCCAGTAATCCACCATCGTCTGATAAGCACCGGATTCTTGAAGTTCCATCCAGTCGTCCCAGTTTTTCAAGTCATTCCATTCTGCAGCAGTGAGCAGGCCAGGCTCTGGTTTAGGCTCAGGGATGTAATCAGCTGGTCTCAGGGGCTCAATTTCTAGACCGTAATCACGAGCTTCACTTTTATATTCTGCAGGAGTGCCACTGATTTGTGAAGGGTTCGTTGGGTATATTGCAGCTGGTGCTATCATCTTTGCTGCCTCGGCTCCACTGACCCTTATGCCATCTATATAATAAACTGTTGCTTCACTTCGACCACTTCTTATGGAAATATCTCCTTTCGTATCCACTGAAACACCAGCTGAGGTGGCTGCTATTTCAGAAATACTTTTAGTAGGCAAGGCTTCAATATCTTCTGAGGTTAATACGTTGCTTTTTTTATGGTTAAAACTGACTTTCTCCTCGGTAACTGTTTTATTTTTAATGAGAGCAGGTTTAGGCATTACTCTCTTTACGGTAGATTTCTTTTCTATACGCGACTCTGGTACAGTTCGTGATGTGGCTTTTTCTGGGCCAGTAGACTTGCAACTTAGCAGCCCTATCGCAAATAACACCAATGTGAATATGATTATTTTTTTCATAATATTTTTTTATGGGACAAATTATTTGCTCGCAAGTAAACCCTTGGCTCTCACACTCTTTGCTAATTTTAAAAACTCCTTTCTATATCCATAAGCATCAATGCCCAGATTGTTTTTTGCCAACTCTATGCAGTTATTGAGATCCTTACTCTTGAGAAATGTAGACTTTCCCACATTCATCCCGAATTCTGCAACTGCAATTGAAAACTGAACATCTTTGTCCATTGATTTCAATTCCGCAACATTGGCAGAAACTGGCACGTCGAATTGCACACTCTTGTCAGCATCTGGTTGCTTATATCTGCACTTGACATAACCGAGGAGGTTATTCTTGGAAGCTTGCTTAGCTGAGCGATTAGCTGCCCACTGTTCTTCACTGACTACAGCAGAGAATTCACTATCAGATCCTGTAGGAATGATTTCATATATGGCAGTCACGGTATGTCCTGCGCCGACTTCTCCTGCATCTTTCTTGTCATCAATGAAGTCTTCTTTGGCTAGCATTCTATTTTCGTATCCTATCAGTCTATAAGATTGCACATAGGCAGGATTGAATTCTATTTGAACTTTCACATCCTTAGCCACTGTAAATAAGGTGCCCCCAAATTCATTGACGAATACTTTCTTGGCTTCTTTGATATTATCTATATAGGCATGGTTGCCATTTCCTTTGTTGGCCAGCGTCTGCATTTTATGGTCTTGGTAATTGCCGATGCCGAAGCCCAAGACTGAAAGAAAAACACCAGTCTCTCTTTTCTGAGTAATTAAGGATTCTAATCTCTTAGCTGAGCTGACACCTACGTTAAAATCGCCATCAGTTGCCAAGATGACTCTGTTATTACCGTCTTTAATGAAATTGTCAGTAGCGATCTTGTAAGCTGTTTTGATTCCTTGAGCGCCAGCTGTGCCACCTCCAGTCTGAAGCGAATTGAGACTCTTTATTATTGACTGCTTTTCACTGGCTGGTGTGGAGGCTAATACTATTCTGTCATTACCAGCATAGGTGACAATCGCAACTCTGTCTTGTGGTCTTAAGTTATCGAGCAATAATTCAAATGATTCTTTGACTAGTGGCAACCGCCCACGCATGCTCCCAGAAACATCCAATAGAAATACCAAATTAGAGGCAGGTAGATCTTTCGTGTCTACTTCTTGAGCTTTGACACTGAGGTGCAACAACTGATGCTCTTTATTCCAAGGGCAAGTCACATTGGAGGACTTGATAGCAATGGGATGTTTGCCATTTGGCTGCTCGTAATCGTAATCAAAATAGTTGACCAGTTCCTCTACACGTACTGCAGCGGGTGGCGGCAATTGCCCATTGTTGATGAATCGTCTCACATTGCTATAAGATGCTTTATCGACATCCAGTGAGAAAGTGGAATGGCTTTCCACAACTGGAGAAACGAATTGGTTCTCTGTGGGTTTCTCATAGCCTTCGCCAGAAAAACCAGCTGGATCTTCTCTAGCAACCGGGACCTTCTGTACTATGTAAGCTGTTTCAGCTACTTCCTCCTTAATTAATCCCATAGAAAAGGGTTGACCTACAGGTTGAGGAGTAACTGTTGTCTTGTCTCTTTTACCAGCTCTGGATGAATTGGATTTCTTTGATACTCCTGCAGATGTTGCCGCGATGGAGGCTATGTTCTTAGTCGATAGACTTTCAATTTCTTGATTGCTTTTGAGTTTAGTATTAGAAGCAGGGTAGGCTTCTTCATCGAAGTGTAAACTTGATTGATTTGTCTTATCGGTGGACTTACAGGCGCCTAAGAGAAGTAGTATTGAGATAGAAAGTACTTGAATTATGATTTTCATGACTTGATTTTAGATGAATGTATGATTAAGAAATACAACCCTAGGATGCAGTATTGATTTCAATTGCATGGTCGACTTAAGATTTTTTAAAATTTATATCCAAAGGAATATTTATTTTGGGGTTGATTCTAATAACAGCACGTGGTTAACAGACTTGGAGAATTCCATTAACATATCAGAAACAAAACTCATAGAAGAGTACCAGCAAAGTGGGAAGCAGCGCCTAGTGGGTAAGCTTTTTGAGCCTTATCTAGAGTTGTTGTATGGGGTCTGTCTTAAATATCTCAAGGATCCCGCTCTAGCTCAAGATGCTGTTATGGATGTCTATGTACACGTTTCTGACAAGCTCAAAACCCATGAAGTTGATACTTTCAGACCTTGGCTCTATGTCGTCGCCAAGAATCACTGTATGGAGAAACTCAGAAAGTCGAGCAGAAGATTATCTAAAGAAAAAGTCGCCTTCGACATGTATACGGAGAATGTTTTTCATCCTGATAATGGCATCAAAGAAGATCTATTGACCAAGATGGAAAGTTGTATGGAAAAATTGAATGTGGAACAAAAGCAATGCTTGTCAGCGTTCTACTACCAATCCAAGTCTTATAAGATCATAGCTGAGGAGCAAGGGATAGCTTGGAATAAAGTCCGCTCTAATATTCAGAATGGAAGATTGAAACTTAAAAATTGCATGGATTCAAAGACACATAATGTCCTCTGAAAAACTACATAACGATCATATGAATCAGTTGCTCAGTAAACTGACAGCTGGCACTTTGACAGAGGCTGAACGTTGGTCACTGGAAAGAGCCAGCTTGGATGATCCGTTCTTGGCAGATGCGTTGGAGGGTTATTATACGGAAGGGGAGCAGCAGGGTCCAGCTTTATACATGTTACGAGAAAAACTGAGGCCAGCGAAAAGTGGCAGGAAAAGGAAATTGGTGCCTTGGAGGATAATGTCAGCGGCGGCATGCCTGGTAATGTTGACTAGTGTTGCCTTGTGGATCTTCAGTCCCAAGATGAATGTCATGAATGCGCCTACTACAGCTGCCCATAAAAATGCTAGTGGAGGCTCAGCCAAGAATTCAGTTACTTCAGCAGCTCAAAGCAAAGACAGAACAAGCGCTCACGATACCCAGCAGAGCAATAAAGGAATAGTAGAATTGCAGGTGGAAACGATGACGAATAAAGCCTTAAAGCAACCGAAACCACCTATGATTCCTTCTCCCACCACTCAAGAAAACGAAACTCCCATAAAGTCCAAAGCAAGTAGGGTCATACAAGAAATAGAAGAAGAACTGGAGTTGGAACCTCTGGCCAGGGTGACAGAGAAGGTCAAAGTAGAAAAAGCTGAGGCTGAAATAGTTAGTGAGACTTTACCCATGACAGATAAGGTGGGTGGACTTTCTCAAGAGGTCAATCAGGACAGAGCAGATGATATCGCGGTCTTCGAGGAAGAAGCTCAGATGCCACAGTCCACAACTACTGCAAAAAAGGTAGTTAAGCACCGAGCAGAGCGATCTACAACCGAAGATGATTTGCTCACAGAACCTGCCCGTCATAACTTTCTACCCCATAATGAAAGAGAAAACAACCAAGCCTCTGATTATTCAATAGAGAACAACTTACAATTGAAAAATGATTCAGGACAAGTTTTACCAGGTGTGGAAATTCTTGATCTAGATAATAATTTTTTAGGTAGTTCCGATGTGAATGGCAATTTCTTAGTTTCGCAAGAACAGCCCTATGTCATAGCAGCTTATGCAGGCTATGACTCCTTGACCATCGCGACAGCCCCTAACCTCTCAGTAGCCATGAAAAGTTCTTCAGAATTGCTGAGCCAACCGCATATGAGACTAGTTGACCAGATGGATGATGCTGAAGTTATTCATTTTTACACCAGTAAACTCAACACTTTATTCAGCAGATACTGGCCTCTATGCACTAATCCGCAAGTCTCTAATAATTTTTTTACTGGTGTCAGCATTTACTTGACTATCGAGCCATCTGGCAACCTGGCGGAGCCAGAATATTTCAGTGACTTGGACGCTACTTGTCAGGAGAAAATAAAGCAGGTGCTCAGAATAGCTGAAGAACAACAGCTTTTTTATAGTTCTCGACCTATAAGGTTCACGTACAGAGTGAATATCTGATTATAAATAAATTCTGGCTGAACTATGTAATCGGTAGGATAGATTCATCCTTGTAGTAAAAGCCTATGTCACAGCTGTTTTTCAAGGGTCTTACCTTGATGTTCTTTATCACTCTGGTCAGTTGTTTTGTTAAGTATAAATCGCAAGAAGTAACCTCTGACAATCTAAATATTACCCTGCCGGATTCGCGATTGAATGAACAACATAAGGAAAAGCTTGTACGGGCTTATCTGCAACAAGAAAGTTTGTCGATTGATAATTCTAGAGTGTTTTCTAATTATGTACAGGATAGCGTTTTCATGTATAGTTCTAAAAGTGGCCAGATAATAGAGAGTAAGCATCTGGGTACTATGGATATCGATCTTGCCTATAAGAACATTGTCAATAAGTTTTCGAATATAAAACTGCGCAAAATCGTTTATCTGGATGCGGATGAGAAAGAAATACGCGGCTATTTTGGTTCTACGAAATTTATGACTAAGGGGCAATTGGAACTGGAAAAACGCAAAAAGTACGCTGCAATTAAATCTTTTGATACACTTACTCAGTCCTGGAAATATGAAATTACGGATACCCTACTAAGCCGCTAACTCACAGTTTCTGAAATAAACTAAGGATTTATTGAGTTTAATTTCATAGTGCAGCCACGAAGTTCTATGACCATTCAAAAAATAAAGCCATGTCTAAGTTATTCATCAAAGGACTAACCTTGATATTCTTTGTCGCTATGATCAGTTGTTTTGTCAATTACAAATCACAAGAAGCGACAAGTCCAACATTGAGTATTGTACAACAAGATAGTTTGAAAACCGCAGCACATAAAGAAAAATTCGTCCGAGCCTATTTAAAAGAAGGAGGTGTGATTGTCGATGATCCTCATTCTTCAGAAAATCCATTTTATACTATTGGCCCATTTATGAGCGCCAGAAAGGATAGTATTTTTATGCAAAGCTCTAAAAGCGGTAATATTATAAGTAGTAGAAAGATGCTATCTTCTGACATAGATCTTATCTATAAGAACATTATGAACAAGTTGTCTAAAAACAAAATTAGTTCAGTCGTTTATTTGGATGCCGATAAGAAAGAGGTACACGGATATTCTGGCCCACTTTTTTTCGGTTCTAAACAATATAGCTTTCCGGGAGAATTTGAAAAGGAAGAACGCAGCAAATTTATTGCAACTAAATCATTTGATACACTTACTCAAACTTGGAAATATGAGATTACTGATACCCTTGGAGGCCGCTAGCATCTCACTGGTGTTTCTAGCACTGGTTTTCATCCCGATGGAAAAAGTATTCCCTGCACGTCAGCAAAAGATATTCAGAACGGGTTGGCGGATGGATTTTTATTTTTTTCTAGGGCAATATGTGCTTTGGAGTGCTTGGGTGCTGTGGTGCATGCAGTATGTACAGGCCTTTTGTAATACTTGGATTTCAGATGGATTTCAGTTTCAGGTGCAGCGCTTACCCTGGTTGTTGCAGGCTGGGATAGTATTGGTCTTTAGTGACATGTTGATATATTGGGCACATCGATTACAACACAAAGTCGATTTTCTCTGGCGATTTCATAAGGTGCATCATAGTGCGGAGGAGCTGGATTGGTTAGCGGCGCACAGGGAGCATCCCTTGGATTCTCTTTATACTATCGGGCTGATTAATTTGCCAGCTATGGTCTTGGGTTTTCCATTGAGTTCTATTGCAGCTGTCATTGCTTTCAGAGGCATCTGGGCTATCTTCATTCATTCCAATGTCAAGATAAATCTGGGGCCTCTAAAGTGGTTCATCGGTTCGCCAGAGTTACATCACTGGCATCATGATCTGAATAGAAGTGCAGGCAACTATGCGAATGTTTCACCGCTGATGGATATTATTTTCGGGACGTATCACTGTCCTGGAGAGTATCCTGAAGCCTATGGCATTAAGGAAGATACTCCTGACACTTATCTTGGGCATATGGTGGAGCCATTATTTAAAAAATGATGTAAAGTCTTTCTCAAATATTTATCTTTGATAAATAAAGCAATCACTTGAAGGCAGAAGATAAAAGACCCTCCCTTACAAAGACCATTTCCTTAAAGGATTTTAAAGAATTCTATTGGCTCAAGAAAGAACTGTCTGACTTTTGTAGAGAGCAAGAGTTAGGCACTTCTGGCAGTAAACTAGAGTTAGCGTCTCGAATAGAAACTTATCTGCAAACAGGAATGAAGACCACTAGCCCTAGAAAGACAACTCGCCCAACATCTAAGTTTGATTGGAATACTGAAATACTCGATAGAACAACTATAATTACGGATAGTTACAAGAACACCGAGAATGTTAGAGTCTTTTTGGAGAATGAGGTCGGTACTAAATTCAAGTTCAATGTGAAATTTATGAACTGGATGAAAAATAATATTGGCAAAACGCTAGACGATGCAATTACTGAATGGCATAGTATCCGTTCACTTTCCAATGCTGACAAGGACATTAAGGATATCGCACCACAATTTGAATACAATACTTACTTAAGAGATTTTTTAGCTGCTAATCCTGGGACTTCCCGGTCTACAGGTATACAGTTGTGGAAAATAAAGAAAAGTCTAAGAGGTGATAATAAGTACAAGGCAACGGATCTGAGCTTATTATCATAAATTAAGAACTGAGAAACAGTATCTTGCGACTCATTAGGTAATTATGTCAGAAGAATCCACTAGCCTCAATAAATATCTCAGCAGCACAGGCATCTGCTCAAGGCGGGAGGCAGACAAGTGGATAGAAGCTGGACGTGTCAAAATCAATGATACCATTGCTATAAAGGGAAACCGAGTATTCGAGAAAGACCAGGTCTTCTTAGATGATAAGCTAATAGAAAATAAGACCCAGCCGATATATATCATGCTGAATAAGCCTCCTGGTATAACCTGCACAACTGATCACAAGGATAGGGATAATATCATAGATTTTGTGAATCATCCACAACGAATCTTCCCCATAGGCCGCCTGGATAAGCCCTCATCAGGACTGATCTTATTAACTAATGATGGAGATATCGTCAATCAGATACTAAGAGTCGAGAATCACCACGAGAAAGAATATATCGTCACAGTTAATCTGCCCATCACTGAAGAATTCATAACACGTATGTCTCAGCCCATACCGATGCTAGGCACTAAGACTCATCCCTGCAAAGTCCAACGACTCAAGAAAAATCTATTCAAGATTATCCTTACTCAGGGACTCAATAGACAGATAAGAAGAATGGTGGAGTTCTGTGATTACAGGGTGGTCACCCTTAAGAGGGTCAGAATCATGCACATTAATATTAATGATCTCAAAGTGGGGCAATGGCGGGATCTTACTACCCAAGAACTCTCAGAACTCAAGGATCGTGTTGCAATCAGCAAGAAGCATATAGATTAGCCTAGCTATTTGTTAATGAGACATTAACAACCCTAAAATCTGCTGAAAGCTATTCAATATTGTGAAACTTTGTCATTATGCGATTCTGTGCTTTCATATGTATGGGCTTGACCTTTCTTGCAAGTTGTGATTACTATGTGGTCAATCCGCACAGAGAGATAGTAGGGCAATTATCCGAGAGTGGTATCGGGAACCCTGATTTCGAACCTTGTTTCAAAGAGAATATATTTCCATACTACTATTCCAGAACCCCTGCTGGCTTCAGTCCAGGTAAAGATTCTTTGAGAACGTATTACTTGTCTCAATATGACAATAAAGGCATCGTGAGTGAAAGCGGTTATCTCACCTTCCGATTTGTCATAAATTGTAAGGGTGATAAAGGGTGGTATGAGATAAAGCAGCTTGGTTTGGATTTCAATGAAAAGAAATTTAATTCAATACTTGTGGATCAACTTCTGGCGTTGACCGAAGACTTGGGCTCTTGGGCTCCTATCAGATTTGGAGATACTGAATTTGATAGTTTCATTCATCTTACCTTTAAAATATCGAATGGAGAATTGGTGGAGATATTGCCTTAGTCTATTTCTGATGATGAGCTGTGTAAGTTGTGATAGACTGAGTAATGAGACCTATCATCACTTGTCTGAAAACGAGAAACGTGAACTCTCTTCCAAGTATACCTCACTTGCGGGTAGAATTGCACAAGGATCTCCCAAGAATATAAAGTTGCTGGAAAAAGCTATTCGCCTAGACCCTAGAAACGATGCTGCTTGGGTTAATCTCGGAGAAACTTACTTGCAGAGGGGCTTGTATGCAGAGTGGAACAAATACAATGACAAAGCCATACAACTCAACCCCAAAGAATGGCAGGCTCGAAGAGGGCAGGACAAACTCTTTTTTTTCAGGGACTATGCAGGGGCCTTATATGATCTGGACATAACAGATACTTTGACAGTCGGTAAGACGGATTACATCTATAACACCTCGGTGGATTATCTAAGAGGTTTGTGTTATTATGGATTGAAAAACCATGATAAAGCTACTGAGTACTTTAATCTTTATCTCAAAACTGAAAACGAAAAAACAGGCTCTAAGCAATTAGATAAAACAGCCTATTTATATTTAGGTATGATTGAGAATTACAATCAAAATTATTCTGCTGCCATCGAAATACTTAGCAAAGGCATTGGAGAATATGATCATCTAGCAGACATCTATTATCAATTAGCTTTGGCGCATTTTATGATCGGAGAAGCTGAGATTGCTGATCAACAGATTAATAAAGCATTAACCTTGTTTAATCAGAAGAATTATCACAAGAGCCAATTTCAGCTATATGAAGTAATAGACCAGTTATATCTCAAGAATATAAGAAAGTTGCAGGCAGAGATAGAGTGCTTCTTATAATTGAATTTATCATTAACATCAACAATTAATGATTCACACGTTTTGATGGGAATTCGAATTTTTGGAAGAAGTATAGGACCTTGTATTTTCATCCATAGTGTATGTCCTAAAACACCACCAATCAATCCGCCGACAGCAAAATAATTTCTTTTCTGTCGTGGTATCAATTTGAATAAAACGAATAAGATAACTAGTAAACCTGTAATTATAGGTACTGAGCCATCCCAAATACCAAGCCCTCTTGAAATTTTTAATTCATCACCTCCGAAGAATGACTCACTTCCGAATATTAATTTTCTAGATATGGAAACAAATAAATTGTAATGTTGTCTTAGCCAAAATAAATTCAGAAAAACTAATAGCCAATCCACTTTTTCAAATAAGAGGTTTTTGATTTTTCGTCTCCATAGTAATAGCCCGAATCCTATTAATCCTGTAGTGATTGTTTGAAGAGGTCCGCCAATTGTTACCCATAACCTATTTACTCTCAGCGAAGATTTTATTAAATCTTGTTACTTGTTTCACATTTCTAGAGGGATGGAATCTTTTACCCCATAATTTTCTGACAGCTCTTTCCTGAATTTAAATCTCTCTTTTTCAGCATTAGATAGGCATTGGCATGATGAATTTTACAATTTAGTCCAATTAATTTACCTGCATAGTAATGACCCTTTTCATTGTAGCTGTTCCTATGATTGTGAATACGTTAAAACATATTGCTGTAATAAGAACTGATTTCATTTGAAGTTCTAGAATTTTTGTGTAAGACTTAAATTTTATAAAGCAATCGGGAAACGATGATTGGTCACCCACTCTCTCTTAGGGCTGTCAGTTCCATACGCTAGGTTAATGGAATCGTCGTTCATATCCCAACCCACAACATAAAAAGATCGAACATCGGCTCTTGATTAAACAAGTAAAATTTCTTACCGAATATATTTATAGGAGCACCCAGCAGATTCATAAGCCCCCAAGTCAGATTCATCTTTTCTCCTCTGCGCTTTCCAGTTTTGACATGCATCACAGTCGCTGCACTTCCATAGCCCAGTACCAGTGGTCCAGAATCTATATCGCCCTTTCCAGAACGTCCTCTGCTATATTCTCTAACAAACTGCACACCATAATCATCGACAAAGGCCTCTGAAAACACCTGATAGTCCTTCTCATTTTCTGCATAAGAATATTCAGAAAGGAAATATTGAATCATGGCCTGAGAACAACCTCTTACGAGTTGTCTATCGTCAAGCCCATGAAGAATCAAACCTAAACTATCATCTCGAATAGACAAAATCTCATTGGCCCAAGAGGTCTTTATTGTAGATGAATCTGGCAGTGAGGTCATTGCTACTATATTGTCAGCAGGCCAGTACCCTTCAGTGTAAGTTTCTAATAGGCCACTGGTCTTAATTTTTGCTGATATGAGTCGGTTACATATCTGTTGGTATGATTTTCTGCAGAGCTCTTTCTTTTTAGAATATTGATACAGATCTGAGGAGAGATATCGACGCAGCACCAGATTGGTCCAGCCATTATAGTAAGCACCATAAGGCGGATCCAGCTGCTCATTGAAGTTGTCCAAAGTATATTTGTCCATCAGCGCTCTGATGCTGGCATCCACCATCTGAGCTCTTTTTATCGCAGTCCTATCTGATTCTGCACCCTGTTCTATGACAGCCAGCGCAAATAAAGCATAAGCAAAAACCTTCCCCTCCGGATATCGATTCTGTTGCTTGTCGAATAAGCCAGACGCCATCTGCGAGGACAGATAATTGATTTGATTATTTATACTCCTGTTATTAAGGAATTTGCTGAAGGGGCAGGCCAGACAGAGTAAGACATAGGCCAGCACTGCAAATCCCAGATACTTAAGTAGTCTACGCAAATCGTTTTTCTTATGTAACGAGCCGATTTATGATTCCTATACTTATCCTTTTATGAATCGTTATTTTTACCCTCTAATCTAGCAAATGCATAACGTACTGATATTAGGAGGCGGCGGTAGAGAACATGCCTTGGGGTGGAAATTGGCCCAGAGTCCCAGATGTAAACAATTATTTTTCGGACCTGGTAACGCCGGGACTGCACAGGAAGGTCATAACTTGGATTTGGATCCAATGGATTTCGAGGCAGTGCAAGCGGCCATTGAAAAAAATGATATCGCCTATCTCATTGTAGGTCCTGAAGCACCTTTGGTCGCAGGTATCACGGATTATTTTGAGGATCACTCAGTTAAGGTTATCGGGCCTTCTCAGAAAGGGGCACAGCTCGAAGGCAGTAAATCCTATGCCAATGCTTTTATGGATAAGTTCAATATTCCTACTTCCAAATCTGTGGATATTACTGCGGATAATCTTGAAGAAGGCTACGCCTTGATAGATCAGACCATCGGCAACATCGTTCTGAAGGCTGATGGCTTAGCAGCTGGAAAAGGGGTGCTGATACTTGAGGACAAAGCAGAGGCTAAGCAGCAACTCAAGGAAATGATCCAAGAGAATAAATTTGGAGTAGCTTCTGAGAAAGTCGTCATAGAAGAGTTTCTGGACGGTATAGAGTTTTCTGTTTTCGTGGTGACGGATGGGCAAGGGTATAAGTTGTTACCTATAGCTAAAGATTACAAAAGAATAGGGGAGGGCGATACAGGTCTCAATACAGGCGGGATGGGTGCAGTTTCTCCAGTGCCCTTTGTGGATGTAGCGTTGATGGAAAAGGTAGAACAAAAAATCATACAGCCCACTATCGCTGGTCTGCAACAAGAGAAGATTGGTTATAATGGTATCCTATTCATAGGATTGATACTAGTCAAAGGAGAGCCTTATGTAATAGAATACAATTGCAGACTAGGGGATCCGGAGACTGAAGTCATCTTGCCGAGATTGGATTCAGATCTGATGGATTTATTTATCGCAACTGCAGCTGGGGACTTGAATAATGAACCTTTAAAGTTTTCTGATGAAACTGCCGCAACGATCATGCTGGTTTCTGGAGGCTATCCAGAAAAGTATGAGAAAGGGAAAATCATCACCTTCGATAACGCCATTCAGGATACCCTCGTTTTTCATGCGGGAACCAAACTGAATAACGAAGAAATCATCACCAGTGGAGGGCGGGTGATTGCCTTGACTTCCTTTGGCTCTGATCATAAAGCTGCCATTGCCCAATGCATGAACAACATAGATAAAGTGCACTTTGAGAAAATGCATTACAGGACGGATATAGGTTTTGATTTATAGAATGCGTTATAAGATAGAAGTCATAGCCGTACTGCTCAATGGAAATTTCCTGAATGCACCACCTGACCCAAGTGTACTGCGAACGATTGCCTTTGATACTAGAAAAATATCCAAGGGCTACAATACATTATTCTTTGCACTTGCAGGTGTCAAGTCTGACGGTCATCTATACCTGGAAGATGCTTATGACAAAGGTGTCAGAAACTTTGTAGTTACCCAGAAAGCAGATCCTCATAACTTCCCCGAAGCCAATCTTATACAAGTCGAGGATGGTCTAGCCGCGCTGCAAACGCTGGCAGCTCACCATCGCTCTTTATTGGGTTTTCCTCTAGTGGCGATAACAGGTAGTAATGGCAAGACCACTGTCAAGGAATGGCTAGCCCAGGCATTGTCCAGCAAACGTGAGATTACTAAGACACCACTGAGCTACAATTCTCAGATAGGTGTACCTTATACCATTCTGAATCTCAACGAAACTGCGGAGCTTGGCATAATAGAAGCGGGCATCTCGCAAGTAGGGGAGATGATAAATCTAGAGAAAATCATCAAACCAGAAATAGGCATTTTTACGAATATAGGCGATGCACATAGCTCAGGATTTGAAAATAAAAGAGAAAAAGTTTTAGAGAAACAGACACTTTTCAAAGACAGTTCTATGATTATTTGTAATCAAGACGCTACTTTATTATATGAAGTTTTGAAAGAGACATTCCCAAACAAACTTTTTACGTGGGGCAGAGATGAGAGTGCCGCAATAGCTATTCAGGATCAGACAATTAAAAATGAAACGACAACAGCGGTGGCACTGGAGCATGGTTCATTGAGGTATGAATTGATAATACCTTTCTCCAATCCAGCTCTGGTGGAGAATGCCATGCAGGTCATCAGTTATCTTATTATGGATGGTTGGACCAGTTCAGAAATACAGAAACAAATATCAAATTTCTCTTCATTACCTAATCGTTTGGAGATACGGCGTGGGCATAATCGAAATCTGATATTGAATGACAGTTACTCTTCGGATCAAGCATCATTGGAATTAGCATTTGCTCAGCTACAACAACAAGCGGAAAATCGAAAAAAAATGGTGATACTGAGTGCACTGGATCACCAAAAAGATCAATGCGCTTATCAGGAATTAATCAAAACACTCATAAAGGATAATGCCATTGATCAGCTAGTGACAATTGGGTTTGAGCTGGGTGATGACTTTCAGTCGTACGCGACGACTGCAGACTGTATGGAATCCCATAATTGGACTGCCATTTCAGAGACGGCCATATTGATCAAGGGTGCCAGTAGATATCGCTTGGATATTCTTGCTGACCGACTATCGACACAAGTTCATCAGACTATACTGGAAACGAATCTCTCTTCTATAGCTGAAAACCTGAATACTTATAGAAAAAAATTAAGACCAGAGACTAGAATCATGTCTGTGATCAAAGCACAAGCCTATGGCAGTGGCAGCATTGAATTAGCTAAGTTCTTACAACAAGAAAAAGTTGATTACTTAGGCGTGGCACTTATAGACGAAGCTGTGGAGATCAGGAAGAGTGGTTGTAAGTTGCCTATTCTCGTCTTCAATGTCCAGGCTCGAAATCTGGAAGAGTTATGGAATTATGATCTGGAGCCGGAGGTTTATGATTTTGAAATATTAGAAGAACTCATACGACTGGCAAGGACCAAAGCTGGGACTTTGAAGATTCACCTGAAGTTTGATTCGGGCATGAATAGGCTGGGCTTTGATGTTTCTGCCCTGACTAGTCTAATGGAGCTGTTGCCAGCTGATGGGCTTAAGGTGCAATCCATCTTTTCTCACCTGGCTGGTAGTGAATCCATAGAGCACGATGACTTTACGAGAGGCCAAGCAAATGCCTTTGAGCGAGCACATAAAGACTTGAGTGGGCATCTTGGTTATACTCCGCTGCGCCACCTGCTCAACTCCGCCGGCGTGACCCGATTTCCAGAACTCCAGTATGATATGGTCAGGATAGGTCTAGGTCTTTATGGCTATGATGAGACGAGCTCTATGGCTTCAGATCTGAAAATAGCCCATAAATTAACCGCCAAAATCCTTCAGACCAAGGTATTATCATCTGGAGAGACGACTGGCTACGGGCGGGCTGGCATTGTTAAGGAACCCACGGAAATTGCGGTCATCAGCATAGGCTACGCAGATGGTCTGATGCGTCTGGCAGGTAATGGAATGGCTGATTTCTTGATTCATGGTCGACCATGTGCCACCATTGGCAATATATGCATGGATGTTACTATGGTAAAACTACCTGAAATTGGATATGCAAAGGCTGGAGACACAGTCTTGATCTATGGCGTGGAACATCCACCAGAATTGCTTGCAACTGCTTGTAATACAATTACTTATGAAATAATAAGTAGAATTTCTCCCCGTATCAAAAGGACATATGTACACGAGTAAATGCTAAGCTTATCAGCCAAGAGACTTTAATAATGTCTTAAAGTCCTTTCAAGAGCTTTACTTTCTGCCTTACATAACTGTAATTGTTATTTTTGTAGGACTTATGAGCGGGTTTTGGTCAGGCTGGAACCCTATTTTATTTAATACCACTATTTATGAGAAAGATATTATTCATACTGTGCTTGTTGTACGCTGGCTTTTCATTTGGCCAAAATGATGATCCAGTACTATTTTCCATAGGCAAAGATGATGTGCATGTATCTGAGTTCAGGTACATCTATGAGAAAAACAATGCAGACAATGCGGATTACTCTGAGGCCAGCCTCAATGAGTATCTGGATCTCTACAAGAAATTCAAACTCAAAGTCCATAAGGCACGTGAGATCGGTTTAGATACGGTGCAGTCGCTTCAGAAAGAGCTGGAAGGCTACAGAAAGCAATTGGCCAATTCTTACTTGAAGGATAAAGAAATCTCTGACAGACTGATAACAGAGGTGATGAATAGAATGAAGGAGGATAGAAAGGTCAGTCATATCTTTGTAGCTCTGGATAAAAAAGGCACTGTAGCTAAGCAGACAGAGGCTAAGGAAAAAATAGATGGCATCTACGCAAAATTGAGAAATAACAACGGGGTTGGTTTCGGAGAAATGGCGAAGACCTTGTCAGAAGACAAAGTATCCGCCAAGAAATCAGGCGTACTCGGATATTATACGGCTCCGCTTCCTGATGGCTTTTATGAATTTGAAAATGCAATGTATAATACTAAGAAGGGCGATTTCTCAAAGCCTTTCCAGTCAAAAATGGGTTACCATATCATCAAAGTAACTGACATCAGACCGGCGAGGGGGGAAATGGAAATCGCCCATATACTTGTCAGAAAGAAAGAACAGAATAAAGCCCTCACTGACGCCAAAAAGAAAGTGGATTACATACACCAGCAACTTGATAGTGGAATGGCCTTTGAAAAAGCTGCTGCTGAATATTCTGCAGACGCCAAGACTAAAGACAGAGGGGGTTATTTGGGATTTTTTGGTGTCAACCAATATGAGAAAACCTTTGAAGATGCCGCCTTTGCACTCACTGAGGACAACAGTTACACAGCACCGGTAGAAACCAAAGTCGGCTACCACATCATCAAGAGAGTATCCAAGAGGTCCAATGCGGATGAAAATAGAACGAAGAAAAGAATAGAGGCCAGAATTAAAAATAATGACAGATTTGCAATAGCTCAGAAAAAATTATTAGAGGATGTCAAGAATGATGCTGACTTCAATGAAAACAAAAACTTGCTGAAAAAATTCAGTGATGCTCTAGACGAAAGCTTCTATAGTTATAAATGGGAACTACCCAGCTTTAAAGAAAAGAAAGCACTTTTCAATTTAGAAAACAAAAAATTTACGCTTGACGATTTTACAGTATGGGCCAAAGGTAACGTCAGAGAGCGACTTAAGTTTCCCAAGAATACGCCACTGAAAACAGCTACAGATAAAATGTACGAGCTATATGTGGATGAAACGGTAATGGCATACGAGGAAGCTAATTTGGAGAATAAATATCCTGACTTCAAGTCGTTGATGCGAGAATATAGAGAAGGTATTCTTCTATTTGAGATAACTAAAAATGAAGTTTGGGACAAGGCCTCTCAGGATACGGTAGGGCTGAAAACTTTTTTTGGAAATAATAGAGAAAGTTACAAGTGGCCTGAACGCCTCGAAGTCAATAAAGTAAACATAACTGCCAATAATCCAGCACAGCTCGATGAAGCCTACAAGTTGGGTACTAAGAAAGGAGCGGACAAACTCATCGAGAAATACCAAAACATTTCTGCAGTGACCATCACTATTTCTGACGATTTCAAAGAGGTTCTGGATGATGAAGTCAGAGCTCTCAAGCATAAACCTGGTGAACATACTGGTCTGTTTTCTGAAGGAAACAGTGGCTACTATTATATCTTTAAGAGTCTCAAAAAACCTAGCCATAAAACGCTGAAAGAAGCTAGAGGTTATGTGATTGCAGACTACCAAGATCATCTCGAAAATGAATGGGTCACTGCGCTCAAGAAAAAGACACCAGTGAAAGTAAACGATAAAGTCGTGCAGTCATTGATCAAAAAATAAATTCTAATCCATGAGCCAGTTCAAGTGGGTGATAATAATTCTCAGCTTGTTCAGTTGTGAAAGTATGACCAATGGAGAACCCGCTCTGGCAAGTGCTTATGGTAACAAACTATACTTGGAGGATCTGAAAGAGGGGTTGAGCAAAGCCAATAGTTATCATGACTCGATGACCTTCGTCAGCAGTAAAGTCGATGAGTGGGTCATGGATCAGATGCAACTCCGAGTGGCCAAAGATAAACTGGGAAAATCAGAGAATATCGCTAGAATGGTCACAGAGTATGAAAAAGAACTCTATCTGCATCAGCTCAACAAAGTTCTGCTTAAAGAAGAATTGGATACCTCAATCACAGTTGCGGAAATAGACACATTCATGGCAAGGAATGGGCCAGACTATTTGCTATCAGAACCGATGGTCACACTGCTGCTCATCAAGGTATTAGCCAATGATGAATCAGATGCACTGGATGACTTATGGAAGACGGAAGACCTTCCAGGCTTGAGAGTGACAGCCAGACAACTGAACGGCTTAGCAATGCTGGACCCACAGCGGTGGTATAAAGTCTCTGAGATAAAAAGCCTATTACCTCAGGAAGTCAATGAAGAAGTCAATTACTCCAAATACAGTACCAAGGTGAAGATAGTGGATGATGATATTTTCTTTGTAAAAATTTTGGAAGCCAGAAAAATAGGTGACACCATACCGAGGACTGTCATCACTCCTAAGATCAAAAAACAAATACTTAAAGTCAGATCAAAGGAACTGTTAAAAGACTGGAAAAACACCTTGTACCAGAATAAGATCAAAAGCAAGGACATTATAATTAATAAATTGGATGTTAATTCATCCCTAAACTGATAATATGAAATATCATATACTACTGCTTATGTTCGGTATCGCAGGCACACTGACTGCTCAGGAAAGTCTGCTGATAGATAAAGTAATAGCCAAGGTGGGGACGGAAACCATCCTTCTGTCTGATATAGAAAGTCAGTATAATTATCTAGAGCAGCAGCAGGGCATAGTAGAACCAGAGGTACGATGTGAAATTCTCCAGAGTATAATCGGTCAGAAACTCATCGTCCACCATGCCAAGCTGGACAGTGTAGTGATTTCTGAAGAAGAAATAGAAGCGAGCTTGGATTTTCGTATCGACCAAGTACTGAGGCAGATGGGTGGTGACGAAGAACTTTTCAAGGAATATTATGGAATGACGGTAGCTAAGATGAGAGGAAATCTCAGGGAAGACCTAGAACAGCAGATGCTGGCTGAAAGAATGCAGGGTGCTTTACTCAATGAAGTCAATATCACACCTAAAGAGGTCAAGGCATTTTTCCATTCTATTCCTGTAGATAGTATTCCTCTGCTCAGCGCAGAAGTAGAGCTATCAGAAATAGTTGTCAAACCAAAAATCAACGAGAAAGAAAGAACCAAAGCGCTGAAAAAAATATTGGAGATCAGAAGTAGGATCTTGGAAGAAGAGGCAGACTTTGCCAGTGAAGCCACAGTTTATTCTGATGATCCAGGCTCTGCTGCTCAGGGTGGCAATCTGGGCTTTGCTGAGAGAGGCACTTTTGTGCCAGAGTTTGAGGCGACAGCTTATGGCTTGAAGCCAGGGGAGTTATCAGAACCTGTCGAGACTGAGTTTGGTTTTCATATCATACAGATGGTGGAGAGAAGAGGTAATAAGATCAATCTAAGACACATTCTGGTCAAGCCAGAAATCACTTCTGCTGACAATGATCTGGCAATGGCACTATTGGATACAGTAAGAGCTAGAATAAATAGGGGAGAGCTCAGCTTTGAGCAAGGCGTCAAGCTTTATTCTGATGAAAAAATTCCAAGTTTCAGTAATAATGGCATGCTACAGAATCCACAGACAGGCAATACTTTTTTTGAAGCCTCTCAATTGCCTTATGAAGTATATTTTGCCATAGAAGATTCAGAAGTGGGGGATATTACGGAACCTTTGGAATATGTGGCACCCACTGGTGAGACATATTACCGTATCTTGAAATTACGTGAACGAACTGATCCTCACAAGGCCAGCCTTCAACAAGATTACGCTAAGATTCAGCGCTTTGCCAAGGAAGGAAAGAAGAATGAATATTTCGCCAACTGGATAGAGGAGAAATTCAAAACAACTTTCATCTCATTAGAGAAAGGTTATTTGGAATGTCCGGACTTGGATAACTTGATTTCTAGTTCAAATTAAGGGGATAAGGTACGTTGGCTTATGGAGCCACAAAGATGTCTGTAGAGAAAGTCTGTTTTTAAACTATTATTATAGCTTGATAAGAACAGAGATTTCTCGACGTTGCTCGAAATGAAAAGAAGCTGCTCGAAGTCTTCTATTTGCTTTCGAGCAAATGCTCATTGGTATCGAGGTCTTTAGGTGTCTTGTTGAATAAGAATTTCTTCTTAGTCTCACGGAGTTTTTCTTTTTTACCTAAATCCAGAGTAAGCGCCAGTTTGCCATATGAAGGCCTGTACTTATGTGGAAGATTATGCGTCCTGTTATTTAGATCCTCGAAATCTGCATTGTTTATTGGTTGCAAGTTACTTTCCTATTAGGATAGATAATCTTATACGTTCACTAAGCAATAAGTCTATTCCCAAATATGCATCTAGGGAAACGCTATTTAAAAAAGGACTAGGTGATAATGATGAAGGAAATCGACCATATGTAAAAACATTTAGAGAGTCTAATTCTGGACTTACATTGATAGAAGACAAAATAGATTCAAAGTGATTCTGTTCTCTAAAGAGAGCTATATTGATATTGGTACCTAACTTTAAATCCAGAGTTTTAGGTATCACATTGTAGTTAAGAGATACTGGAGCTACTCCATTGATGAAAAAATTGCTGACGTAAGGATCTTCATACCTGTTTAGTAAATGTTAAAGTTAACATTCCTAATGATGTTGTAAGTTGTTCAGTTAATTATTAGCCTATTCAGCAATCACTGTTCTGCCTTCCCCAATAAAAAAGCCACAATCTGTTTCCAGATCATGGCTTTTTAATATTCATTGCTTTTAAACTTACCGCGCTACAGCTGTCGCTCTTTTCTCTCTGATCACCGTCACTTTGACTTGACCAGGATATTGCATTTCTGTTTCTATCTTCTGTGAGATCATGAACGCCAAATCATCTGCAAACGCATCTGTGACTTTATCACTTTCCACAATGACTCTCAGTTCTCTACCCGCCTGAATCGCATACGCTTTCTGCACACCTTCATAAGCTAAGGCCAAGTCTTCCAGCTCGCCTATTCTCTTCAGATAACTTTCCAGTATCTCTCTTCTCGCTCCTGGTCGTGCACCAGAGATGGCATCACAAGCTTGTACGAGTGGTGAGATGATATTATTCATTTCTATCTCATCGTGATGAGCTCCCACTGCATTAAGTATTACAGGATGCTCGTTGACTTTTTTGAGCATCTCCATACCTAATAATGCGTGCGGCAGTTCAGACTCTTCTTCTGCTACCTTACCTATATCATGCAGTAGGCCGGCTCTCTTAGCCATTTTGACCTGCTTGTTACTCATACCGAGTTCTGCGGCCATGATACCGCACAAGTTGGCAGTTTCTATGGAGTGCTTGAGGAGGTTCTGACCATAAGATGATCTGAATCTCATACGACCTACCATTCTGACTGTCTCCTGCTTGAGACCATGTACATCCAGATCTATAACTGTCCTTTCTCCTATTTCTTTGATCTGATCTTCCAGTTGGCTAGCAACTTTTTCTACTGTCTCCTCAATCTTGGCCGGGTGGATTCTTCCATCCGCTACCAGTCTCTTGAGAGATAGTCTACAGATCTCTCTTCTTATCGGGTCAAAACTCGATATGATTATCGCTTCCGGCGTATCATCCACTATGATCTCTGCACCAGTAGCTGCTTCTAGCGCTCGGATGTTTCTTCCTTCTCTTCCTATGATCTGCCCTTTGATATCATCACTGTCCAGATTGAAAACAGATACAGTATTCTCTATGGTGTACTCTGCACCCATTCTCTGAATAGTCTGGATGATGATCTTTTTTGCTTCCTTGGCTGCCGTCGCTTTGGCTTCAGTGATCGTCTCTTTTTCTATGGCCAACGCTTCGCTTTGAGCCTTGTCCCTAACAGCTTCCAGTAAATTATCCTTGGCTTCAGATTCAGTCATCTTGGCTATCGTTTCCAATTGCTTGATTCTGGATTCATTGGCCGAGTCGAGTTCTTGTTTCTTTTTAGAGATGATCTTGAGCTGCTTGTCGAGATTCTCTCTGATGGCGTTGACCTCAGATTCTCTCTGCTCTATGGACTCTATCTCAGACTTGAGTGAGTCTCTTTTGACTTTGAGATCTTTTTCCATGGAAATGACTTCCATTTCCCGCTCTTTCATCTCTACTTTCTGGTCAGCCTTATAGCTCGCGTAGTCTTCCTTGAGCTTAGAGTATTTGTCCTTAGCTTCCTGAATCTTTTTACGTTTTATAGATTCATTCTTGGATTCAGCGCCAGAGACCAGTTTGTCAGCTTTGGCTTTAGCTTCTGAGAGTTTACGGCTTGCAGTGATTTCTGCATCCTTGAGTGTGAGGTCTGCCTTCTGATTAGCTTCTTCTATTTTACCTTGACCTGCCTTTTTCAGCGAGGATCCAGTTACAAAAAAGCCTATGATGGCACCTACGACTGCGCCTATTATGGCCAGTATTCCTTCTTCCATACGTCAACATTTATATGATTATAAATAGAGCAGGGGGAATAGACGGATCGTCTAGTGGTCTAGAGACAAGGGAAAGTAGATGATGATGTCTATCTTGGCTCTCTGTCCATTACATCATAAGCTCGATATATCGAGCTGAAATCGTTGTCCTTGTCTATATATGGTGAAGTTCCACAGATATCATATCCCTGGAACTGTACAAAATCTAAACAACTGAAGACCTTTATCTCTGGGGCTTGCTGCCCTTCCTGCTGCTCACTTCAATTTCTAATAGTACCGAAAATCACCCTTTCACGTTTGAGGAGGAAGACCATTCAGATACATTTACAAAAATAGGCTTTTTTAATAGTATCGGCTATAGCTTTGTGGCTTGTAATCAGAACAGATATTGGATTTCTGTAAGCCTGTCCACCTCTTTTTCCTCCAGATTCACTAGCCATGGGTTGCCTTTGTCAGTAGCAGCAAGTGGTTGCAGAGATTTTCACCAATATCGGACACAGCACTGAAAGGGACTTGGAACTTTCGTATTTTTCCATCACATTGATATCAGTACCTTATAAATATAACTACCGCTATGAGAATACTAATGATTTGTATGAGTTTCTGGCTTACGGGAGCCATAGCTCAGACAGACCTTGAAATGCAACTGTTTGAATTACCTGATGTCATTTTTAAGAAAATAGACACTCCAGAGGGCTATGAGGACGCTTATCAGCTTAAGATAAGACAACCCATAGATCACAACGATCCAGCCAAGGGGCATTTTTACCAACGCGTCTTTCTGAGTCATAAGTCCTACGATGCGCCGATGGCCATCATCACTAATGGCTACGGTCGTCCGACCAATAGGATTACTGAAGTCGCCAAACTCACTGGTGCTAATCAATTGAATGTCGAACATCGATATTTTCTGGAATCTTCTCCTGACTCCTTGGATTATGAGTATTTGGATTTTGAGCAAGTGACAGCGGATTTGCATCACATCACGACGCTTTTCAAGGAACTCTATACTGGTAAGTGGATCAGCTCCGGTATCAGCAAGGGAGGGACGACGACAATCTTTTACAGATATTTCTATCCAGATGATGTGGATGTTTCCATCCCTTATGTTGCGCCAGTTAATCATAGCGCAGAGGACCAGAGGATTTATGAATTTTTTGATGAGGTGGGTACGTCTGAGTGCCGTGCAGCATTGACTGCCTATCAAGTGGCTATGCTGGAAAATGCAGACCAGATGAAATCTTATCTGAAGTGGTTTGCTCGAGGGCAGGGCTTGGAATTCAATTATCTCAATCTTGATGAAGCCTATGAGTATGCCATACTGGAATATCCTTTTTCTTTCTGGCAGTGGGGCACGAGTTGTGATACCATACCGACTGATTATTCAGATACGGATGCCTTGCTCCAGCACTTTGTGGATGTGGTGGGACTGGAATTTTATTCAGATGCCAGTATGGAAGCCTTCGGGTCTCATTATTTTCAATCAGCCGAAGAGATGGGTTACTATGGGTTTGAGGTGGAAGAATTCAAAGGCTTATTAAAACATCTGGATACCAAGAGTAATCCGTCGGCCATTTTCACACCTGACAAACTCAAGGTGAATTTTGATGGTACCTTGACCAATAAAGTTTTCAAGTGGACTCAGACTACAGATCTACCCTTCATCTATATCAATGGTGCCAATGATACCTGGTCAGCTACAGCAGTGCCAGAAGTGAAGGGCAGCCCCTCGCAATGGTTTTTCATGAAAGATAAATCTCATGGCGATGCCCGTATCAAGAATATGACGGAGGCTAATAAGGATAGATTGGCGAGGAGATTGGGGAGTTGGTTAGGGGAAGAGCTGGACGTGGGGGTTCTGGAGAAGTGAGAGCGGGCTAATGTCGTAAATGATATCATTAAGTGGGTTGACTAGTCTCAAATGAGACTGTTCATTAAGCTGTGTCTAGTAACCTGTATAAATGAAAGATTAATTAGCACTGAATCCTGAATTGGAGAAAGAATACGGGCTCGATTGAGTCTTTAAAAACCATTATTTGTTAGATTGCTCCAGAGCATATTCAATACGATGTCAGAAGTATAAATTGAAAACCATCTCAGACGAGGCGTCAAATCAGGCAAGCAGACAAGCGTATGGCTATAGCAACAAGAAAGTTCTGTCAGGGCAAGCATAATAGAAAAAACGAAAACGACAATTATCATTTGGTCTGGACAAGCAGAAATTGTAATTGTATGCTTAATTCAATTCAATAGAAGATGCGGCGCCTTACTCCAGGATAATCTATTCATATTGAGCAATCCAATCTGACGCATAAATGACCGAAGTACACAATAGTAGTACACTGACAAGGTGAACAACCAGTACATTCTTGTCATAAGAGTAGAATACTTAAACTATGATAACTCTTGCTATATGCTCTCTGATATTGTCTTCTCTGGGATTCCTCAAATCTAAAAATGACTCCGACAAAACCGATACAGTCAGAATTCAAACCTATAAAATCAGAAAATAACAGTACATTATCTACTCAAGTCGGTATATCCAACAATAAAGACTCGGATAATTCGTCATAATTACGATATATTTGAGCATAATCTATAAGATATGCTCGATAAGAACCTGAAATACCTCCGTCAGAAAAACAAAATATCCCAACAGGTCCTTTCTGAGGCTATGGATATTCCAAGAAGTACTTTGGGCGATTATGAGCGCGGCAAGACCGAACCTAGTATTGCTATGCTCATCAAGATGGCTGAATACTTCGATCTCAAAATAGACCAACTTATCAAGGATGACCTCAGTCACAGTGATTACGAGATCATGAAGACCAATGTAATGAGAGTTCTGGCCATCTCCGTGAATGATGAAAACGAAGGCAATATAGAACTCGTGGATACCAAGGCCGAAGCTGGGTACCTGGACAGCTACCAGAATCCAGAATATATACGAGACTTACCCAAAATAAAATTACCAAATCTACCACATGGCTCCTATCGGGCATTTGAAATACAAGGAGATAGTATGCTCCCAGTAAGATCCGGTAGTGTTATTATCGCCTCCTATGTGGAATCACTTGCGGACCTTAAGGACAAACAGACTTACATCATCATCAGCAAACAACAAGGTCTGGTCTATAAAAGGGTCTTAACCGATCATGAGAAAAACCAACTCATACTCGTCTCAGATAACGATCACTTTCTACCCTATGATATCCCGATGGACGAGGTACGTGAAATATGGAAGTACCACTGTCATGTCAGTTTTTCTGATGATCAAAATACCGGTTCGAAGATAGAAGCACAGCTCGGAGATATACAAAGAAAGGTGACTGCGCTCTGCGAGCGATTGTAATAACTTACTCTATAATTAATTAAGCTCAATTATTAATGGTGCTTCCAGACCTTTCCTAAGTTGTTTTTTTGAGCAAAAAAGAATGCTTCTATAGTGATTCAAAAATTATTAGTAATTTCAGAAGTGAAAATTTCTACATCAAAGTTTATTATGAGTGGGTTTACTCATTTTTTGCTGTTGATACTTGGAAAGATTAATTTGATATCGCGCTTCGCTTTCCTAGGTGAATTATGATGAAGCCTCTTTAGAACTCTGAAGTTTATTTTATACAAAATAAAATCCATGAAAAACTTCCATACTCTACTACTTGCCGTCCTGTTACTGTCGTCTTGCTTTCAGGATGATGAAAGATTTGTAGGAAATGCATTTCTTGAAGAAAGGGATGAAATGGTTGAACTTATAAATAGTGTAGTAACTCCAATATTCTCGTCCAATCCAATTGTAAACTTTTCGGAATTAGAAGTACTTGACCAATTATCCGAAACAAGAATTATTGGAATGGGTGAGGCTAGCCATGGAACGAAGGAGTTCTTTGAAATGAAACATAAGATGTTGAGGTATTTTGTGGAACAACACGGTTATCGAGGTATAATTATGGAAGCTGATTTCGGCGAATGCCTTAAAGCGAATCAATATATCTTACACAACATAGGGACTATAGAAGATGTCCTAGAGGATATGCATTTCTGGACTTGGCGGACGGAAGAAGTGAAGGAAATGATGCAATGGATGAATAGTTACAATCTTGACAAGCATTTAGAAGACAAAATTTATTACCTCGGGAGTGATTGTCAGTTTACAGATACCAATATTGAAGAAATTGAAAATAGAATTTCAATGCTGCCAGAGGTAATAGAAAACTCCTTAAGAATGTATACAGACAGCCTGAGCAAGGATATAATCGAGCTGCGGGGTACTGGACTTAGAGAAATAGAAAATAATATTGCCTATGTCGATAGTTTAATTCTAGGGATTCAGTTCTATCAGACTGAAATTGAATCAGCTATCTCAAATAATGAATATGAAATTCTTCTTCGGCTTTGCACTGTATGTAAACAAGTCTATGATTCGGCAAGAAATAATTATCAAAACAAGCCATATAATTTAAGAGATCTATATATGGCCGAGAACACGATATGGTGGGCAGATCATTTTGGTCAAAATGAGAAGTTCTTAGTCTGGGCACATAATTATCATGTTTCGACCGTGGAACTAAACGAAACCTATGGTGGTTCACAGGGCACGCATTTACGAGCTATACTTGGTCAAAATTACAAAGTCATCGGTTTTAGTATGGCCATGGGTGCTATCAACGCTTTCAATAATCAAGGTTTGGTTGCAGCTTCTCTTCCATTAAATTTACAATTTTCCTCCTTGAATGAAATATTCTACTTAAGTGAAAAGAATAATTTCATATGGGTTCTGAGCGATGAAATTAAAAATAATCCAGACTTTAAGTGGTTCGATGATAATCGTGAATTTTTAATTGCAGGAGCAGCGCACCCTACTGCAGGAAACTTTTACACTAGTGTCAATATTTTCAAAGAATATGACACTATGATACATTTTGATTTTTCGACTCCATCAGGCTTAATTCATTAACTCTTAGATCCAAATTATAAAAATAATCTTCATTCCAACTGGAACTTGACAGGTAAAGTATATAAAACCTTTACTGGCACCCCTCTCTGACAACCCAGTGTCCAGGATACGCAGACAATACAGTGTCAGTTGATTGCATTCTAGCCGAATTGTGAACTACTGTATGAGTCCCGTCGAGATTGACCTGAATAGAACTCGGACCATTATTGTGAATCATTGTATGTATTCCATCGGGATTGACTTGTATGGAGCTATTCTGCGCAGGTAAAGTCAAAACAACAGAACTAAATAATTATGCGAAGCAAGTAGTTTTGAAGTGAGTCATTTGATGATGATTTAATACTTTAGTTCTAATAGTTTCAAGATAATTAAAAGTAGAGCGCCTAAGCTAATCTAGTAATTGTACGATCAAGACTTATTATTCAAACTAAAATAGAGAATTTAGATTGGAACAGCAGTAACAATCGTCCCCTCCATCACATACCGCTCGTCAGTCCCAGCACAAGTCGCCCTTCCCGCTTCATCAAATTCCAATCGCTGCCCCTGCCGACTCATCCAGCCCACCTGCCTACCTGGATTACCCACAACCAGTGCATAATCCGGCACATCTTTAGTAACTACGGTCCCCGCTCCTATAAAGCAATATTGGCCCAGCGTCACGCCACAAATAATAGTGGCATTGGCCCCGATCGAAACACCATTTTCGATAATTGTTTTTTTGTATTCATCCTTACGACTGACTGCACTACGAGGGTTGACCACATTGGTGAAAACCGCCGAAGGTCCCAGAAAAACATCATCGCCACATTCCAGTCCTTCATAAAGAGAAACATTATTCTGGACCTTGCAATTCTTGCCTAGCGTCACACCAGTGGCAATGAAAACATTCTGACCTATATTACAGGCCATCCCTAGCACCGCACCCGGCATCACATGCGAAAAATGCCAGATTTTACATCCAGCACCTATGCGAGCTCCGTCATCCACTACAGCTGTATCATGAACGTAATAAGACATTAAGAGTTATATTTAAGATGAGCAAAATCCAAAGCGCCCACTAGAACATCCATCGCCTGCTCCAGTTCTTCCATCGTATAAATCAACGGCGGCGCCAAACGGAATGATTTATTATTAAATAGAAAATAATCTATCAGTGCCCCTGATTCGAAAGCCTGATTGACCACATGTTTCAAATACTTTTTTCTGGTCAGTTCCACGGCCATCATAAGTCCAGAACTTCTGACCTCCTTGACTATAGAGTGTTGCTGCAATCGGCTCAAGATATATTTTTCCTTCTCCGCCACTTGACTGATGTAAGGCTCCTCAAGCAGCACCTCCAGAGTCGCCATTGCCGCAGCACAGACTACTGGATGCCCTCCAAAGGTTGTTATATGTCCCAAATCAGGATTCTTGGCAAATAAATTGAGCAAGGATCTGTCAGCGACCAGACCACCTATTGGCATACCACCCCCCATTGCTTTGCCTATGCACAGAATATCAGGAACCACCCCGTATTTCTGATGCGCAAACAAAGAACCTGTTCTCCCGAAACCAGTTTGTATCTCATCGAGGACCAGTAAAGTCTGAGTGTAAGTACATCGCTCTCTGAGTTTGTGCAGATAATCGTTCTGCGGAGGAATCACCCCAGCTTCCGCCTGGACTGGTTCTACGATCACAGCCGCTGTACGACAAGTGATCTTTTCCAGATCTGCCACAGAATTAAAATCCATGTGTTTGATTCCAGGCATCAAAGGCATGAAAGCTCTGGAATAAGCTAGATCAGAGCGAAGACCCTCGGCGCCCTGGGTACTACCATGATAGGCGTTTCTGGCGGAAATGAGCTCATATCTGCCCGTGGCACGCTTGGCCAATTTCATTGCTGCTTCTATGACTTCACTGCCAGAACTTAGAAAATAGACACTATTAAGCGAGGGGTCGAGCTGCTCTGACAAGTGCTGAGCATAGGCGATCTGGGGGGTCTGAATATGTTCCCCATAGACCATTGTGTGCATGTGCTTATCCAGCTGAGCCTTGATGGCCTCTATGATTTTTGGATGCCCATGCCCTAGAGAACTGACAGAAATGCCCGAATTCAGGTCAAAATATCGCCTGCCAGCCGCATCATGGATGTAGATGCCTTCAGCTCTGGCAATATCCAGCATGAGAGGATAAGTGCTCGTCTGACCCACATGGTCCAAAAACATCTGTCTACGAGATAACATAGCTGTGCTTCAGTCTGTTATAATGTTGTTAAGAATAAATAATATCAACTGTAAATATCGTTCTATGTCTGTATGAGAGCCCCATTTTATCCATCTTTGTCACACAATTCTTTCAGATGAAAACTACCAGATCTTTCTTACTTCTACTTCTAGCTCTACCTATTATGGCCCTACCCACCCATGCACAAGGTATAGAGTTCTTTCATGGGACCTGGAAAGAAGCCTTGGAAGAAGCTGAAAAACAAGATAAATTAGTCTTTGTAGACGCTTTCGCTCAATGGTGTGGACCGTGTAAGAAAATGGCCAAAAACGTCTTTACTCAGGAAGAAGTCGGATCTTATTATAACGAATCCTTCGTCAATCTGAAGTTGGATATGGAAACAGAGGATGGCAGATCCTACGGAACTAAATACCCTGTATCAGCCTATCCCACTTTATTTTTTCTGAATCCAGATGGCGAAGTCGTCAAGAAAATAACTGGCGGCAAGCAGGCTGCTGCACTGATAGACTTAGGTAAGAAAGCTGTGCTTAGCTGGGACAAGTCGGGTGGCTTTGCAGAGAAATATGAAGCTGGGGACAGGGATTTCCAACTGATGGTGGACTATGTGGGAGCGCTGAACAAGGTGAACAAACCGAGTCTTAAGATCTCTAATGAGTACCTGAGATCCAATCCCGCTATTTCCAAAGATCAAATGGGAGAATTCCTGATGTCAGCAGTCACAGAATCAGATTCTGAATTATTCTCAGAAATGATCCAGCACAAAACTGAGATCTTGAATAAATTTTCTGAAGAGGATTTTGAAGCCAAGGTCAATAAAGCAGCGATGGCTACAGTCGCCAAGGCAGTCGAATTTGATTTTGAGGATTTAGTAACTGAGGCTATTAATAATTACAAATCTGCAAAAGTAGGTGATTCTAAAAGATTTGAACTGGAGGCTAATTTGCATTACAATTTGTTAGCAGCCAATTATCCAGAATGGAAAGAGCTCTCAGATAAATACTTGAAGAAATACGGAAAGAAAGATTCCGAGCTCTACAAAAAGCAACTGAGTGCCCTTAAGAAAGAATTCACCCACGAGCAAGACTTTCAAGCTTATGCCTGCGATGTGTGCAAGGAAATGGTCAAGAGAGATGACTCCGTAAGCAGTTACTCCGCCTATATAGAATTACTTATGGGTTGTAAAAAATACGCAGAAGCAAAAAAGGTGACTTCGGAAGCCATCAAGAAAGCAAAATCGCGAGACGAGGACATTTCCCAATTTGAAAGAGTTATGAAATATTTGGAAACCATGTAAAATTTAAAATCCCCATTTTCAATCTCCCCCGAAATTATTCTGAACGTGATCTACAAATTCCTATTTCTATTCCTCTGTTGCTCATGTGCAAGCCAGGCGCAGTCCATCCGTTTTACGGAGGCGAGCCTGGAGACTGCCATAGATATGGCCAAGAGACAGAACAAGACCATATTTGTAGATACTTATGCAAGTTACTGTAAGCCTTGTAAGCAGATGGAAGTGGAATTCAGAAATAAGGAATTATCAAGCTATTTCAATACGAATTTTCTGAACGTCAGAGTCGATATGGAAGGCCGTCACGCAGAAGCATTCAAAAACGAATTTCATATCGTATTCTTGCCCACCCTCCTATTCATCAATCCTGATGGTCATGTCAGAATGACCATAGATCACCCGGTGACTGCACGTGATTTATTAAAATTAGGTGAGCATATCAATGGCGCCAAAGCCACCAGATCAGCGCAACCAATCAATGCAGCGCCTCCAATTGCAGTACAGTCCACCCCTCAACAGAAAAATATACAACCCGCTCCAATGACCAAAGCGGAAGATGTCCCTACTGAGTCAGGGGAGGGAAAAATACTGTATGTCATGGGACAAGGAGGAGATCTACCGCCAGAAATTCTGAGACAAGAAGCATACTTCAGAATGGAACTCATGGATGGCAGCCACCGTATCGCAGCAAAAAAATACTTGGATACTCAGACAGACTGGACCACGGAAGACAATATGCAATTCATACATGATTTCCTTTACGATGCAAGATCTACAGAATTTGAATTTGTAATAGAGAACCGTGAAGCATTCGAAAAACTTTTAGGAAAATCGGTTGTGAATAATACCATCAATATTCTTGTGAACAAAGAACTGGAAAGAGCTTTTCCACGGCCTGATAAGAAAAGAATCAAAGAGCTGAAGAGCTATCTATAAACCTTGATAGTTACATAAAGTCACAAGTTCCATTACCTCAGAATCAGGTGCTCACTCAAAGTTCCTTTCTCAGTGACAAACTGGATCAGATAATTTCCTGGAAATAAATCAGACACATCTAGATTAGAATAATTCACTAAATTATCCTTTGTCAGAACCTCCCTTCCTAGAAAGTCATAGACGACTATCCCAAAGGTCTCGCTTTTCTCTGAAATCAAAGTCAGTGTTCCCCTAGTCGGATTTGGATAAAATGAGAAAGTCGAATTAGAACTTTCAAGCAAGTCTTCTACGGATGTAGACAGACCTAGATCTTCTGAAGTGAGACGCATCATCCCAGTAAATCTTCCCTGAGAAAATATATCTGCTGCCCCAGCTTCATAATAAAAAAAATCAATGAAGAAACCACCTCCATCCAGTCCATATATACCTGACCCCACAGCCCGATATCCTGCAGAACTCATCCTCAGACTTTTCTTTAAGACAAATCGTTCCTCTTCGCTCAATAAAAAATCAAGATAATAATCAGTTCCATCTCTTCGAGAAGACATCAGAAGTATCTCGCCATCTTCATCCAAATAATAATCTTGTGAAGTCAAACTAGCAGCATTAATTTCAGGATCACTGATCGCTCTTTCGATAAGTCCTGTTTCTTTATTGAGCAGCAAAATTTTTGCAGTATTATCTGACATATATGCCAAAACTATCAGGTGAGCTTCTGTTATCTTAACTAAAGCCAAAGCCACCAAATCATCAAACTCTTCAAAATCAAAAGATAATTCCTCTCTACCATTCTTTCCATACCTCAATAGTTGAGCTGACCTGTGCTCAGGACTCTGGCTCCTAGGATTATAATAATTCAGAAAATAAATATCACCAGTGTAGGTGTCTTTGTCAAATTTATTGGCTCTCTGGACTATGGCATCTGACCAATTCAGCTCCAATTCTTGTGATAAAATATCTGTCGGGTTACTCTTCACCCCATTCATTGTCATAGTATCAATAACCATAAAGTATCCTGCCGAATCAGCTGCCAATCTCAGCACCTGTATCTTGTCATCATCTATGAAATGCAATTCACTATCTGATAAAAAAGGTGTTTTCAGTAGCACTAAATCTGATATGGTCGTATCTGGCACTGTGCTGTTCAATATTTCTCCGGTCATGACATCATGAGCTCTCACACTTAAATGTCCAAAGGCAAAACCGTACACAGTGCTAATCATTTTAAAATCTTCATCCAGATAAATACTATACACTATCAAGCTATCTCCTTTTAGCCTAAGATTCATCACATATTCTATTCTATCCTCAGTCCTAATATCTATGACTTTCTTCCATATCAGTTCTCCCGTTTCTATATTCAGCTTTTCCATGACCGCGCCAGCCACATCATTATTCTGTCTGGATCGTGTAGCTTTGTATATGGCATCTTCAGCTATCAAAGTCACAGAACTTTCCAGGTGGCTGTATCCGTCAAACTCTACGATGGGATTTTCAGCACTCACATAACCAATTATTGTACTATCCGAAGTGACATGACTCCACACTGGCTCCACTTCATCGAATTCTATGGGAACAAAATTAAACCCTGCCAATTGGCTTTGCACTCGAAATGCTGTCAGGATTATTGTTATGGCGATAAAAGTTACTCTCATGATTGTAAAAAGCAGTAGCGTGGAATACAAGAAGTAGCAGGTGATGGCAGATTGAAAGGATCACCCTTACTGAATATGCCTCCCCTGGGACAAGAAGGTGCTGGTCCATCAGAGCAATCACCGCTTATCTTTGTAGTTATCTCTTGTGGATCATATCCACTTTCTGTTATGACCCACTTGGTCTCAGTCACACAGCAGGAGTAACTATCACCACATTGCACCATCTCTACACGAGGCCACGGCAACCACACCGTACAATAACTGACACATAATTGTTTGTAATATTTCGTAACTAGAAAATCATCTTCGGGATTTCCAAAAAGATCGATGTAAAAGTCTATTACCTCTTGTGTATACTGAGCTACTATTTGATCAGAAACACAATCTAAATCTATATAATATCCCGAAGGAAGACAATCAGGGACAATCTCAAATGCTGTAGGATCAGTAATTACGATTTCCAATGTGCCATCTGACTTTTTACAGCCCAGGGTAGAGATACCTACAGTTCCACCATTTTTTGGAGAAACGATCTGACAATCACTTAATGGTGTAGGACTAATACATGAAGAAAAATCAAAATCAAAATCCCATATAGCCATATCTATGCCTTGTGATACTACACAATCATTTGGCCAGCACTGTGGGGTTGTCGGCAAAATATTATTACTCTTTGTTAATTCATGTGGTCCGCATGAAACCACTATAAGTAAGGATAGAGGATAGAGGATATTTTAGACATCATACCAGTAATTTAATTGAATTTACAGATTTAATTCATAAGACCAAGGATTCTGAATAACAAACATTTTATTTCGTGACCAAGTCTTCACTGAGATACCCTACTCTGTGAGATATTGAATGAAATAATTTTCCAGAGCAAATCCAGACAAATCAAGGTAAGAATAATTCTCTGGATCCTTGTTTGACAATACCTCCCTTCCTAGAAAGTCATAGATGATTATTCCACAGGTCTCGTTACCCTCTGAAATCAAAGTCAGTTTTGCCCTAGTCGAACTTTGCAGATAAAGCGCCTCCAATTGTAGTACAGTCCACCCCTCAACAGAAAAATATATAACCCGCTCCAATGACCAAAGCGGAAGATGTCCCTACTGAGTCAGGGGGAAGGAAAAATACTGTATGTCATGGGTCAAGGAGGAGATCTACCGCCAGAAATTCTGAGACAAGAAGCATACTTCAGAATGGAACTCATGGATGGCAGCCACCGTATCGCAGCAAAAAAATACTTGGATACTCAGACAGACTTGACCACGGAAGACAATATGCAATTCATACATGATTTCCTTTACGATGCCAGGTCTAAAGAATTTGAATTCGTAATAGCTAATCGTGAAGCCTTTGAAAGTCTGTTAGGAAAGTCTGCTGTAAATAATACCATCAATATTCTTGTGAACAAAGAACTGGAAAGAGCTTTTCCACGGCCTGATAAGAAAAGAATCAAAGAGCTGAAGAGCTATCTATAAACTTTTTTGATAGTTACATAAAGTCACAAGTCCCATTACCTCAGAATCAGCTGCTCACTCAAAGTTCCTTTCTCAGTGACAAACTGGATCAGATAATTTCCTGGAAATAAACCAGACACATCTAGGTTGGAATCTCAGCATCTTGTCATCATCGATGAAATGCAATTCACTATCTATAAAAAAGATGTTTTCAGTAGCACTAAATCTGATATAGTTGTGCCTGGCACTGTGCTGTCCAATATTCCTCCGGTCATGACATCATGAGCTCTCACACTTAAAAGTCCTAATTAGCACATTCAGATTAGAAAAGATAGTGTATTCTAAATGCGTAATTCGGTTAATTTATATGCCTTACCTAATCAGTATGGGTCTGATCCTCTTTATGTTCCTCAATCAACCCAGCATCATTGTTACTTACATTGCCCACTCGCATCGAGACGGGATAGGCTTTCATGTGCTCCGAAGGGTACGGCTCAATCATTTCCACCAGGTCCTTGGGTGAAAGGTCATCAGCTAGCCATAGCGTCTCTTGTTCAGCTCTGAGTATGACAGGCATTCGATTATGAATATCTTCCATCAGTTCGTTTGGTCCTTGTGTTATGACTGAGAAAGAAAAGATCAGTTGTCCGTCTTGGGGATTTTTCCAGCGCTCCCAAATGCCAGCCATTGAAAATATTTCTTGGTCAGTGGTTTGGATGCGGTAGGGTTGTTTGCCTTCCGACGTTTTTTTCCATTCATAAAATCCATCAGCGGGTACGAGGCAACGGCGTTTGGTGACAGCCTGCTTAAATGATGATTTTTCAAATAGGGTTTCTATTCTGGCATTGATCATTCTGTAACCGATCTTTTTGTCTTTGGCCCAGAAAGGGATGAGTCCCCAGCGAAAGGCTCTGAATAGATTTTGGGCCTCATTGGTGATTACAGGCATGATATGTGTCGGTGCTACATTATAATTGGGTAGGGGATTATAATTAACCAGGCCATCGGTGTAGAAGGTGGCATTGAATCTTTCTTCCAGTTCTTTTTCGGTTTTAGAGAGAGAGGAGCGGCCACACATTTTTTTTGATTATGAGTTGAAAGTTTTGTTGAGCAGGAAGCTAATTAGCTTTTTCGAAAACGTCCTCTAATATAAAAAGGTAGGTACACTAGATGGAAAAGGGAGAGCCCAATTAACTGTACGGAAACAAGATAAACAGGCCAAGGGCCCAATACATCCAACAAAGTGGCGACAGGAGGCTTCGCGCAAGTGTACATATAATTAGCATCCATCAGCCAGTTGCTCACCAAGGATATGATGAGCATAATATTAGCCGCTATGAAGGCATTCCACAGATTCTTGTAGGTGATCCTATGTCCCATCACGATTATGTAATAGAGGGGTAAGATTACCAATCCAATATGCATAATGAAATATGTTAAATGCTCCCAGTGCGGGAAACCTTGTTGTAGGTCTGGTGTCAGGACAGCATTGAAGGTGCCTACGAGTATCCAGAAGTAAATGATGCCTGTCCAGGTTTTGTTCTTTGACCAATAAGTCCACGGAGCTATTAAGGCCAGTAATCTACAGACGTGTATGGGCAGGTCTTCTTTGTAGTCGAATATGCCTATCGCCAGCTGCACCCCCATGAAGAAAAACAAAGCAAGAAGTGGAATTGTGGATAGGAATAGCAGAAAAATGTGTTGTTGCCTATCATTCATCCACTTTTTGGAGATGAAAATGGCGAGGGCTCCAACTATGAAGATTATAGCTATAGGTGCTATATGGTCAGCTGACCAAGCTTTAAAAGGCGTTTCTCTGAAGAGGAATGAAAAGTCCATTTGTATAAAAATCGGTAATTGTCAGCGATTACCAAAGGTCACAGGACTTTAAAACAATTTTAAAACAGCTTCTTGGATATTCTTAATACTTTACTTCCCTAAAATCTACACTTAAATGAAAAACTTAATATATACTTTGATTTTCTCTTTTCTGACAGTTGCATTGACGGCTGGAGAAGGGATGTGGTTGCCACTTTTTCTCAAAAGCCTGAATGAAGCTGAAATGAGAGAGCTCGGTATGAAAATATCTGCTGAGGACATTTATAGTGTCAATAAAGGCTCGCTCAAAGATGCCATAGTCCATTTTGGGGGCTTCTGTACTTCAGAGCTCATCAGTGACAGTGGTCTTCTCTTGACTAATCATCACTGTGGATACGGGCAGATTCAATCCCATAGTTCACTACAAAATAACTATCTCAAAAAAGGATTTTGGGCCAAGTCCCATGCAGAGGAGTTGAAAAATCCAGGCTTGAGTGCCACGCTGATCAATGAGATCGTCGATGTCACCCTACAAGCGCTGCAAGGTGTATCCTCAAGAATGACCGTTGCAGAGCGGCAAGCCAAAATTGATGAGAATCTGGAGCGAATCACGAGTTCTATTATGAAAAAAGAATATCAGGAAGTCAAAGTCAGACCCTTCTTCAATGGTAACCAATATTTTGCTTTCCTGACAACGACTTATAGAGATGTACGTCTAGTGGGTGCGCCGCCTGAGAGCATCGGAAAATTCGGTGCTGATACGGATAATTGGGTATGGCCCAGACATACTGGTGATTTTTCTTTATTCAGAATATATGCAGGGCCTGACAACTTGCCTGCTGATCCATCTGATGAGAATGTCCCTTATAAGCCTAAGCATTTCTTACCAGTATCGACTGATGGAGTTGCAGAAGGTGACTTCACACTGGTGTTCGGGTTTCCAGGCAGAACCCAGGAGTATCTTCCTGCGGTAGCGGTGGAAGAAATCGTTAAAGTTTCTAATCCTACGAAAATTGCAATCAGAGAAAAAGCACTTAATATCATCGATACGTATATGAGAGCAGATGAGCAAACAAGAATACAATATGCATCTAAGTTTGCCAGAATAGCCAATTACTGGAAGAAGTGGATAGGGGAGAGTCTTGGTCTCAAAAAAACAGGAGCGGTGGCTAAAAAGAAAGCTATGGAAAAAGAATTTATGAGCAAGTTAAGCACCACTAGTCCTGATAAGGATATATTGTCAGAGTTTGATGCGTTATATAAGGGCAGGGCGCCTTATGCCTATGTCAAGGATTATTATGGAGAAGTGACAGGTAGAAATATTGAAATGATGCGACTGGTCGGTATCTCTCAGAGAATGGTGACCACCTATGAGGAACAAGGAGAAGAAGCCTATAATAATTATAAGGGAAGAGTAATGGGATTTCTTGAAAGCTTCTACAAAGATTATGATCCCCAGATAGATGAAGAGGTTTTTGCAGCACTTACAGAACACTATGCCTTGAATGTTGATCCTAAGTATACACCAGTTTCCATACAGGATCTCAGTCCTTCAGTACAGAAGAACTATAAGATCATAGCAAGAAACATCTATGCCAATACTGTTCTGGTCAATCAAAATAAGATGATGGCACTCTTAGATAAGAGTCCTGCCAAAGTTGCAGCGCAATTAAAAGAAGATCCTGCATATCAGTTAGGCGTAGAGTGGAAAAACATCTATGACAATGAAGTGGCTAAGAATTATGATGTTTACAATTTCAAAATAGATTCACTTCAACGCATCTATATGAAGTCCTTAATGAGTGCTTTTCCTAAAAAAACTTTTTATCCGGATGCCAATAGTACTATGAGAGTGGCTTATGGCCAAGTGAAAAACTATAGCCCTTCTGATGCGGTAACTTATTCTCCCGTCACTTATCTGGATGGTGTAATGGAAAAATATAAGCCAGGTGATTACGAATTTGATGTGGACGAGAAATTAAGAGATCTGTATGAAGCTAAGGATTATGGGAAATACGCAGATAAGGAGACAGGGAAAATGCCTGTCTGTTTCATAGGAACCAATCATACTACTGGAGGTAATTCTGGCAGTCCAGCCATTGATGCCTGGGGGAATCTTATCGGACTTAATTTTGATAGAGCCTGGGAAGGCACTATGAGTGATATTAATTATGATCCTTCCATCTGTAGGAATATAATGGTGGATGCGCGATATATTTTATTCATCATAGATAAATATGCTGGGGCGAGTCATCTTGTAGATGAAATGAAATTAGTCAATCCAAAGTTTGAGTATATGAGAGAACAGAGGAAAATAAAAAAGAACTTACCGCGTAAATTACAACCTAAGAAATAAGCCTGAGTGTATCCTTAAATAAAAAAAGCCAAGGAATTATTTCCTTGGCTTTTTTTATCACTTGTAATTCTGATTGAAGAACTCTCGATATGCGGTGACGTTTCTTTGCTTGACGAGTTCGCGGTAGTTTTTTTGAGTTGCGGTGAAGAGATCATAGCCTATGGTTTCTCCTTTTATTTTATCGAGAAACGCTGATCGGTTTTTCTTAGCACCTTGGTAATACGCCATTGCTCTGGCTTTGTTTTCAAAGGATCTTACTAGAACAATGTGAGACTTGTCCTCTGCATTGAGTACGATATTAGTGATAGTCAGTTTATCTGATCTGTGAAACTTTTTGTTATAGTCGTCCAGGGAAATCTTGATATCTTGAATATTTTTGTTTTGGTCATAGACTACGACAAAAGCATAGTGTAACTTATCGTCATTGATTTCGAATTTTTCGACACCTTCATCATAGAGTATTTCATTGAAAGCAGTGGCGTCACCATTCAAGAATCTTAATATTTCTGTAGCTCTTATTTCCTCAGGTGTTCCCTTGTGTCTTCTGATAAGCTCTTGTAGTTCCTTGATATATCTGGTCTTTCCTTCTGTATTTCCCAGACTCATTGCCCGGAGGAGATCAAATTTTGGATCATACTCGTTTTGATCTGGGAACATTTTGCTTTTACTAATCACACGATCGAGGACGGAAGTGTGATCACCTTGTTCAAAGAGTTCATAGGTTTTTTCGTAGTAGCTAGGTAGATTATTTTCTCCAGATCGTAGCTCACTGGCATAGCTGGGATCTGTGGCTAGCTTGGTATATTTAGAATCAGGAAATTCCTTTTTCATCATTTCTAATATATCTCTTGTCTCGATAGGCATATTAAGATCCCTATATGAAAGTTGCAGATAGTAGAGTGCTTGATCTCTTTTATTAAAGTCTGGATATTCATTGACCAGTCGTTCCAATGCTTCTGCTGACTTTTCGTAGTTTTTAAGTTTCTCTCTGAATTCTATACCGAGTCCCAATAAGGCGTTTTGAATCTTGGCATTTGCAGCAAGTTTTTGAGCATCAGAACGAGGAATATCCCTCAAGTATTCATCCAATTGCTCGTCAGTAAAAGAAGGGCCACCCTCATCTTCTTCATTGGTATCTTCAAAATTCAGAGTAGCGTCTGTTCTCAATGATCTTCTCCAGTTGTCTTCCAGAACTCTTTCTTTCCATAATCTACGGAATTCAGTTTTCCCTTGATTGAGGACTATTTGATTGTATGCAAAGAAATTACTTCTACCCATCCCCAATTGTCGATTAGAATTAACGCTGGGTTTATTATTGAGGGATTCAAGGTCTGTGCTGTTTTTTTCTGCCTGTATAGCCAACTGCTCTCTGGCCATGTCTTTGAGTTCTTCCTCGGGCCTACTGCTCAAGGCCAGCAAGCTGTCTTGCAGAGCCAAGGTTTCAGAGTAGGTGGCTATGTCCGTCAGATTTCTGGATAGGCGTTCTACTTCTTTATATCTTTCGTCGGTTTTCGGCATGGCAGCGAGAGCACTGTCATAATTTTTCTTAGCCTCAGTATAGTATCCTTGTTGGTATAAGAGCGTGGCCAGTTTATAATAGGCTTCTTGTTTTACATTTTTATTTCCTCCGGATGATTCAAGTGCCGCTCCGAAATCTCCGATGGCCTCATCTATGTCACCGGCATCTAATTTCACTTGTGCCAATGTGAAAAATATCTGATCGATATAGGGTTCGTTTTTAGCTTCTTTGAGCATTTTATCCAACTTGGACTCCACCTTATCTTGAGAGATGTTACCTGTCCTATATGCAAGTTTCACTTCATTAAGTGTAGCATTGAACTTTAATTCATAGTCCGGGCTGTAATCTTTGGCCTTTTTGTACTCATCATATGCGAGGTTGACACTGTTCTGTTGTTCGTATAATTGTCCTCTTATAAAGGAGTACCTGGCTTTTAGTTTTTTGTCTTTTTCTTTGTCCACGGCATTTTGCAAGGCCACTAGGGCTGCATCATATTCCCTAGACTTCATAAGTAGATGTGCTCTTGCTGCGGGGATTTGTCTGGCTATGTCTTTCTCGAGTGGTGTCGTGTTTTCAAGCCTGTCTAGCAGATGCGCGGCTGCAGTGAATCTTTCCATCTCGATATAGGTTCTTGCTAGCCAGTATAGACCTCGATAGTAAGCTGTCTTATTCTTGAAGACACCACCTTCTCCTTGTGGTCGACTTTCTTTCTTTTTTCTTTCTTCTTCAGCTGCTTTGAGTTTGGCTTTTTCTTTTTCGTAGCGTTCTTCTTCTTTCTGTTTTTCTTCAGCTGCTTTCAAGGCAGCTTTTTCTTCATCTGTGAGTTTTTTCTTTTTGCCAGTATCTTTATTTTTATCAGACTTGCTGGATCTGGATGAACCTTTTTTCTTTCTTTCTTTAGCTGCTTTCTTTCTTCTTTTCTGTTCAGCTTCTCTTTCTCTCTTAGCTTTTTCCCGTTTATCTTCTCTTTCTTTTTCTAGCTCTTTTCGCTCGTCATCAGCTTCCTTTCGCTTTTCTTGCATTTCCTTTTTCCGCTCCTTAGTTGATTTCTTTTTCCGCTTGGATTTAGTGTATTCTCTACCATAAGGATTTTTAGGGTCAAACTCTTCTTGGAAAAACTGGAAAGTCTCTTCAGCGGAGGCATAGTCCTGTTTTAGATATTGAGCCTTGCCCATGAGCACATAGCAATCATCCACATAGTTACTAAGGTCGTGTACGGTTGCTACAGTTATGACTTTCTCTATGGCTTGGTCTAGCTGCGGTGTGACAGCTGTAGGATTGTCGGCTTCCACATAATCATAGACGGATAGGGTCTTGTTGTAATTTTCCACATGCATGGCATCCAGTTCCATAATGGTCTCAGCCATTATTTCTTCAGCATTGAAGAAGCCGTTGTATTTGGATGTGGTGTTATGATATAGCTGTTTGAACTTGCTTTGGTCATCTTTTGACTTGGTAGTCGAGCAACCCGCGAGAAGCGTGGCTAGTAACACTATGACAAGATTGTTATATTTATTCAATTTCAAATTCCTATTTGTGAGCAAAAGCAAATTAGTTCAACCTTAATCCGGTGAGTTATTAACCAAAGTTAAAAACGGTACTATATATCTTATTATTACCTGAGAAACAGATATTATCAGCTTGTGCTCAGGTTTAGTTCAGAGTGAACAATGGGATTCCAAACCACAAAGAAAAAGCTATTCTGAATAAATAACCGAGCTTAGTTGGTTGAAAGCATATTTTGAAATACAATTATCTGATTATCAGTGATTTACCTGGTTTTTATTTCAAAAATTGCTGAACTATGCTTTGATAAACAGCCTTTAATTAGGAATACTCAATAAAAGCCTTTTTATCACATATAAAGTAATTTTGGGGCGTGACAATCTTATTCACATTATGAATCAAGTAACAATAAAGAAAGGCTTAGGTGCTAAGCTGAAAGAAAAGTATCGCTTTGTAATATTAGAGGATGACACCTTAGGAGAGATTAAGAGTGCTAGAATATCTGGCGTTTCGGTCCTGGTTGGATTGATTTTATTGATTTTGTTGATGGCATTACTGACAGCAGCGTTGATTTCTTTTACCCCTTTACGCTATCTGGTTCCTGGTTATGCTGAAATCACCAATAATATGGCTTATGTGGATCTTGTGAATAAGCTGGATGATATCGAGAGGGAGTTGGAAGCTCAGAAAGTCTACACTACTGGAATGAAGAATTTATTGAATCCTTCGGGGATCAGTTTGGAAGAGAATGAGATTATGGGCCAACTTGGGCTCGGCCAGAAAAATATCAGTCCAGCTGGATTAGAAGATTATTACTTTGTCGTACCGATCAAAGGAACTATCAGTGCTCCTTTTGATCTTAAGAAAAAACACTTCGGGATAGATATAGTGGCTGAGAAGGACTCTCCAATTAAATCCATAAAAAGTGGCGTTGTGATTTCCATAGAGGAGTCGACTAACAACGGCAATACCCTCAGCGTACAGCATGATAATAACCTCATCTCCATTTACAAACATAATTCCGTCGTTCTCAAGAAGGTCGGTGAGTCTGTCTCTGCTGGAGAGGCCATAGCGATCATAGGAGATACGGGAACGCATTCCACTGGACCCCATATGCATCTTGAATTGTGGTATGAGGGCAAAGCGGTTGATCCTCTTTTGTACTTGGAATTTGAGTAAAGCAAATAGTGATGGATAAAGATTTAAAAGTTTTAAAAGACGATCATGGTAATACACTCAGTCCTGTTTTTTCTGAGGACGTCAAGAATTACCTGATTGACATAGATGGTACCATATGTGATGACATACCCAATGAAGAGCCGGAAAGAATGGTCACAGCCAAGGTATATCCCGATGCGCTGGAGACACTAAATCGCTGGTATGATCAAGGGCACATCATTACTTTTTTTACTTCTAGAACAGAAGCGCATAGGGTTGTAACTGAAGCGTGGCTCAATGAACACAAGTTCAAGTACCATGGCCTATTAATGGGCAAGCCTAGGGGTGGCAATTATCACTGGATTGATAATCACTTGGTCAAGGCTACTCGCTTCAGAGGTAAATTTACAGATTTGGTCATAGCCAGTAAAGACATAGAAGTGTTTGATGATGAGTAAACGGTCCTGACCTTTGGTCAGGATTAGAGTGACTAAACGTCACTCTAAAGTGAGCGAACTGATTCATCAGAATCAGCATAGGGGGAGCTCGGAATGACTCCAAATTAAGAATTGGCTTGGTCAGGATTAGAGAGACTAAACGTCACTCTAAAGTGAGCGAACTGATTCATCAGAATCAGCATAGGGGGGAGCTAAGAAAGACTCTGTATAGTAAGATTTCAGCAAAACCTTAGGTTCAAACTTTCTCTTCCAGAATATTTTTAACGGCCACAGTAGGGTCTGTGAATTGCCATTCAAATCCTTCATGAAGAAGTTTCTCGGGCAAGACCCGCATACTATCAGTTAGCATCTGTGTCATTTCTCCGAGTACCAGTTTCAATGCTATGACCGGAACTGGCATCACAATCCCAAAGCCCCCCTTGGCCGCCTTGACAGCTTTGACTAATTGTTTGATGGTGATGGGTGCTGGAGCCGTTGCATTGTAGATGCCGGAATAGGAATCATCTGCAATATGCTGTTCCATGATCTTGCATATGTCATCGATGTGAATCCAAGAATAATAAGCTTTGCCATCTCCAAAATATCCATAGGAGCCGAGCGCTGCTGGTTTAAGTATTTCCTTTAGGGCTCCTCCTTGGCTGGAGAGTACGATGCCGATGCGCATGGTGGTTTGTCTGGTGAAGAGCTCGCCTAGTCGCCTGGTTTCGCTTTCCCATTTTTCCGTTACTTCTGCCAGGAAACCTGTTCCTGGAGGATCTTTTTCTGTCAGTAATTTATCGCCTTGGTCGCCATAGTAGCCTACTGCTGATGCGCCTATGTATAAGTTGAGCTTGAGTTTGGCATCTTTGACAGCTTTTTCTAAAGTGTGGATACTATCCAATCTGCTATCGAGTATTATTTTTTTTCTTTCCGCAGTCCAGCGCTTATCTGCTATGCCCGCTCCAGCGAGATTGATTACTGTATCCACGCCTTCAAACGCAGCCAAATCCATAATTTTCTCTCCTGTGTTCCACTCAAAGAATTTGATGTTTTTCCTGTCGGGCTTTTTACTTCTGGTAAGGATATGGAAATTGTATTTATCCGAGGAGAGATATTCTGTGAGTCTGTTGCCTATGAGCCCGGAGCCTCCGGCGATGAGAATTGTTTTTTTATCCATAAAGATATAACCACTTATTAATCAGAAAGTTTGGAATTTATATCGGCCATTGTGAGGGAGTACAATGAAGTACCATTTGCACCCAGAAGTATCGGACAATGTTATTAAGGTGGATTAGTTCTAAAGTGAATCTAAAGTTGTAGTTTCAAGTATGCAAAATGATTCCAAGCTGATTTCAAGAGTCATACCTTACATAGCTATCCTAGCTGGTGTCAATCAGATACTAACTTATTCGAATGTTTTACAGTACTTCGGCTTCAATCCGAGTTTCATTAGGCCATTTGTTTTAGTATTATTAGATCCATCCGTTTTTTTATATATCAGATTGTTTCCATTTGAAACTGATTTCAATTCAGTGGTCCCCGTTCACATGATATTCTTTGGTGTTTTATTCATTTATGGAGGAATCAGGTATTTACTTACAAAAGGACAGGTGAAAAAGTGGCTCCAATTCTGCTTTCTACTTTTGTTCTTGGCTACATTTTTTCCTTTTACCACACTCATTTTTGTTGATTCAACTGAACTGAGTGGTGAATCGCATTCTAAGTGGATAAATTTTTTCATCGTTGTGACCAATATTGTAATTCCTTTTATATGCTTGTGGGAATTAACCAAAGAGTATCGTTCTGAGACATACACTGATGAATTAGAATTTGAGTATCCGGAAGAAGCAAATACTCATACGATAAAGCAGCCTGAGGAAATAGTAAAAATTGATGAAGAAAATCAGACAAGTAATTTACAAGAAACTGATTTGGTCGAGGATAAAAGTAGAATAGTGGCCCACACGAAAACCTATAAAATTTCATCAAGAGAGGAACGATTATTTCACTTATTGCTGGACGGGGTTTTGTTTCTTCTTATTCTTTTGCCGGTACTTAGTGGGCTAGCTGCAAAGTTTAATATTCGTACTCAATTCGGAGGACTCTTGCTTTTGGTTGTTATGCTCTCAATGTGCTATTTTATTTGTGAATTTTTCTTTCGCATAACGCCGGCAAAAAGCTTTACCAGTTCTTATGTCATTACTAAGAAGGGCCCAGAGTCTTCAGGAATACTAACAATTATCCTAGCAAGAACTTTGTTCAGAAGGATTCCTTTTAATGTCTTTTCATTTTTAGGTAAAGTGGGGTGGCACGATGATTTTTCAAAGTCCAAGGTTGTAGAGCGAAAGGACACTGCTATCAGTAAAGCACCTGTCGCGAATTTATTAGTTTATCTGGTAATTGCAATTTTCATTCAAGGTTTGCTTTTAGCTAACACTTCAAGGAAACAGGCAATAGAAGTGGAAAATTTTCCCGGAGATGCACGACTCGCAGGCTTGGAGAGCGATCTCAAATTTCTTGGCTCTGAGTCCATAATAATGTTGAAAGATAGTAGATTGTCCCGAGACTCATTAGTCGCCTTCACTGTTGAATCTTTAAGTGTTGACAGTTTAGGGGGTTTTGGGCATGTAATAAAGAGAGATTACTCTAGAGACTTGCAAGCTGTTCTAAAAGCAATAAGTCAAGCAACTTCAAAATCGGAATTCAGGCTGAATCGTAATGACATAATTGATAAAGATTCCAATGTATTTAAACCTGTTTATTCTTCTAGAGGCGATTCGTACAACATAGATGCCATCTTCAATAAGGATACACCATATTTCGGTTCAAGTAAAATTAGGAATTCCAACAATGGCTTTTATATGGAAAAGAATAAGCATTTCGATTTCTATGTTAGAGATTATAGTTTAAAATTTGAATCAAATAGTTGGGGTTGTTGTGGAGAGGAATGGGAGGTTGCTCCACTAGAAGTAGACATAAGTAAACTTAGTCGAGCTGTATTCTCAACTAAACATACCAATAAGTGGAAAGTCAATAAAACTGAAGTAGGCTTAGAGGTCAAGGGTCAGAAAATGACCTATGCACTTTGGGTACTAGATGAGGATGCTGTAATGTTCAGAATTAAATAACAAAACGATTTAATATTCACTAAATAGTTTAGATCAAGTTTGCTTTTCTTTTGCTCTTCTCAAGCTCCAGCCCAGAGCCCATATGGCTAGACCTAGCCAGTAGATAAGGGCATGATTTTTAGTAAGTGATAGTAGATCGGGATTATCTAAGACGCGTTCAAGGATCATAGCTAAGAACCCCACTATAATCAATGCGAAACCGAGTTTCTCCATTAATGAGCTTTTCTTTTTCCAATGGTTCGGTAAAAATGTGTGATGATACATATTAATAAAAAGTAAATGCGTAGGTTGGCATGACCAACCTGTAATCAAGCTTTGACCATGATTACACAAGACGCATTTACAATTGGCAAGATGGTGATTAATTCTGTTTTGTCCAAAATGAATTTTTTGTCCAAAAGTCAGTCAGGATTTATTTTAGACATTCTCTTATTATTTCTAAGTCTTCGAGGACGTCATAATTTCCTGCAGATGTCTCGCGAGGGAAGTCGTAACGAGAAGAGTTACCGCTATCAATATGAGAAGGATTTTAATTGGCTATCATTCAACGTGAATTTGGTAAAGCAGAATAGTAGCCGTGATTTAGTGATCGGATTTGACCCATCATTCATACGCAAAAGTGGTAAGCACAGTCCTGGTTTAGGATACTTTTATTCTGGATGTCAAGGTAGTTATTCGAAGGGATTGGAGCTTGGTAGTTTTGCAGCATTGGACGTGTCTCAGCATTTAGCATATCATCTAAGTGCCATACAGAGTCCAAGTGCGAAAAGAGATCGTGTAAGTGAAACGGAGACATTAGTAGACCATTATGCTGAATTAGTGATTTCTAACGCCTCAAAGCTTAAAGAACTTAGCACTGTAGCGGTTTTCGACGCTTACTTTACCAAGAAGAAATTTGTAGAAGCTGTAGCTGACATAGCTGGATTTGAAATGATAGGCAGAATGCGTGATGATGCAAATTTGAAGTACCTATACAAAGGAAAGCAGAGCCAAACAAGTGGTAGACCGAAGAAGTATGATGGTAAAATCAAAACAAAGAAGATTGACAAACGAAGACTGAAATTAGTCTGCGAAAATGAGGATCATAAGATATACTCAGGAGTAGTGTACAGTGTAGGTCTAAAGAGGAAGATACGTGTAGCTTTTGTGGAGCACTCGATGAAAGGCAAAATAATCAAGAAGATATATTTCAGTACAAACCTAGAAAGAGAGGCTGGTCAACTTTTAGGATACTATCGACTAAGATTCCAAATGGAATATTTATTCAGAGATGCAAAACAACATATGGGTCTTGAGCATTGTCAGGCAAGGAGTAAAAACAAACTTGATTTTCATTTTAATGCCTCTCTCACCGCAGTGTCGATTGCTAAGGTAATATCAAGAAATGGTCAAAAGAATAATACAAGAACCAAAGTCTCTGTCTCGGATGTAAAAACAGAAATGCAGAATAGAAATATGATAAGTAGAATATTTTCAATGTATCGTATTGACCGAAAGTTGATCAAAATAAACAATAGATATCGTGATCTGCTTAACTTTGGTAAAATCGCAGCTTAATTCTTTACCGAACCATTGGATAATATACATTCCAAATACCGTTGCCTATTTCTTCTACTCCAATGTATCTTCCCCTGGCAGCTCTTGAGATGAACAGCCAATTATATGCGCCCCATCTTGCGGCGCCATTAATGCAGACTTTAGG
>Ga0209187_1000366_pt1 | contig 85674 bp, 80 predicted proteins | sample BantaG_FD_187430 | JGI IMG/M metagenome (GOLD analysis project Ga0209187, IMG submission 187430) | Marine algal microbial communities from Bantry Bay, Ireland - BantryBay_4 metaG (SPAdes) (version 2) | ecosystem: Host-associated > Algae > Red algae > Unclassified | place: Bantry Bay, Ireland...
ACACCCTTTTTACCAAAAAAATACCAAGAAAATTACCGCTTATAAATAATATCGACCGTTTATAAATAAAATGGGTGTTGTTATTCGATAATTTATCACATTTGATACCATCATTCATAAACCATTATAAATTAATTATGAAATACGTATCACATATTATCACTAAAAATTTGAAAGGAGCAGCACCTCTAAGTTTGGCTGCGCTTATTTTAATACTTATATCTGTAAATGCAAATGCTCAATGGACCTCTACAGGTACTATTACAGCTCAAACCTCAACCACTGATGATTTACTTATAGGTGGCTCAACAATGACTGGTTATGGCATTAAATGCTTCTGGGACTATGGTAAGGGTGCTTTTAGGGGTGGTTATGTTGGCAATCTCAATTGGGATACCGATAGTTTAGGTGCTTATTCATTTGGCTTTGGCTTTGATGTAAAAGCCACCGGAATTAGGGGAGCCACTGCTTTGGGTTATGAAACAATCGCCAGTGGAGATGATGGCGCCACTGCCTTGGGTAATGAAACTATCGCCAGCGGAGATGATGGCGCCACTGCCTTGGGTTATAAAACAATAGCCAATGGAAATCAAGGCGCTACTGCTTTGGGACGTTATACAAGAGCCAGTGGAATTAATGGCGCCACAGCCTTGGGAAGTTATGCCACAGCCAGTGGAGGCTATGGCGCTACTGCACTAGGTCATAGTACAACAGCCAGCGGAAGTGATGGCGCTACCGCACTAGGTCTGAATACAACAGCCAGCGGAGATAATGGCGCCACAGCCTTGGGTAATGAAACTATCGCCAGCGGAAAATACGGCGCCACTGCTTTGGGAAGAGAAACTACAGCCAGCGGAAATTTTGGCGCCACTGCTTTGGGTTATGCAACAGTAGCTGCTGGTACTGCAAGCATTTGCATTGGTTCAGGAAGTAATTTTTCTAATAAACTAATAAACAACATAAACCAAAGTTTAATGGTGGGCTTTAACTCAACAGTACCCACATTGTTTGTTGGGTCATCTGCTAGTGGAGCAACTACAGGTAACGTTGGTATAGCCACAGCATTCCCTACCCACGATTTACATGTTGCTGGAGACATAGCCGTTGCTGGTCAAATTGTACATCCATCAGATAAAAACTTAAAAGAAAACATACAAAACATTACTAACGGGCTTTCTATGATAAACCAACTATCACCAAAAAGCTATACACACAAAACAAATAAAGCAAAGGAGTTCGGCTTGTCAACCAAACCTCAATTTGGTTTAATCGCTCAAGAAGTTGAAAAATTTTTGCCAGAAATCGTTATCCAAAAAGCCTTAGTAGGAGAGGATGGCGAAATTTACAAAGGCTTAGATTATGAAAAGTTGATACCTATTTTAATTGCTGCTTTGCAAGAAGCGGATCAGGAAATTACAAACCTGTCCGCCGAAATGGAGGGTCTCAAATCTCAAAATACAACTCTTCAAGCGTCAATAAACAAGTCAGAAACGGAAATCCAAACCCAAAATGAAAAAATTGACGCATTAATGCAGTTCATGGAAAGTCAACAAAGTTCAAAATAGATAAGCTAACTATCCAATATTCTAAAAGCCGAATTTGCAAGAATTCGGCTTTTTAAATTCTCTAGGTAAACTCTCCTCCCAGGAGGAGAAGATTTTCAAGAAATCATTGCCGGAGGCTGATTTCGTAGCAAAATCAGAGGTGGGTAACTCCATGGAGGAGAAGATTTTTAAGAATTTCATTTTCAAGAACTGGAAACAAAGCAAAAATATTTTTGCCGTTTTTTTGATGATAGTGTTGCCGCAACCAATAAATTTAAATCTGCTTTTCAGCCTTCAATTTACTTAAAAGTACTTGATGGCAAGTCTTGTTTTGCATTACTGCTTCAAACCATAATGATAAATCAAAGGCCTTTGAAATAGCACTTTCTCTGCTTTCAAGCAAAAGGTATTCCTCATAATATGGTTTAATTGAATCTCTGTTAAAACCATTGAGAGGGGTAGAGTTTATTTTTTTTAATGATTTTAAAAGCCAAGTATAATAAGGGTTAAGATGATCTATGGAGCGTAAATACCTATAAGCTTGTTTTATCAAATAGGGCAAAAGTGCATAACTTTCTAAATGATAATGACATAAAATTTTCATGATGGTTAAATCTGCTTTTAAGTCAAATCTAATTTTTTGGTTAACCGCATCAAATGCTTTTTGTATGCAATCTAGTCCTTCCTCAAACTCACCAATGATAAAGTGTGTAATTAACAAGCTAGTTTGTCTTCCCAACATAGTATTGGCATCATATCTCATTTCTGCCTCTTGCCCAATTTTTTTGTGAAAAGTTAAACCTTCTTTTATTTCATCTTTGTTTAATAATCCAGTACCAGCTTTTCCTCTAAATATTCTAAAGAGTAGCTCATTGCGCATATCATTGTTGTAAGAATAAGTGGTAGTTAAGTCTCTGGCTTTTTGCTCTATATTTTGTATTGTTGCAAACTCTTTTCTAAAATCCATGGCCCTTGTTAATTGAAACAACGCCAAAACATATCCTCCTTGATGAAGTGTTTTCAGTTCGGGGTTTTGTTCATACAACTCAATAAATTCATGCAACATGGTTTTATTTTCTTCATATCTACCTAAATCATTTAATACTTGACATAAGGTTTGGCATAGAATTATTTCGTTTGATGGATGTTGAATAACCTTTCTTTTCTCCAACATTTCATTAGCTAAGTTGCTTAAAGACTCTTTTCTTTTAATATCTGTAAAGTTTTCCGATAACATCCAAGAAGCCTCATGTCGCCTTCTAAATTCTAAACATTCTGCATGCTCAATGTTTAGTGCCGAGTATTTTTTCATCTTTTGCAACACCTCTTTCATTGATGTGTCAAGCAAGTCTTTAGATCTAAAATGTTCTAATGCATGGTACTGATTTATGTATAGGTTTTGCAAGCCTGAAAAGTGAGCAGATTGTTGTGCAATAATTTCCAGTTTATTAAAAATTTTATTGGCCTCTTCAGGCATGCCACGATAAAGTAAAATCCTAGCTTTTTGTATGCCTTCATCTATTTTTTTATGCGTTGGGTTTATGGTAATGATGTTAGCTAACTCCTTTAAAACCAAACCTTCTAAGTAAATTTTAGCTTGATTTAAGTTAAAATTCAACTTTCTTTTAAGTACTTGAGCTTTTATTATTTCTCCATCATAGTTGTCCATTTGATCAAAAATATCGAACAACTTTCGGTGCGAATTTTCTTTGCTATTAGAATTGGCAAGTACTGTTTTCTTCAAATGCCCCTTTTCATTGGGCGTTAGTGTCTTAATCAATTTATGTAGGCGTTGCGACAAGCTTTTTAATTTGAGTTAGTATAAATCTACCAATTTTAAAATAGCTTCCAAAATATAATTCAATTCAATTATAAATAGCTGTTATACAGTAGTTTGCTTGTCAATTATTCTTGCCCTAACCATATATTAACCATTTTTTTGATTTGATTGAGATTAATTGTAAACGTTGCTTTGCATCAGCTTTTTACTACCCAACATTTTAAAAAGTTAAAACTATACTCAAATGAAAAAACAAAATTTATTGAGCAATCTAGTAACTGCAAGTCTCGCAACTTGCATCTTATTGTTCGCAGTTAACCCAACAAATGCCCAATGGACCAATGCCTCAGGTTTAACTAGCCATGATCATACAACTGATGATATATTGTTTAGTGGAACATTCGTAACAGGTTTTGGAAAAAAATTGCTTTATAATTATGGCAAGGGTGCATTCAGAGGAGGGTATGCTACCTCAGCTGGATTAGAGTTTGACCCTGACAGTTTGGGCACATATTCCTTTGCATATGGTTTTGCAGTTAAGGCAACAGGGATTGATGGCTCTTTTGCCGTAGGATATAAATCTGAAGCTTCAGGTAATTTTGGCTCAATTGCATTGGGAAATGAAGCTGTTGCTTCAGGCAACCTAGGGTCTGTTGCTTTAGGTTATAAATCTAGCGCTAGAGGGTCTTTTGGTTCCATAGCAATTGGCCAGTCTTGCAACTCTTATGGAACCAACGGTTCTGTTGCAATAGGAAGAAACTCTAGTTCATTTGGTGGTGTAGGCAGTATTGCGTTGGGAGCAAGTTGTACAGTTTATGGAGATAATGGGGCGCTGGCTTTTGGGCATAGAGCTATAAGCCAAGGTGGTACAAGTGTTGCGATAGGAGCTCATGTTGAATCAGATACGCTAAATGCTTTTACCATTGGTGGAGGTAAGATTTCATTCCCATTTGTACCACTTGTTAACAACATACCTCAGAGCTTAATGATTGGTTTTAATAGCAACTTACCCACCCTTTTTGTAGGAACTTCACCGGGTACCGATACTACAGGTAATGTAGGTATTGCAACTACTTCACCACAACAAAAATTAGATGTGAATGGAGCTATTAATATTGGTACAACAGATACCGGCACGGCTGGTGCCATGCGATATAACTTAGGAGCTTTTGAAGGCCATGATGGTAACAGCTGGAAACCTTTTGGTGGAGGAAGCTCTAATTGGGATACCCTATCAAACAACGCATATCGCTTATCAGGTAAAATAGGTTTAGGCCTCAATAATCCTAATAAGAACATTCACATGCATGATGCTGCTGGGGGTTCAGTAAACATAAAGTTTACCAACAGCTTTACAGGTCTTACAAACAGCGATGGATTTGAAGTGGGTATTGGCATATCAGGCACTAACAATCGAGCTAGAGTTTGGAATAAAGAGTACACCCATATGGTTTTTGCAACCAATAATACCGAACGCATGCGTATACATAAAGATGGCAATGTGGGCATAGGAACCACTGCCATACCACAACAAACATTGGATGTTAACGGAGCAATTAATGTAGGAAGCACCACTGCTGGCACCGCCGGGGCAATACGTTACAATGGTAGTAACTTTCAAGGCTACAATGGTTCTACATGGTTGGCATTAGATGTAGATAATAATACAGACGCACAAAGTTTAACCTTAAGCGGCAATACGCTTAACTTATCATCTGGCACAGGTGGTGGTGGAAGCATCAACCTTTCTACTTACTTAGATAATACTGATGCACAAAATTTAAGCATTGCAGGGCAAACCTTAACGATTAGTGGAGGCAACAATGTAACCTTACCAAATAATGCTGACGATTGGGGAAGCCAGGTGGTAATCACTTCACCGGTGTTGGGTGGTAACGGTACTTTAGGTAACAGACTAAGCTTAGCACAGCAAGGTGCAACTAACAATCAAGTTTTAAAATGGAATGGTAGTACTTGGGCACCTGCCAATGATGTAGATACCGACACAGATGCACAAAACTTAACCATAAGTGGCAACACGCTTAACTTATCATCAGGTACTGGTGGCGGTGGTAGTGTAAACCTTTCAACTTACTTAGATAATACTGATGCACAAAATTTATCAATCTCAGGGCAAACTTTAACAATAAGTGGAGGTAACAATGTTACCTTACCAAATAATGCTGATAATTGGGGAAGCCAAGTAGTGCAAACCTCAGCCTCATTCTCTGGTAATGGCACAACAGGTAATGGTCTTAGCTTAGCTCAACAAGGTGCCAATGTTGATCAAATTTTAAAATGGGACGGCAGTGCTTGGACTCCAGCCAATGACAATGCAGGTGTTTCAATTTGGAATCAAACTGGGGTTGATGCCCATTACACATCAGGTAATGTAGGCATTGGCACAGCCACACCAACTGCACAACTTCATGTATCGGGTGATATTGCAGTAGCAGGCTCAATAGTTCACCCATCTGATAAAAACTTAAAAGAAAACATAACAGCTATTACTAACGGGCTTTCTACGATAAACCAACTATCACCAAAAAGCTATACACACAAAACAAATAAAGCAGAGGAGTTCGGCTTGTCAACCAAACCTCAATTTGGTTTAATTGCTCAAGAAGTTGAAGAAGTACTACCAGAAATAGTAATCCAAAAAGCTTTAGTAGGAAAGGATGGCGAAATTTATAAAGGTTTAGATTATGAGAAGTTGATACCAATTTTGGTTGCTGCTTTGCAAGAAGCAAATGAAAAAGTGGATAAACAAAATGAAACAATTCTACAGCAAAAAGTAGATATGCAAGCTATGGAAACCGGTTTTACAGCACAACTAAAAGAACTAACGCAAACGGTGGAGGCATTAGCTAACAATCAAAATTTAAATACAAAGTAACATTCGAATGGATAAGCAATTAGGTAGCCTATTGGCGAGCCTGATTGCTTTTTTCTTAAAAATGAACTAAATCCATTTTACTTTTAAATGTTCAATTAGTAAACTATGGTAGTTTTTGTTTTTAGACTTGGAGCTAAGCCAAACGCCTGGCTCAAAATATTCAATGGGACACTCTTTGTTTTTAGCAAAAGCCTCATAATCATCAGCAAACTGTTCAAGTTTTGTTCTGTTAAAAGCATTAATTGGGGTTTTATTTAGTTGTTTTAACATGCGCAGAAACCAATTATAAAATTCATTCTTCTGGTCCATTGATTTTATGAAGCAATAAGTCTGTTTTAAATAATAGGGTAAGACATCATAATTTTTAAGCTCATAATGCGCAACTAGGTTTATTATACTAACTCCAACCAATAAATCTTGCCTTAAATGTTTAGGGTGATTGTTAACAAAATCATAACAGCGCTCAGTGCATTTTTCAAAATCATCTAATAAAAAGTATAAAATGATAAACTGATATAAGCTCTGCATTTGCCCCATAGGACTAATGTTTTTTCCAAATTGTTGAAATTGAAGTTCATTTTTAAGAAGCATTTTTAAAACTTCACTTTTACTTATTAGGCAATTGTATGATCGTATAAAAAATATGAGATGCAAACTGTTCTGTTTTGAGGCAACTCCATTTGGATCTTTTGGCGAAATAGTTTTTAAATCTTTCTCAATTTCATTGAGCTTATCAAAATCTTGGGATAACATATTTGCCCTAATCAAATAATTAGAAACACTTAAATAATTGCCTAAGGCTCGTGTTTTTAAAACAGGGTTATCATTTAAAATTTTTCGCGTAAGCAAAGCTTTTTTCTTTGCTTCAACTATGTCGCCTTTATTAGAGTTTAAATGGAATAACATAGAGTTGGCTAAAATTTTACCATTAGGACTTTGTCCCTCAGCACATACTTTTTCTCCCTCATCAATTAAGGCTTGAAAGGCTTCAACATCTTCAGACCATTCTTTGCTCCAGCCGTTTTTTAATCCAATATCTAAAACTTTATAATAGTATTCAGTTGAGTCGTAAAAGTTGTGCTGCATCATAACTACTGCCCGCAGTTTGTCCAAAATAACTTTTACTTTTTTAAACAAGTTTGGGTCTTTGGTGGCAACAAAACATCTAAAGTGATTGTATAGAACCAAATGAATTTTTGCAAATTGAAAACTGTTTAAGGCATAGGGTTCAATTTTCTCTAAAATTTTTAACGATTCTTCTGCTAAACCTTTCTTAAAATAAATATTTGCTTTCATTAAAGCTCCATCTATTTTTTGCAACACTTCATTGTAATTTGAATAGGCGTTAATGTTTTTTACAATCAAATCTTCCAAATATAATTTGGCTTGGTTGAGATTAATTTTTTGTTTTTTAGCAAGCCACTTTTTCTTTATTTCAACATCATCATATTCCTCTAACTGATCATATATTTTAAACAGTAACTCATAACTATTGCTTTTGGTTAATTGTTGTCCAAAACCATACTTTTTTATATACCCTTTTTCATTTGGACTTAAAGCATTAATAAGTTTATGCAACCTTTTAGACATTGAAAAAAATATTATGCTAGCTAAAGTAGGGTTTTTCAATTGGCTTCCAAAATATAATTCTAATCGAATGCATCTAATTGATAATCAAAAATATAAGCGTGTAAATATTCGCCCCTAACCATATATTATGGGTTTTTTTGATTTGATTGAGATTTTATGCATTTGTTGTTTTGCATCAGCTTTTTACTACCCAACATTTTAAAAAGTTAAAACAATTCAAATGAAAACTCAAAAACAAAAATTCTTCACCAAGCTAATAGCTGCGAGTTTCACAACTTGCATATTGCTACTTATTACCAACTCAATTAATGCGCAGTGGACCAATTCTGGCGGTGTAACCAGTCATGATCATACCAGCAATGATGTTTTAATTAGTGGCACATCTATGTCAGGAGCAGGCACTAAAGTGTTTTTTGATCATAGCAAAGGTGCATTTAGGATTGGAGAATTATCGAATAATTCAACACAAAATTGGAAATGGAACGATTCGGTAGTGGGTAGTTTATCAGTTGCAATGGGTAAAAATACATTGGCTAGTGGCAGCGCAGCCATGGCTCTTGGTAACAGTACAAAGGCCACTGGAAATTTTGGAGCCATGGCTTTCGGTTATAATTCTGCTGCAACTGGTGATTTTGGAGCAACCGCCTCTGGTCGATCAACTGAAGCTTCTGGCTTAAATGGCGCTACGGCATTTGGCAATAGTAGCACCGCAAGTGGCGATAATGGAGCCACAGCATTAGGATATTATAGTGAGGCAACAGGAAATGACGGTGCAACAGCAATAGGCGAGCGAGCAGAAGCAACAGGTGACTATGGAGCTACCGCATTAGGATATTATAGTGAGGCAACAGGTGATAATGGTGCAACAGCACTAGGTTATCATTCGGAAGCAATTGGTGATGAAGGCTCTACAGCTATGGGAAATAGAACAGAAGCTAGTGGCTATCGTGGTGCTACTGCCTTAGGATTTTATAGCCTTGCGAGTGGTAATGAGGGCGCAACAGCTTTAGGAAGCAGAACAGAAGCAAGCGGAAGTTCAGGAGCCACAGCATTAGGATTATACACTGATGCAACTGGAAATTCAGGAGCGACAGCATTGGGACATGGCACACTTGCAAGTGGTAACAATGGTGCAACGGCTTTGGGCTATAGAACTGAAGGGACGGGCAATTTTGGAGCTATTTCAATTGGGTCTTACGCAACAGCTGATAGTACCACTTCCATTACAATTGGCTCGGGTATAAGTACATCTGTTAAACTAGAAAACAACATTCCTAAAAGCCTAATGATAGGGTTTAATTCTACCATTCCAACACTCTTTGTCGGGGAATCTTCTGGTGCCGGAACAACAGGAAATGTGGGAATTGCAACAACTACACCGCAACAAGCCTTAGATGTAAATGGGGCTATAAATATCGGAAACACAACACTTAATACCGCAGGCGCTTTGCGCTACAATGCTGGTGTTTTTGAGGGATATGATGGAAGCAATTGGATGGATTTAAGTGGTGGCAACAGTTCATCAGTCTGGCAATTAAATGCAACCAATGCATACTATAACATTGGCAATGTAGGTATTGGACTTTCCAATCCTCAAAAAGAGCTTCACATACATGATGCAAGTGGAGGTTCATCCAACTTAAAATTTACCAACAGCTTTACAGGTTTTACAAACAGTGATGGATTTGAGTTAGGTATTGGTATATCAGGCACTAACAATCGAGCTAGAGTTTGGAACAAAGAGTACACCCATATGGTTTTTGCAACCAATAATGCAGAGCGTATGCGTATTCATAAGGATGGCAATGTTGGAATAAATGAATTAAACCCAACTGCAGAGTTACATGTTGCTGGTGATATTGCAGTAGCAGGCTCAATAGTTCACCCATCTGATAAAAACTTAAAAGAAAATATTGCCGAGTTGAAAAATGGGCTTTCTACGATAAACCAACTATCACCAAAAAGCTACACATATAAAACCAATAAAGTAAGCGAATTCGGGCTTTCTACCAACCAACAATTCGGTTTAATTGCACAAGAGGTTAAAGAAGTACTTCCAGAAATTGTTATTGAAAAAGCATTGATAAGTGAAGATGGTACAACTTACATGGGTTTAGATTATGAAAAGTTGATTCCCTTACTCATACAAGGAATGAAAGAACAACAAGAAGTTATTGTTAGTCTTCAAAACAATAACTACACTCAAGCTATAAAAAACACCAAAATGCAAGCTGCACTTACACTTTTAGAAGCACGTTTAGTGATTTTGGAAGAAACTAACAATGTCAAAACAGAAAAATAACTCTTAACAATAACCAAAAAATACAACTATGAAAAAAAACATTTTACTACTGACTTTAATTTCAGTCATTTTTACCTGCGGCTATGCGCAATGGGTTGATGGCGGAAACTTTACATCATCAACTTCACATAATGTGAGAATTGCTTTTCCAAATTCAGGTGCTTATCTCGATTTTTTTGACAACGGCACTCAAAACAGGCAAGAAGGAAAAATAACAGTAGGTAGTTCCGGACATATGCTGTTGGATGCCAATTATGGCGATTTAAGATATAGGACTGGAGCACCGGGTTCAACCACGCTTAGATTTAAAATTGACGATTCTGGTGAGGCTGAATTAATCGGAAACAGTCCTGACTTGTATTTAAATGCCACTAGCACATCTAACAACTCCTACGGTCTTAAATTCGGGGCAACCGTTGGAGGAAGCACTGATGCTTCTATTTTATATAACAAAGTTGGAGTGTTTAGAAGTCTGAGCTTACGAGCTAATAGCACAACCAATACTAGTACGGGAGTTTATATAAATAATACTGGAGCATTAGGAATTGGCACAAATACTCCAGATGAAAAGTTAGAAGTGAACGGAGCAATAAAAATTGGGACTACAACTAGCAGCAATGCTGGTACTATTAGATTTGCGAGTGGTGCCTTTGAAGGTTATGATGGCAGTAACTGGAATGCTTTTGATGGTGATGACTGGGGCAGCCAAGTATTGCATACCACAGCCGTATTTGATGGTGATGGTACTACTGGCGATATACTAAGTTTAGCCCAACAAGGTGCATCAGTAGGACAAGTTTTAAAATGGAATGGAACCGTTTGGGTACCAGGCAACGATAAAATAGGTATTGCTACATGGAGTAAAACGGGTACAATTGCCCATTACAATGCAGGTAATGTGGGTATTGGAACTGCGGCTCCACCTTATAAACTTCACGTACATGATGGCTCAATTGGAGTTAGCGGAGATTCTAAAGGATTTTTTGTACTCGATACCGCTGGAACACTAGTGGGTTCCATGAGATATAGTGCTCCAACTGGTGAGTTTAGATTCTTTTCACCAGGGGTAACTAGTTTTGCAAGTGCGGGTGGAGTTGAATTTAATACGCATGTTTCTGTTGGAGGAGACCTATCAGTAGCAGGTCAAATCGTACATCCTTCAGATAAAAACTTAAAAGAAAACATACTTGACATTGACAATGGGCTTTCTATTATAAACCAACTATCACCAAAAACTTACACGCATAAAACTGAAAAAGCAAGTGAATTCGGGCTTTCTACCTCCCAACAGTTCGGTTTAATTGCGCAAGAAGTTAAAGAGGTGCTTCCAGAAATAGTAGTAGAAAAAGCATTGGTATCAGAGGATGGTGAAATTTATATGGGATTAGATTATGAGAAGTTGATACCAATTTTAGTGCAAGCATTAAAAGAAGAGCATGCACAAAAAGAAGCATTGGCTACCAAAGTAAATACCATGGAAGCAGAGTTAAACAATGTAAAAACATCAGTGGAAGCCCTGTTAAGCAATCAAAATTTAAATACTAAATAAGATTTGAGTTGAGAACAATCAGGTGGTTCATTTTGAACGACCTGGTTGTTTCATTTTTTAATTCTTAATAAATTCTAAAAACCCTAAAATGAAAATTCTTAAAATAACCTTCATCTCTATTACAGCAATATTCTGCTGCAGCTATTCATTTGCTCAATGGACAACTAGTGGAACAACAACACTTCAAAACACTACAACTAACAATGTTTTAATTGGAGGCTCAAGCATAAGCGGTATGGGCACAAAATGCTTTTGGAACAATAGCAAAAAAGCATTTAGAGGTGGTGAGTTAGGATTTTTAGGTAATGGCTATTGGGATGCAGATAGCATTGGCAATCATTCATTCAGTTACGGTATCAATACTAAAGCAAAAGGTAAGGCATCTGTTTCATTTGGCCAACGCTCAGAGGCTAATGGAGACTATAGCATAGCAATGGGAAACATAGCTATCGCATCTAGTATATACTCAATTGCGTTAGGTAATGGTGCAAAAGCAAACGGCAATAATGCTATAGCTTTGGGGCTAGCAGCAGAAGCATCTGGTTCGAGCACCATAGCTATTGGTGAAAGTGCACTTTCAAACAATTTATTTACCCTTGCTGTAGGCAGCAGAACCTCAGCAATGGCCAACAGCGCTATTGCAGTAGGTAAAGATGCTGATGCAACTGGCAGTGGAAGCATAGCTTTTGGCAACAATGTTTTAGCAAGCGGTGGTAATAGCCAAGCCTATGGTTCAAATGTAGAAGCGGCCACGGGCGGAGCGATAGTAATAGGGAGGGGAACAATCTCTGCAAATTTGGTAAACAGTACTGCCAACTCTATGGCATTTGGTGTTAACAGCACCATACCAACACTTACTATAACCAATAGTCTAGGTGCCGGTTTAACAGGTAAGGTAGGTATAGGCACAACTTCACCTACCCACGATTTACACGTTGCAGGTGATGTTGCTGTTTCTGGTTCAATTGTACATCCATCAGATAAGAATTTAAAAGAAAATATACAAGATATTACAAACGGGCTTTCTACGATAAACCAACTATCACCAAAAAGCTATACGCACAAAGCTGATAAAGCTATTGAATTCGGCTTGTCAACTAAACCACAATTTGGCTTAATTGCGCAAGAAGTAGAAGAAGTATTACCTGAATTGGTTATCCAAAAAGCCTTAGTAGGAGAGGATGGCGAAATTTACAAAGGCTTAGATTATGAAAAGTTGATTCCTATTTTGGTGGCTGCAGTTAAAGAATTAAGTGTTGAAAATGAAAGCTTAAAAACTATTAATAAAGAACAATTAACCATTAACCAAGAACAAACAACCATCAACAAACAGTTATTAGAATTTATGGAAAGCCAGCAAACTTCAAAATAGATTTAAACCATACTATAAAGTGCAAAGCCTGTTCATAACCGAACAGGCTTTTTTATTTTAGGCAAGTGTAATTCATTGAACCAGTTAGCGTAACCAATAAAAATGTGTTGCATTCTATCAATCTATTTGAATCTTGTATAAGCTGCTTATTACGGGAAATTGATCAATTAAAAGCCGAGCTTCTTGGTATGTTCACCTTCTTTCTTTGCCCAAAATTTTTCACTTTCCTTTCTAAGTTTATCATCTTCTAAACAAACACTTGTGCCTGTTGCGTATAAAACGGGGTTGTCCATTGAACAATAATTACCTCCCTTCTTCAATTCTTTACACCATTGTAAATGAGTTCTTTCAGCTGAAGGCTTCCCATATTTGCTAATGGCATCTCTGCGAATAGCTTCTCCTAAACCTTCATTGTAATTATCAAGCAATCGATATTGAATTTTGCAAAGAATTTCTTGCGGATCATCTTTTTTAAGTTCTGTTACTGCAAACATTCCTAAAACGAAAGTTTCCGTTTTAAACTCAACGTAATAAACCATGTCTTCTTCCGTGAGTGGATGTTTCCTAGTATTGTAACTAAAAAAATCATCTACATGTTTACCTTGCGATTTTAGTTCTGCCACTATAAATTGTACCATTGCTTTGTTGCCGTATGCTGTATAAGCCCTAAATTCTTCTACATCTACAATATTGGTTACTTCAATTCCAATAAGAATCGCTTCACTAAGGGGCATTTTTAGTTTTAAACCAGCAATGTCAAAATCGTATACATTATATAAATTTTGAGCGTTTCCTATCATTATAAAACTTAATAAGATGACGGTTAGCGTTGCTATTTTTTTCTTTGTTAAAGCGGCAATGAAAACCAATAGTTTATTTTCCTTAAAATTTAGCATCCTGAGCATTGTTTTTATTTTGCATTTCCATATACTTTTTAGCTAAACCTAAATCTTCCATGATAATCTCTTGGCTAGATATGCGAATGAATGCAGTATTCACTTTGCAACCGCTACTTCCGTCTTGTACCTCTTGGCACCATCCGTAGTAATGTCTGCCATCCATTTCCTGTCCATAAGAGGGTTTTCCAAATTTTTCCAATGCCTTCTGGCCCATATTTCTCGCAGTTTCAGCATTGCCATTATCTTGCATTTTATAAGTAACATGATGCACTGCTAAGTCTTTTCCTTTTCCTGTTTTCATAGCCTTAATAATTATTGTTACATCACCTTTTCTAATGGTATAATGCGCTCTATCGTTTACATCTTGAAATTGAGTATATTCATTATTGCCAGTATGCTTAACCTCTAAAAATTGCGCAAGCTTGGCCGCATCTAAAAGTGGAGCATCAGCATTAAATGATGCTGGTTTTTCATAACCAATAGCTTCATATGCCAATAATATGGCTTTATTCATTGGCATATCTAGTTGTATGCCTGCAATATTTTTTTGATAGATGTTCATATTTTGAGCTTGAGCGTAAGTGAAGAATAAAATGCTGAATGCAAATAGTGTAAATAGTTTCATAATTATAAGAGTTAAAGTGTTAAGTAATTTTTATTTAAAAAAGTAGTTTTAATTAAGGCCTTATGTCAAAATCAAAATCAATGGTAGCATCACTGTTAATTTCGGCAACATCTCCACCTGCGGTGTTTATGGAAAAATGAGAGTTAGGTAAAACATCTAATATGGTTTGATCTTCAACAAACAATCCCAAACTTGTAGTGTTAAAAATTTCGCACTTAGCGCCAGAGGTGTTGTTAAATTTACTAGGGAGCGTAGAATTTGATGCGGTTAAGATTGAAATCCCATATTTGGGGCCATCTAATGTTATCTCAGAGTTGTTGTTAAATATTCCACCCCGAATGCGTATGCCTACATCATAATTATTAGATATTTTAACGCCACCATCATTTGTTAAAACTGGCGAAAATTGCTTTGAGCTAATTATCGATATTGCTGTAAATTTTCCACCATTAGCCGTATCGGTAATATTGAGTTGAGCATTAATGTCATTAAAAAATATTGGGTAACTTGCTTGAGGGCTGCTACTATTAATAAGCATATAAACACCTAAAGTGCAACCGTCAATGTTTAAAGAATCTGCATTGCGAAAGGTACCCTGTTCATCAATATAAATACCATATAGAAAATTTCCTTGAACAGTTATTAATCCGCGGTTTTCAATCAACGTAGTATCGTTGTTGTTTTGATCAATGCGAATGCCAGATCTTACGGTGTTATTATTTAAGTTTGAAATATAAATAATGCCAGTTGCTTCATTAATAAAATGTCCAGCAAATGCTTGAATTCCGCCAGAAAATGCTGATGTCGCATTAAACTTATTAATTGATAAAAAGCCATAATTGTGAAATATTGACAAGTCAGATTGCATTTGAATCCCAGTCGTATTAGCACTATCTATGTCAATAGTTCCATAGTTTTCTATCACTGCATTATATAATCTAATGCCAATTCCATCTGAAAATTTAATGTTCAAACTAGCATTAGTTTCAATTCTTAGCGTATCTAAACTGTTTATTACAATTCTTTTGGCCATTGCTGTGTATCCGCTCGGCACAATTAAATTTTGACCTGCATTTATTAAAACCACATCAGTATTTGATGGAGTGCAAAAACAAGGTGTAGCATTGTCATAACTCCACCTAGTTGCGTTATTCCATGGCCCGCTATTTCCAATCCAGTATATATCGGCTGCAAAAATGCTTAAGCTAAAAAGTAAAATAGTGGGTAGTAGAAATAAATTTTTCATCTGTTTTACATTTACAATTGAACTGCAAAATTGTGTAATGCTCTTTGATAATTTTTAACAAAAGGTAAAAAATAGACAAGCTAAACTGATCATTTGCAATACTTATCTTATTGAATATTATATACTTAGCTTTTATAAAATATAATATTCAACTTGGGTTTGAAACGCTATATATTTCTTGCTACTGCAAGCATATTTTCACTAAAGGCACTGCTGCTTAAACCTAATACTAATGATCAATTTTCATTGATAAGACAACTACGTGATATTGCCTAAAAACAAGCCAACTGAAGAATTACTTCAAATCATATAAATAAAGACAATAATGCAGGTTACGTTATTACGATAAAAGGCATTTTAACCAAATGTGATGCCAGCCTCAGATTTTTATCTTCTTAACCAAATTAATGAAGCAATAAGTTATTTGTTCAAATGCTTCTCAATGTTAAGTGAAGACTCTTTAACTTTCCTAAATACATTTAAACGTGTTTCAGTTACATCATTATACCAATTTGAAAACTCATTAAGTAATTCGGCTTTGTTTTTTGGATTAGCAAGAATTTTTTCAAACAACTCCATAACGTGGTTCGAAACAAAAGGATGTTCTTTAACAAGTTCTTTTTGATCTTTAAAGTCAAGTATTGCATGTTGCAGGGCTTTAAAATCTGATGTAGCTGCATAAATTACCATTCTCATAATTTCGATCACAATAAATTCAGCGGCTAAAAATACTTTAAGGTTGTTATAAAATTCGTGCGCTTTCAATTTAGCATAGTAAAGCAAAAAATTTGAATACTCCTTTTTATAATAGTAAAACATGCAAAAACACCTGTAAGTCGCAAATAACCCATGAGGGTCTAGTTTTGTTAATGCGGCTTTGGTTCTCGTTTTCATTAGGTGCTGTAACTCATTTTGGTTTTGCATATTTGATGATACCGCCAAGGAAACTAGAAAGTCAAAATATATGTTTAATATGTTCTCTCCATTTTCAAACTTGGTTTCTATTTCGTACCATGCAGATAAAAAACCTTTAGCATCTTCCATTACAACTGCAGTTCCTAGCATTTGTTTTACGGCTGTTAAACCTAACTTGGTATGTTGTAATTTAGGATTGTCTCTAACAACAGTAAATGCTTTTTTTGCATACCAAAGCATTTTGTTATTGTTATTTGCTCTATGATAATAAAACCACAAAACTTTAGCATACAATAGCTGTGTTAGCTCATCACACTCTTTTAGTTTTTGAGTAAAACCAGAACTTTTTAAAACATCAATCAATTTTTTTAACGCATTGCTGTTGGGTTTATATGGAGCGCTAAATATGGCAGACATGGCCAAAGTATCATAGACATGCTTCAACTCTATTACAACATACATGTTGTTTAACTGCGATTTAGCCAATTGATAATTGTTTTCAATATTTTCAAAATCATCTGCATTGGAATAGTTAAAATGCGAGTTTAAATGACTACTAATAAAATGGGAGAAGAGTAGGTGGTGCATTGGGTTGGCAATTACATCAAAAGTTTTTTGTGCTGTTAGGCATTTTTTTTCTGCTTCCTTAAAAAGTTTTTTTTCATTCAGTAAAATAGCTTTTTGATACTCATTATTAAGGTGCAAGGCATTGTTGGTCGAGCCATGAAAACGCATTAAATACGCTAATGTTTGCTCAAAAAGATATTTGCAATCTCCCGAAAAATTAGAACTCTTATATTTTAGCTTAATCTCCTTTGGTTCATAGGCTTTTTGGGCATCTAATAAATCAAAAAGTTTGGTGTATCGAGTATTTTTTTGACTTATAGTAAAGTTTCTTCTTATATATCGCTTTTCATTATTGGTTAACGATTTAATTAAACTAAAGGCTGAATTGGTTCTCAAGGCGTTTGTATGAATGTTATAATTAATTGAGCTTAAAAACTGATAAACAGTAATTTAAAACTATTTGCTGTAGGCTTAACTTGTCTAAAAATAAGCTTTTATAGAAAATTTCAATTTCAGATTGTTCAAATTTGTTTTTAATAGATAATGACCAAGGTTTGAGAATATCGAAAACGGGCTTTCTACGATAAACCAACTATCACCAAAAAGCTATACGCACAAAACAGATAAAGCTACTGAATTCGGCTTGTCAACTAAACCACAATTTGGCTTAATTGCGCAAGAAGTAGAAGAAGTATTACCTGAATTGGTTATCCAAAACGCACTAGTAGGAGAGGATGGCGAGATATACAAAGGCTTAGATTATGAAAAGTTGATACCAATTTTGGTGGCTGCAGTTAAAGAATTAAGTGTTGAAAATGAAAGCTTAAAAACTATTAACAAAGAACAATTAACCATTAACCAAATACAAACAACCATCAACAAACAATTAATGGAATTTATGGAGAGCCAACAATCCCTATCCCGAAAGCTTTCGGGCCTATCGGGATCAAAATAAATTACAATAAAAATTTATATGTAAAAGCCTGCCATTAATGGTAGGTTTTTCTATTTTTATAAAATGCCAAAAGCATTTGAGGTAAACATGGATAATTTAGATGAGGTTATTCTTAAAATAGATGTATCCAATGATTTAAAAGAAAACTTTAATCTGTTGCAAAACCTTTGCACTTACTTAGTTAGAAATAACCAGAAGTTAGCTCCAAAATATTTACAAACTGCTTTACACACTGCTCAAACAGCTCAAAATGACGATTGGATTGGTAGCATTTTAATTCAAAATGGCAACCTTAACTATTTTCAAAACCAATTTAAACTAGCGCGAAAATTCTATTTAGAAGCTAAACCATATTTAAAAGCTAATCATAAAGCCTTAGGTACAATTTTTAATAACTTAGGCATATTGGCATCTTACGATAAAAGTATGAACCAAAGTATTAGCTATCTTGAAAAAGCAATAGAACATAGATTAAAGGCCAATTTATTTATTCAAGCAATGACAACTAAAGCCAATATTGCAACAGTGGTTTTGCAGTTTGGAGAGCATGATTTGGCAATTAAGTACTACTTTGAAATTTTAAAAGAGCTGCAAAATCAATCGGATAATGATATAGAAATAATAAAATTAAACACGCACATATTCTCAGGACTTTCAAACATATATTTCAATTTAAAGGATTATGAAAAGGCAGCAGATTATCAGCTAAAAGTTGTAGAAAATGCCTTGAAAGTAAAAAAACCATTGCAATTGGGCATGGCCTATCAAAATTATGCAACTATGCTAAGGGCTAAGGCAGATTATAAATTGGCTTTGGAGTATAATCAAATGGCAATTGTTGAACTTAAAAAAGCAGACAATGATGTACGAATTTTTGAAGCTTTAGGTGAGCAAGGTAACATTCTAAAAAAAATAGGCAAGTTTCAAAAGGCTGTTGATGTAATTGGCAAGGCAATAGATAAAATGAAAGTATCCGAAAAGAGGAATCAGTTACCAGGAATGTATGTTGATTTGGCTGAATGCTATTTAGAGTTAAATCAATTAGACAAGGCTATTGAATTCGGAACTTACTCAGTTGAGGAGTTAAAAGGTAGAGATTTAAAATTTGCAGAGCAACGCACTTTTAATTTTATGAGTGAGGTTTACGCAAAGACTAATAACCATAAAGAAGCATATAGCTTCCTTAAAAAGTTCTTATCTGTTAACACTCAATTAGATTCTGAATTAAAGCAAAAAACCATTGCTGAACTTGAAGCCAAATATGATTCGGCAAAAAAGGAACAACAAGCCCAACAATTAGAATTGGAAAAGGTAAATTTTGAGCAAAAAGCATTAAGAGCTCAAATGAATCCTCATTTTATTTTTAATACACTCAACAGTATAAAAAAATATGTTGATGTGCAAGACAATAAAACAGCTTCAACCTATTTAGTTAGCTTTTCAAAATTAATGCGTAGAATTCTTGAAAATTCAGATGATGAATTTGTGTTGATGGAAGATGTAATTGATTTTTTAAAAGAATATATTCGCTTAGAGCAATTGCGCTGTAATTACTCATTTACTTATCAAATAATTGTTGATGATGAAGTTGAAGAAGACATAATGAAAATACCATCTATGATTGTTCAACCCTATTTAGAAAATGCAATTTTACATGGTATTGCCGGGGTTGCTGATGGCCGAATTGAAATGCAATTCAATTTGTTTGATGAGGAAACCATCTGTTGTAAAATAATTGATAACGGCAAAGGAATTGACAGTCTTAAAGAAAAAAGCTTTCAATCGCAACATAGAAGCATGGGCACAAAAATTACCCAAGAGCGCATTACAATTTTGGCGCATAAACACAATAAGCAAGTTAAAGTGGAAAAAACTGACCTATCAACTAAAGATAGCACAGGAACTGAAGTGAAAATATATCTTCCAATTTTGTAATTTTAAATAGCTAATGACAAAATGTTTTTTACTTGAGAACGATTTAAGTTTTATGGATAGCCTAAAAGCTATGTTAGCAGAACATTGTCCCACTGCTGAAGTTGTAGGCACGGCAGCTAGTATAAAAGAGGCATTAACAAATATTCCTAATCAACAATTTGATGTAGCTTTTTTTGATATTGAGTTAGATGATGGCCTAAGTTTCGATTTGTTAGACAAATTACCTAAAGTTGATTTTGATATAATTTTTGTAACCGGTTTTGATAAGTATGCTATAAAAGCATTTAGGTATAGTGCAATTGATTATTTGCTTAAGCCAGTAGATTATGTTGAGTTGGTTGAAGCATTTTCAAAAATTAAACCGGGCAACAACAGGTCAATTGAAAATCGACTAAGAGTTTTTAAGTCAAATACCCAAAACGATAATTTTAACAAATTAGCCATTCCCACAATGAACAACATTATTTATTTAAATATAGATGATATTATCAATTGTGAAGCTGCAGGTAACTATACCACATTCCATAGAATGGGCGATAAGCCCATATTATCATCAAAAATCATTAAAGATTATTCAGCCATTCTACCAGAAGATAGGTTTGTAAGAGTTCACAAATCTCATTTGGTAAATATTAAGCATATCGTTTCAACATCAGTTGATGAAGCCAAAATGGTTAACAACAATATTGTACCTATTGCCCGTAGGCGCAAGCAAATGCTAGCCGAAAAAATGCAAGCCTTGGGATTGGCGTAGCAGTTTTTTGAATTTATAATTTCAATCAAAACCTTGTCATGCTGTTCCTAACGCTTTGGGGATTTATTCAGCATCTTCATTTAAAGACCCTGAATAAATTTCAGGGTGACGCGCGTTGTTTGATACAAACATTTATTACAATTTATCAAATGTTATAGTTGCCGCCTAGTAATTAGTTATGAGCAGCGGCCATGCGGTCCCGAAAGCCTTCAAGAGTCAATTGTCCCTCTTGAGCTTTTCGCCAAAGGCGAAAGAGGTAGAAAGACCAAGTTTCTAGTTCACAGTCCAAGTCCACAGACCTAGTCCATAGTTCACTGTCCAAGTCCATAGTCCACAGTCCAAGTCCATAGTCCAAGTCCAGAGTTCACAGTCCATAGTCCACAGTCCAAGTCCATAGTTCACAGTCCAAGTCCATAGTTCACAGTCCCACGTCCCAATCCCGAAAGCTTTCGGGACCTTATCCCAAATCCAAGAAAATAACCGTTTATACAATCATACCTACCGTTCATACAATGGTTTGCTATAAATCCAAATAGTTACCACACATTTGCGATTAAATATAGAAATAAAAATGAAAACTCAAAAACTATTCAACGTAAAAAAAATTGTAAGTGTGGGCCTTACATCATGCATCTTACTATTGGTAACAAATATTGCAAACGCCCAATGGACCGACAATGGAAGTAACATCTCAACAACTGATCAAGTGCGAATGGAATCAACCTCAAGTCCCCATATTTCTGGTGGAGGAGGGGCGATTATTGGCAATGTTAATAGCAGTCACTTATCAATAGATGGGAATGAAATTCAAAGGAAAAGTGATTTAACTAGCTACGGCACATTATTTCTCAACTATTGGGGAGGAGATGTTAGTGTGGCCGCCAGAACATTGTCAGTGATACGAGCCACTAAATTACTAGGTGTAGATGTTATTAGTCCACAAGAAAAATTGGATGTAAACGGTGGTATTAAATTAGGTGCTGCGTTAAATACCAATGCAGGTACCATGCAATGGGATGGCACAAATTTTCAAGGATATAACGGAACTACTTGGAATAACCTAGATGGTTCAGGTGCTTTTACTTCTAATGCAGGCGCTACCAAAATAAACAATACAACAGATGATTTATTAGTGGGCACATCTATGACAGGTGCAGGTTACAAAATGTTTTTTGATGCTGGCAAGGGTGCTTTTAGAGGAGGCCGCTTAACTGCCTCAAATCCAAATGATTGGGACACTGATAGTTTAGGCTCCTATTCATTCGGCTATGGATACAATGTAAAAGCCAGCGGAGATTTTGGAGCCACTGCTTTGGGTTATTTTACAACAGCCAGCGGAGATAATGGAGCCACTGCTTTGGGTCGTTCCACATCAGCCAGCGGAAATGTTGGAGCCACTGCTTTGGGTTATCAAACAACAGCTAGCGGAGATTGGGGAGCCACTGCTTTGGGTGATAATACAATAGCCAGCGGAGATGATGGAGCCACTGCTTTGGGTTATTATGTAACAGCCAGCGGAGATGTTGGAGCCACAGCTTTGGGTTATCAAACAACAGCTAGCGGAGAAGATGGAGCCACAGCTTTGGGTAGATTTACAACAGCTAGCGGAGATGATGGAGCCACTGCTTTGGGTCGTTCCACAACAGCCAGCGGAGATGATGGAGCCACTGCTTTGGGTTATTATGTAACAGCCAGCGGAGATTTTGGAGCCACAGCTTTGGGTTATCAAACAACAGCTAGCGGAGATGATGGAGCCACAGCTTTGGGTTATTATGTAACAGCCAGCGGAGATGATGGAGCAACTGCCTTAGGTTATTATTCTGCTGCCCATGGTGATAATGGCGCTACAGCATTAGGAAATAACTGTCAAGCCAACGGTAATTGGGGTTCTATAGCATTAGGTTCAGGCGTTGTTTCGAACGGAGACAATGGCGCCATTGCACTTGGCAATGATGTGCAAGCAAATTCTAATACGAGTATTATCCTTGGTGAAGGTCTCTCAGGAAGTGTTCCAATGATAAACAATATTGCAAAAAGTTTAATGGTAGGCTTTAACAGTGATATACCTACACTATTTATAGGTCAAGCCAATGGTGTAGGAACAACAGGCCATGTAGGCATAGCCACAACTACTCCAAGTGAAAAATTGCATATAAATGGTGGTTTACGCATTGCAGCTGCAGATAGCATGTATGCAGGAACCTTGCAATGGAATGGCAGCCATTTTCAAGGATATAATGGAAGTGCTTGGGTTAATTTAGATGGTGAAAGTGTTTGGAGTTTAAATGGCAACAAGGCTTTTTACAACACAGGCAATGTAGGCATTGGTACCAATAACCCAGCAGCCAAACTACATGTTACAGGTGATGTTGCTGTTGCAGGTTCAATCATTCATCCAAGCGATAAAAACTTAAAAGAAAACATAGAAACAATTAAAAACGGGCTTTCGCTAATCAACCAACTAAACGCAACAACCTACAGCCATAAAGCAGATAAAGCTGAAGAATTTGGATTATCTACCAAACCACAATTTGGCTTAATTGCACAAGAGGTAGAAGAAGTATTGCCTGAGTTAGTAATTCAAAAAGCTTTAATAGGGGAAGATGGTACTATTTACAAGGGTTTAGATTATGAAAAGTTGATACCTATTTTGGTTGCTGCTTTGCAAGAAAGCAATACTAAAGTTGAAAGTCAAAATGAAAAAATTGAATCACAACAAAATCAGATTAATCAAATATTGAGTGAATTGAAGTTAGAGTCAGCTTCCAAATAAAAACACGCTATAACCAATTATACAAGCCGAATTCGCAAGAATTCGGCTTTTTTAATTTTCTCCTAGTTGAATACTCCTCCCTGGAGCCTTGCCTGCGGCAAGCAGGGAGAAGATTTTCATGAATTTCATCTTGAGCGCGCAGCAGTCGAAAGAGAATTCGTAGTAAAATAAGAGGTGGGTTATAAAGCATACAGCATAAGTCGATTGGTAAATATACTAGCAGGAGGAATTCGATATCCATTGGACGCAGGCCTGAAGTCCTGCTCAAAATATTTCAGTTGTAAACGAAACCTTTCTGTTAGGCATTCGCTTGTCCGCGATTGTTTTACGGAAGTATTTGCATTTTTAAAATTCAATCCAAACCTTGTCATGCTGTTCCTAACGCTTTGGGATTAATTCAGCATCTTCATTTAATCCTTAAAGACCCTGATAAATTTCAGGGTGACGCGCGTTGTTTGATGCAAACATTTATTACAATTTATCAAATGTTATAGTTGCCGCCTAGTAATTAGTTATGAGCAGCGGCCATGCTGTCCCGAAAGCCTTCAAGAGTCAATTGTCCCTCTTGAGCTTTTCGCCAGAGGCGAAAGAGGTCGAAAGACCAAGTTTCTAGTTCACAGTCCAAGTCCAAGTCCACAGCCCACAGTCCAAGTCCACAGTCCAAGTCCATAGTCCAAGTCCATAGTTCACAGTCCAAGTCCATAGTTCACAGTCCAAGTCCATAGTTCACTGTCCCACGTCCCAATCCCGAAAGCTTTCGGGACCTTGTCCCATATCTCACTACCCTAAAATAACCGTTTATACAATCATACCTACCGTTCATACAATGGTTTGCTATAAATCCAAATAGTTACCACACATTTGCGATTAAATAAAAAAATTAAAATGAAAACTCAAAAACTATTCAACGTAAAAAAAATTGTAGGTGTGGGCCTTACATCATGCATCTTACTATTGGTAACAAATATTGCAAATGCGCAATGGGGCACCTTTGGAGTAAGTATCTTCAATACAAACTCAGGTAATGTGGGTATTAATCAAAATATTCCAAATTCATTATTACATATTAAACAAAATGGAACGAGCTCTGCAAACGGCATTCGTTTTGAAACTAGTTTATCTACTAGTGAAGATTGGTATATGTATATGAATGCAAGTGATGACTTAATAATTAACAATGATGCAAATGCTGCACACCAATTATTGTTACAAAAAAATACAGGTAACATGTCACTAGGTAATATTACTCCAAACGAAAAGTTAAATGTGAGCGGTGCAATAAAACTTGGTGCTGCATCAGGTTCAAATACAGGCACCATACAATGGAATGGTAGTAACTTTCAAGGGTATGATGGAACTACATGGAATAATTTAGATGGCTCAGGTGCATTCACTTCAAATGCAGGCATCACACAAATAAACAATGCAACTGATGATTTTTTATTGGGCAGTGCTGCAACTGGCAATGGAGGACGGATGATTTATAACCAAACTAAAAATGCATTTCGTGGAGGTAGTTTAAATGGAGGTGCTGGCTTTGGCCAAAATTGGGATGAAGACAGTTTGGGAATGAATTCAATTGCTTTTGGGCGTGATGTTAAAGCAACCGGTGGCAGTTCAATAGCTATGGGTTATGTAACAACAGCCAGCGGAGATGAAGGAGCCACTGCTTTGGGTTATGTAACAACAGCCAGCGGAAATAGAGGAGCCACTGCTTTGGGTTATGTAACAACAGCCAGCGGAAATAGAGGAGCCACTGCTTTGGGTCGTTCTACAACAGCCAGCGGAGTTGACGGAGCCACTGCATTGGGTTATATAACTACAGCCAGCGGAGATCGGGGAGCCACTGCTTTGGGGTACGCCACTGATGCAGCGGGTGATGAAAGTATTTGTATTGGTTCAGGGGATTTTAGCGGAAACAAGCTGATTAATAATATTGATGAATCATTAATGATTGGCTTTAACTCATCAGTTCCAACACTTTTTGTTGGTCCTTCACCCACAACAACTACAAGTGGTAATGTAGGCATAGGAACAACAACTCCAACAGCCAAATTGCATGTAACAGGTGATGTTGCTGTTGCAGGTTCAATCATTCATCCAAGCGATAAAAACTTAAAAGAAAACATAGAAACAATTAAAAACGGGCTTTCGCTAATAAACCAACTAAACGCAACAACCTACAGCCATAAAGCAGATAAAGCTGAAGAATTCGGATTATCAACCAAACCACAATTTGGCTTAATTGCACAAGAGGTAGAAGAAGTAATACCAGCATTGGTAATTCAAAAAGCCTTAGAAGGTAAAGATGGCACTATTTACAAAGGGTTAGATTATGAAAAGTTGATACCTATTTTGGTTGCTGCTTTGCAAGAAGAGCATGCACAAAAAGAAGCGTTGAAAGTGGAGCTAACGGATAAAATTGATGCCCAGCAAAACCAAATCAACCAAATTTTAAGCAAATTAAACACGGAACAAGTATCTAAATAGTAAAACACAATATCCAACTATGAAAGCCGAAATCTCACGATTTCGGCTTTTTTAATTTTATCCTCTAGAAGAGAGGTTGGCCTACCTGCCTAAGCAAATTGTGGATGTACAAATGACTAATCAATCGTTGATATATATATAATGATACGCAAACATCAAACTCCTACCAATCCCCGGATTTTTCGCTCGCGAAAGATATTTCGGGGTCTCATGCAAAATACAATCAATTTTAAATTGACACTACTCTATAGCCAACAGGCTAAAGACTCCGGCATAACTGCCTACGTCAAAAGTGGAGATACGATTTTATGAGAAGTCAAGCATTTTATAAACGCAGATCTGAAAATTTACTCAAATTTTTCTAATTGCAAACATGTCAGCCTGTTAATACAAGTAATTTATTATCTACCTAAAATCAATTTCATCTCCTCTAAAAGCAGAGGCTAGATGAGGAGGTAAATATGATTTTTAAATATTAATACCAAACTTACATAAAACAAAAAGGGATGATCCTTGATCAGCCCTTTCGTTTTCCTATCTGCCTATGATATGTCTTTAAGCAAGGTTTCCAATGCTTTCAATCTTATACACGTATAAAACTTTGAAATGGTTGGGTGGTGGCAGCATTTCTGTTAAGAAATATTTTAAAATAATTACAAGTGATTGATATTCAGTGGTAAAGTAGGTGAAATTATTCTATGAAATATCTTAAAAAATAAAAAAAGTATTACTTTAAATGGAAAATCATACAATTTTTAGCACGTCACACGCTTTGGTCATCATTTCTTCAGAAACATTTAAATGAGTAACCAACCTTACCATATTGCCTCCAAAACTAATGGCAATAATTCCCTGCTCCTTTAGCTTTTCAATATAAACGGCATCATCCAAACTGTCTTTAATTTTATAGATAACTATGTTGGTTTCGATAGGCCTAACATATTCCACTGAGTTACTTTGAGTCAAAGCTGCACCCAATTTTAAAGCATTTTCATTGTCAATTACTACGCGATTTGCATTGTTTTTAATAGCATACAAACCAGCAGCAGCAATTAATCCTACTTGTCGCATACCACCACCAAAGGCTTTGCGCAGCTTGCGAGCTCTTTTAATCAAATCTTTTGAGCCTACCAAAACCGAACCAATGGGGGCTCCTAATCCTTTGCTTAGGCATATTGATATGCTATCGAACAAGCCATGTAAATCTTTCGCTTCATATTTACCAGTAGCCAACGCATTAAATACTCTAGCTCCGTCCAAATGAAATTTTAGCTTGTTGGCTTTACAACTTTCACTTAATGCTTGCATGGTTTTCAAAGGATAAACAGTTCCTCCAGCTCTATTGCAAGTGTTTTCAATTACTACCATACTGGTATTTGGTAGCCAGTCATGGTCGGGTTGTATCAATTTTTCAACTTGGTTGGCATTTATTATTCCATCTTCAGTAGTAATTAGTCGCAAACTAACTCCGCTTGCCATAGCCCACATACCGTTTTCATAATTGTAAATATGACTGTAGCTATCGCAAATAATTTCATCTAGAGGTTGTGTATGCGCTTTTATAGCAATTTGATTACACATGGTACCACTAGGGCAATACAAACCTGCTTCCATGCCAAATAGTTTGGCGGTATGGTCTTGCAGTTCCTTTACGGTAGGGTCTTCATTAAAAACATCATCACCTACAACGGCATTCATCATTGCATCAAGCATTTGTATACTTGGTTTGGTAACTGTATCGCTTCTAAAATCTATCAAAATCCTATTAAATTTTTAATTGATTCAAAAAATTGTGGCCCTAAACTAGGGTTAAACGCCAATGGAAATGCCAAACCAAACAATGCGCCCCAAAGGTGTGCGGAGTGATTAATATTATCGCCACCTCTTCTGCCCATGTATATGGTATACGCAATATATAAAATGGCGAACAATGGCGCAGCAATAGGAATGCCGTACAAATAAATGGTTTCAGCAGGAAACATTAAAATGCTGCTATAAAGCACAGCACTTGTTGCACCACTTGCTCCTAAACTGCCATAACGTGGATTGTCTTTATGTTTTAAAAATGTAGGAAAATCACTTACTACAATGGCAATTAAATAAAACAATATGAAAATAACAGCTGATTGTGATCCAAATATTTGAGCAAAACCAACTTCAGTGTTGCGTCCAAAAAAGTATAACACAAACATGTTAAAAATTAAGTGCAACCATCCACCATGTATAAAGCCGCTAGTTAACAAACGCCAAACTTCTTTGTTATGCTTTACTCTGTAAGGCTTGTTGAGTAGTAGCTCTAATAATGTGCCACTCTGCATTGCAATAATTGATATTATGCTAGTGATTATAATAATTATTAAAGTAATCGAAAGTGTTATTCCGCCCATAGTTTAAGGTTATTCAGTACTTAGTGATGATATTTTTCTCCCCGCAAAATAGTGAAACCTCTGTACAACTGCTCTAAAAATACCAATCGCACCAATTGATGTGGTAAGGTGAGTTTTGATAATGAAACTTGCTCCTTGGCAATATCATAAACACTTTGATAAAAGCCATAAGCACCGCCTATCACAAACACCAACTCACTAATTGAAGCATTCATTTTTTGTTGCAACAAATTGGCAAACTGTTTTGAAGTGTATTCCTTACCACCAATACTGTTTATTGGTTTGGTTTCATTTAGCAAAATCACATAAGAAGTTGATTGAATTTTGGTCAATATTTTTTCGGCTTCTCTTTTCTGCTGTTCTTCTGATGCATTTATGCCCTTTACCGCAGGCAAAACAACCATATCAAACTTGGTATATCTAGCAATACGTTTACTGTACTCTGCAACCAAATTTTCATATTCTTTGGCTGTTTTATTTAAACAAATCAATCTAATTTTCACTAGTTGTAAATATCGAGTAAAAAATACATTTGTTTACATAAATTAGCGGTATGAGGAAAATGATTGTTTTAATAAGTTTAACGGCCCTGTTAAGTTTAGTTTTTAATAGTTGTAAACAAGATAAAACAGCTGATAAACAAGATGATAAGACTAAAATTGAAAACAATAATACCGAAAAAGCAACAGCTACACCTACCAACACAATTGAACCTTTGAATGCAAATGAATTTGAAAAGTTGTTAAAAGAGGAAAATGATAAATTGGTATTGGATGTAAGAACCGAATTTGAATACCAAATAGGACATTTAGCCAATGCTCAAAACATTGATTTTTACAATGCCGATTTTATTGAAAAGTTGAACGAATTAGATAAGAACAAGCCTTGTTTTGTTTACTGCCAAAGTGGTCAAAGAAGTGATGCAGCCGCAAAACTGATGAAAGAAAGTGGTTTCAAAACCTTATTCACCCTATCTGGTGGCTTTAATATGTGGAAGAGTGGATCTAAAGAAATTGTAAATTAAGCATGTCAATAACCATTATCATATTTATAATTATTATTGGCTTGTTGCTACTGTTGATTGATGTATTCTTTTTACCAGGCACCTTTGTGGTTGGTATTATAGGTGGTGGCTTAATGGTATACGGTATTTATAAAATGTTTCAATACCATGGCAACTTGGCTGGGGGGTTGACATTGGTTTTAACTGGCGTTACTGCAGTGGGTGTTACTGTATGGGGTTTTAAAACAGCCTCAAAAAATAAAGATATAGTTATTCAAAGTTCAATTGATAGTAAGGTAAATACTGTAAATAGTAACAATATAGCTGTTGGTGATAAAGGAAAAACCATATCGGTTTTAAGACCCAACGGAAAAGCCTTATTTGGCAAACATAAATTTGAAGTATATAGTCAAGGCGATTACATTGAAATTGATACAGAAGTAGAAGTAATTAAAATTGCAGAAGGAAAAGTTTACATAAAACAAATAAATATAACAACATGATGGAAGGACCAATAGCATTAATTGTAGGTATAGTAGGCCTGCTGATACTGGTAATAATAATTCTTTATTTTATACCCCTAGGTTTATGGATAGCCGCATGGTTTTCAGGTGTGAGAATGAATCCTTTGCAACTATTTTTAATGAGATTAAGAAGAGTATCACCAAATGTGGTAATAAATGCATTAATTACGGCAAACAAAGCAGGTATTGATGTTTCGCGGAACGATTTAGAAACGCACTACCTAGCAGGCGGCAGAGTTAAAAGAGTGGTAGATGCATTGATTTCATCAGATAAAGCCAATATGAACTTAGATTTTCAAACAGCTACTGCGATTGATTTGGCTGGTAGAGATGTGTTTGAAGCTGTTCAATTATCGGTTAATCCAAGAGTTATTGATACACCTCCGGTTACAGCAGTAGCAAAAGATGGTATTCAGCTAATTGCAAAAGCAAGGGTAACTGTTAGAGCCAACCTGCAACAATTGGTTGGTGGTGCTGGTGAAGATACCATTTTGGCTAGGGTAGGTGAAGGTATTGTAACCTCCATTGGTTCAGCATTCGATCACAAAGCGGTGTTAGAAAATCCTGACAGCATTTCTCGTTTAGTGTTAGACAAAGGATTGGATAGCGGAACTGCATTTGAAATTTTATCAATTGATATTGCTGATGTTGATATAGGAAAAAATATTGGTGCAGAACTACAAATTGACCAAGCAAATGCAGATAAAAACATTGCTCAAGCAAAAGCGGAAGAAAGACGTGCCATGGCCGTTGCAGAAGAGCAGGAGATGTTAGCACGTGGGCAAGAAATGCGTGCCAAGGTTATTGAAGCAGAGGCTGAAGTGCCAAAAGCCATGGCAGAAGCTTTTAGAAGTGGCAACATGGGAATAATGGATTATTATAAATTTGATAATATTCAAGCAGATACTGGAATGCGTGAATCTATTGCCAAAGGCAAAAAGAAAGGCGGTACAGGAAATAAGACGTAATTAAAGAACTCATCATGACAATATTAGCAGTTATATTTAGCTTATTATTAACTAGTCCCGCTCAAACGGAGTGCGATTTTAGCAATTTAAAAAAGGTGGAGGTAGCAGAAAATTATAGAGATATAATAAATAACAATTTGTGGGTGAACAATCTTGAAAAGAGAAAGCGTTTCTTAGGTTATAAGAAGGTTGAACTTGATGCGAATACTTTTCAAATGAGCTTTGAAAGTTTTTGTGACGAAATTACTCACCAAAAACAAGTCTATTGCACTAAGTTGGGTGATGCAGTAGATGTAAGATATCGTTTTATTAAGGTAAAGGAGTGCGGGATTGTAGTTGAGTGGCATGAAAGAAAAAAGAAAAAATCTACTTCAGAAAGTAAAGGTTCTTGGAAGAAAAAAGGCTACTTATTTTACCGCCCTGCCTAAATTTTCTTTAGCTGCTTGTCAAAAAACTCAATCATCATCTGCTCAGCATAACTTATGGTTGAGTTGTTTTGTTGTGTAAATCCGCAATGCCCGCCATGTTGGGGTATTTGTAAGTAAAAGTTGGCGTTTTGGTTGGCTAAATCCACAGGAAAACAAGTTTCGCTCAAAAAAGGATCGTTTTTGGCATTTACCAACATAGTAGGTATCGTTATTTCACCTATGTAATTATCAGGGCTGCCCACTTCATAATATTCTTCAGGGTTTTTAAAGCCATACATTGGGCAAGTAAACCAGCCATCTAAAGCGTTAAATGTTTTGTGTTTATTGAAGTCATTCACATTATAACCAGCAGCTTTCATTAACGCTTCTTTTTGCTTCATTTTCTGCTTCATGCGTTTAAAAAAGCGTTGTTGATAAAAGTAGTTTTTGGGTTTGTTCAGTTGATTGCTCATGCCACGCAAGTCAGTTGAAACACTTGCTGTAAAAGCTGCTTTAATAATTGAAGGCACATTGTTCCCATTTTCTCCAAGGTATTTAAGCGTTACACTGCCACCAAAACTAAAGCCAACCATAACCATGGTTTTATAATCAAAGCTTTCAATAATGTGGTTAATCAATTCAGTAACATCTTGGGTATCTGCAATATGGTAACCTCTCAAAAGCTTATTGGCTTTGCCACCACAACCTCTGTAATTAATTGCAACCAAATCATAACCTACATCTTTTAAAACATTGCCAGCACCTTGTATGTACTGCGCCTGGCTGCTGCCTTCAAAACCGTGTAAAAGCAAGGCCACCTTACTGTTGCCGTTTTGTAAATAATCAACTTCAATAAAATCGCCATCACTTAAAGTCAATTCCCTTCTTACAAAAGGTAAAGGTTTAGGCTTGCGGAATATAGCAGGGTAAACGGTTTCCCAATGGCCGTTAAGCAATAAACTTGGTCTGTTAAAATGACTTTCAATGATTGGCATTGGTGCAAAATTATGGAACATTTCCAATCGAACTTACATTTTAGAACTTTTTACAAGGCAAGACAAGTGAAACTATTTTTTCAATCGAAACCACATGTAAAACAAAAAGATTGCTTCATAACATCCTGCGGATGATTCGCAATGACGATTTTAGAGAATGTTTTTTGAGCAGGTTTGCCCCTGGCCGAGCGGGCTTTCAGGATAGCCAGTGGCTGTCCGAGCCTAAGTGTGTATAATGTTTAAGGTTGCCTATTAGCCAAATAAAAAAGGCTCAACCTTTCAGTTGAGCCTTTTACTTTAATGTGAACCAGCAGGGATTACCTAGGGTGAGCCCTGGTTGTTACGTATTCCGAATATTAAAACCAACTCATTTCATGAATATACTTTTTCATTCCTTCACTTATTAATATGAATATTTAACGTTTGGAACGAAAAAAAACCAACTTTTCAGTTGGGTTTTACTATTCTTAGTGAACCAGCAGGGATTCGAACCCCGAACCTCCACATCCGTAATGTGGTGCACTATCCAGTTATGCTACTGGTCCATCAAATACAAAGGTCTTATTTTTTTTGTTAGCTAGGTAGTTCCTGTGAAAAAAAATTTCATAGCTACATTTGGCAATTAATAAGTATATGCTACTGAGTTTAAACACTTAATCTCAGTAAATATGCGGAGAATAACGGTTATATTTGCAGTAATGTTGGTGTGGTATGACTAAATTTATTTATCAATTCAAAAATTGGCCAAACTTTACTTGGAATGAAAAGGAAATTCATTACTTATTAGGTAAAGTAAGGCATCTTCAAGGCAAACTCTTTGGGCAGTTAAGTGCTTTGGGCTTTGCAATTAAATCAGAAACACTTTTATCTACATTAACGGCAGACGTGTTAAAGTCTTCAGAAATTGAAGGTGAAATACTTAATCCCAACCAAGTTAGATCATCCATAGCAAAAAGACTAGGTTTAGCTTATAGCGACACGGTTAATCCAAGCAGAGATGTTGAAGGAGTTGTTGAAATGATGTTAGACGCAACTCAAAATTTTCATAATCCATTAACTGAAGAAAGATTGTTTAGTTGGCATGCTGCCTTGTTTCCAACTGGTAGAAGTGGTATGCACAAAATAGAAACTGCTAGCTACAGAACTAGTAAAATGGAAATTGTATCTGGTCCTATGGGCAAAGAAACCATTCATTACACTGCACCTCCAGCAACAGTTGTAAAAAAAGAAATGGATGTTTTTTTAAAGTGGCTTAACAGCGATACTCAGTTAGATTTGGTATTAAAATCAGCCATAGCCCATTTTTGGTTTATCATAATTCACCCGTTTGATGATGGAAACGGTAGAATTGCTAGAGCCATATCTGATTTGTTATTGGCCAAATCAGAAAATAGCACGTTTAGGTTTTACAGCCTTTCAAATCAAATCTTATTGGAAAGAAAGGTCTATTACAAAATACTTCAAGACGTGCAATGCAGTGATGGGGATATAACCAAATGGATAACTTGGTTTTTAAACTGTTTACACCAAACACTAAATGCCACAGAAGAAACGATTAAAAAAGTATTACGAAAAAGTGAATTTTGGGATAAGCATAAGGACACCGTTCTTAATAGCAGACAACGCCTTATGCTTAACAAATTATGGAACGGGTTTAAGGGCAAGCTAAAAACCTCAAAATGGGCCAAAATGGCTAAGTGCTCTCAAGATACTGCTTTGCGCGACATTAAAGATTTGATTGAAAAAGGAATACTTCAACGTGAAGCCTCTGGAGGAAGAAGCACAAATTATGAATTGGTTGATTTTAAGTGAGTGTTTGTAGTGTAATATAAATTGTGTCCTAAATCACTCCTCCTCATACAACGGCCTCAACTTCCAACCAAAAATACTGGTAACCCAATATTCGGGTAACATTCTGCTTACTCGCCAAAGTATGCGGTTAATTCTACCAGGCACAATTATTCGTTTGCCTTTAAACATTTGATCTACCGCAAACTCTGCTACTTGCGTTGCACTTTGTCTTCCTTTAGCAACCAAGCCCCCAACTTTTTCTAAATGCTCTTTGGAGTGCGGAAAAGTATCAACGCCTGAAGGACATAAACTGCAAACAAAAATGTTGCTGGTTTTTAACTCCATATTTAATGATCGGCTAAAGTTTAAAACATAGGCCTTGCTAGCAGAGTACACCACCTTAAAGGGCATATTAAAAAAGCCTCCCATACTTGCTACATTTAAAATATAGGCCTTGGGTAGTTTATGCATATTGGGTAAAACTGCTCGAGTTAAAAGGGTAGGTGTTACCACATTAATATTTAACAATTGCTTGTAAAATAATTCATCTGTTTTATCGAACTGCCCAAAATGACCAATACCTGCATTGTTCACCAATACATTTATATCTAAATTGTTTGTAGCAATAAAATCAAGTACATCCTTAGTGCTGTCATTGGTAGTCAAATCAATTTCTTGTTGCCAAGTTTTAATGGCGTAAGTTTTCTCTAATTCAGCGGCAACCGCATGTAAGTCTTCATTAGGTAATGACAATAAGTATAAATTGTAGTTGCGTTTAGCAAACGCCTGTGCTAAATACAAGCCAATGCCTTTGCTGCCGCCAGTTATTAATACGCAAGCGTTACCCATGGTTTTGTTTAATATCGTTTATGGTTTTTTGTAAAGCCGTTTTCATAGGTGTTATTTCATAATTTAAATCATTAATGGCCTTATCACTGCTCAACGCCCATTGGTAAAGGTATTTTTTCACCCATTCAGGGGTAATTGCTGGACCTTTATTGCCCAATGCACTGGTTACTTTCATAATTCTGCTGGCAAAAAGCATAAGCCACAATGGTAGGTGAAACATTTTTTTATCTACTCCACTCAATTCTTTTATCAAATCAAACAGCTCTATAAAAGTGAGGTTATGACCACCTAAAATGTATCGCTCACCACTTTTGCCTTTTTCACTCGCCAATACCATCCCTCTTACTAAGTCATCTATAAATACATAATTGCCTATGCTTTTGCCATTGCCGGGTATAAAACGATAGCCAGTATATAAATAGGCTTTAATTAATCTGCTAATACCATTGCTGGCTGTACTTTTTCCGAAACCAAACACTCTAGGAGGATTTACGGTAACAATACGCATGTTGGATTTTAACGCAAACGATTTACAAAGTTGTTCTGCCTCAAATTTGGTGCTTTCGTAAAGATTAAAAAACGGAATTGTTCTTTCAGTTGCTTCAGTAGATAGTTGATTCTTATTACTAGGACTAATTGTTCCACCTGTAGATGTATTTACAAAATTTTTCACACCATTTCGCTCCGCTGCGTTTAACATATTGTTGGTGCCAGTAACATTTATGCGATAAAAATCGTTTTCGTTTTTACTCCAAACCCTTGCCAGTGCTGCCAAATGAAAAACGGTTGTAATTTCATCACACGCTTTATTTAACGCATCTAAGTTTTCTAAATCGCCAATTACAATTTCGGTTTGGTCGTTTTCAAAGGCTTTATCGTGCTTTCTTATGAGCACTCTAATTTGGGCACCTGTGCTTAACAAATGTTTATACAACTCAAATCCAATATACCCCGTAGCACCGTTTATTAAATACAAAATTTATTTAGCTTTTATTCTTTGGTTTAAAGATGCATGATAAAATTTGAATTTGAAGTATAATCGTTGAATATTCGCATTGTAAATGAAAACAAACGGCCTAAGTGTAATTATACCTGTATTAAATGAAGCCAATTTAATAGGCCAGGCAGTAGAGCAATTTGTGAATCACCCACGGAATAGAAACTTAGAAGTAATTGTGGTAGATAGTAGTGCAAATAATGCTACCCAAAAGGCTGCAGAAGCTGCTGGTGCACATGTGGTTAAATGCGCACAGGGTAGGGCCATTCAAATGAACAAGGGTGCCGCAATTGCCAAAAATGATTGCTTATATTTTGTGCATGCAGATGTGCAAGTTCCCGAAAATTTTGATATTGCAATTGAGCAAGCCATGAGTGAAGGTTATAAAGTAGGTTGTTTTCAATCGCAATTTAACCGCAATAGCAAACTAGCTCAATTTATAATGTCGTTTAGCAAGTACGATTTGCTTTTTTGCCGTGGAGGCGATCAAACCATGTTTATACAAAAGCAATTGTTTAATAAATTGAGTGGTTTTGATGAAAGTTTTACAATTATGGAAGATTTTGATTTTGCTAGAAGAGTAATGAAAGAAAAGATAAAGTTTCATGTGATTGAGCAGTCAGTTTCTATAAGTTCACGTAAGTTTAAAAACAATTCATTTTTAAAGGTTCAATTAGCTAATATGGTAGCTATGACTATGTTTTATTTGCGTTTTTCACCCAATAAAATAAAGAGGAGTTATGGCAAATTATTGGATTATAAACACGAAAGCTATAAAGTGGAGTAATAATTATAAACGTTTTACGCATTGGTTACTTGTTTTATAAGTAAATAATATAGAACTTTGCAATCCTTAAAGAAACAGTAGAGATGTCAAAAGTGTGTCAATTAACAGGTTTAAAGCCAATTTCAGGTAACCACGTATCTAAGTCTAATAGAAAGGTGAAGAGAAAGTTTAAGCCTAATATTCAAACTAGAAAGTATTTTATTCCTGAACTAAAGCGTTGGGTTACCATTAAATTATCAACTTCTGCAATGCGAACAATTGATAAAAAAGGTGTTTACCAATATCTTATGGAATTAGAGAAAAAGGGAGTTAAAATTTTAAAAGCAGAGCAAAAAGTAGAGCAAAACAATGGCTAAGTCAAAAGGAAATAGAATTCAGGTAATTTTGGAATGTACTGAGCACAAAGACAGTGGTCAAGCAGGTACATCTCGTTATGTTACTATGAAAAATAGAAAAAATACTACTGAAAGAATGGAGGTTAAGAAATACAATCCTATTCTTAAGAAACATACTGTTCACAAAGAAATTAAATAACTATGGGTAAGGTAAGTAAAAACGCCAGAGTATCTTCTGGTAAAGCAAATACAGGTGGTGGTAAAGACCATGTTAAGGTTTTCGTTTTAGAAAAATCACCCAAAACAGGTGCATATACTTTTAAGGAAAAAATTGTACATAAAGACAATGCTAAAGATGCCATTAAAGGCTAATCTTATTTTTTGTATTAAAAAATTAACGAAAAGCTTCTCATTATAGGGAAGCTTTTTTTTTAACTAATTTACGTCTATGGCATTGTTTGGATTATTCGGAAAAGACAAAAAAGAAAAGCTTGATAAAGGCTTAGAAAAAACTAAAAAAAGTTTTTTCGATAAGCTTTCGCGCTCTATTGCAGGTAAAGCTACCGTAGATGATGAAGTGCTAGATGAATTAGAAGGAGTTCTAGTATCATCTGACGTAGGCATTGATACTACGGTAAAGATTATAGATCGCATTGAAGCAAGAGTAGCCAAGGATAAATACTTAGGCACTAAAGAGCTTAATGCTTTGCTTAAAGAAGAAATTGCACAATTACTTGCAGAAAATGAGGGCAATGAGTATACAGATTTTGAATTGCCCGCAGACAAAAAGCCTTTTGTAATAATGGTTGTTGGTGTAAATGGTGTTGGAAAAACAACTACCATTGGCAAAATAGCGCACCAGTTTAAGCAAAAAGGCAAAAGTGTAGTGCTTGGTGCTGCCGATACTTTTAGAGCTGCAGCAGTTGACCAGTTAATAATTTGGAGTGAGAGAGTTGGTGTACCTATTGTAAACAAGGGCATGAATGCCGATCCTGCTTCTGTTGCATTTGATACAGTAAAAAGTGCAGTAGCCAATAATGCTGATGTGGTGTTGTTAGATACAGCCGGTAGATTGCACAATAAGGTTAATTTGATGAATGAGTTAACCAAGATAAAAAATGTAATGCAAAAAGTAATTCCTGATGCGCCCCATGAAGTTATGTTGGTTTTAGATGGTTCTACCGGGCAAAATGCTTTTGAGCAAGCCAAGCAATTTACATTGGCTACAGAAGTTTCATCATTAGCAATAACAAAATTAGATGGTACTGCCAAAGGTGGGGTGGTAATTGGTATATCAGATCAATTTAAAATACCCGTAAAATATATAGGTGTAGGTGAGCAAATGGACGATTTACAGGTGTTTAACAAGCACGAATTTGTAGATTCATTGTTTAAGGAATGAAAAAGGTAGTTGTTATTGTATTAACCATTGCTGTTTTGATAGCAGGTTTTCTATTTGTAAACAATACGCTTAATAATCAATTTTCTCTCTCCGATAAAAGTAAGTTTAGGGAAGCGGGTTACTTCAAAAAAGCTAGAATTACAAATGCTTATTCAATTCATGAATACAGTGGAAAGGGAATTCAGCAAGTGTACCATTTAGACCTATCTTACTTTGTTAAAAAAGACGATTTAAAGTTTGGCGAAACTAAATTAGAAGACCTAAAGAAAGAGAACCAAAGCTTAGATGAAATATTAGAAGACATTAAAGTAAGCGGTGACATTGGTGATTATACCACCACATCATTAAGAGTAAGCAAAAAGGAATACGATTTATTGAAAGAGGAAAGAGATATTGAAATATATTATTTAAAGTTAAATCCTGAAAAAGTAATATTAAATAGCAGATTAGATTGAAAACAAAATCGATACACAAGCCAAAAGTAAACGTGGTAACCTTGGGTTGCTCTAAAAATGTGGTTGATTCAGAAGTGATGATGGCACAGTTGAGAGAAAACCAATTTGACGTTAAGCATGAAAGCAATGAAGAGAAAGACAACGAGATTGTAATTGTAAATACTTGTGGTTTTATTGACAATGCCAAGGAAGAAAGTATAAACACAATTTTGCGTTTTGCTGATGCCAAGAAAGAAGGGACAGTAAGCAAATTATATGTTACAGGCTGTTTAAGCGAACGTTATAAAAACGATTTAGAAGAACAAATACCAGAAGTTGATGCATATTTTGGCACATTAGAATTACCTCAATTGCTCAATACCTTGGGTGCCGATTACAAACACGAATTAATTGGCGAACGCTTGTTAACTACACCAGCACATTTTGCTTACTTAAAAATATCGGAAGGTTGCAATAGAAAATGTGCCTTTTGCGCCATACCATTAATGCGTGGCAAACATATTAGCAAAAGCATGGATGACTTGGTTACAGAAGCTAAGAACTTAGTGAAGCAGGGAGTTAAGGAGTTAATATTAATAGCGCAAGAGCTTACTTATTATGGACTCGATTTATATGGAGGCCGTAAGTTGCCCGAATTACTTAGAAGATTATCAGATGTGGAAGGGGTAGAATGGATTCGTTTGCATTACGCTTACCCAACTATGTTTCCAATGGATATTATTGACGCAATGGCAGAGCGCAGCAATATTTGCAACTACTTAGACATTCCTTTGCAACACACTTCTAACAGAATGCTAAAAGCCATGCACCGTGGCATTACCAATGAAAAAACAGTGGAATTGTTGAACAACATAAAATCTCAAATTCCTGAAATGGCCATTAGAACAACAATGTTGGTTGGTTTTCCTGGTGAAAAGGAAGAGGATGTTGATCACATGATTAATTTTATGGAACAAGTACAGTTTGATAGACTAGGCGTGTTTACTTATTCGCATGAAGAAAATACCAGTGGTTATAAATTAGAAGACAATGTTGACCATCAAACAAAATTAGACAGAGCCAATAGGGTTATGGCAGCACAAGCCAACATTAGTTATCAAGTAAATCAAGCTAAAATTGGCAAGACCTTTAAGGTGTTGTTTGATAAAAAAGAAGGTGGCCACTTTATTGGTAGAACAGAGTTTGATTCGCCAGAAGTGGACAATGAAGTATTGGTAGATGCCAAAGATACCTATGTAAGAGTTGGCGACTTTGCCAATATCAAAATTACAGATGCCACCGAGTTCGATTTGTTTGGTAAAAAAGTTTAACCGAAATGGACAGTAGCGAGCCAATTAAAATTCCTTTAAGACAAACAAACGCTTTCCCAACCATTGCTTTAGACTATTTAGATGGCATTACAGAGCTCGAGCAATTTTATAAGTATAAGCCGAATATTGAAAGTTTTGAGCAGGTAATTAAAGATAAAACTGCCAACCATGCAGTTGATAGAGATTTACTAGCAACTACCATTCAAAATCAATACAAAGGAATAGCTCTTAATGGTTCTGTTGCTAAAAACATTGAGCTATTAAAAAACTCGAAAACATTTACAGTATGCACTGGGCATCAACTACAATTATTTACTGGTCCTTTGTACTTCTTGTACAAAATTGTTACCACAATAAATTTAGCAAAGCAGCTAAAAGAAAAGTATCCAGACTACGATTTCGTTCCTCTATTTTGGTTGGCTAGTGAAGACCATGATTTTGAAGAAATTGCTTCCATTAATTTATACCGCCATAAAATAACATGGCAAACCGAGCAGGCAGGGGCGGTAGGCAGATTTAGCACAAATGGAATTGATGAATGTGTAAATCAAATTAAAGAGATTTTAGGAGACAATGAATCGAGTAATTCATTAATCGCTCTGTTTAGAGAAGCATACCAACAGCCCGATTTATCGTTGGCAACTCGGTATTTGGTTAATGCCTTGTTTGCCAGTACTGGACTGGTAATATTAGATGCAGATGATGCCCATTTAAAACAACAGTTTAGTCATGTAATAAAAGATGAATTGCTAAACAAAACTGCCAATACGCTGGTGGAAAATCAAATTAGAGAATTCTCTAAACACTATAAGCCACAGGTAACGGTTAGGGGTTTAAACGTATTTCATTTAACTAATAATAACCGTGCACTATTTAACTATGACGGAAATAACTACACGGTTAAAGATTCAGCCATTAAATTTTCTAAAGAAGAGTTGTTAAGTGAATTAGATAACCATCCCGAAAGATTTAGTCCTAATGTAGTGTTGCGACCGTTATACCAAGAAATGATTTTACCAAACTTAGCTTACATTGGTGGTCCATCAGAAGTAGCGTATTGGTTAGAACTGAAAGATTTATTTGAGCATTACAATGTAAACTTCCCAGCTATTATGCTTAGGAATTCTGCAGTGTTCTTAGATGAGAAATCTATCGCTAAACTTAAAAACAACAATCTAACCATTAATCAACTGTTTGAAGATGACCATAAGTTAAGTGCAATGGTTGCCAAAAATCTAAGCGATAAAAATCCTGATTTAACAGCCTTTAAAGGCAAATTGAAAGATGTATATGAAGAAGTTACAAACTTTACAAACGAAATTGATAAGGGACTAAAGGCTAAGGTTGAAGCAGAGTTGACTAAAGCAGTTAATGGATTGGTAGACTTAGAGAAGACCCTGATAAAATCACAAAAAAACCAAAACGAGCAAAGCGTTAATCAAGCGCTAAATATAAAATCAAAGTTATTCCCCAATGGAGTATTGCAAGAAAGGCATGATAACTTTATACCATATTATTTAAAAGCGGCGGATAAAGACCTTATAGAATTGTTGCTAAGCAATTTTGATGCTTTTGATAGCGACTTTATGGTTTTTAAACTGTAGCTGGAGTATTGGGCCTGCTAGGCTTTTCTATCACGGGAGCTTCCATATACCACTTATTGATATCATCTTGTAGCATAATAATTGCAATAAAGCTTAGCCAAAAAATAACTAAAAACAGAATGAAATCTTGCGTTTTAGGTCTTCTCGTAACTTCAAATTTGCTAAATGCTCTAGCACTTTGATAAATCATTATAAACATTGATGCAAATAACAGAAGGTATATGGGTATTATTAAAACGTAAATTAAAACTAACCATGTAGGGTTTTCAGTTATACCCATAAGTATCATAGGAATAAACATAATTGGAAAAATAAGGATGAAACAGATTGCTGGACTTATTCCAAAAAAATTAATCATTTTAGGACTAACTTGCTCGTGTTTATGTAATCGGCTATTAAAATAATATGCCACTGAATAGATCCAGGCCATTCCTACAAAAGGTAAAAACACACTTAACAAAACGATTAAAATTTTATCTCCAGTAAGGCAAAAGTCTATAATCTTGTTTTTCATCCAACCGTGTTTACAGTATTTTTTGAATGAATAAGTTTACTTGCTGCTCTCGGGCATCAAATTCGTCATCAGCCATAAAAACATGCATTATGCTATTTAGCATTTCTGTTTTATCCTTTTCCGTTAAGTTTAACTCGTTGGCTAATTCAGTAATGTAGTTAATACTTTCAATATCGTTGTGGCTTTTATACAAGGCTTTTGCAGCATTATAATCATCCTTACTAATTTTAGTTAGTATAACTTTCTTCTCCTCTTCTTGTATAATAAAGTCGGCCTTTGCGGCATATACTAACAAGTACGATTCTAACTCTTTCATTTTATCCATGCTACATTACATTTTAGCTACTCTGTTAAACAACCTATTCCAGCGAATTTTATCCAATCCTTTTCCATTACTATCAATACTCATAAATATCATCCATGCTTTACCCACTATATGATCTTCTGGCACAAAGCCCCAATATCTACTATCTAATGAGTTATGTCTATTATCACCTATCATCATATAATAATCAAACTTAAATGTATACTCAGTTGCAGGTTTGCCATCTATTAAGATTTGCCCACCCTTAGCACCCAACTCATGCCCTTCATAAACATCTATTATTCTTTTATAAAGTGCAATATTTTGCGGAGTAAGCTCAACCGTGCTGCCTTTTTTAGGTACCCATATCTTTCCAAAATTATCTAAGTTCCAAGGAAAATTTTTGGCATCTTGCGGAAAAATTCCACTATTAGGATTAACACTTTTTTTAGGTAGTATTATTTTGTCTACTGAGGTTACTATTGGCACCTGTTTGAGTTTATTGCCGCGCTCATCATTGGCAAATACAATTAACTTATTGCCTTCATTTCTAAAATCGGGAATATCTAACTCATACAACTTATCATCCTTTAATACTCCCTTAGAGGTTACTTCATGTGCAAACTGGTTCCTTCCAGGTACATCCATAACTTCACCATTAATCTTTAATATTTGTTCATCAATCTCTAAGGTGTCACCCGGTATGCCAACGCAACGTTTTATATAGTTGTCTCTTTTATCAACTGGCCTTACAACGCCAATTTGTCCGTTCATATCGACATCTTGGGTAGGAAAGTTAAATACTACAATGTCATTGTTTTTTATCGTTTGAAACTTAGGTAATCTCCAATAAGGTAGTTGTACAAACTCTCGGTAAGGCTTTACATCTCTACCTAACATTCTATTATGAAATAACGGCAAGGCCAAAGGAGTCATAGGCACTCTAGATCCGTAATGCACCTTGCTTACAAACAAAAAGTCTCTCCTAAGCAAAGTGTTTTCCATTGATTGGGTAGGGATGGTGAATGCCTCAAAAATGAATGCTCTAATAATGGAGGCCGCGATTAAAGCAAATAAAATGGCTTCCATCCACTCAACACCACTGCTCGTTTTCTTTTCTTTTTTAAGTCTTTTATACTCTTCATGTATTGGCCCATTGTATTTGGGTTTTTCTACAAAAGCTACATAGGGTAGCACTAAAAATGGAGCTATGCCTGATAGAATAAGCACAGGAATATTTTTTTTGCCAAATGACCTAAGTAATTCTACCGACATGGCAATTATTACAACAATGTTAACCTGTGGCAATATTAAAAACAACATCCACCACTTAGATCGGCCAATTAATCCAAGCCAAATCCACCAGCTATAAAATGGCACAAGGGCTTTCCAGCCTTTTTCTCCTGCCGCTTCAAAAAATTTATATAAGGCTGCATGCACTAAAACTGCCATTACCAAAAAGGCAATAATAAAAGGTGTGCTTATGTAAAAACCGCTATTGAGCATATTGTATAGTTAAGATTAGCAAAGCTAATATGTATGATTAATTAATTAAAGTTTGTTTTAAACAAGCGATTGCTTCTTATTTTGCCATAAGCATCTGTTGAGTTTATAATAATAGAAGGGCTGCCAACTACATGGTCATGAGGTATAAAACCCCAATACCTACTATCTAGCGAGTTATGTCTGTTATCTCCCATCATAAAATAATAGTCTTTTTTAAACGTATATTCTTCAACTTTAACGTTGTTAATGAAAATTTCACTGTCTTTAAACGCAAGTTCATTTTTTTCGTGATTAATAATAACATCTTTATACCAACCTATATTATTGGTCGATAAAACCAAGGTTTCCCCTTTTTTAGGGATATAAACCGGACCATACCAACCTATATTGTTTACTGCAAATTTGGGATGCAAGCCAACACCAGCGTAATGTTTTGAGAACTTAAATTTTTCTACCGACTTAACATATTTTTTCTTACTAGCTAGGCATTGCGCTTGTTGTAGGGTTAAAAAAGAGTGTTTTATATGCGATTTTGTGCGTACTTCAGCTGGGTCAATACCACAATTATTGAACAAGTTTTCATATGAACCATCTTTCACATATTCAAAAACATAACTAAATTTTATATTTTGTGGGTATGGGTTAAATGTGCCGTTTATAAAAACTGAATCATCTTTAATTTCTAACGAATCGCCAGGTAAGCCAATACATCTTTTAATGTAATAATCTCTTTTATCAACTGGCACATTTTTATCACTACTACCATACAAATTGTGCTGGTAAGCTGGGTAATAAAACACCACCACATTATTGCGTTGCGGACCTTTGCCTTTAAACAGCGTTATGTTTGGCAGTTCAATAAGCGTGCTGTAAGATTTTAAAGTAGTGCCAGGTATATGGTTGTGCAAAAACGGTATGCTTAAAGGCGTGTTGGGCAGTTTAATGCCGTATTTCATTTTGTTAACCATTAACATATCGCCTACCAAAAGGCTGCTTTCCATAGAAGGTGTAGGTATTACAAAAGCATGAAAAATAAATGCTCTAACAAAAAGGATGAGTAGTAAGGGAGTTAGTACCTGTATAACAACTTTTTTTATACGAGAATTTTTCTTTTTAGGCACTTGTTACATTTAACAAGTCACGCATGGTATAAATGCCATTTTTAGCTACTAAAAACTGTGCTGCTTTTATGGCCCCTTTAGCAAAACCTGCTCGGCCCTTTGCCGTGTGTTTAATTTCTATTATATCATCTTCAGATGTGTAAAATACTGTGTGTGTGCCAGGCACCTCTGGTAGTCTTTTAGAAACAATGCTTAGCTCATTGCTATTGATATTTTCTTTATTTATCCAACTTTCTTTTTGGGTAATATTTTCTATAACTCCCTCAGCCAATGTAATTGCGGTTCCACTTGGGGCATCCTTTTTTTCTGTATGATGTATTTCTTCCATTGATACTTCATAGGCTTGATGTTCCATCATTTTAGCAAGTTGCTTATTTAGGCTAAAAAATAGATTAACACCAATGCTAAAATTGGTAGCATAAAATAAAGCTCCATTTTTGTTTTCGCACAATTTTTTGATATCATTAAACGAATCATACCAACCAGTGGTGCCAACCACAATGGGAATGTTATGTTCAAAACAAAATTTTATGTTTTTGATGGCTGCACTTGGCTCAGTAAACTCAATAGCCACATCACATTGCTTCAACTTTTCAATATTGGCAGTCAATGCCTCATAATTTTCTGCAACAAAACCAATACTTATGCCGTGCATATTGGAAACCAATTGCTCAATTGTTTTACCCATTTTACCATATCCTATTAAGGCAATTTTCATAAGCGAAAGGTAATTAAAACTCCTGGGTAACTCTGTATATCGTTTGGAAATGAATGTATTATTGGTGATACAGACATGGTGCTTTCATCTACAAAATCATCTTCATCAAACTCTTTTAAATGCCCATCAACAACGGCATCAACTATTTGTAAAATATAAACAGCGCTAAATGCAATGTAGCTTAAATCTAAATTTCTTCTATAAAAATTTCGCAGGTCTAGTAAATTTTCATTCGAATATTCTTGTCCATCAATTTCTATCATAATGCCTGATGCTCTGCTGGCAATTAACAACCTTCTAAACCTATTGTAATTATTGTAGTTAACTATTATTGCATAGGTGCTCACGCCAAAAGCGGCATATACTATAGGCATTTTCCAATACTTCCCATTGTAAAATTGTCCCATACCTGGGGCAAATGTTGCGTAATAGCCCGCCTTGGCTGGAGAATGATCTCTATTTTCTTCTCTAATTTTCGCTGAAACAAAAGCATCAATTATATTAAAAGTGTATACCCCTGCAGCACCTGCAATGTTTCGGTTTCGCTTGGCTTTAAACAACCTTACACGATCGCCTAATTGTGTTTCATTAGCATATACCTTTCCCTTAATGGTTTGCGGAAATTGATCTCCCGCTTTAGAAAGCGCACTGTAAGTATCTTGATGCCTAATGGCATTAACTGTTAATATTGAAAAAGTACCGAATGCTATTGGTGCTTTCCATTGTTGTTTGTTGTAAACTTGGCCCCAACCAGGTAAAATGGCTGACCTACGAGCAGCAATATTTGCAGGTTTTCTGTTGCGCTTTTTTAACTCAGCACTACTGCTATCAATTGCAACATTGCTACTATCAACCACTTGGGCATAGGTATTTATTAAAAAGCCAGAAAAAATTACAAGAAGAAAAATCTTCATAACAGCAAAGCTATTAGCTAAATAGCTTATGCGCAATAATTTTAAGCTCAGAGTCTGATTTAAATTTAATAACAATTTCACCTTCTTTACCACTCTTAGACTTTATAGCAACATTTTTGCCAAAAATATCTTCTAGCTTATTTTGTAATTCCAAAACATGGTCAGCCAGCTCTGGTCGCAATTTAACTTCCTTAGTGCCATTGTAATGTCTCACTAAATCTTCAGCTTTTCTTACAGATAAACCTTTTTCAATAATGGCATTGCAAATTTTTATTTGTACACTTTCATCAGCTATGGCTATTAAACTTCTTGCATGACCCATGCTCAGCTTCTTGTTTTTTATATTGGCCTGTATTTCATCAGGTAGTTTTAATAACCTTAAAAAATTGGTTACGCTAGAGCGAGTTTTGCCTATTCTATCGGCTAAATCGTTATGGGTTAAGTCACATTCATCAACCAATCGTTGATAGTTAATGGCTACTTCCATAGCATTTAAATCTTCCCTTTGTATATTTTCAATCAATGCTATTTCTAACATTTCTTGATCATCTGCAATTCTAATGTAGGCGGGTATATCCTTCATGCCGGCAATTTTACTTGCACGCAATCTTCTTTCTCCTGCTATTAGCTGAAATTTATCAACTCCATTAATTTTTCTAACGGTTATTGGTTGTATTACACCATGCACAGCTATTGAGTTGGCTAAATCTTGCAACATATTTGGGTCAAAATCTGCCCTAGGTTGAAATGGATTTACCTCAATCATTTCTAAAGGTAAGTTGGCAATACTTCCTGCAATATTGTCTTGCTCTAAAAATGTTTTATTGTTGCCTTCTTTATCTGAATCTATGGTTTGCAATAAGGCTCTAATACCTTGGCCTAAAGCTTCTTTTTTGTTACTCATCTCCAACGTTTAATAGGTCTTTTTCAATTTCTTCAATCCAATCTTCTTCATTTGCAGCAACCCTTTCGCCTTTAGCTTTTAAAACCAATTCGCGCGCTAAGTTTAAGTAATTAATTGCTCCTTTACTGCCAGCATCATATTGTAACGCAGATTTACCAAAGCTTGGTGCTTCACCCAATCTTGTATTTCTATGCACAATGGTATTAAACACTAAGTCTCTAAAATGTCTTTTTACTTCTGCCACCACTTGGTTTGATAAGCGTAAACGAGAATCATACATAGTTAAGAGTATCCCCTCAATTTCTAATTGAGGATTTAATCTTTCTTGTACAATTTTTACTGTATTCAATAATTTACCTAAACCTTCTAAGGCAAAATACTCGCATTGTACGGGTATAATTACAGAATCGGCAGCGGTTAAGGCGTTAACGGTTATTAATCCTAATGAAGGTGAGCAATCTAAAATAATGTATTCAAAGTCATCTTTAATCTTACTCAGCACTTCACGCATTATGTTTTCGCGTTGCGGATGATTGATTAACTCAATTTCGGCACCTACCAAATCTAAATGAGCTGGTAACAATGATAAATTTGGCGAATCAGTTTTCTTAATTAAACTCTTGGCTTTGGCTTCACCAATCATGCATTCGTAAATGCTTTTTTTAATGATTTTGGGGTCAAACCCTACGCCAGATGTTGAGTTGGCTTGAGGATCAACATCAACCAAAAGCGTTTTATGCTCTAACACTCCTAAACTTGCTGCTAAATTAATTGCAGTGGTTGTTTTTCCTACGCCTCCTTTTTGGTTAGCTATTGCTATTATTTTTCCCATTTATTTTTTTAATTTATTTGTTAGATGTCTCTAGTTTCTCCAATATCAAGCAAAATCAATTCTTTGCCTGCATTTCTAAATTTAACCTTGGCATCTTCAGTATTTATTTTAATTGGTGGAAAGGTGTTAAAGTGCATTCCAACCACTTTATTGCACTGCACAAAATCTGCAGCAATAATGGCATCATCAACTCCCATAGTAAATGTATCTCCTATACATAATATAGAGAAATTCAACTTAGCGCCTCTAGGTATCAATTGCATATTCATATCCAATGCAGTATCTCCTGAGTAATAAAAGTTGCCTTCATTGCTGGTTATTAAAAAACCGCACGGATTACCGCCATAACTTCCATCATCAAAACTACTTGAGTGTATGGCTGGTGTAACTTTTACACTTCCAAAATCAAATGCTTTGCTACCACCTTGGTTCATTGGGTGCACATTGCTTAATTCTTTGCCTTGCAACCATGTTGCTAGTTCGTAGTTGGCTACAATTTCGGGCTTACAATTTTGTGCTATAGTAACGGCATCCGCAATATGATCGCCATGAGCATGCGATAAGAATAGATAATCACAATCAATGTCATTCACATTAATATGAGATGCATTTTCATTAGGGGTAATAAATGGATCGAACAGAATTTTACTACCACTAACCTCTACCAAAAAGCATGCATGACCATAAAAAGTTAACTTCATAACGCTTGGTGTTTTTAAACCTGTGGCTAAATATACAAGCTTTAAAAAGTTGAAAACTGAGGTAAACTACCTTATGAACAGGTTATTCACAGAATTGGAACAACTTTGGTTGATGACTATGCCTTTCTAAATATCTTTGTGATTGACTTTCACGAATTGTCCACAATATGATAACAATTATAGCTTCCACAAATAGGCAAAATTCCAACACTTTAAAAATAGCTGAATTCTACCTTAACCTTATGCAAAAGCAGACTGATAAGGTTCAGCTACTTTCATTAATTGATCTGCCAAATGACTTAGCAGATCCTAAAATGTATAATAAACCAAGTGATGCATTTGTTAAGTTACAAAAACAGTATTTAATTGATGCTGACAAGTTTGTACTTATAATGCCCGAATATAATGGAGCTATACCAGGCATACTTAAGTTAATGATTGATATATCAGATGTGAAAGCCTGCTGGCACCATAAAAAGGTTTGCATGATAGGTGTAGCAGCTGGTAGGGCAGGTAATTTAAGAGGTATGGATGATCTTACATCATGGCTAAATTATTTAAAAGTTGGTGTGCATTATTTAAAAATACCTATAGCTGACGTAAATAGTAAGCTAAATGAAGAAGGACAGTTAAACGATCAACCAACCATTGATTTACTTAACCAACAAATTGAAGATTTTGTATCGTTTTAGTTTAATTATAATAATCGCTTTAACCATATTTACTGGCTGTAAAACTGAGCTGAAAAAACCAAATGGTAGTGCACCCGTTTTAGATAAAAAGATATTTAAGTACAATCAAGCATCTGGCATTTACAGCCTAGATCCTGCATTTGCCAAAGACCAAGCGAGTATATGGGCAACCAATCAGTTATACAATGGCTTGTTGCAATTAGATGATGAGTTAAATGTAAAAACGTGTATTGCCAAAAACTTTGAAGTAAATGAAGAAAGTACGGTGTATACATTTTACTTAAGAAATGATGTTTACTTCCATGACCATCCGCAGTTTACAGGTGGCAAGGGTAGAAAGGTGGTAGCAGCAGACTTTGTTTATAGTTTTAATAGATTGTTAGACCCAAAAGTGGCTTCACCAGGTTTGTGGATATTTAATGGAAAGGTGAACATGGAAGAAGGTCCATTTTTGGCATTGGATGACAGTACGTTTCAACTAGTGTTAAGCAAGCCGTTTAGACCGATTTTATCTTTGTTAACAATGCAGTATTGCTCGGTGGTTCCTAAAGAAATAGCCGAACACTATGGTAAAGACTTTAGAAAAAATCCTGTAGGCACTGGTCCCTTTAAATTGAAGTTTTTAAAAGAAAACGAAAGAATGTTTTTAGAAAAAAATAAAAACTATTGGGAAGAGGGATTGCCAAAAATTGACCAAGTAAATGTTTCGTTTGTAGATAATAAGGGCTCAGAATTTTTAATGTTTGAAAAGGGTGAAATAGACTTTATATCTGGTTTAGATGCTACTTACATCAATGATTTATTAAACAAGGATGGCACCTTAAAAGAAGAACGAAAATCGCAGATGTACTTGCAAAAAGCACCATTTTTAAATACCGAATATTTGGGCATATTAATGGAAACGGGTGATAAAAACACAGCTTTGGCCAACAAAAATGTGCGTAAAGCCATTAACATTGGTTTTGATAGAGAGCGAATGATGAAGACCTTGAGAAATAGTATAGGCAAACCCGCAACTTCAGGCTTTATACCTTATGGTTTGCCTGGTTTTAGAGAAACCAATAAAATAAAATACAATGCTGATGAAGCTAGGAAGCTATTAGCAGAAGCAGGCTTTAGCCAAAGCAATAGACCAAAGGTTACATTGCTAACCAACACGAGCTATAAAGATTTTGGGGTTTACATAATTAACCAGCTAAAAGAAATTGGCTTTGAAGCCGATATGGAAATAACTCCAAGTGGCGTTTTGCGTGAGCGCATGGCCAATGGAACAGCCAATTTTTTTAGAGGCAGTTGGATAGCTGATTATCCTGATGCTGAAAATTACGTGACATTGTTTTATGGTAAAAACCCATCACCACCAAACTACACGCGTTTTAAAAATGCTGAATACGATAAATTGTATGAGCAGTGTTTGGTAACTATTGATGATGTTAAGTTGGGCAAACTGTATCAACAAATGAATGACATATTAATAGAAGAAGCGCCAGTTATCCCATTGTTTTATGATGAGAAAACAGTGTTTGTAAACAATAGGGTAAAAGGCATGAGCAACAATGCAATGAATTTATTGGTGTTGAAAAATGTGGAGTTGAATTAGTCCCTTCACTCTGGCTGAGCAACTCCTTCTTGTATGGGCTTTATTGTTCTACTTCTAAAAACCGTATCACTACCAAAGTTATTTTCTTGTAATCTTTTTTTAAGCGCAGGGTCGGTAACTTCCTTGCCATCAATGGTAAAAATGGTATCAGTTGTAGTCTTGGTTATTTCGCTTTCAATTTTTTGTATTGAGTTATCCCATTTTTGTTTTAACTCAGTTTTGTTATTCAAGTAATAATATATGATCGCTGCAATTGCACCAGCAATTACCAAAAAGGTGATTAGTTTTTTAGCAATTGAACTGCCGGCAGGCTCAGTTGAATTGCTAGGTTTATAAGCATTTGGTTCAACTTTTACGTTGCCAATACTCTCGGCAATGGTATTCTTCAAATCTACTGCGGCAACCTGTTTAATTCCTAAAACTAGCTCACCATATTCAACAACTTGTTTCTTAAACGCTGCATCATTGGCCATTTTACTTTCAAAAACCTTTAACTCATCACCTGTTAGCTTATTAAGCAGGTAACCTTCAATTTGCGATATGTCATTTATATTCAAATCCACTATTGATAAGTTAATTTTTTAAGTCGTTGTAAACATTTGTACTTCTGATTTTTGGCAGAGGCCTCATTTTTATAATCGAATTTTTCAGCTATTTGTTTAATCGATTGTTTATGGTAGTAAAACATTTTTATTATGGTAGCACAGGGCTCTCCCAACTGCTCAAAAGCCTTATTTACTTTATTAAACTTTACTTCATTTAATTGCTTCTCTTCAATTTCATCCTTTACTTCTACCACATTTTCAAAATCTTTAATACCAACTGTCTTGCCTTTTTTACGCAATTCATTTAACCAAATGTTGCGACTAATAGAATAGATAAATGTTTTAAGAGTAGCGGTTAGTGTAAAATTAGGATCCATTACTTTTTTGTAAAGCACCACCAATGTGTCTTGAAACACATCTGCCGCATCAGCATTGCTGCCATTGTTTTTATTTACAAAGTATTCAACCATTTTATAAAACTGCTTATACAAAGTTGCAAAACCATTATTGTTGTTGGTTTTTAGCTCAAGTAGTATGTCTTTATCGGGCAACTTCATTTATACTTAATGTAAGTATTGCAACAAGGTAACCCATAAAATTTAAAAAATTTATTGGGTGACCTTTTTTAAGCAATGCAATAAAGGGTAATTAAAACATAATAAAATGAAAAATCTAATATTATTCCTAGTTGTTGTTTGCTTTAGTAGTTTTTGTTTTTCGCAATATGAAAACGAAATTTTTCAAACCGAAACAAACCCTGCTCAATTTGATTCTAATTCAACTTGGCAAGGAGAAATGATTAAAATACCTTCAAAATTTTCGAGCAATGAATTGTTTGATATAAATGAAATTGAAAAACTGAAAGGTCATAAGGTAACCAGTATTGTATTATCCTATAGCGACTATGCTCAAGTAAATTCATTCGATCAAAACGGACTAAATGCACAAAGAGTAAGTGCATTATCAAAACATATGCAAGAAAATGGTATTTCTACCGAAACAAATTGGGCACATATTGGGTTGCCTTGCAATAGCAGAGCAGACGCTCAAACCAAGTACCATGGCTTTTACATTTACTATGAAGAAGTTGAAAAGGACTTAAGCATTGATGGTCTTTTTCCAAAGGAATATTCAGAAAAATACAGTGCTTATTGGAAGGCGCTAGGACTGAAAAAAGAAGTGCAATCTATTAATGTAAATTCAGGAGGTACATTGATATTTAGCAATGGACATGAAATAAAGCTCCCACCAAACTGCCTAGTAGATAAAAATGGAAATGCAGTTACTGGAATTGCCTACATCTCCTTTTTTGCTGCTGAGGGTAGGGGAAGCCTAGCGTCATTGGGTTTGTCAACTACAAGTGGTAATCAATTGTTAGTTACTGATGGTTCATATTATATAGGAGCTAGCCAAAATAATGAAGAATTAGCCATTAAAGAAGGCAGTTCTATTACAGCATCCTTTAATGAAAATACTGTAGATACGGGTATGTTGTTATTTGCAGGAGAATTTAGTGAAGGAAAAATAGATTGGGTAAAACCTGAGAAAATGAGTTTTGGTGAGGTAGCAATAGAAAAAGATAATGCTGTTGACACATTGCGTTATTCAGTTTCATATATAAAAGCTGCTTTTGCAGATAGCTTAGGAAATAGAAAATTTTTAACAACCGCTCAAGAACATACAATTTTAAATGAATTGCTAAACAATACGCCTGAAAGTGAGTTTGTTAAAGCTGCCGAAAAATTGTTGTTCGTTGAAAAAATATTGGCTTTTTCTACACCAGATACTGCCATTGTTTTTGAAACTTTAGAGATGTACAACAGAAAGTTGCAAGCAAAAGCGGATAGCACATGGGCAGCAGAACAAAATAAGCGGCTAAATGAAAGCATGGATAAAGTCACAAATCAAAGAAATGAAATGACCAATCAAGAAAAAAAGGTAGAACTTAATCGATATGTAGCGGGTGTTTCGCAGCTAGGGTGGTTAAACTGTGACAGGTTTTTGAGAAATAGGAATGCCTCTCCAATGACAGTTGGTGCTATAATTGCTAATGCCAATGAATATGATTTTGTAAACCTTTCAATGATTTTTAAAGAAAGAAATATGATGGTGAATGGGTTTAACGTAAATGACTCTGAGAACGAGATATTTATAACCAAAAATAAATCTAGTTATACCAACCTTCCTAAAGGGGATAAGGTACTATTGCTAGCTACTGCTGTAAAAGATGGTGAACTTTACTACTTCACCAAACACTTTATAATAAAAGGTGATGAAATGCATAGTATGAAATTAAAACCTATTGCTAAAGGGGAGCTAAAGAAAATCCTTAGCAACTATAATCAAGAAGTTTAAAACAAAAAAGGTCCGACAATAACTGTCGGACCTTTTTCATTTCTAATCCTGCAAGAGCAATACTTTAACAGGCTTCATTTATGCCAATTAAAGCTAGCGCTAGCAAAAATTTTAAAATTTAGTTGGGTGACCTTTTTAAAGCAATGCAATAAAGGGTAATTAAACATAATAAAATGAAAAATCTAATATTATTCCTAGTTGTTTTTTGCTTTAGTAGTTTTTGTTTTTCGCAAGACGAGATGTACTTTTTTGATGAAACCGACAAAAGCATTATAAATTTAATTTCATCTGAGAATTGTGCATTGTTGAAAATGTCTTTTGGTGAAAGTGAAATCATAAATCAAACTCGACTAGATACTTCTAAATCAATTGAAGAGATCATTCTGGTTTATTCAGAATTTAAAGAGATTAGTTCTTTTAGCCAATCGGCATTAAATGTTGCTAGAATAGAAAAATTAGCATTGGTTTATTCTAATCTGAAAACACCTACTTATAAGACCGCTTATTATGCCCATAAAAATATTGATACAAAGGAGATGGCTCAAGATTTGTTTCATGGTTTTATAATTATTTATGAAAACCGTAAAGTGACTTCAGCATATAAGCGAGCAATGGAGGGCAGACGTTCTGCTGAGGATACAGAAGCGATGGATTCAGTAACAAGTGACGAATATATGTTTGACACAATATTTAAAAGAAATTTTGGATGGCAAGAAATGCTCGTTGTTACCGACTTAACAGCTAGTATGTCACCATATGTGGCTCAATTACTAGCTTGGCATACATTAAACTATAAATCTAGCGGCATTAAAAACTATGTGTTTTTTAATGATGGTGATGATAAAGGTGATGATAAAAAACGTGTTGGTTCTGCAGGCGGAGTATATTATTCAAATGCAAAGTCATTGAAGAATGTATTAAGTGTGGCTGACCTTTGTGCTAAGAAAGGAGGTGGAGGTGATATCCCAGAAAATAATATGGAAGCCACTATTAAAGGGCTTGCAAAATATAAAGGCACTAAGGATTTAATTTTAATCGTAGATAACTGGGCTACACCAAGAGATGTGAGATTAACTAAAGCGATTAAAAAACCAATTAAAATTATTGTTTGTGGTGCTGCGGATGGAATAATAAATCCAGTTTGGCTTACTATTGCCAAACAAACGAAAGGCAGTGTGCATACTATGTATGATGACTTAAAAAATTTGGCCAAGGTTCAAGAAGGAAAAACCATTAAAATCAACAACATTACTTACAGAGTAGCCAATGGAAAGTTTATACAAGTGCTTAATCTATAACCTTAAAAGTAAGTTTGACCCAAACAAAAAAGGTCCGACAATAACTGTCGGACCTTTTTATTAGGATTGCTATTAATGTTTTAATTTAATTCTGCTAAAACAGATTTAATTTCTTCAAAGTTGGGCATGTCACCTGCACTTTCTAAAATTTCTTCATACTTAACGTTGCCTAGCTTGTTTACAATAAATGCCGATCTTTTAGAAACGTGTTTCATTCCCAAAACAAAATCTTCATATAGGCAATTGTAGCTTTTACTTGCTTCTTTGTTAAAGTCTGAAAGCAAATTAAAGTTCAAATTATTCTCTGCTTTAAATTTTTCTAACACAAACAAGGAGTCTACTGAAATTCCTAATACAACGGCATCCATGCTGTTATACTTTTCTATTGAATCTCTTACCTCACATAATTCGGTAGTACAAACACCGGTAAATGCTAAAGGGAAAAACAGTATTAAAACATTTTTACCTTTATAATCACTTAAGGAGATTTCATTTTTTTCGGTGTTGTATAGTTTAAAATCGGGCGCTGATTTATCTATTAAACTCATAGTTTTAAAATATAATTTATATTGATTAATTAACAAACTAACGTTCGCAAATTACAAAAAAATTAGTCTGTTTAACTACAAGTAAGTTAATTAATAAACAATTAAATAAATTGATTGAACAATACAGCAAAAAGCTTAATATTGGTTAAACAACGCACCTTATATATGTTGCATTATATTAATATATGAATAAAGAGATTTTGCGTTTGGCTATACCAAACATTATTAGCAATTTATCAATTCCATTAATAAGTTCGGTAGATATTGCTCTAATGGGCCACGGCCAAACAGAGGCACATTTGGGTGCATTGGCCATTGGTACAGTCATATTTAATTCCATTTATTGGGGTTTAGGGTTTTTAAGAATGGGCACCACGGGCATGGTAGCACAAGCCTATGGAGAAAACGACAAAAAAAAGATAAGTACCCTGGTAGGTCAATCAAGTTTGTTGGCACTTTTGATTGCTTTGCTAATTCTCATTTTTCAAAAGCCCATTTTAAACTTTAGTCTATCAATTTTAGGCGGTAATGATGTTACTCATCAAATGGCAAGCACCTACTTTAATATTGTTATTTGGGCTGCCCCTGCAGCATTAATCATAAGAGCATTAAACGGTTGGTTTTTTGGTATGCAGAACGCCAAAATACCTATGGCCATCACCATTTTTGAGAATTTATTGAATGTGGCCATAAGCTTCTATTTAGTACGTTATAAAAACATGGAAGTGGCTGGTGTAGCCATAGGAACATTGGTTGCAAGGTATGCTGGCTTGTTTTTAGGCTTGGTATGTTTTAGATTTTCATTTTACAATTTTCTAAAACAGATTAAAATAAAATCAATATATAATTGGCAATCATTAAAGAAGTTTTTCTCTATTAATTCAGACATATTTATTCGTACACTATGCCTGATTTTTGCATTCGGTTTTTTTAAAGCACGCTCCTTAATACAAGGCGAAACCATAACAGCCGTAAACACAATTTACCTAGAGTTTATGGGCTTACTTTCATTTGGAGTAGATGGTTTTGCTTATGCTGCAGAAAGTTTGGTAGGTAAATATTTGGGGCAAAAGAATGAAACGCAATATAAAAGAGCCATTAAACTTTCTATAATTTGGGGCATAGGTTTGGGGTTGCTTTATACAGCCGCCTTTGCCATTTATGGATTGAAGATTTTTAATATTTATACAGATAACACAATTACTAGAGAAGCAGCACCTGAATATTTAGTTTGGCTAATTATTATGCCTTTGCTAAACAGTTTGGCTTTTGTTTGGGATGGCATTTATGTTGGGGCTACAGCTAGTAAAGCTATGCGAAACACCATGATATTGTCGTTGGCAGTATTTTTAATTACCTACTATTTAACCTACAATCAATTTGGCAATCATGCACTGTGGTTAGCAATGGCAGGCTATATGGCTTCAAGGAGTTTGTTTCAAACATTGTTGGCACCAAAATATATCTACAACTTGGCTAGATAAATAAGTAAACCAATTTTATAATATGAGCAATTAATTACCTTAATTCGCACAATGCGCGACCGGAAAACCCTAAAAAAGGCACTATTTTTTGCCGTGTTCGCCTTGTTTATCGATTTCTTGGCGTTCGCCATAGTAATACCAATTTTTCCACCAGTTTTTTATGATGAACCAAGAGGAGTTATTAATGAATTAACGGCATACAACCACCGTTTACTTTGGTATTACTTAATGATTTTTGTGTATGCGTTAACACAATTTTTGTCTGCACCAATTTTGGGTTACTTGTCTGATAAAATAGGACGGAAACCCATATTTCTCTTAGCAGTTATAGTTAATATGGTTGGCTATATAGGTTTGTTTTTTGCAGTCTATATGCACTCATTAACTGCATTTATAATTATTAGGTTGTTACAAGGCATGGTGGGTGGCACTTTATTTATAGCTCAATCTATTATTGCTGATGTAAGTGCTAAAGAAAATAAAAACAAAAATTTTGGTTTAGCAGGCATGACTATGGGGTTGGCCTTTATTTTAGGACCACCTCTTGGAGGCACCATAGGTAAAGAAACTGATTTAGCTGTTCCATTTGCTTTGTCTGCTGGCTTATGTGCAATTAACTTTATTTGGTTTTTAATCTTTTTTAAAGAAACCTTGGTACACAAAAGGGCAGATGCTAAAATTAATATTTGGAGTGGTTTTCAAAATATAGCGAAAGCTTTTAGTATACCATCATTGCGGGTTGTATTTACAGTAATTCTTCTAATTACTTTTGGCTTTGCATTTTTCACCCAATCATTTCAATTTTTCTTGGAAAAAACATTTCAGTTTGATGAAAAAATGGTGGGCGCACTTTTGGCCTACATTGGTATTTGGATAGCCATAACTCAAGGCATTATTTTAAGAAAAGTAACCAAGAACAACAGTGCTAGAAAAATTTTGAAGTATACCTTGTTTTTGTTCGGAGCTTCCTATTTCTTAAATCTGTTTCCTGAAAGATGGGAATGGCTATTAATTACTGTTCCACTTTTAGCTATACCACAAGGACTGAGTTTCCCAAGTTCATTAACCTTAATATCGAATAGCGTAAATGAAAAAATGCAAGGCGAAATTATTGGTATCAACCAATCAGTATCATCTATAGCGCAAGGCTTTCCACCATTAATATGGGCATTTATGTTATTGTATATCGAAAATGAGAGATTTATCGTACGCTTTCCTATCATAGCTGGCGGTGCAGCTTGTTTGTTGGCTTGGGTTATTTATGGTACGCTTTATAAACGGTCGATAGGTAAGTAATGTTACAAATGGCCAAGAGGCCATATAAACATTAATCACTCAGCAAGAGCTGAGCGATTGCTGAAATTATAATAATATGAAGCAATTATTTTTAATAGGCTTATCGCTAATCATAGCGTTTTTTTATGTTAACAACACCCAAGCCCAATTTGGACTAAAGTTTGAAATTGGGATCGGATTGAATGTAGATACTACTGCAATTTATAATTATAGACATATTGACTATTCACCTTTGATTAATAAAATTAACTGCGGTGTTTCCTTAACTGACTATTTAAGAAGCTCTGGTTTTCAGCAAAAAGTTCGCTTACAGTATCAACTTGGTTTTCCTAGTAAAGCACTATTTAATGACCACCTTAATACTTTTAACGGGAGAATAACTTCTCAATATTATAACCATGACTTTGATGAATTGGAAAAAATTAGTAAGTATCATCAGTTAAATTTCAACTATTCATTAACCTATTTCATTAAAATATCAAAAATTAAGATAGGTCCTCAAATCGGAGTAGGTTTCTTCTATCATTTTTCCCCTAGCTATTCAGGGCTCAGAGATAATGATGACTTTAAATTTAAGTCTAACCACATAAACCATCCTTTCGGATTGGTCAACATTAATTTTTTAGCGCCTAATGTTTTAAACAATAGAGCTGACCTAACCTTTTCTATGGGGACACAGGTAATTAAAGAATTTAACACGCGATCAAATTTTAAACCTTGGATATTTTGGCCACAGGTAAATGCAGGAGTGCTAATAAACTTAACTAAAGATCAATAGATGATGTAACACCCATATTTGTCGCAAAAAATTATTTGTGGGCCTTTTCAAGATAGCTAATAATCTCAAATCGCAACAAAAAGACTCCGCCATATCTTTCCTATGGAAAAAACCGGAGATAACGTTTTGTTTTACTCACCCTTAAAATTAGGTGCACGCTTTTCCATAAAGGCTGCCATGCCTTCTTTTAAGTGCTGTCAGAACCTAGCTCTGGAACAGCGCAGAAGGAGTAGGTTCTCAATCGGTAGCTAACAGATCCCGAAAGCTTTCGAGACGGCATATCTTTACTTTGGAAAAACCGGAGATAAGGATTTGATTTAAGCGGCAGACTTATAAAAACTCAAATGATAAAATTACCGTCCAGACATTGGCAAAAGGTTTATATGTGGTTGCAATAAAATTCCCAAATGATGAATATGAAGCATTCAAAATAGTAATTCCATGAAATACTTAATTAGTTTTCTTACTTATTTGTTTTTAACTACGTTATGCTTGTCAGCGCAAGAAAACTCACTTCAAATAACAATTGGTGTACAAAAGCAATTTTGCTGTGTAGGCAATTATTCTTGGGTTCTTTCTGAAGTTCCCCCACCCAAAAAAATAATTGATGGGTGGGTATCAGATATTGTATTCTTGAGAACCAACAAAAAGAGCACTTTGAGTTACGGAGTTGATTTCATTTACATGAAAAATAAAGTTGATGTTGAACAGCGGTTAAAGTGGCAAAGCGAATTAAACAGCCAATATGATAATAGGGGAGGCCTCATAGATGCTTTGATTCCTGAGCGCATAACAGTGAAAGGAAATCGTATGCAAAGAATTTCCTTAAATGGCATTGTTTTAAAGCATTTTCATATAGAAAGTCAACAGTTAGCAATTGGTATAGGAATAGGTTATACTTTCTTTAAGATGCCGGAAAGGACTGACTATTTTAATGGCAGATACTTTTTAGGTATGGAAGTATATAAGAACACTTTTTTTAAATGGAATATTTTGGTGCCACTGCAGCATTCAGTTGAGATTAATGATAAACTAGATTTTGTTACAAAACTTAATACCTTCTTTGCTATGCCAAAAAGCGGGTATGATGATGCGGCCAATTTTTGGGTAAATAATAGCGACAATAGGGAACGTTTGGTCTCCTTTTACTTGGGCTTGGGTGTTGGATATCGACTTTAAAGTGACTTACAACTTGTATTAAGTGCTGTCAGAACCTAGTTCTGGAACAGCGCAGTAGGAGTAGGTTCTCAATCGGTAGCTAACAAAATCAGGCATAACTTTCCTTTGGAAAAAACCGGAGATAAGGTGTTGGTTTATTCACCCTTAAAATCAGGCGCACGCTTTTCCATAAAGGCTGCCATGCCTTCTTTTTGGTCGCTAGTAGCAAAGGTGAGGTAGAAATTTTTTCGCTCAAACAACAAACCTTTGTCTAGGGTAGAGTTAAAAGCATAAATAACACTTTCTTTAGCTAGTTGACTAGCAATTGGCGACATAGATGCTGCAGCTTCTGCCATTTTTACAGCTTCACTTAAATACACTTCAACAGGCACTACTTTGTTAATCAATCCTGCTCTTAAGGCTTCTTCACCACTTATAAATCTTCCCGTTAGTACCATTTCCATGGCCAAAGCCTTGCCAACAGCTCTCGCCAAACGTTGTGTGCCACCGGCACCTGGCATGGTGCCAATTTTAATTTCAGGTTGACCAAACTTGGCAGTTTCTGATGCAACAATCATATCGCAATGCATTACCAGTTCGCAACCACCACCTAAGGCAAAGCCCGAAACTGCTGCTACTATAGGTTTTTTAGTGTTTTTAATCTGATCCCAAGTAGTAAACTGATCTACCTTTAACATACTAATAGCAGTAGCGTCTGCCATTTGTTTAATGTCTGCTCCAGCAGCAAAAGCCCTTTCATTACCTGTAATTACAATGGCTCTTACATCTTTGTTATCATCTAAACTTTTTAAGGCATCTCTTACCTCTAACATTAACTCACGATTAAGGGCATTTAGCTCCTTTGGTCTGTTTAACTGTATTAAAGCCACATATTTGGCATATTGCTCAGTTACTTTTATAAATTGAAAATCCATGTTATTAAATTAAGGTTAAAACTGCCATACCAATACCTACTAGTATCGCAATAATTTTAGACAATTGAAAAGTATGCATTTTGCCACTAGATTCAAAAAGTATGGTGGTAGAAATGTGAAAGAAAGAACCAATTACAATGCACATAATAATATCGGCAATTGGCAAGCCTGTTACGGTAATATGCTGAGTAGAGTTAACCACAAAATTACCAACCAACATACCCAAGGGCGTCATAATGGCAAATATTATCAAAAGCACAATAGACTTTACCTTACTCACATTGCTGGCAATTAAAATGGCCATTAAAGCGAAACCTGCAGGTAGTTTATGCATGGCAATGGCGCTTAACAATGAAAATTGATTGCCATCATGATCGTGGCCATGATGGTGATGATGATGGTGATGGTCATGTGCACCTTCTGCCAAAGGCATACCCTCTAGCAAAGCATGTAATGATAAACCAATCATTATGCTAATAAAAAACATGGATGGCGACTTTTGCTCATGTACATGAAAGTGCCCGTGCTCAACTCCCTTGGTTAACTGCTCAAGCAATAATTGAATAAAAAAACCAGCAAGTATCCAAACGCCAATTGAAAAACCACCAATGCCATATACTTCAGGCATTAAATGCAATATGGTTATACCAAATAGGTAGGCACCAGTTAGTGATAAAATAAACTTGTGAAAGTTTTCACTTTTCTTTTTTAAGCTCAAGGCAATAAAACCACCTATTAATGGCATTGCCAATAGTACTGCTGCGTTTAACCAATTCATTGTGTAAATAAAAGTATTTTGGGCTTTAAAAGTTTATAAATTATTAGTGCTATGCCACCACCTAAAAGCGCTCCGCCTATAACATCACTTGGGTAGTGCACACCAACATATACTTGGGTAATTGAAATGCTTAAACCCCAAAGTAAACCAATCCAAATGGCTATTTTAAATTTACGCAAAATTAAACCTGCTATTACGCCAACTGCCATGTGGTTTGCTGCGTGAGATGATGTAAAACTATAAGCACTTCCACAACCAACTCTTAAATTTACTTGTTGCATAAAATCAACATCATTGCAAGGTCTAATTCTTTCAAAAAACTCTTTAAAAATATGCGAGCTAACAATATCTGCTAAGGAAGCTACCCCTAAAATGATAAAAATTAACCAAATGCTTTTCCCTTTGTAATTGTAAATTAAAAAGAACAATAGAAAAACATACAACGGAAACCAAAAGTATTTGTTTCTCCAAAACACCGATATGGCATCAAAAAAACCATTGGTCATTCCATCATTTATAAATAGAAACAACTGCTCATCTATGGCTTGTAACTTATCCCACATTTTTCTGTGCTTCTAATATTAAACGTGAAGATTTTTGCTCATCAAAATCTTCTAAGGCATAATCTCCAAAACGATTTACAATATCAAACCCTGCTTTATTTAAGTAGGTTTCAAACTCCTCCATACCTATTAATTGTACCTTTTCTTCAAAATTGTACTGCCTGTTTTTGTCTTCAAAGCTAATTGACTTTATTACTTTCCCACTCTCAATTTTACGAGAAATGTTAAATGTAATGCCATCAATTAATTTTGTTTCGGCAGGTATAAGATCCTTCTCAACTTTTATGGCATTAAAAAAATCTATAACCAATGTGCCTTTTGGCTTTAAGGTGTGTGCCATTGCATTAATGGCATTTTGATTGTCGGTTTTATCTTCAAAATAACCAAAACTCGTAAAAAAGTTAAATACATATTTAAAATGCTGTGGCAAATAATTTTCTCTTAAATCGTGTATGGCAAATTGTGGATTGCCCTTGCTTTTACTTGTTGCGTAGTTAATAGATTCGGCAGACAAATCTAATCCTGTAACTTGATAACCCTTGTTTGCTAAGTAATACGAATGCCTGCCTTTGCCACATGCCAAGTCTAGCATACTTTCATTGGCATTAGGATTAAGGTGGTTCACCAAATTATCTAAGAAAAACTCAGCCTCTGAGTAATCTCTATTTTTATAAAGAATATGATAATACGGGGAATCAAACCAGTTTTCAAACCACTCCATACACAGTTAATAATGTTGTGCAAAAGTAAAGCAAAGGTGTAAGATTTTAATTGTTGGTTTTATATAGATTTGTTGCATGACATTAATATCATCTATATCGGGCATTAGAGGAACGATAGGAGGGAAAAGCGGAGAAGCATTAACACCGATTGACATTGTAAAGTATGTATCAGCTTTTGGTACATGGATGTTGCAACAAGGTGATAAAAACACATTGGTATTAGGCAGAGATGCCCGAATATCGGGACCTATGGTTAAACAATTGGTTACCGGCACTTTAATGGGTTTAGGAATTAATGTAATTGATATTGGTTTAGCTACCACCCCTACAGTAGAAATGGCAGTGCCACACTATGAAGCAGGTGGAGGAATAATATTAACGGCTAGCCATAACCCCAAACAATGGAATGCTTTAAAGTTGTTAAACGAAAAAGGCGAATTTATATCCGCAGATGATGGACAATCATTAATGAACATTATCGAAAATGAAGCATATGAGTTTGCAGATGTAGATAATTTAGGTGGTTACAATGATGAGTTTGATTTTACGGCTCAGCACATACAATCAATTGTAGATTTACCTATGGTAGATGTTGAAGCCATTAAAAGTGCTGGTTTTAAAGTAGTAATTGATTGTGTTAACTCTGTAGGCGGAATAGCCTTACCACCTTTGCTAGCCGCTTTAGGTGTTGAAGATGTGGTAGAATTGTATTGCGAGCCAAACGGACAGTTTCCGCATAACCCAGAGCCATTGGCACAAAATTTAGGAACCATTTCAGAAGAGATGAAAAAGCAAGATGCACATGTTGGTTTTGTTGTTGACCCTGATGTGGATCGTTTGGCAATTATAAATGAAGATGGAAGCATGTTTGGTGAAGAATATACCTTGGTTGCCATAGCAGATTATTTATTGCAGTATAAAAAAGGTCCTACGGTATCTAACTTATCATCATCAAGAGCTTTACGAGATGTTACTGCTACACACGACCAGCAATATTATGCATCAGCCGTAGGTGAGGTGAATGTCGTAGCTAAAATGAAAGAAGTAGGTGCCGTAATTGGCGGTGAAGGCAATGGTGGCATAATTTATCCACCTTTGCATTATGGAAGAGATGCTTTGGTTGGCATTGCGTTGTTTTTAACCCATTTGGCTAAATGTGAAATGAGTTGTTCAATGCTTAGAGCAAGTTATCCCAACTATATAATGAGTAAAAATAAAGTTGAGTTAACAGAAGATTTTGATGTACCTGCGTTATTCAACATTATAGAAAAAAAGTACCATACCTACGAAATTGATAGAACAGATGGCTTAAAAATTGATATGGAACAAGGTTGGGTTCATTTAAGAACTTCCAATACAGAGCCAATTATTCGTATTTATGCTGAGAGCGATTCTGATGTCGCGGTAGAAAATATGGTAAATCAAATAAAAATGGACGTTAGTAATTTCGCAAAGAGCCGAAATTAAGCTCGATTTATTTTTCTAAATACTAGTGATTTAAAATAGTTTTAGTATTAATTTTATCACATGAAAGTTTACTTGGATAACGCTTCAACTACCCCAATTGATCCTTTGGTGTTAGAAGCCATGATGCCTTACTTTACTGAAAGTTATGGCAACCCATCTGCAATACATAGTATGGGCAGAAAAAATAGAGCTTCTATTGAGAATGCACGAAAACAGGTAGCTGAACATTTTAATGCGAGTACAAGCGAAATTTTCTTTACCTCTTGTGGTACAGAAGCCAACAATATGGTAATTAAATGTGCTGTGCGCGATTTAGATGTTACACATATTATAACCACCCAAATGGAACACCATTGTGTTTTATATTCAGTTGAATGCATGGACAAATTGGATGGCGTTACAGTAAGCTATGTAAATGTTGATAGCAAAGGTTTTGTTGATTATGCGCATTTAGAAGAGTTGTTACAAAAAGGTGGCAAAACCTTGGTAACCCTTATGCACGCCAATAACGAGATTGGTACCTTAACCGATTTAAAAAGAGTAGGGGAGTTGTGCAAAAACCACAATGCTTACTTCCATTCAGATACGGTGCAAACTATTGGGCATTATGCTTTAGATACAACAGATTTAAATATTCACTTTTTTAGCGGCTCGGCACATAAGTTTTATGGTCCTAAAGGCGTAGGGTTTTTATATATGAGTGCCGAAACTCAAATAGAACCTTTTATTTGTGGCGGTTCACAAGAACGCAATATGCGCGCAGGTACTGAAAACCTTTACGGAATAATTGGCATGGCTAAGGCTTTAGAACTTTCTTATGGCAATATGGAAGCAGAGCATCATCAAATTGCAGCGCTAAAAAGTCAATTCAAAAACGCATTGATAGAAAATATACCTGGCGTAAAATTTAATGGTGATGTTGATGATGGTTTGTATACCGTTTTAAGTGCATCATTTGATAGTGATATGGGTGGGCAAATGTTATTGACCAATTTAGATATGAAAGGCATTTGTGCAAGCAGTGGCAGTGCATGCAGCTCAGGCAGTTCAGTTGGCTCTCATGTTTTACAAGCCATAAAAGCTGATCCTAACCGTACAACCATTCGATTTTCATTTTGCAAATACAATACCGCAGAAGAAATTGAGTACACCATTAAAAGTTTAAAGGAAATTTTTAAACTAGTACCAGCCTCTGTTTAATGAAAGGGCTAATTATAGTTGCTTTTGGCTTATTGCCAAGCTTTGCTTGTTTTGGTCAACAAGATAGTGTTGCCACCAATGATACTACGCAAACTATTCTGCTTATAAAACCTAATCCGCATATTAAACTATACCAACAGCAATTGGGTAAACTTCATAATCACAAGGCATTCTTTTGCCGTTTAGAAGATGATTTAAGTACGAAAAGCTTTAGGGTTAATATTGGTTTGGATGTTAAGTGATTGATTTAATTGCTGTTGTGAACATCACCATTCAGATATCTTCAATTTAAAAAATTAGACGCTGATTAGCTATGATTATTATGATAAAACCATTTAAATCATAATAATCTTATAAATCTGCGTCTAAAAAGCTTACGTTAATCTTGTTGGATTGCAGGCTGCTCTATCTAATGTAGATTAATATTATTCATAAATCCCTTCCAACTTTAATAAAAAAGCATACTCCAAGGCAATCATTTTATATCTTTCAAATCGGCCAGAAGCACCACCATGGCCTACATCCATATTGCAATACATTAGCAATGAGTTGTTATCAGTTTTAAGCGCTCGCAATTTGGCTATCCATTTTGCAGGCTCCCAATATTGCACTTGGCTATCCCAATAACCGGTGGTAATTAATAGATTCGGATAATCTTTCGCTTCAATATTATCGTAAGGTGAATAGGATTTTATGTAGTGATAATACTCCTCATTTTTAGGATTGCCCCATTCGTCAAATTCACCTGTGGTAAGCGGTATACTTTCATCTAACATGGTAGAAACCACATCTACAAAAGGAACACCAGCCAATACACCCCTCCACATTTTAGGCTCCATATTAATAATTGCACCCATTAACAAACCACCTGCGCTGCCGCCATGTGCAAACAAATGCTCGGTAGAAGTATAGTTGTTTTCAATCAAATGTTTACCACAATCAATAAAATCGTTAAAGGTGTTTTTCTTTTTTAATAGCTTGCCGTTGTCATACCAACTTCTGCCCATTTCTTCTCCTCCACGAATGTGGGCAATGGCAAAAGCAAAGCCTCTATCCAACAAACTTAAACGTACCGAACTAAAGTGTGGATCCATGGTAGCGCCATAGGAACCATAACCATATAATAACAATGGTGCATTGCCATCTTTATTAAATCCTTTTTTGTAAACAATGGATATAGGCACTTTAACTCCATCTCTTGCAGTAGCAAAAATGCGCTCAGAAGTGTAATTATGAATTGAAAACTTACCACCTAAAATCTCTTGCTGCTTGCGTAGCTCGCGTTCTTTGGTTGTTAGGTTATAATCGTAAACCGAATTTGGTGTTGTTAGGGAAGTGTAGCTAAAGCGCAATGTTTCGGTATCAAATTCAGGATTTCCATGTGTGTTTGCAGAGTAGGCCGCATCATCAAACTCAATGTAATAATCAGAAAAATCTTGCCACTTTATTACTCTCAATTGGTGTAAGCCATTGCTTCTTTCACTTACAACTAGGTAATGCTTAAAAATATCAATGTTCTCTATTAACACATCCTCTCGGTGTGGAATAACTTCTTGCCAAAACTCTTTTTCAGTTTGAGTTTCAGACGTTTTCATCAACTTAAAGTTCAAGGCTTTGTGGTTGGTTACAATGTAAAATTGATCTTCAAAATGATCTACATGGTATTCTAAGTTTCGTTCTCTCGGTTGAATTATTTGCCATTCGCCATTTGGATTGTTGGCATCTAAAAATTGGTATTCATTAGAAAGCGTTTGATGAGATGATATCATCAAATACTTTTTCGACTTGGTTTTACGAATGTAGCATCTGTAGGTATCATCATCTTCTTGGTAAATCAATTTATCATCAGTAGCATCTGTACCAATTACATGGCTATAAATTTGGTATGGACGCAAAGTGTCGGGGTCTTGCTTAGTGTAGTAAATGGTTTTATTGTCGTTTGCCCAAGTAATGCCACCAGTAACGTTTTCAATTTTATCAGTCAGCAACTCACCGGTAGCCAAGTTTTTAATGTAAATGGTGTATTGCCTTCTAGAAACTGTATCAACACTATAAGCTAGCAACTCATTGTTTTCAGAAACGGTTAATCCACCAACGGCAAAATAGCTATGTCCATCAGCCAACTTAGGTCCATTGAGCATAATTTCTTCAACGGCATTATCGGCTAATTTCCTGCGACAATAAAATGCATAGTCTTGGCCTTTTTCAAAGCGATTATAATAAGAGTAGCCGTTTTTAGATACTGGTACAGAGGCATCATCTTGTTTAATTCTACCAACAATTTCATCATACAAATCTTTTTGCAATTGATCGGTATCGGCCATTTCAGCTTTTAGATATGCATTTTCTTCTTCTAAGTAGTTAAGCACATCTTGGGTTTGCGCATCAGGAGTTTTAGCATTCTTTTGCTCATCAGAAAGGCGCATCCAAAAATAGTTATCCGTTCGCGTGTCGTTGTGGATGGTTAACTGTTCTTCTACCTTTTTTGCTTTCGGTGCCTTCATTTTGCTTTTTTGAGAAGGTTGAAGGTAAGAGAAATTGCTGAGGTATGAATTGGGTTGATTATGTTAAAACTTGAAATAAGGCCCGCTTATCCTTCCCACGCTGGCGCGATCCCGATAGCTATCGGGATGTAGCTCGTGTCGTTACCAATCTATAAAACTACTACTTCAACATCACTTTTACCTCCAACATAATCTATTGCACTGCTGTGTTTCCAATGGCTTGGTTCGTTTACAAATCCTGACTTTACTGGATTGTTATGGACATAATCTATTTTTTGTTGAATCACTGCATTGCTCCAGAGCTCAATGGGCTGATTATTTTGTTGCCAAAACTGATAATTTTTAACATTGCTATTTGCAATACCACTTTCAATCATCATTTGTAAAATCCATTCTTTTCTACTTTCTTGCGCATTTTCTTCAATTGCTTTCCGCATGTTTTTTGAGGTAAATGTTTTAAACTCTTTTAACAGCTTTGACGGATTTTTATTTATATCGCTAAATATAAGATGGACATGGCTTGGCATTATGCAGTAACAATACAATTCCATTCCTTTTTCGGTTGAACAGTAATTCAAACTTTCTGTAATCAAATCAAAGTATTTACTTCTTACAAACACATCAATCCAGTTAATGACAGCAAAACTTACAAAGTACATACCTTCAGGATTGTGAAATTTATACTTTCGGCTCATTAGCTAAATATAAGGCTAAATATAATTTAGCACGAGCTGCAAGCTCGCGCTAGCGAACTTTAGAATAAATAACTACCAACTAAAACCTAATTACTAACCACCACACCCCCAAACAATTCATCTTGGTAGTAGGGTTTGTTTACACCTGTGTAAGCATGATTGCAATTTTGCTGTGTACCGCTATGCATAATGCTTTTGCAAATTCCATTATTCAAAGCACCATCATCATGGTCGCGATCCAAAAAGCAATGGCCTAATTCATGAAAAACAATTTGCTCTTTTAAATCATTATCAGCCCAGCTCCAAAACTCACTGTTTATTACAATACTATTTGGTGTTGCTGAATTCCAGTAGCAGTAGCCAGCTACATTACCGTTGTTTATGGGTTCAATGGCATAGGTAATTCCATTTAAGTCTGCAGGTATGTTTAAGCCTCTTGCGTTTCCGGCATCAATAAAAGCCTGAAAATAGGGTAGTAATTCTGCAGAAGCATCAATAGGATTATCAGTAGTTGGATTGTCAACACCTTCAGTATCATCAACAAATTGTTCTTTTTGGCAAGCAGTAAATAAGGTAATTAATAACGTTGCGAGTAATGCGGTTTGAATAGTTCTCATGACCAATAGTTTTAATAGATATGATTAAAATGTATCGGTCTAATTCATGGAAAGGCTTTTATATTTAAAGCGAAAATTGAGTTTTTATTGTTTAGATTTCAGACTTTGTCTTAATCCATTAGTTTAAACGGGTAAGCAGCGTTTTATCTTAAAATCGTATTTGCGAATTTTTGGCACAGCCAAAGAGATGAAGCAATCTGCTGTTTTATGGAAAGACTGCTTCATAACATCCACAAAGCAGCGGATGATTCGCAGATACGAACATCCTTAAACTTTACAAGCCCAACAAAAACTCCATGGTGTCAACACCATCAGCATAATCCCACAGCTGTGGTTGTTGGCTTTTGCCAAAGCCAATTGCATTGGGCAATTGTAAATGTGATATTACACATTGTATTTCTTCTTGCTTTTCTTTTAGGTGTTTTGCTAATGTATTTTCATCATCATAAAACTCATAGTGCAGGCTAGATATTCTTGAAGCAATCAATTCATCTTCTTTAACCATTAGAAAGTCGTTTGATAAATGCTCCACTTTATTCAATAATAATAGGGTTCTATTGTAATCGTAATTGTTCTTATAGATGTTGTGATGAATAATTGGGTGATAAGATTCTATGCCTTCATACAGCAATTTAAAATCGTAGTTTTTTGGCAAGTACAACTTTGAAACGTTGCGGCAACCCAAACCAAAATATTGAAAAATATCTTTACCCAACTTAAGCAACTCTTCTTTAGTCTCTTTGCCACTTAGCACAGCAACGCCATTTCTGTTTTTGCGAATAATATGTGGGTACTTTTTAAAGTAGTGCTCAAAATACCTTGAAGTATTGTCGCTACCGGTAGCAATAATAGCATCAGCATCTGAAAGTTTATCAGCAAACACTATTTGGCTTTTAACCAGCGGATCAATTTCAATGAGTAGCTCAAATACATAAGCCAACAAATGCTTGTCTTTTGAAGATGTTTTAATCCATGCGTTGTTTCCCGAAATAAATACACATAAAAAATCATGAAAGCCAACCAAAGGAATATTGCCAGCCATTACAATTCCAACATTTTTCGCAGGCTTCTCTTTAACGGTATATTTGTTTAGCCATTCATTTAATTTATCTGCATTGAGCATTGTACTTTGAATGGCTTTTAATGCAGACATACAATTTTCCATGGTAAACCAGGGATTATCTGTTTTAGCTTTTAGGCAAGTTTCATTTAACTTTGCCTCATTATTAAACAATTCGTTGCCGAGTGCGGATAAAATTTTCACTCTTTGGTTTACATTCATTGAACCTTTAATTAATATTGCGAGTTGTGTATATATAATTTATAAAGCACAAAAATAGAAGTCAATGGCTATAATGATAACAGATGAGTGCATTAATTGTGGAGCGTGCGAACCAGAATGCCCAAATAATGCCATATATGAAGGTGCAGTTGAGTGGGCAATGATTGATGGTACCAATGTAGTGGGGGAGTATTCGTTAGAAAACGGATTAACCGTTGCTGTAGATGCTAAACAACCACCTATTGATGATGAGGTTTTTTATATAGTACCAGAAAAATGTACAGAATGTTGTGGCTTTCATGAAGAGCCGCAATGTGCAGCAGTTTGTCCTGTTGATTGTTGCGTGCCTGATCCTGAACGTGTGGAAACGGAAGAAATCTTATTAGAACGCAAAGCCAAATTGCATATCTAAAAAAGCATTACTCGTAAAAAATAATTTAAATTGAACAGCCCATGAGGGCTGTTTTTGTTTGAAGGCAATGTATTTTAACCATTCTTTAAACTGCCATACAATGCATCAATTTCGGCCATTTTTTCATCCATGCCCAAATACATGCAGCTTAATTTTAGTTTTCTATACAATTCATCTAATTGAGAGCGATCTTCTATACCTGCCATTAAATTCATAGCTTTTTCTAAGTAAGGCAACCCATTTTTCAACTCTTTCTTTTGTTGGCGTTGTTTTCTTTTTGCAATGCTAAACGATTCTTCATCAGTAATTTCCATACCTACAGTTGTTTGTGCTATAGCCATTGCTTTTTGATATTTAACAAAACCTAAGTAGTAGCTATCACGGTAGTAACTGTCGTTAATTTCAACTGCTTTTAACAAAACTTTTTCTGCTTCATCATATTCACCAACCATTGCATAGCTAAATCCGCCATTGCTACAAATGCCATATTTTAAATCACTATAATTTTGTAATTGACCTTGCAAACCAAACTCTTCCGCCACTTCAATTACACGATTGGCTTTATACATTTCTTCAACTGCTGTTGTATGAGCTGCTTTTTCGCTTAATTCAACAATATTGCGCTCATAAAAAGGAAGTGTTTTGGTTAAGTAGGGTGCCGCTTCTTTGTAATCTGCTGCTGTAGCATCTGGTCTATTTCCAATGTTAACATAAGCGGTGTAGGCTCCATCAGCATAATCTTGCAAGCCTTTATCAGCAGCTAAATCGCCATAAATTTTGCTCATCAACACCCAAGTTTCTGCATTGGTATTGTAATTTTTATCCGCTGTTGCAAAGTCAATCAATGCTTTTGCCGCTTTTAAATCACCGTTGTCGTATTTCTGTTTAGCTTCTTTAAAATTGTTTTTCTGAGCATTGGCTGTTAACCCTCCAATTATAAAAAGTCCTATAATAAATATGTATTTCATTGTTGTCATTCTAATGGTTAGACGTTATTTGCAAAGGTATGTTACACATTGCTAACAATCTTTAACTATAAACCAACACTAAAAAGTTCATTTTATGCTTTTATTTGTATTTATAATGCTTCAAACACATAGCAACTATGTTTACAATTATTATTAGGCTTGGTTTAATTTGTTGTGGCACCAAAGTAAATTGCATTGCATGAAAAAGATAGCCGTGGTTACGGGTGGTAATTCTAAAGAAAAGGACATAGCGCTAAAAAGCGGGCAAGTTGTTTTTAATAATATCGATAGAAAATTGTTTGAACCATATTTGGTAATAATTGATGGCAATGATTGGTATTTAAAAGAAGACAATACAGCCATTGATAAGAATGACTTTTCATTTACCAAGAAAGAAAAAGTAACTTTTGATGCTGTTTTTAACATTATACACGGCCCACCTGGTGAAGATGGTCAACTGCAAGCGTATTGGGATATGATTGGCTTGCCCTACACGGGTTCAGGAGTTTTAGCCGCAGCTTTAACCTTTGATAAGCACCGCACCAAAGTGTTTTTGCATGATGTTGAAGGCTTACATTTTGCTAAATCTATTTTTATCAACTGCGACAACAAAGATGAAATTGATGCTAAATACATAGCCGACCAGTTAGGATTGCCTCTATTTATCAAACCAAATAGAGCAGGCTCTAGCTACGGTATTTCTAAAGCCAAAACTGTTGAAGAAATTACCAAAGGCATTGAGGAAGCATTTGAACATGATGATGAAGTGTTGGTAGAAGAAATGATAACTGGTACAGAGATTACCTGTGGTGTGTTAAGAAGTGATTGTAATTATATTGCATTTCCAGTTACTGAAATAGTAACCAACAACGATTTTTTTGATTATGAAGCCAAATATACTGTTGGCAAAGCAGAAGAAATAACACCGGCTCGTATCGATAAAACCATGTCGCTACAATGCCAAAAAGTTTCGGTAAGCATATGCGAAAAACTCCACACTAAAGGCATAGTAAGGGCTGATTATATAATGCAAGATGAAGATTTGTATTTGATTGAGGTTAATACTGTGCCTGGCATGTCAAAAGAATCTATAATACCAAAGCAAGCTAGTGTTTTGGGAATGTCGTTAACAGATTTATTTACTCAAATGCTTCAAGAGGCTTTGGTTGAAAATTAGCCAACTAATGTTCATTACTTTAAATACTTTTGCAGCACTTATAAATTATACCAAGTTTGTTCAAGTTTTTATATAAAAAGTCGCTTATTGTAAATCTACTATTAGGAGTAGGTTTTGTAGCGTTGTTGTTTTTCATTTTTACTCTTTGGTTAAAATCGCACACCAAACATGGCGAGAGCATTACGGTACCTAATCTTACAGGATTAAACATTAAGGAGGCACAAAACAAATTAAAGCGCATGCCTTTTGATATTGTTGAAGCTGAAGAAGACTACAATCCTAGTGAACCCTTTGAAAATATATTGCAGCAAGTGCCTGCAGCTGGTAAAAAAGTAAAACCGGGTAGAAAAATATACTTAACAATCAATAAAGACAATCCAAGATTAACAGAAATGCCTAAATGGAAGGATGTTGATTTTGAAAAATTTGTTAAATCGAAACTAGAAAAACGGTTTATAAAAGTAAATGACATATCCTATAAACCAGATAAAAAAGGAACTGAAGGCTTAACACTTTCAATAAAACTGGTTGGAACTGATATTGATATTGCCGAAAAAGCCAAAATACCGCAAAGTTCAGAAGTTGATGTAGTAATTAGCTCTGGAGCTAGTAGGCGAGACATTGGCATACCTAGCCTAGTAGGCTTAACTTTAGAAGAAGCAAAAATTAATTTAGCTGGCAATAACCTGCTGTATGGTGCTATTGTACCTGCATCTTACAAAGACTCATTAGATTATGTAGTTTGGAGACAAACACCAGCCCCAGACGTTGGTGTATACATTAAAATGGGCGAATCGATAGACTTATATATTGAAGAACCAGCTTTGTACAAAAAAAGTATACAATCAAAGCCACCTGATACGTTAAATGAGCGTCTAAATATTATTGACACAACAGTTAACTAACCAATATTAATGAAGAAATACACTTTAACATTCATTTCTCTGCTTATAATTTTATTGGCGTTTTCACAGGAACAACTAGCTCCTGTAGACTACAACCCTGTATTAATAAAACACCAAAAACAACAAGCGCAACGCAACCCTGTTACAGAAGCATGTGGTTTAAAAAGCGTTGACATAGACAATACTGTTATTCCAGCAACATGCGGTGCAGGCAATGGTATTATATCGGTAAGTATAGTTGATGGAGTGGGCAACATAGATTACATGTTAAATGGAGTGAATGTAATGTCAGCAGTAGCAAATACCTTTGATTATAATGGATTAGCGGCTGGAGGATATGTAGTTGAGGTTACAGATGATGTAAATACAAGAGCAAGCACTATGGTTACCTTAAGCGATCCTGGAGCAATTCCTGTAAATACTGGTTTATGGACAATTGACACCGCAAATTGTAAATGTTGCAATGGATCAATTACCCGACCAGCATCAACTGATGTGATTAACTTTTTTGATTTAGATCTAAATTTAGTTGCAACTTTTAACACTGGCAATAATAGTGTTACGTTGCCAGCAGGTCAGTACTTTATGGAGTCAAGTTTAGCGTGCAAAGCTGTTGCACTAATTGATATACCAAGTGATGACAAAATGTGTTTGCCATTTTTTGATGATTTTTCAACTTCTACTATTAATCCTGATGATGAATTATGGATAGGGAAATCAGTTTATATAAACAGCCACTTTCCCTTAAATCCTCCAACTATTGGTGTAGCTACTTTTGATGGTTTAGGTGAAAACGGGCAAGCACACAATACCAGTCCTTTTGCATATGGCTATGCCGATACACTTTTTTCTAAAATGATTGATTTGAGCAGTTTAACCGTTGCCGATTCATTGTATTTAAGTTTTTACATACAATCGAAAGGTTTAGGTAACGAGCCAGAATTGGCTGACTCTTTTTCAGTACAAATGAAAGACACTGCAGGTAGTTGGCGCTATGCATGGTCAACAAGGTCGGGCAGCAACAATAGTTTTGATAGAATTTGGATTAAAATTGATAAAGCTGAATTTTTTCATGATGAGTTTCAATTTAGATTTTCAAATTTTGCTACTACCTCTGGTATGAACGATCATTGGCATATTGACTATGTGCTGATGGATACATCTATAAGTCCGCTAACAACCGCCAATAAAGACGTTGCTTTTTACCAACAGTCAGATAATTTATTGGAGATATATGCTGAGATGCCATATCGCCATTTCAGCGGCTTTCAGTCAGATGAGAAAGCGGGTAATTTAAGGTCTTACATTAATAATAATGAGAGTACTACAAGACCTATTAATTATAAGTATGAATTATATACTAGTGAAGGCTGTGCACAAATTCAAACCAACCAAACTGCAGGCCTATCAATAAATTTGGGTGCTGGCCAATCTGACGTTACCAGCATGTTAAACAACTTAAGTTTAAGTCCCAACCGAGATGATTCTGTTTATTTATACTACTCATCATTTATAAATACGAGTGATGACATTTCTGTTTATAACCAGCAACAAAACGACTACTTAACTTTTACCCAAAAATTTGAGAGTCATTTCGCTTATGATGATGGTTCTGCAGAACAAGCATACGGCATATTTGGATCGGGCAACTCGTTTGCAGTAAAGTTTCATACCAATGTAGCCGATACATTGCGTGCCATAGGTGTAAATTTTGCGCGTATGAACGATAATGTAGGTAGTAAGTTGTTTTCATTGGTAGTTTGGAACAGCATAGATACTGCCAATACAGGATCTGGAGATAATATTATTTATAGACAAGATTTTATAAATCCTGAGTATTTAATTGAGCACAATGGATTTTATCAATATTTAATTGATGATACTGTTTTATCAATACCAGCAGGTACCTACTATTTCGGAATTATTAAAACAGATAAAGAGCGTTTGTGGTTTGGCTTTGATGCCAACAATGATAACAGTAGCAATACATATATAAACATTACTGGTGCATGGCAGCAAAGTTCGCTTGCAGGAAGTGTAATGATAAGGCCAGTAGTTGGCAAAGCATCATTGAGTATAGTAGGAATAGAGGATAAAATTGCAGGTAATAATAATTTATTGCTATATCCAAACCCTGCAAAAAATTACTTGGCAATTAATGGTTTAGCATTGGGCGAATTTGATTATCAAATATTAGATTTAACAGGCAAATCAGTTGCAAGTGGTATTTCTGCCTCTAACAAAATTGAACTTAATAACTTAACCAAAGGTTTATACATATTGCAGGTACAACAAAATGGAATGTTGTACAATCAAAAATTTATTAAAGAAGATTAAAAATGAATATTAGCATTGATGAGTTAAAAGCCAAATTGGATAATGGCAGCAACAATATTGTTATTGATGTTAGAGAAACTTGGGAATATGAAGAGTTTAACATAAACGCTGATAATATTCCTTTAGGAGAATTGAGTAATGCAATTGAAAAGTATAGCGATAATAAAGAAGATGAAATCATTCTTCATTGCAAATCTGGCGGTAGAAGCGGCATGGCCCAACAATTAATGATAGAAGCGGGTTTTAAAAATGTTAAAAATCTTACAGGAGGCATGGTGGCTTGGCAAGAAAAATTTAGCAATGCATAAAACGGACAGCTTGTCCAATAATCCTATAATTTTTTTTGATGGTGTATGTAATCTCTGCAACAGCAGCATACAATTTGTTATAAAAAAAGACAAAACTGAAAATTTTCTCTTTTCTCCACTGCAAAGTGAGTTTGCTAAAGGTAAACTTCAAGGTTATAATATTAACGCTGCAGCTCTAGATACAGTAATACTTCTCTTCCAAAATAAGGCGTATCAAAAATTAGATGCCATTATTAAAATTGGTCAACTTTTAGGATTTCCTTACAACGTTGCTGTTATATTTAAAATCTTTCCTCAATTTTTAAAAAACTACATATACTACACTGTTGCAAAAAACCGCTATTATTGGTTTGGTGAAGAAGAAAGCTGCATGGTTCCCAATCCTCAATTAAAAAGCAGATTTTTGTAATGTGAACAATTGGGGTAGATATATTTTAATTTTTGTATGCTTTGCACTTTTCGCATTGCTTATTCATTGCCAATCCCACACCAATATTTCATCTGTTGATGGCTACTTAAACCTAAACGATACCGTAAAATACATGGGCAAAGATGCTTGCCAAGGTTGCCATCAAGATATACATGCTTCATTTAATCAGCACGGCATGGGCTTATCATTCGATTTGGCAACACGAGAAAAGAGTGCAGCCCAATACGGAAATCATGTGGTTTTGCACGATAGTGTTAAAAATCTGAACTATCATCCTTATTGGAGTAAGGACTCTTTATACATAATGGAGTTTAGGTTAAATGGCATAGACACCACTCACAAAAGAGTTGAGTATGTGAAATACGTTGTAGGCTCTGGGCAACATACCAATTCGCATATTTTTGAAGACAATGGCTACTTATACCAAGCACCAATTACTTTTTTTACGCAAGATGGAGTGTGGGATTTAGCTCCAGGTTTTGAAGGTGGAGCAAATACAAGCTTTAACAGAATTATTTCGGCAGAATGCATGAGTTGCCATAATGGAGCAAGTGCTGAGTTTGTTCATACCTCACTAAATAAGTTTAACCATGTACCTAATGGCATTAGTTGCGAAAATTGCCATGGTGCAGGTGAATTACACATAAAGCAAAAATTAGCTGGCATTAAAGTCGATACAGCTAAACACATTGACTATTCAATAGTAAATCCCAAAGATTTAACAAGAAAACAGCAAATGGATTTATGTCAGCGTTGCCACTTGCAAGGAATTTCGGTTTTAAATGATGGTAAAAGCTTTTACGATTTTAAACCAAGCCAACATTTAAGTGATGTTATGCAGGTTTTTCTACCAGAATATGAAGAAGACAATCACTTTATTATGGCCTCACATGCGGAAAGGCTTAGGAAAAGTGAATGTTTTAAGCAAAGCGAAATGACTTGTTTAACTTGTCACGATCCTCACATAAGCAGCACCACTTTGGGTGATGAACATTACAATGCCAAATGCCTTTCGTGCCATACAACCAATCATACGCAATGCAGTAAGGAAGATGAAACGTCTAATTGTATAAGTTGCCATTTACCAAAATCTACAACCATTGATATACCGCATGTTACCATACATGATCATTTTATAAGAAAAGAGTACACTCCCGTTGATAAGGATAAAGTAGCCACATTTGTTCGCTTGCAGTGTATGACACAAGAAAATCCTGACCCAATTACCATGGCCAAAGGATATTTGTCGTTTTATGAAAAATATACGCAGGATGAAGCCTTGTTAGATTCAGCCTTGTATTATTTAAGAGCAAGTAACGACCCAAATGACGCATATCGCAAAACCAGCGTTCATTATTTTTATTTAGCCAATAGATACAATGAAATAGAACCTTTTGAAACCAAAGATGCTTGGACCAATTATAGAATAGGGGAGTCTAGAACCAACAACAGTGAGGCCATTAGGTTTTATCGCAAAGCAGTTAAAGGTAAACCGCAAGTTAGTGAGTTTAGAAACAAACTAGCCACAATGTACATGGCAAACAATCAGTTAGATAGTGCGGCTAACCATATAAATTTTGTTTTAAAAGAAAATCCAAAAAATAAACGCGCTTTAACCAATGCAGGCTATTTAGCCGCAAGCAAACAACAATACGAGCAAGCAATAGCGTTATACAGTCAAGTTTTAAGTTTAGACCCCGATTATGAGCAGGCTATGGTAAACAAAGCAGGTTTAATTTGGCACTTTAATGGTAAAAATGAGGCAAAAGCGTTAATAAATCGCGTGTTAGAAATAAATCCTAATAACCAACAAGCGTTAAATTTGAAGTCGACATTTACAGAATAATGGGTAAAAAGAAAAGAGGGTGTTGTTTGTATAGAATTGTGGGTGGATTGTTTCTGCTTATTTTAGTGATAGGTGCAATTATAGGTTATAAGGCTTATCAAAAAATATATGCCGACAATGTAAAAACCAGCAGCGGTAAAATAGAAATGTTTATACCTACAGGCAGCAGCTACAATGATTTGATAGCCATCATGGCAAAGCAGCAAGTTTTAAAAGACAGTGCATCATTTACTTGGGTAGCTAATAAAATGAATTTGAAAAACCATATATATCCTGGTAGATATGTGATTGATAACAACCTAAGCAATAGAAAGTTAATTGAAAAATTGAGAGGCGGCTTACAAACTCCTGTTGAAGTAACCTTTAACAATGTTAGAACCAAGGAGGAGTTGGCAGGTAAGTTAGGGCAAATGCTTGAGCCGGATTCAATTGCTTTTTTAAACACCATGAATAATGAAGAATGGCTAAAAACAAATGACTTTATCAAGGAAGATGTAGTTTCCGTGTGTTTGCCCAATACTTATGAGTTTTATTGGAATACATCTACCAGTAAGTTTTTTGGACGCATGAAAAGCGAATTCGATAAATTTTGGAATGATGAAAGGATGGCAAAGGCTAAAAAATTAGGCTTAACTAGAAGAGAAATCATCACTTTGGCAAGTATAGTTGAAGAAGAAACGCAAAAGGCAGATGAAAAAAGTAGGGTAGCGGGTGTTTATGTTAATCGATTGGCTAAAGGCATGAAGTTACAAGCAGATCCTACAGTAAAGTTTGCTGTTGGAGATTTTACCTTAAAAAGAATATTATTTAAGCATTTAGAAGAAGATTCGCCATACAATACGTATATGTATACGGGCTTGCCACCGGGCCCAATTAGAATACCTAGTGCACAAAGTATAGATGCTACCTTAAATAAAGAAGATCACAAGTACATTTACTTTTGTGCCAAAGATGATTTTAGCGGCTATCACAACTTTGCGGTTACCTATGCTGAGCATTTGGTTAATGCCAAAAACTACCAAAATGCACTTAACCGGTTAAATAAATGAGCCGTATAAGAAAATTGCAATTGTTTATAGGTAAGCTACCTGTTTTACAACAAATTATAGCGCTCTGTAAAAAGTTTAGTTTTCCAGGATTTCAAAAGGTTAGTATACATGATGTAGTTGTATTCTTTTTTAGAGAAGTTAAAAAAGAGAAGTTAAATGTAAGAGCAGGGTTTATAGCTTTTAATTCAACTTTAGCCATATTTCCAACCATTATGTTTTTGTTATCTATTGTGCCATATAAGTTAGTTTTACAGATGAAAAAAGCCATATTAAACAATTTAAGTACACTAATGCCCAAAGATGCTTTAGGCTTTGTAGAAGATTTAATATTTGGTTTTGAGTTGTCTTCAAACTCGTTGTGGTTTACCATATTTAACGCAATATTGTTACTCTATTTTGCAAGTAGTAGCATGATTGCCGTTCAAAACTCATTTCGTAAGCAATATGCTGGGTTTAGAAAAAGGTCAATTTTTGAACGTAGGTTATTAGCTGTATTTTTCACATTGGTTATTTTAACCTTATTTATTGCTGCCACAACCATATCTATTGGTGGACCAACATTAATAAATAAAGTAGCACACTTAGCTGGGTTTAGCGATACTGCATTAACACCAATTTTGGTTGTGTTTAACAAATTGATATCTATAGTGTTAGTGCTTATTACTTTTAGCTTTATTCTAAAGTTTGTGCCTCCCATTAAAATTAAAATGGCTTTCTTTTCTCCAGGGGCAATTTTAGCAACTATATTAAGCATAATTACTAGTATAGGTTTTGGTTGGTACGTTTCAAATTTTGCAAGTTATAATAAACTTTATGGTTCAATTGGTGCGCTAATAGTTCTTATGCTGTTTATATATATAAATGCACTTACATTATTAGTAGGGTTTGAGTTAAATACAAGTATTGAGGTTAACAAGAATCAAGTAATTGTTGAAGAATAGTCACCTATCTAGTACTCCATTGAAGAGGATTATCTATTTTAAGAGACCTTAGATCGATTGACAAATAAATCAGGTGGAGGTTCACATTGGTTTCAAAATATAACTAGAAACAATCAAAAGATTGCTTCACATCTTTTGCTACACAAAAAGTTTGCAAATGCGGTTAGTTTATAATTAGCATTAAAAACATTTCTATAATCAACTAAAAAATTGACAAAGTGCGTATGTTGGGCAGTAGACCCAAAGGGCTAAAAATTGGCAGTTTACCCCAATGGGGTTTATCCCCTTGGGAATTGGTCGAATGGAAAATCGAAAATACACAACTTACATATTATTCAGTGCTAGTCATAATAGGTACTATTACGGTGCGACAACAATCTTTTTTAAAGACTTAAGTTGCACAATAATTCTAAGGTAAAAAGCACAAAAGCCTACGTGCCTTGGATATTACATTATTATGAAGAGTTTATATTTTCTACCGCAGCATTCAAGAGGGAAAAGTTTTTTAAATCAATAGAAGGTTATCGTTGGTTAAAAGACCAAAACATTACATAATTAATAGTGAAAAAAGTACAAAATATCATTTATCCAATAGGATAAATATGTATGTTTGCACCGGAGAATTGGCAGAGTGGTCGAATGCACATGTCTTGAAAACATGCGTACCGCAAGGTACCGGGGGTTCGAATCCCTCATTCTCCGCCACTTATGCCGGTTCGGGATTACCGAATCGGCATTTTAATATCTGTTAAATGGCAAATGCAGCTAAAAGAAGTTTATATAAATCTTTAACCTGGAGAATTTTTCCAACTGCAACTCTTGTGTTTACTACCTTGTTTATGACTAAAAATGTTACTGCAGCATTAACGGTTGGAGCCATTGAGTTTTGCCTTAAATTTCCATTGTATTATTTGCATGAGCGAGCATGGGGTGCCTACTTAAAAGACAAACCAGAAAAGAATAAGATAAGCGCAATTAAAACGGTTGTATGGCGTATTTTCTCCATCCTTTTCACATTTGTGGTGGCATACGTAGCATTTAAGATGTTTAATATTGCGGAAGATTCACAAAAAGAAAAAGCGGCTATTACAACAGCAATTGATCATACTTTAAGAATGATTCTGTATTATGCTCATGAAAGGTTGTGGGCTAAATATTCTCCGGTAGATAAGATGGAACAAGCAAAAAAAGAAGATTAAACAACTTCAGCTACTACAAATGTGCTTCCTCCAACATAAACCATATCCTTGGCGCTAGCTTTTTGCTTTGCAGTTTCTAATGCATCTTTAACACTATCAAAGAACTCACCTTCTCGTTGACATTTCTTGGTAATCTTTAGTAATTCATTATTTTCCATTCCTCTAGGAATTTGAGGTTTGGCATAATAGAAGCTCGCATTTTTTGGAAACACTTTTAAAATCTTAGCTACATCCTTATCGTTTACAAAACCCAGCACACAGTGCAAATGCTCATAATCTTGTTCTTTAATTTGAGTTAATACCGCATTTAAGCCATCTTCATTATGCGCAATGTCTGCAATGGTTAATGGTGCTGTGTTAAGTACATGCCATCTACCCAACAAGCCTGTATTTTTAATAACATTACTAAATCCTTTTTCCAAATGCTGCTTTTTTATATCAAAATCTGGTTTGAGTAATTCTAAAGCCCAAAAGGCAGTTTTCGCATTTTCACTTTGATAATGTCCTTTTAAATCGAGTTCATAGTTTGGATAAAATTTATCCCCTACAAAAAGGATAGGGGAGTTCATGTCTTTGGCTTTTTGCTCAAAAACAGGTGTAGTTTCACTTTGTGTTCGACCAATAATTGTGGGAATTTTATGTTTTATAATTCCAGCTTTTTCATAAGCAATAAGCTCTAAAGTATTGCCAAGCATGGCTTGGTGATCTAATCCAATATTAGTTATTACTGATACTAAGGGTGTAATGATATTGGTTGAATCTAATCTGCCACCTAAACCCGTTTCTATTACGGCAACATCTACTTTAGCATTGGCATAGTAATCGAAAGCCATTGCAACGGTAATTTCAAAAAATGATGGTTTTACCTCTTCAATTATTGTTGCGTTGTCCTTTACAAATGAGATCACTGATTCTTCAGCTATCATTTGTCCGTTGATTTTAATACGCTCTCTAAAGTCTTTTAAATGTGGTGAAGTGTATAAACCAACCTTGTAACCAGCTTCTTGCAGCACAGAAGCCATCATATGACTTGTAGAGCCTTTACCATTGGTGCCTGCTACATGAATAGTTTTAATTTTAGTTTGAGGATTTCCTAAGTACTCACATAGCTCAATAATGTTGTCTAAATTTTTTTTAAAAGCTGCAGCACCAACACGCTGGTACATGGGCAATTGCTTAAACAACCAAGTTATGGTTTCATTGTAATCCATCTAAAATGTTGTAACTATTGAACCTTAAAGTTAAATGTAATAGTTCCTTGCTGAATTTCAGAAGCGCCTAAATCTTTATTAAACTGAGCTTTTCTAGCAGCTTCAATTGCTATATTTTTAAGGTAAGAATCGGTAGTAGTAGAACCCAATGCCGTATAATCTGCTGATATAACCTGACCATATTGATCAACCTTAATTTTAACAACTACAGTACCTGTTTTTTGACTATTGTCTTTGGCAATAATCTTATTGGTCATTTTTCGGCCTGTTAAATCATAAGCATAACCTTCATCACCTAAACCAGTTCCTTCAAAATTATCGGAGTTTTTGTTTCCATCTTTTGCACCTTGGTCGCCCAACTTATCTGTATTTCCTTTGCCACTCTTATTCGCATTTTTATCGCTTCCTTTAAACAATAAGTCATCATTTACAGTAGGTTGTTCTTTTTCAGCAGTTTTTTCAGCATCTTCCTCAGTTTCTTCTACCACTTCTGTTTCTGATGTTGATTCGGTTTTTTCTTCAGTTTCTACCTTTTTTTCACTTTCCTTTTCAACTTCCTTCTTTTCCTCTTCAACCTTTTTTTCTTTATTGGTTAAAACAGGCGCTTCAATTTCATCTTGCGTAATTACTTCCTTTTCAATATTGTCAATCTCAGTAATTTGCTCATTCTCAGTTTTGCTTTCTTCTTCTGCCTTTGTAGGCTGTTCTGCATTAACAGGCTTCACCTTACTCATTTCGCTTAAAGCATTGTCGCCAGAACCTTCATCATATGTGCCAAAAGCAATCATCATTCCTTCTGCGGTATCATCTTCCTGAGGAATTTTAAATCCCCACAAAAAAATGAGCAACAGCAG
>Ga0209187_1000367_pt1 | contig 85369 bp, 77 predicted proteins | sample BantaG_FD_187430 | JGI IMG/M metagenome (GOLD analysis project Ga0209187, IMG submission 187430) | Marine algal microbial communities from Bantry Bay, Ireland - BantryBay_4 metaG (SPAdes) (version 2) | ecosystem: Host-associated > Algae > Red algae > Unclassified | place: Bantry Bay, Ireland...
CAGGAATGAGTAATCCCTCACAGACATATACAGGTGAACCTTTTATTAAAGTTCTGCCAGTAAGAACTCAGATTGAAGAAAATGAAACGCTGGAGCTGAATATTTTAGCTATGGGTGTTGATGCACCTACTTTGAAATACCGCGAAATGGGAAGTAGTGAATGGATAAGCGTTGCTACATCAAATGTTGGAAGAAGTGTTTATTCAGTTACATTACCTACGCAGCAAGAAGATTTTGAGTATTATCTAGAATCAGGTAGCGAAGTATTTCCAGTTACGGCAAATTCTGCATCACCTATATACCAAACAGTTGTAGTAATGGGGAGTGAAGATCTTACATCCATTACTATGCCTGTTGAGTTGATCGAGTTTACTGGAGCTAAAAATGATGAAGGAGTATTGCTTCAATGGACAACTGTTACGGAGATCAATAATGAGGGATTTAATATTCAGAGATTGAATGATCAAAAATGGGAGACATTAAATTTTATAGTTGGAAATAGTAATTCCAAAAGTGTAAATGAATATTCATATTTGGATATTTCTTATTCTACTGGAATTAACTATTACAGATTACAACAAAAGGATTTTAATGGATCTCATAGCCTTTCTGATATAGTTGCTATAGACGTTGATCTTAGTTCTTTTGAAAGCAAAGTTGTAGTATATCCAAATCCATTTACAAATGAATTTAGTATAACTAATATTGAAGATGGAACAAATCTATTTATCTATAATTCTATTGGACAGAATATAATTACTCAAGAAATAGTTAGCGGTCAAACTATAGATGCCAATAGTTTAGTGGATGGAATATACTATTTAGTAATCGATCAAAAAGGAAAGAAAGAGTATTTTAAAATCCTCAAGTATCTAGATTAGGAAAGAGAATGTTAAAAATATTCCTTTGTGTTATAGCTCATGAAAAATCAAAATATAATTGAAAAAATTTAGGCCTAGTTAAGACCTAGATCAACTCCTAGCCTTCCCATCCAAAGGACTGATTCGCTCAACAGGATTATCAGCCATCCTACGCCAAGAGTTTATCTGACCTACATGTGTAAGCATATCAGCAATCGGACCATTAAGGGTATACCAAAATGGCAAGTGCATATCTTTACGCTTAAAATATAGCTCTGCATTGGCTAAGTCTTCATCAGTACTATCTAAAAGATAATCAGACAGTTGTTCAATCTTGATTAAGGTAGCTTCTCTATATCCTTCGATATGGTCGATGGTCTTATCTAAAGGGTTATCCAACTTAAAAGCACCATTGACCCACCATATTAATCCGTAAAGGTGTTTCAGCACTTCACCTACACTCATTGCAGTTTCGCACGCTTTGAAATTGATGAAATCTGGTCTAAGATTATGAGTAGCTGTAGCATACCTAAATCCTAAGCCATCCACTAATCGCGCCATTACATTTGCCGCAGAAATCTTTTCAGGGGCATTAGGTAGTCTATCGTATTTACTCATCTAAAAATCAAATTCTATGGTGTCACCAGCTTGGAGCTTATCGTCGCCTGGCTTCTTTTTATTTGTTCCCTTTTTCTTAGCGGCAGGTTTCTTCTTTGTAACAGCTTTTTTAGTGGCTATCTTTTTTTCTACTGCTTTCTTTACCGGGGGCTTTTTTGTCGGCGTTTTCTTTTCCGATTCAGGCTGCTCTCCTTCAGTTGCCCCATCTACATTGGCTTCGTTATCTCCTTCTTGGTATGCACCGATTCTCTTACTTGATAGAATTTTAAATTCGCCAATCTTATTCCCTACTGCTTTCCATCCCTTTGCGCCTATCAATGTATCTAAATCAAATTGCTTGACAGTCTTCTTACCTCCTGTTTTATAACTACACTCTACGATGATATCTTCATCTGCAGTAGCAAAATATAATTTAGATCCTGAAGCTTCTGTGATAAATTTAAATCTTGTCCCGATCGTGTTTGTCTCTACAAAGAAACGCTTAATCATAGTCCATCCTTTCTCCCCTTCATAGTATAGGCAACTTATCACTTCTTCGCCAGTAAACTTCCTTACCTCTACGGCATCACTCATATCAAACTTACTCCCTATCTCTAAATCTCTTACCTCATAGGTGCCGTCCTTGTATAGACCAATCAGCTGGTCGCCAGTATCAAACTCACCTAAGAAGAATCCACGCTCTTCATCATTTATTCTGCCGCTTATCTCATCCATCCACACTTTGACTGCGCCTAAAGACGATTGCCCTACTTCTACTTGTAAGATTTTCTTTACCGGAAATTTAGTGACAATATTTCCTCCTGATCCTCTACCCTTTATAGCTAGATCTACAAAATCATAATTAAATACTTTTTTGTGTGCACCACAACCTGGTGTTAATTGGAAACTCACAACTTCTGACTCTCCATTAGCATTAGCCGTAAAGTAGGTAACCTTAGATCCTTTGTTTCCTTTGGTTAGGTCATATACTTTTTCTCTTGTTACTCCAGTAACATTAAATCGCTTAGCCATGGACTTACCGGTCTTACCATCAGTGTAGACCATATTGTAGGTAGTTCGGTCATCTCCTTTTTTCCATACAGCAGTATGTAATATGTTCTTACCCATGAATACTTTATCCGAAATCTTCTTAACGACAAATGTACCATCCTTACAAAATGCGATGATATCGTCAATGTCTGAGCACTCCCCTACAAACTCATCCTTCTTTAGGCTAGTCCCTATAAATCCCTCTTTATAGTTGACATAAAGCTTAGCATTGTTAGCAACAACCTTTACTGCTTTTATGGTTTCAAATTCTGTAATCACTGTCTTCCGCTCTCTACCCTTTCCATACTTATTTAATAGACGCTCGAAGTAAGCTACTGCAAAATCAGTCAAATGCTTCAGATCATATTTAACCTGCTTTAGGTCCTCTTCAATTTGCGCAATCCGCTCATCAGCTTTAAACTTATTGTACTTAGAGATTCTCTTGATCTTGATCTCAGTAAGTCTAGTAATGTCCTCCTCCGTAATATCTCTGTGCAGTTTTAATCGCTTATCGCCCTTCTTCGATTTCATACCGGGCGTAACCACGTATTGCTTAAGTCCTTTATCGATAGCTTTCAACACCTCTTCCCAAGATTCACACTCTTCTATATCACGATAAATCCGATTTTCAATAAATATTTTTTCGAGGCTGGACATATGCCAGCGCTCTTCCAATTCACTTTTCCTTATTTCTAACTCTTCTTTGAGTAGCGCTTTAGTATGCTCGGTGGAGTGTACAAGCAGCTCGTTAACTTTCAAAAACTCTGGCTTGTTGTCTACTATCACACAGGCATTTGGTGAAACTGATATTTCACAATTTGTAAATGCGTATAAGGCATCCATCGTCACTTGCGGGGAGATCCCTTGACCTAGTATAATTTGTATTTCTACCTCCTTGGCTGTATTGTCTACAACTTTTTTTATTTTGATCTTGCCCTTATCATTAGCTTTGATGATACTATCGATCATAGTATTAGATGTCACCCCATACGGAAGCTCCGTGATGTTAATGATATTCTTGTCTACCACTTCCATCTTGGCTCTTATCTTTACCTTGCCTCCTCGCTTGCCAGCATTATATTCAGATACATCTATAGAGCCTCCTGTCTCAAAGTCTGGATAAATCTTAAATGGCTTCCCTCTTAAAACTTTTATGGAGGCCTTTATCAACTCACAAAAGTTATGAGGCAAAATTTTAGTCGATAGCCCTACAGCGATCCCTTCGACTCCTTGCGCAAGGAGCAACGGAAACTTCATCGGAAGGGCGATCGGCTCTTTACGCCTTCCGTCGTAAGATATCTGCCAATCAGTAGTTTGTGGATTATATGCTACATCTAGTGCAAACTTTGTTAATCTGGCTTCGATATATCTAGCTGCGGCAGCTGAGTCCCCTGTCCTTACATCTCCCCAGTTTCCCTGAGTATCTATAAGTAGGTTTTTCTGCCCAAGTTTAACCATAGCAGCACCGATGGCAGCATCCCCATGAGGATGATACTGCATTGTATGACCGATAAGGTTAGCTACCTTATTATATCTACCGTCTTCCTTCTCCCTCATCCCATAAAGAATCCTTCGCTGTACAGGCTTAAGACCGTCTTCTATCTTAGGTATTGCTCTTTCTAAAATTACATAAGAGGCGTAATCGACAAAATACTCCTCATACATCCCTGTTATGGGGACAATATTTACGTCAGACTTGCCTTCTCCTACCGGTTTACTTGATGATCCCTTCTTTTTAGACATATTATATTAATGGATTATGCATTTATCATTGATTAGCAGGGTAAAAGTAAATAAAAGATAGTTTTTATATGAATAAAGAAGTCATTTATTGGGGGCAGCAAATTGAGTTAGCATTTCGTTAAATAGGTTAAGTGCTTGTGATAGCTAAATTATTGAGCTATTTTTAGAAGGATGGATTTTATTATTAATATAAACGGTAAGGAGCTTGATTTCATTCAAGCTTGTGAGCGCAACGAAAAGTGGGCTCAGAAAAAGCTGTATGAAGATCACTATAGCCAAATGCTTAGTATCTGCATGCGCTACTCTAATAATAAGGAGGACGCATTGGATATAATGCACGACGGCTTTATAAAGGTCCTCAAGAATATTAGTAAATACCAAGCTGGCACCTCTCTTAAATCATGGATGAAGCGTATCATGGTTAATACCGCGATCGACTTCTACAGGAAACGAGTAAGACGTAGAACGGAAGACCTAGAGACTGCTTATGATTTGCAATCCTACGATCCTGATGTACTTAGTAATATGAGTGCCAAAGGAATTTTAGCTTGCTTGCAAGAATTAACACCAGCTTATAGATCTGTCTTTAGTTTGTATGTAATAGAAGGATACCCCCATAGAGAGGTTGCGCAAATGTTAGGCATCACCGAAAGCACTTCACGTTCAAACCTTGTAAAAGCAAGGATGAAATTGAAAAACATTTTAGCAAAGAGGCATATCTCAAGAATTTAATGGGGAAGAAGCAATTCGATAAGAATATAAAAGATAAACTAGAAGAACTGCACATCGATTATGATGCTGCTTCATGGGATAGCTTTGAGGAAAAGCTTGATGAAGCCATGACTGAACAAGAAATTGATGATCTCGATTTTGATCAGCAGATCAGAGAAAATTTACAAGGTAATCTGGGTTTTGATTTTAAAGAGGAGCACTGGCAAGAACTCAGTACTAGGATAGATTACGATAATGAATTAGCTAATAGAATTTACTTATTTAAGATCATAGAACTTGTGATTCTTGTCTTGTTGGCTTATAGTTTCTTCCAGATAGAGCCTATTAAGCATCCTACGAAGAGCCTCCCGCTCTACGCACATTCAGAAATATTTAAAAGTATTGACGAAGAAAAAATACTCGAACAAACTATCAGTAGCAATGTTGTTGCTCAAGATAATTTTATCAACATCATACCGCTAAGCCCTGTGATAATTGAACGAAGTGAGGAAGAGGTCTTTAGTTCTATCAATAATAAATTTGCAGCTCTTCAGTCAAACAAACATGAGTCATTAACTATCGCATCTGTTCCTACTATCGACCTTCGGGAATCAAATAAGCTTTTGAGCAAGTATAGTGGCGAGCTCCTTGAAGATGCAATTATAAATATAACTAAGTCTCTCGATGAACGTGAATCAATAGCTATAAACAGACTTGATTACGAATATGAGGAAACCATAACTACACCTGCTAGAGCAAAGAGAGGTAGTGAGAAGTGGCTTTCTATTTCTACCAGTGCAGATATTAATTTAGTTAATACACCTACTAACTTTTTAATCAATGGTAGAGATAAATTACTCGGAGCTGCAGGGGTTTCAGGCGCAATCACTTATAGTGTTAAATCAGGTAAAAATGAATTAGAAGCAGGGCTGGGATATTCCTATAAAAACTATGATCCCGACCTCAGAGAAGTATTTAATATAGGCAGTGATGGGACAAGAGGTAATAGCCTCTATCGCACTAGTCTTAATAGAATTGCTTTTCATATAGCACAAGTACCTATCAACTATAGAAGATATGTTGTCGATAATCACAAGTGGGCTGTATTTACTACACTCGGTGTAACGCATAACTTTATTTTATATAGTGATTATAACTTGACCGACGAACTACTAAGTGGCATCTGGAGTCCATGGACATACAGAAAAGCCAATTCTGATTTACTCAAAAGAACATTCTATACAGGTCTTTTACAGAACATAGAGACAGTTACTCAAGTAAAAAAACGTTCTTCTTCACCATCAGATAGAGAGTTTAGGACAGAGGGAAATATATTTGACAATGCTTTCATTACGTCATACACTGGTTTAGGCGTACAGCGATATTTCGGAACGGGGCGTAGTGTTTTTATAGAAGCTGGTTATCATCATCAGTTCTTCGGAGATAAACTAGGTCCTAACAATGACCAAATCAATACTTTTTCTTTCAAGCTTGGAGGTAAATTTAGGATTTAGCAAACATTAAGGACTATCCCTTAGTTTAGTCTTCATATCAAACGAAGACAATGAGACACTTATATTCTGCTTTATTATTTAGCTTAACCATCATTATCTGTAGCTGTGGCCCTCTACTCGAATTAGCGAATAAAAAAGTTAAGCTAGATGAATCAGATTCTAAGCCCATTAGCCACACTAAATGGACAGAACTACTGCAAAAGCATGTAAGTGATGGAAAACTAAATTATCAAGGAGTAATAGAGGACTCTATATTGTTTAATAACTATCTCAGCGAGTTATCATCTGGGCTTCCCAATGAGAAAAACTGGTCTGATGATGAGCAGTTTGCCTACTGGGTAAATGCTTACAATGCATTTACAGTAAAACTAATCATAGACAACTATCCGGTCAATAGTATCAAGGACATTAAAAATGGTGTCCCTTTTGTAAATACAGTTTGGGACATTAAGTTTATAAAAATTGAAAATCAGAAATTTGATCTAAATAATATTGAACACGGGATCCTAAGAAAAAACTATGAAGACCCCCGCATACACTTCGCTGTTAATTGTGCGTCTATATCATGCCCTGCCTTACTAGATGAAGCTTATACGGCCGACAAACTAAATGAACAACTAGACAATGCTGCCAAATCTTTTCTCTACGATAAATCAAAAAACAATGTAGATCCAAATGAGCCAAGCCTATCTCCAATCTTCTCTTGGTTTAAATCCGACTTCACAAAAGACCAATCACTAATCGAATATGTAAATAAATACTTGGATATACCCATAAACAAAAATGCAAAACTCTCTAAGACTGATTACGACTGGAATCTAAACGATGTAAAAGAATAAATTTATCTTGAGGGCTCATGCGGCACTCTGTATATCAAGATAGAATAAATACGCTCATTGCTACTGCGGTAGCACTTAAGTCAAAAGATAAAAGCTATTCCATATTTAGATTAGTATTTTTTATTACGGCTGTAGGGTTATCTATTTTCTTAGTATCTCTTGGGTGGTTATATACGATTGCTTGCGCTATTATTTCTCTAGTTTTATTCTCTAGATTACTTAAACATCATGGAACTATTGTCAAAGAGAGAAAACTAACCGAAGCACTTTTAGATCTTAATAATAAAGAAATCAAGTCTCTTGATAACGATCATAGTAGGTTTGCTAATGGTAACCGATATCATGATGATAAGCATCCATACACCACCGATATGGATGTGTTTGGAGATCATTCTATTTTCCAAATGCTAAATCGCGCTTCTACTATTTTTGGTGAAAACAAATTGTCAGAAGTCCTTACTAATAGACTAGCTAAAAATGATATAGTCAACTATCAAGACGCAAGTCAAGAACTTGAATCTAAGCTAGATTGGAGGCAACGATTATATGGGCTAGGAAAACTGGATATAGCCGAGCACCATGACTATAAAGGCTTGGAACGATGGATTCATGCTGATAACCCATTGACTATCTCTAAACTGCTAGTGTATTTGTGTGTGTTATTTTGCTGGGTACTGTTTATTGCTCTCTTATTTTATGGTGTTCCTTTTATGGGAGCACTACTTGCATTTCTACCTAACGTATTGCTAAGCTATCGTAATAATAAACCTATCACTCAAATACATACACTCTTAGATAGAAATGAAAAATACATAAAGCCTTATGCTGATATCGTATCATTCTTAGAGACTAGTGAGTTTAATTCTGCCATTTTAAAATCACTCAAATCTAACTTCTCAATCAATAATGGTATAGCCTCCGACAAATTAAGAAGTCTTGCATCGCATCTCAAGCAGCTAGATATTAGGACTAACTTTTTTGGCTTCCTATTTTGCTATGGATTTCTATGGGACCATATCTATGCCATGAAAGTCGAAGACTGGAAATCAGAAAATAAAGATTCTCTATTTAAATGGTTAGAAACCATAGGCGAATATGAGTACATCTCATCGATTGCCAATTTCTCTTTTCAAAACCCTGAGTTTTGTTATCCAACCCTATCAGATAATCCTGAGCTAAGAGGATTGCGAATGGGGCATCCATTACTCCACTACCAGCAAAGAGTCGTTAATGACTTCTCAATGAAGACTCAAAAGCATATTAAAATAGTTACTGGCTCTAATATGGGTGGCAAAAGTACCTTCCTCAGAACTCTCGGAGTAAATATGATCCTAGCCTACACAGGGTCTAGGGTCTGTGCTAAAGAACTCACACTTCCCTACCTAAGACTAATGTCGAGTATGCGGACTACTGATGCGCTTAAGGAAAATACTTCTTCCTTCTATGCAGAATTAAAAAGGCTCAAAATGATACTCGATGAAGTGAAAGGATCTGATGATGTATTTTTTCTATTAGATGAGATTCTCAAAGGTACCAACTCAAATGACAGACACAATGGAGCTAAGGCTATGATAAAACAAATGATCGCTAACAATGGATCTGGCTTAGTATCGACTCATGATCTTGAGCTGGGAGAAATGATAAAAGAGTTACCCGAGGAGATAGATAATATTTGTTTTGAGGTAAATGTGGAGGGAGAAGAGTTGGTATTCGACTATAAGATAAAGAATGGGATATCTAAGAGCTTTAATGCAACTCATCTCATGCGTAACATCGGAATTGAGATTTAGGATAAAAAAAGCTGCTGGTTTTGACCCCAACAGCTTTAATCATTTTTATTAAATTATCCTGATTTAAAATTCTTCATCTATACGCACCCCATCATCACCATCCCAAGACCATCCGAATTTTAATCTTAGTCCTATATAAGGTGAAGACAAGTCACCATCACTAAATCCGGGCGTATCTACATTAGTGACAAATCTATACCCTGTATCTGCACCTATCTTAAACCACCTAAATACATTCACCTCTACGCCTATCGATGGTTGCATGACAAATACTTGGTCTGTTGGAGATTCTTCAATTTTTAGCTTACCCCCTCCAGTCTGGAGGTATGCAATTGGGTGTACTGGCTTATGGCTTTGAAAAGCATAACCTAATAAAAGATCATGACCATCGATATCAGCTCTCATACCATTATCTAGGGTAGACTCTGATCCGTATCCTGTCCAACCAATGAGGAAGTTTTTATTGAACTCAAATACAAAATATCCTCCATTACTGATATCAAAATTATCATTAAAATTAGTTAGGTTATTAATACTTCCACCCCATGCGCCAGTAAGATCTATTCCTCCTTGGCTAAAGATTGTTTGATCACGTTGAGCTTGCATTAATGTAATCGTGCACATAAGAAATGCTAAAAGTGTAATTGTTTTTTTCATGGTTGCTGTTTTATTTGGTTAACTAATACTAACTCGACGTCGCTATACAATTATTTAATAAAGAAAGTTCCTTGTTTAACATAATATTATTATTCACAACTATTCACATACTCCGAGATCGACAGTAGACTTACCTTAATAAATCTCAATCCTCTAAATGCTATTATGGTTAGACTAAAGACCTTTGTCTAGGAGAAAGGTTGCATCAAATTACTTTTTTTGATTTGTCTGAAGATTATAGCTATTTACAAACAGTACAAATTCCAATTCCTACCCAAAGATCTATGATCATTTAAAATCTAAATTATTTCATTAGAATTATAAAACACTAAAGTTTCAGATGAACTGTAGAATAGACTCGATGAATCGCCGAATTAGGATAATTTTTTAGCTCTATCCATATCGCGCTTGGCGTCACGATCTTTGATAGACTGGCTTTTGTCGAAGGATTTTTTACCTTGACCTAGAATGATCTCAACTTTGACATGGCCTCTTTCTGAGAAATATACCCTGTACGGCACTAAGGTTAGTCCTTTTTCTCTAACTCTTTTTTCTAGCTTTTTTAGCTCGGCTTTTTTGAGAAGTAGCTTACGATCAGCTCTCTCTTCGTGGTTATTTATATTTCCATATTTATACTCAGCGATAAACATGCTCTTTATAAATAACTCACCACCATTAAAGAAACAAAATGCATCATTTATATTGGCATCTCCCCCTCTGATAGACTTTACCTCCGTGCCACATAATACTATACCTGCCTCTATTTCCTTGAGAAAGTTATATTCAAATTTTGCTTTACGGTTTTTTATTTGTTTAGCCACTGCCAATAAATTGGCTGCAAAAATATAATATTAAATACTACCCCACCCAATGAATAGTTCAAACCGCTATTAGAGTGTCTCTAATATAAAATTTGTCATTTTGGTATACAGGTGTAATCTGGCATTATCACCATAGATTCCATGATTCCTATTTGGATAGAAGTACATGTCAAACTGCTTATTGGCCTTTATTAATGCTGCAGACATCTCTACCGAGTTTTGCACATGTACATTATCATCTGCATCTCCATGCACGAGGAGATAGCTTCCCTTTAATTGATCAGCAAAATATACAGGTGAATTGTCCTTATAGCCGCCCGCATTCTCTTCTTCCGTTCTCATGTAACGCTCTGTATAAATCGTATCATACCACTTCCAATTAGTTACTGGGGCTACTGCAATTGCTGACTTAAACACATTATTCCCTTTCAGGATACAAAGTGATGACATATATCCTCCATAGCTCCAACCAAATATTCCGATCCTTGCCGCATCGACATATGGAAGTGCTCCGAGGTGTTTCGCGGCAGAAATTTGATCTTCAGTTTCATACTTACCTAATTGCAGATAGGTCATTTTCTTAAACTCCTCACCTCTTGCTCCTGTTCCTCTATTATCTACACTTACAACTATATAGCCATTAGCAGCAAGCATCTGGTGCCACCAGTAGTTCATACCCTTATAACTATCTGTTACGGTTTGACTGCCAGGGCCTCCATAGACAGTCATAAAAACAGGATACTTTTTATCTGCCTCCATATTAGCAGGCTTGAGCATCCACCCATTTAATTGATCTCCAGATTCATTTGTAAAATCAAAAAATTCCAACGGTTGAGTTTGATGCATCTTATGCAGCGCTTTAAGACTAGCGTTATCCTCTAATCCTCTTACTAACTTCCCAGACCTATCATTAACTCCATAAGTAGATGGAGAGTTAATATCCGATTGCTTCCAAACAAAATAATCGTAGGTACTACTAAATTGTGAACTGCTTGTCCCCAAACTATTAGAGACTGTTCTGGTTGTACCACTTTTAATATCCGTCTCATAAATCTCTCTTTGTAATGGTGACGTCTTTGCCGCTTGATAATATACTTTACCATTCGCTTCATCTAATCCATAAAATGAGGTAACATCATAATCACCTTCAGTAAGAACCTTCTTTTCTCTACCGCTCATGTCATACAAGTAAACGTGGTTAAAACCACTCTTCTCACTTGTCCATACAAAGTGCTTACCATCTTTTAAAAAAGTAAGGTTATCTGTTATATCTATATAGTATTCATTTTTTTCAGTTAGTAGATTCGTCGTCTTACCATTGCTACTATTGGCCAGCAATAACTCTAAGTAGTTCTGATGTCTATTCATCTTAAACACACAGAGGTTACTAGCATCTTGAGTCCACTTAATTCTTGGTATGTACTGATCATTCATATCCCCCATATCAACTTGTATCGTATTCCCACTTTTAACTTCAAAGATATGAGCACTTACCTCAGCATTCTTCTGCCCTACTTTAGGATACTTAAATGTGATATACTTAGGATATACTCCATCGTGATTCTCAGTCATGGTAAACTCAGGCACCGCTGATTCATCGAATCTAATGAAAGCAATTTTCTTACTATCAGGCGACCAAAAAAAAGCTTTGGCAAAAGAAAACTCCTCCTCATAAACCCAATCCGCTGCCCCATTGATAATTTTATTAAAAGAGCCATCTGTGGTAACTGGCTCTGTGATACCAGATGCAAGATCGAGGTAGTAAATATTATTCATGAAAACATAAGCTGCTTTAGTACCATCTGGCGAAACTGTACAGTACTGCACCTTGCCTTCATTATAAACTGGCATCAACTGTTTAGTAGCGCGATTGTAAATATGAAAGATTGCCTTAGAAGATCTTCTATAGATACTTTCTCGCTGGGACTCTATTACAATTTTAGATTCATCACTTGTAAATGAGTAAGCACTTATCTCCCCTTCGAAACCGTCTGATCCTGCAAAGTCTGCAGCAGCCCAAATCTCCTCTACCATTGATCCAGTTGTGATATCGTACTTTAAGATCTTGTCTTTATCTTGATTTAGTTTGGTATAATGTCGACCATCTTTTAGGAAGTTAAATCCGGGCACAGACCTCTCATAAAATTTATAGTTTTGCCATATATCCTCTAAGGTGATTCCTGTCTGAGCATGCACAGCACTCTGAAAGAAAACTAACATCCCAATAATCAATATTCTGAACTGCATTTCTAAAGATTTATATTTGATATAATGATGTCTAAAATTACTATTTAAAAAACAACAGAAATGGACACTAAGTTTGTCTTTATCATTATCATTTTGTTAATGTCTTGTAACCCTAATACGCTAGACGAAACTAAGAACAGTGAATCAACTCAGATAACTAGCAGAGTTATAGACTTAGATCCTAATCGATATAATGTGGGCTTCTTGATAATGGACGGTGTGTTTAATACAGAGCTTACTGCACCTTATGACATCTTCCAGCATACTATTTTCAGGGAAGGTATTAAGAGTATGAATACATTTTTAGTGGCTAACACTTTAGATCCTATTACTAGTTTTGAAGGTATCAGAATGCTACCAGATTTTAATTATTTAGATAAAAACCTACCAAAGATCGACATCCTAGTAGTACCAAGTGCTGAGCATCACCTAGATACCGACCTAGAAGATATAGCTATGATCGATTTTGTAAAAAAGGTAGCTAAAGATGCTATGTACGTCACCTCTCATTGTGATGGAGCATTTGTATTAGCTAAAGCGGGCTTGTTGGATGAGGTAGTTTCCACAACCTTCCCTAGTGATATAGATACTTATAAGAAGATGTTTCCTCAGTTAGATGTTAGAGAAGAAGTGCTTTTTGTACATGATGGAAAGTACATCACTTCTGCTGGGGGCGCTAAGTCATTTGAAGCAGCGCTGTACTTGACAGAGCTGTTGTATGGCAAAGCAATTGCTAAAAGTATCTCTGGAGGTCTCGTAATCGACTGGGATCTAGACACAGTCGATCATATCAAAATATAATCTAAGAGAATACCCTTAAGGTATCTCCGTCTTGTGTAACATTATAAGTAGTCAATCCTCCTGCTCCATTTGCATTAAGACCTGCTCCTGCTTGAGTATATCTTGCTCCATGGGCAGTACACTCCCAATTATCAGCAAATTTATCATACTTTATTTGGTTTAGATTCTCATGGCTGCAAGTCACAGTTGCTGCAATAAATTGCCCATCGATATTATTTGCTACTACAATATTATTGGTGATGATAAAACTTCCAGGAGATCTGAGGGAATCAAATTCATTGAGGTCAACTGTAAAATCTACGTCAAGCTTTTCTGTCTCACCAAGATTATCTTTGGAGCACCCTATAATACAAGGTGTTGTCAAAACAAATGCTGCTCCTATTCCTAACTTTGATATAAATTCTTTTCTATCCATTTTTTAATTTTATATCTATTATACGTGCGTAAATAAACTTATAGTATTGAAATAAATTAAAACATGATTAATCTGTCGCCAAATTTAATCTAAAGCCAACCCCGTGAATATTTTCTATTTTGATAGCCGAGTCCTCTTTGAGATATTTTCTAAGTCTACTGATAAATACATCCATACTACGACCAAGGAAATAATCATCCTCTCCCCACAAGCTTTCTAAGATGACGCTCCTTTTTAAAATATTGTTTTTATGCTTGACCAATAGATATAATAAATCTCCTTCCTTTTGAGTCAAATTTTTAGATACCTCATCTTTATTTAGACTCAAGTTTTTATGATCATAAGTATAGGAGCCAACCTTTAATATATCACTGTCAGAAATATTGGTGATTCGTTTTCGCTTTAAGAACACTCTGACTTTTAGAATCAACTCTTCAATACTAAATGGCTTAGTCATATAGTCATCCGCTCCTAGCCTGAGGCCTTCAAGCTTATTCTCTTTAAGCGCTTTAGCTGTAAGAAAAATAATAGGTATCTCTGGATCAATACTTCTAATATGCTTAGCTAATTCAAACCCATCCACCTCAGGCAACATCACATCTAATATGCATAGATCAAAAGCGCCTTGCTTAAATGCATCTAATCCACTTTTGCCATCTGCAAGATGGCTTACCTCGTACCCCCCTAGTTCCAGATTATCCTTTGTCAGAAATGATAAAGACTCATCATCTTCAACGTAAAGTATTTTAGGTTTCACTTCCATATTTATTTAATTATTGGAATATTAATTTTTATCGTGGTGCCCTGACCTTCCTTAGAATTAATGTCGAGCTTCCAGTTATGAGAGTCACAGATTCCTTTCACATAGAAAAGTCCTAGTCCAAAACCTTTGACATCGTGTACATCCCCTGTAGATACTCGATAGAATTTTTTAAATACTTTCTTTAAATCTTCCTTCTTGATCCCTATTCCATTATCTGTGATTGACAACATAGCAAAGCCGTTATAATTACTCACAGTGACATTTACAATCGGAATTTCCCCAGAGTATTTGATCGCATTATCTATCACATTATAAATCATATTAGTGAAGTGTACTCTATCTGCTAATATTTTTTCGTCTACATAATCATTTAGTTCAAGTGCAATCTCTCCCCCATTATTTGTCTCTTGTAACTTGAGGTTTTCATTATTAACAATATCCTCTAGTATTCTCAAAAATGAAATCTTTTCTTTTTTCAATTCAAAACTTCTCTTTTCTAACTTCGCCATCGTCAGAACTTTCTCTACTTGATTGTTGAGTCGTTCATTTTGCTCCTTGATTATATTTGTATACTGCCTTAGTCTATTGTTTTCGGTTAATGTCTTATCTCTGAGTAGTACATCAGACGCAATTTTTATTGAGGAGATGGGCGTCTTAAACTCGTGGGTCATATTATTTATAAAATCCTTCTGCATTTCACTATATCTCTTCTGTTGCAGTATCACCCATATCGAATGTATCAGAAATAAGACTGCAAAAAGCGCAATCACACTATAGAGAATTGACATCCTCATACCTTCAAGAAGAAAAGTCTCTCTTTCTGGAAATTTGACTACAAAATAGTAGATCAGACTCTCGTCATTGATCTTTGGAAATGTCTCTGATCTACTATACTCTTTAGTGTCAGTGCTAAGGCTACAATATTTACCATACGCTAAATCTTTGCTTAAGCAATCATAAACTGCGTACTCAAAGTCTGTATCTAGATTAAATGCATTAAACTCTCTGATTAGATAATCCTCTAGGATATTAGCATCTATCGCATCATTGATATTTACAGCATAATAATTAGATGCTTCTCTTTTGATAAGGTCTGTCTTTGGAAGGCTAGACTTATTAAAAGTAGCTAGAGATTGAGCTACATTACGTAAGGCAATCGTAACTGATTGGTGAAATGCTTTCTCCTTGATATCTAAGGTCTTAATCACCCAATACGATTGTATATATATGATTCCTAGAATGGCTATGCCACCAAGAATCAGCAGTCTTCGTATGAGATAATTAGGCATGATATTATGTTAACAAAGTTAGACCATCTGCGATGCACTAGTTTTCGCTTAACAAGTCGTTAACAACAGATAGTATAATAACGCCATGTGTTGTAGACTTATGTCAAATAAACGGCTGATTAGTCGTTAGGTAATTCTTTCAAGTTATCTCAAGTACTGATTTATCTATAGTCAATCCTTATTTTTACATCTTTATGATGCACAAGATTTATATCATTATACTGGTTTTGAGTATTTATGGATTGGTGAATAACCATGCTGTAGGTCAGCGGTCTAATCCTTTTGATATAATTATCACCAAGAATGCTCTTGCACCAGATTCCTCAGTACTATTAGGAAACTCTAGATCTGATATTCTAGATTCATCTAGCTTGGTTAGTCGGGCCCCTATCAGCCAAATGGCAGCAGACTCTATTATTATGGGTTCAAGTAAAGATATCATGTCAAATGATTCGCTGGTATCAAGCCAATCTTTAGTAATAAATGCAAGTAATCCCTTTAACGTCAAAGAAACAGGTGGTCGTGCAAGCGAAAACCCTAAACGAGAAGCTACATCTGATTTACAAAATAAAAAAAATGATCTAGCTGAACAGACAAAGCCAACTCTGGAGCCAAGTACTAGCTGGTTATCTAAGTTAAAACCAAAAAAGTCTGAATCTACTGGCATAGATTATTCGTTGAATTTTATCTTCTGGATATTAATGGCTTCTTTACTCATTCTGGCTACTGTCATTAACCTGAAGAGAAAAAGCTTTTTAAATCTCTATAGAGCAATCACAAATGACAATTATCTCAAACTATTGCAGCGAGAGGAAAACAATGGGTCCTCATTTTTCTTCTTGCTCTTATATTTTCTATTTTTTCTAAATAGTGCGCTATTTATCTATCAGGTATTGATAAATAAATTTGAGATAAAAGGATACAAAGTCTTTTTATTTCTATTCGTGGCATTATTAACCATCTATCTAGTTAGATTGATAGCGACATTTATGATTCAAGTGACTTTTCCACTAGAGAAGGAGGCAAAGCAGTTTAATTTCACGATAATCATGTTTAATATCATTGTGGGTTTGCTTCTTATACCTGTTAATATATTGACAGCTTATGCTCCCTTTGGGCCTAATATGATCTATATAGGTTTAGGTATAATTATCCTTTTCTATGTATTACGCCAGATTAGAGGCTTGTTTATAGCAGCAAGAATAAAAGGCCTAAGATATTTTCATTTTTTTATTTACCTTTGCACCTTCGAAGTGGCGCCGTTTTTTTGGGTCATTTCGTTCGTAAAAAATTGGTACTCAGTTAGTTAAATAGCACTCAAAATACTGATATATATGGCTTCAAAAAGTAAAACTGCTTTAAAGGAGGATTACATGCCTGTCAAAACAATACTAATCAGTCAGCCTAAGCCAGAAAGGTCTGTTTACTTTGATATAGAATCAAAGTGGAATTTGAAGATTGATTGGAGGCAATTCATACACGTAGAACCAGTTACAGAGAAAGAATTTCGTAAAAATAGATTAAGACCTGATGATTATACAGCCATCATCTTTACTAGCAAGAACTCTATAGAGCATTTTTTTAGAATGTGCGAGGAAATGAGGGTAAAGATGTCTCAGAGCACGAAATACTTCTGTCTTACTAAAGCGATAGCTGATTACCTACAAAAATTTATAGTTTATCGAAAGCGAAAAGTATTTGTTGGGGTAAGAAAAGTGGAGGATTTAAAGAGTTCATTTATGAAACATCGTGAAAACGAGAAATTTCTACTGCCGTGTTCTAACTTGGGAGCTAAGAATGTAGTTGAGTTTCTAGATAAGCACGATATCGATTACAAGGATGCGATGATGTACAAAACAGTTTCAAGTGACTTATCGGACCTTAGTGATGTCACCTATGATGTTTTAGTATTTTTTAGCCCTTTAGGAATTGAATCTTTATACGAAAATTTTCCTAAATTTAAGCAGAATAAAACACGACTTGCTATATTTGGTTCTAAGACAAGTAAAGCAGTAGAAGATAGAGGCCTTCATATTAATATTCAAGCTCCGTCTCCAGAGAATTTATCAATGGGAATGGCTCTCGAAAATTATTTGAAGAAGTCAAATGTTTAATTTTTATATTTCTAACACCCTTAGTACGGGTTTTTAACCCAGGCTCTAGTCTTTTGGCTAGAGCTTTTTTTATCTCTTTAATGTACAATACTCCTGAGTTTATAGCTAGACTAAAGTCTCAACTTAGCCGCCCATTGCCTGGAGCCACTGAGCAATTACGTATGGCACCAGATCCTAAGCACTACTATGATCGGGTCTCTGATGACTACCGAAAAGCTGCGGTACTTGCTTTACTTTATCCAGTGGAAAACAGATTACATCTGGTATATATCAAAAGATCTTCTGGAGATGCTAATGATAAGCATGCAGGGCAAATTAGTTTTCCCGGTGGCAAATTAGAGCAAACGGATAAATCATTAGAAGAGTGCGCACTCAGAGAAACAAATGAGGAAGTAGGTGTATTAAAAGAAAATATAAATGTTCTTGGCCAACTGTCAAAGGTTTTTGTATTTGTGAGCAATTTCATGGTTTATCCTTTTATCGGTTACGCTGAGTCTAGACCAAATTTTATCGCAGATGATAGTGAAGTAGAGCAGATTTTAGAAATTCCTCTTGAGTATCTACTAGAAACAAAAAATCAAAAAGTAAAGGACCTAAAAATCAGAAACTACCTACTAAAAGATGTGCCATATTACAGTTTAAATGGACATGTCTTGTGGGGTGCGACAGCTATGATGACGAGTGAGCTACTATATTTGATTAAAAAATCGAAGAAATAACTTAACTAATTCTTAAACAGATTTACCTTTTGATTGCCGTTATATCTTTATGAAATCACTATTAATATTCATCCTAGTAGTATTATCAGTAAATCTATATAGTCAAGACTGGGATTTCCAAAAAGAGGTAGACGGAATTAAAGCCTATAATCGATCTGTAACCAACTCTAAATTTAAAGAATACAAAGTAGAGGCTGAGATCGAAGGCACCTTGGAGAGTATAGTCTCCGTCTTACAGGATATGGATATTTATCTTGATTTATTTAATGACCACAAGGAGGCTTCTTTAATTGACTCTGATGGAGAGACTCACTTTGAAATATTCTTACATACTAAGACACCATTTCCTGTAAAAGATAGATTTACCTATTCGCAGACTGACTACAGTTATGACAAATCTAGTGCCACCGTCACACTAGAGATAGAGTGCTTAGATACTGAATACCTTAGACAACAAGAAGACAGAGGCGTCTTAGTGACTGACTGCAAAGGCTTTTGGAAAATTAAGGATCTAAAAAATGGTAGACTAGGTATAGTACATCAGTTTTATGCAGATCCAGAAGGAATGATTCCTGGGTGGTTAATTAATAAGAGGACCGTAGACTCACCTATAAAGTCTATCAAGGCCATTAGAAAGTTTATAAAAAAAGAGGAATACCAAAATCGACATTTTGACTTCCTAAGTCGGTAGTTAATCTTCGATTATTCTAAGGCCTTTATCCAGATACTGATATCCTGTATACATAGTAATCACAGACGCGATCCACAATAAAGTGATGCCTATGGGCTGGCACAAGGGTAAGATAGTCGTAGCCGCTGCTGGCGAGCCAATCAAAAAACCTAGCGCTAACATCTGTATTGCCGTCTTAATCTTTGATAGATAAGTCACTGGCAAAATATCTGTTTTACTCTTTGTAGTTTTTGCCAAAAATTCCCTTAAGCCCGAGACAAGTATCTCTCTACACAAAATCACTATGGCTGCTATGATATGCCATCCTGTGATTATATCATTTTTAACTAAAAGAATAATTACCGTGGAGACAATCAGCTTATCAGCTATTGGATCAAGTAATCGTCCAAAATTAGAATGCATATTCATCTTTCGAGCGATATAACCGTCAAGATAGTCCGATACTGCAGCTAAAAAATATATCGCTAATGAGATCCAGACAAACTTATTCTCTTGGTAGTGAAAGGTAACTACAAGGATAGGAATCGCAAAAATTCTCCCTAGCGTTAATATATTGGGTATATTAAGTTTCATTGTCTTGATCCGAAATTAATATATTTAAATGATTGAGCTTAGTTCGGCTTAACTAATAAATTTAATATGAAAAAAGTTCTTTATATCCTCGTAACAATAATAGCTATCCTAATAGTCGATACTTTTTTACTAGATGGCAAAGTGTTTGGTTTGCCAAAGGAAATTCCAACGGTAAATAAACCTGGTGAAGATAAATTAGAAGTACTTCCTTTAGAAAAACTAATACTTCCTGAGGGATATAATATTGCGCTTTATGCTGAGAATGTAAAAAACGCTAGATCCATGACTTTAAGTCCGTCGGGTACACTTTTTGTTGGCACGCGACAAGAAGGTAATGTATATGCCTTACAGGATACTGATGGAGATAACAAGATAGATAAGCAATACACTTTACTCAAAGACGGATCTATGCCTAATGGAGTAGCACTAAAGGATGGTGATTTATACATTGCTGAGCACTCACGAATTATCAAATTCACAGATATAGAATCCAAGCTCGACAACCCTGGCAACCCGGAAGTAGTATATGATAAATTCCCCACAGAGACTCATCATGGATGGAAGTATATCGCCTTTGGGCCAGATGATAAACTGTATGTACCTGTAGGCGCTCCATGCAATATCTGCGAGTCAGAGGATGAAATATTTGGTACCATAACTAGATTAAATCCTGATGGAACAGATTTAGAAATCGTGCAAACAGGTGTGAGGAATTCCGTAGGATTTACATGGCACCCTGAGACTGATGAATTATTTTTTACTGATAACGGAGGAGATAGCATGGGTGATGACTTACCTGCTTGTGAACTTAATAAAGCAACTTCCTTAAAGATGAATTTTGGCTATCCTTATTGTCATCAAGGTGATACTCTAGATAAAGAGTTTGGAGAAGGTAAAGACTGCGCTGACTATACCAAACCATTGCAAAAGCTTGGTGCTCATGTAGCTCCTTTAGGATGTGAATTTTATAATTTTAAATCAGCATCTAAAAACTCCTTGTTAATAGCAGAGCATGGATCATGGAATCGAAGTAAAAAATCAGGCTATAAAATAAGCATGGTAGACCTTGATAGCAACAATAATTCTGTTGGTTATAAAGACTTTATAACCGGCTGGCTAGATGAGGCGACAGATAAAGTATGGGGAAGACCTGTAGATATGGAATGGATGCCCGATGGTAGTTTATTAATCAGTGATGATTATGCAGATGTGATATATCGTGTCAGCTACTCTGGGGTTTAGTCTGTCTCTACGGTCTCCGTTTCTAACTTAATCACTCGGATAGTTTCTATTTTGGTATCGCTCACCATTACCAGAATAAATTTAAATCCATCTAACTCTAGCTCATCTCCTTCTTCAGGTATATTACCTGAAGTCATTACAATATACCCCGAGAGGGTCTGGTAATCCCCTTCTGGTAGTTTTAGGTTTTCATATTTTTCATTTAGATAATCGATCTCTAGTCTGCCAGAGAAAAGGTATTCGTTATCACTGATTACAGACTCTATAAACTCTTCTTCATCATGTTCATCTGCTATCTCTCCAAAAATCTCTTCTAGTATATCTTCCAAGGTGATGATCCCTGCTGTTCCTCCAAACTCATCAACGACACAAGATATATTAGTACCATTCTTGATAAATCGTAGCATCAGGTCTTTTACATTCATAGCTTCTGGCACAAACGGTATGTCTAGCACGATACCTTCAATATTACTTGGCTTTTCGAGTAACTGTTGATGGTGCACATAACCTAGTATATTTTCTATATCCCCATCTGATATTAATATTCGGCTGTACCCAGAATCCATGAAGGTCTTTTTTAGGTCATTGATATTTGACTTAATATCGATCTCAGTAATCTCCGTGCGAGGTATCATACAGTCTCTCACCTTGAGGTTATGTAGATTGAGTGCATTGGTCAGAATATCTTTATCTACATTCTCATCTTCGTCATCTAAGGTATCTTCTATGTAGTCTTCTAGGTCCATTCTAGTCAGCGCAATATCATCTGTGTCCATGGGTTTTCTAAATATATACTTAAGGATACCATTAGAAAATTTAGTGGTGATCCATGTAGGCAAGCTCAATAAGACTCTAAAAAACAAAAGCGGAAATGCTAAGAAATACAACACATCATTAGCATATAATCTAAACAATGTTTTAGGTAGGAACTCTCCAAAAATTAAAACAATGACCGTAATCATGAAAGTAATTAATAGTAGAGAAATACCATCACCAAAAAAGGAGATGATAGAAGGCTCTAATAACTTGGTCATGAAAAAAGTGAAGACCACTAAAGCAAGATTATTACCGACTAGCATAGTAGCTATAAACCTCTTAGGCCTATCATAAAAACCAGCTAGTATGGCTCCCCTCTTAGAGCCCTTATCTCTCTTTATCTCTACTCCTAACTTACTAGCAGATAGAAAGGCAATCTCCGATCCTGAAAAGAATGCAGACAACACTAAGAATAATAAGATGGTTAATATCAGCATATTGCTAGTTTACTCGATCGAAGATAAAGCTTTTAGTTTTGAGGAGAAGGTTTCTCGTCATCGCTTTTGAGCGCCTCAGTAAGCTTCTCGAATTTCATTTTTGAGGAAAATTTTCTCTTTATCTCAAATCTTGTAAAATCTTCATTAGCATCTATACCATATCCCATGATGGTATCACCTTGTGTCGGTCGAGTAATCATCACGAATTTTTCAGAACTAATGTGCTCCTTTGATTCATCCCAGATTAGTTCGTTAGTTTCTAACTTATCATTCTGATTATTATAAAATACTACACTGTCTCTGACAATTATCTTTTTTTGCTTCTCCATCCTAAGTGCATATTTCGCATCTAGATAAGAACTTACTCTTTGATAATCATCATAAAATTTAACATGGATACCGATCGGGAATTCATCGATAGGATTGTTTCTGTCCAGATGCCTGAGAAGCTCTGGGCTTATTACCTTTACTTTTACTACTGCACTATCAGAATAAATGAGCTCGACATCTGTTGCCCTCTCCATCTTTATATCGCTTTCATCTATCAGTCTATTGATCTGATCCATATCATTGGAGCAGCTGCTCGAAAATATGACTACGAGTACAAAGCAAAAATTCTTCATCTAATGGAAAACTTTAATATCTCCTTTTAAAGTTTCGACAGTATTATCTACAAATCTGACTCGGGCAATCCAAGAATATATTCCAGAATCTACGACCTGCCCTCTAAATCGTCCATCCCATCCTTTTTCAATATCTGACCCGCTTTCGCTAAGCGACAATCCTGTTTCTCGGTACACCCGATTACCCCATCTATCAAATACGATAAGCTCCTCAACAACATCAGCAGAGGGGCCTGCAAATAGTCTGAAAATACTATTTTCTGTATCTCCAGTTGTATTTACAATTATAGAGTTTGGCTTATACACATTATAGTTTGCGATAGTGGTAACCACAACTTGATCTTGCGCTATACAACCCGCTTCATTAGTCGCAGTAAGCGTATATGTCGTTGTCCCTGGTGCAATGACAGATATATCAAAACAATCAGTATCTATACAAGTGATGCCCTCTGGCGGTGACCACTCTAACATTACATTATACTCTGGTGGATCATAACTAGCATTTATCTCTACGGGCACACCTAACTCCGTCTCCATATCTACACCTGCATCTACCGTCAACTCTACAGGTTCCTCTACCTCAACTTCTGCAGAGACTACACACCCCTTAATATCTCTTACCCAAACCTTGTAAGAGTCTGCAGCAAGATCTATAAAATTAGAATTGAAATTATAATTAATACTATCAAAACTATACTGATAATCAGGACTGCCCCCGACGCCCATAGCCATGATACTGCCTGTTGAAATATTAGCGCATAGAAGTGATTTAGGTGTAAGGTCTAGGGATAAATCTGAAAACTCCTCACAACATGTCTGAATCGTAAAAGGCAAGGTATAGGTAACTAGACATCCCTTATCTGATTCGACAGTCAGTGCTGCTATTTTATCACCTACAGATTCATAGATTACGGTTTTAGGGTCACCTCCTACAGCAAACTGTGGCGTCGCCCCTTGCCCAAAATTCCACTCCCAACTAACTATATTGCCAAGATTAAAATCAGAAGCATCTGTAAACGTCACCTCGGTATCGCACTCCAATATATCCAGATTAACATTAGGCACAAACTCAGGCTCTGGGCCCAAAAACTCACCAGTACCTCCAAACTCGATTTCGAAACCTGCGCCAGACTCGTCCCAGTTGTTGACCAATAATGCATAACTATTACCCTCGATCATATCTATTGATCTCACAAAACCGTCTTGGCCATCATCGCAACCACCGGTCTCTTCTACATCTGTAGAGGTATCATTCATACCTGTTAATGAACCACAACTGGTAATCCCTGGATCACTACCACCATAAGCGACACTACACCTAATCTGCATCCTTGTATCTCCCCGATCAATACCATCTGGCAACTCAAATAATACCCAATCTATATCATCCTCTAGCAATGGAGAAATTGTAAAACTCAACGAGCCACTATTAGCTGCCGTCCAGCTAAACCACGTGCTTTGATTCTCTGAATCACCTAGAAGACCTCCTAAGCAGGTACCCGCCCCTTCATCAGAATCTACACCTCCTCCCGAAACAGTCTGTACAGTAAATGTTGTCTTATCACATAGTATTGAGCTGGAAGAAAAATCTTGCCCTGGCTCAACAGGCGGATTAAAATTATTAATACACATCTGATAACTACCAACTCCACCATCACTACCATCTACCCTAATTAAATAAGATGCTCCGATTACCAAACCTCCTTGAAACAAATTAATCGCACCATCGCTAAGGTCATCGCGCTCACAAGCGATAGGTTGAGTAGCATTATTAAAACAACCATTATCATTGTATAGAGAAACTTGAGGTTGTACAAGGGTGCCGCCATTCGCAGTACCATTAACCAGTACATTCACTGCTTTGGCCGCTGCTGTGAATCTAAACCACATATCATGGATATCCTCATCTCTACCAGACCAGCATCTATCAACTCCGTATGACTGCTCTCCAGGAATAATTCCAGCATTGGTATTACTAAATTCTCCTAATCCAGAGCAATAATTGGTTGGGTCGACTACCTGCTCAGCTCTAGTACAAGAAATATTATTCTGAGCCTGAAGTTTATTATTATTAAAAACAACTAAAATGGCCAATAAAATAAGAGATAGTCGAAGTATGTACATCAATTGCGAATTGTAATTATTAAACGCAGGAACAGTAAAAAAAAGCTGATATAAACTGTAAAATATCAGTTAAAAGAAATGATAAGCTACATTGGAAAAATTTGCAACCCGCATATATATTAATAAAAGGAATAATACCTAAGTTTGTACAAACAATCCGAAGATGAAATTCAAAGCGTCTATAGACATCATGCCACATAAGGAGTTACTCGACCCTCAAGGTAAAACCGTGGCTAAAAATATGACTAGCATAAACATAGCGGGCGTAGAAGACGTACGCATCGGCAAGCATATAGACATCACACTAGATGCTGAAAACGAAGCTGATGCAAATAAAAAAGTCGAAGAAGCTTGTAAAAAATTACTTGCTAATGTGATCATGGAAAATTACACTTATACTATATCTCCAGCATAGATTATGCTGTACCTAGTCCCTACTCCTGTAGGTAATCTCTCTGACATGACATTTCGATCTATCGAAGTGCTTAGAGCTGTAGATCTTATCCTTGCAGAAGATACGAGGCACTTTGGTAAACTCAAGAAGCACTTTGAGATAGAAACTTCTACTCGATCTTACCATAGTCATAACGAACATCATACAGTAGAGACCTTAATAGAAGACATATCTAATGGCAAAACTATGGCGCTAGTGACTGATGCTGGCACACCGGGTATTTCAGACCCCGGGTTCTTATTAGTGCGGGCATGTCATCAAGCTAAGATCAAGGTTACGGCGCTTCCTGGCGCTACAGCATTTGTTCCGGCCTTGGTTGCCTCAGGATTACCTTCTGATAAGTTTTTTTTCGAAGGATTTTTACCTACTAAGAAAGGTCGACAGACTAGACTTAAATTTTTATGTGAGTTTCCACATTCATTTATTCTCTACGAGTCACCATTCCGGCTGGTTAAGTGCTTGAAGGAGTTGATAGAATATTGTGGTTCAGATAGAGTCGCTTGTGTAGCTCGAGAACTCTCAAAAATGCACGAAGAAATAACAAGTGCCCCGTTGCCTGACTTACTTACAAAATATGAGTCCGTCACTAAGGTGAAAGGAGAAATAGTTATAATAGTCTCTGGTAAATCTTAAGCATGAATAGCTCTATCAGCTGTTGCGGCTAAAGCTGCTTCCTTAATCGCCTCCGTATAGGTCGGGTGTGGGTGACATATCCTAGACATATCTTCTGCTGTCGCTCTAAACTCCATCAATGCAACTGCCTCCATAATCATATCTGCTGCACGAGCACCTGTGATATGTACTCCTAATACTTCGTCAGTTTCTTTATGAGCTAATATCTTTACCAATCCGTCGGTATCCATACTTGCTCTTGCTCTACCTAGCGCCTTATAAGAAAATTTTCCTTTCTTAAATGTAATACCTGCTTCCTTAAGTTGCTCTTCTGTCTTTCCAACTGATGATACTTCTGGCCAAGTGTACACTACACCAGGTATGAGATTATGATCTATATGCGGTTTCTGCCCTGCTAATTGTTCTGCTACGAAAACTCCTTCTTCTTCAGCCTTGTGGGCAAGCATAGCACCATCCACTACATCACCTATAGCATAGATATTGGAAACGGATGTTCTTAGATGATCATCGACTTTCACTTTTCCCCTTTCTGTAGTCTCTATACCTACATTCTCCAAACCAAGGTTATCTGTATACGCTCTCCTACCTATTGCAATCAAGCAATAATCAGAATCTATTTTTTGAGAATCCCCACCAGCTACTTTTTCGAATTCAACTGTCGCTTTTGTTTTAGAACCTTTTACACTAGTTACTTTATGAGATAGATGAAATTTCATTCCTTGCTTCTTGAGCACTTTCTTTAGCTCTCTAGCGCAATCCTTATCCATACCGTTTAATATCCTATCTGTATATTCTACTACTTCCACTTCTGTACCTAGTCTTAGGAATACTGATCCTAACTCTAGTCCTATGACTCCTGCTCCTATCAATACCATCTTCTTAGGTAGCTTATCAATATTAAGTGCTTCTGTTGAAGTTATAACTCTATTTTTATCATAATTGAAAGCTGCTGGTGTAATTGGTTTCGATCCAGTTGCGATGATAATATTTGTTGCTTTCACCTCCTCCTTACCATCTACTAAAATGGTATTTGCATCCTTAAAACTACCATGACCGTGAAATACTTCTATCTTATTTTTCTTCATAAGGAAGTCTACCCCTTGTACATTTTGATCTACCACCTCTGATTTCCGCTTGATCATCTGAGGCATATCTACGGCAAGATTTTTAAGCTTTATACCGTGATTTTCAAAAGTATGTGAGGCATTATAAAAATGCTCAGACGAATCCAAAAGTGCTTTAGAAGGTATACATCCTACATTAAGACAAGTACCTCCTAGTGAGCTATATCTCTCTATAATGGCAGTCTTAAACCCTAGCTGGGCACATCTAATTGCCGCTACATATCCTCCAGGCCCCGAGCCTATTATTGCAACATCAAAACTCATTCCTTATCCTTATTTTTTGGTTTCTTATTCTTGAATTTACTCTTTTTAGGTCTTCTTTTATTATCAGACTTTTTTTCTCCTGCAGGTCTTTTACCTTCTGTTTCTTTATTTCCTTTCTTCTCTGGTCGATCTCCTCTTGGCTTATTGCTACCTCTTGGACCCCTTTTTCTTTTATTTGAATTCTTCCTCTTATTTCTTCTTCGTTTTTCATCTGGCAGGGTTACTACTCCTGTCACATCTGATTCAAAATCTGTAACATCTATATCCTCATCTGAAGAAACATACGCCACCAGATCATCTGGAGCTTCCCCATTCTTATTCATGGCCTTGATTTCTGCTACTCTTTCCTTAGTTAGTGCTGTTACCTTACCCCTTAGCTTCGGATCATTGTAGCCGTAGTACATCAACCCTTTGAAGATATCCATTTTTATAAAGGATACATCCCCTCTCTTTGTTTTGAGTCTTTCCGCTTTTTTAGGAAAACTTTCTAAGGCTTTCATATAAGTTTCTAACTCATAATTAAGGCAGCACTTAAGTCTGCCACATTGTCCAGAGAGCTTTGTTTGGTTGATAGATATATTCTGATATCGAGCCGCAGTAGTTGATACTGATTTAAAATCTGATAACCATGTGGAGCAACACAGCTCCCTTCCACAAGATCCTAGTCCCCCTATTCTAGCAGATTCCTGACGGGAGCCTATCTGGCGCATTTCTATCTTGATCTTAAACTCCTTAGCATAATGTCTTACTAACTCTCTAAAGTCTACCCTACCCTCAGCGATATAGTAAAAGGTTGCTTTTCGCTTATCACCTTGAAACTCTACATCACTGATTTTCATATCTAGATCAAGGGTCCGAGCTATTATCCTTGCTCTAACCATAGTCCGCTGCTCTAGGTCTCTTGCTTCATCTAATTTTTCTAGATCTCGGTGATTAGCAATCCTGATTAGGTTTTTAAATTCTCGATCTTTTGGTACTTTTTTCTTCTTAAGCTGTAGCCTTACAAGCTCTCCCGACAGAGATATTCTTCCTACATCATAGCCACTCCCTGCGTCTACAACGACTACGTCTCCAGTAGTGGTTCTATTAGATATCGGATTTCTAAAGAAGTCTTTTCTAGAGCCTTGTTTAAAGCTTACTTCAACCATGCTAAACTCCATTGGATCTTTAATTTCCATATCATTTAGCCAGTCAAAAGTATTCATCTTATTACAACCTCCTGTGAGGCAGTGACCATTACTTCCGCACCCTGAGGGCACACCATCTTTATTATTTGCACAGCTCGAACAGCCCATAATTCTTCTCCTTTATGTTGATTAAAACCCCTCTAAATCCTACTCCCTCAAAAGTTTTGAAACTTTTAGACTGGCGGCCATCATCATGATCTTAACACTAATATTCCTATCGATCTCATCAATCGACTTATCAGTAATTTGTGTCAAGGATTCTACCTTATCTAGGGTAAGAATTTTCGCCAGTTTTTCAAAGTTTATGCCTCTCGACTCAATAGCTTCTGCAGTATTTTTGCCTAATAACTGCCTCTTTAGCAATGATCTAGAGATATAGTTAGTGAAACGAAAAAATTGCTTCTGATATTCCTTCGATTCTCTCGCAAAATTATCAATCCAGTTGGCTAATTCCTCGATTTTGAATTCATAATTTCTTAATAACCAAGATATTACTTCTTCTGACAAGTTGCTATCAAATCCGTTAGCCATTTCTATCGCAGTCACAAGATTTCCTTCTGATAATTGAATCACATTAGCTAAGTCTGGCCCATCTAACCCAAAACTATCAGTCAAATAGCTACTCATAGATTCATCCGCAATAATTGGTAATCTCAGTATCTGGCATCTGGAATGGATGGTATTTAGAATTTTAGAGCTCTGATGAGTAACAAATATGATGACAGTATCATCTGTAGGCTCTTCGATGAGCTTGAGTAGTCTATTACCTTCTTTACCTAGAAACTCAGGCAACCACATAATCAATACCTTCTTTTTACCACTATACGCTCTCAGACTAAGCTTTTTTATGATCTCATTGCACTCCTTTACATTGATATTAGCCGCTGTCTTTTCAGCCCCTATCTTTTCCAACCATGCTTGATAGCTGAAGTAAGGATTCTCTAACACAATCGACCTCCAAGGGTTAAGAAAATCATTAGAGAAGCTCTCATCTCTCCTTTTGCCATCTGCTTTTATAACTGGATACGAGAAGTGGATATCTGGATGAATCAGTTGGAATGTTTTCTGGCAGTCAGCACACTTTCCACATGAATCACCATCTCGCACATCAGTACATTGCAATAGATTAGCCAGAGCAATAGCCAATAATAGCCCTCCTCTACCTTCCTTAGTCTCTAACATCATAGCATGAGGTACCCTGTCCTTAACTACAAACTGTTGTAACTGAGCTATGATCTTTTGCTGACCTACTACTTTATTAAAATTCAAATTCAAAATAATGCGATGAGGTACAAAACTATAAAATAAAGAATAGTGTTATGTTTGAATAAATCATATAGTCATGAGGATATCCGTATTTAGGAAAGCACATTTTAACGCAGCACATAGACTTCACAACCCTAACTGGAGTGATGAGAAGAATAAAGAGATATATGGCCTGTGTAATAATGCCAATTATCATGGACATAACTACGATATGGAAGTCAAAGTGACGGGTGAAGTAGACGAAGAGACGGGTTACTTAATCGACCTTAAGGTGTTATCAGATATAATAAAGGAAAAGGTTGAAAATAAATTTGATCATAAAAACCTAAATCTAGATGTTCCCGAGTTTAAAACGACCATCGCATCTACGGAGAATTTCTGCTATCTGATCTGGAAAATATTAGATGAAGCATTAGGTAAAGATCTTGATGTGCAAGTAAGGCTTTTTGAAACACCTAGAAATTATGTAGAATATCCTGCTAGTTGATTTTTCACTGGAGGATTTAGGCTAAATTATTTTTTGTTGAGCCTTAAGACTTTGATCATTTTACCAGATTGATCAAAAAGCCTGATGATATATATACCTTTTTGATAGCTTACCACATCGTATTGGGACCCTCTGATATGCCTATAGCTATTGACTTCTTTACCTATGATATTGTATATTTTAACTGCTCTGACTTGCTTATCATTTTTAATCTGAAAAGCATTAATAGACGGGTTAGGAAAAATCTGAATATCACCTCCTGAAAATAATTCTGAAGTAGGTGTGGTGGTATCTATCATGTACTTACCTGTCAATACATTTTCATCATTTGCAATATCTGTAACTGTGACATCAATCTCTGCAGATCCCACAACACTATTAGGAAAGATATAGATATCAAGATTACTCGTACTATTAGGTGGTATAATTACTGGCCGATTCTCAGGACTAGTTTCGGTATCTGTACCATAACATTTGTTAAGATCACAAACACTAGTTTCCCAACCTTCACTAAGACTTATTACACTTCTTTGCCATTTTACGATTAAAGTATCAGTTTCTGAAGTATTCGTAAGTGTAGCTTTTGCTATGGTGGGCGCATCACTCGTTACATCAGAGACGCTGATCGACGCTGGATTTGGCTCTAGCGTAGCAGTAATCTGCGCTTGGAGAGTCAAAATAGAACAGCTAATTATGTAAACGAGTAAAAGTCTTATCATATATCGAATTAAATGTATTTACAAATACAATAATTACAAACCAAAGGTAGTGTTTTTATAAAATAATTAACTAATATATTATGATTTATTTTAATATGTAAGTAATACTTTATGAATATACTGCGTTCATTACTGATTTTATCAGGGTTTTACTCTAATCAATAGCATTTTGCCGTCCGTACTATGACATAGAATATTGGTTGTAAGCAGGAGACTCAACTTTCATAAAGTAATTTTATTAATTAGTATCTTCCGTAATTAAGGATTTAACTTTTATGCATATAGCTATTATTGGAAATGGAATAAGTGGTATAACAGCAGCTAGGTGGATAAGAAAACTCAGCGACCACAAGATCACGGTCATATCCTCAGAGACTACTCATTTTTATTCTAGAACTGCGCTTATGTACATCTACATGGGTCATATGCGATATGAAGATACTAAGCCCTATGAAGATTGGTTTTGGGATAAAAACAAAATTGACTTAATCCAAGATCATGTCAACTCTATAGATTTTGAGAATAAAAAATTGACTTTAAATAATGAAGAAGTTAGATATGATAAACTCATCCTTGCACTAGGGTCTAAATCAAATAAGTTTGGATGGCCTGGCCAAGACCTAAACGCTGTAAGAGGTCTATATAATTATCAGGACTTAGAACAAATGGAGGAGTATACTCCAGGGCTAAAGAAAGCTGTCATAGTAGGTGGAGGGCTCATAGGGATCGAAATGGCAGAAATGTTTAATAGCAGAGACATACCCGTGACCATGCTAGTGCGTGAGAATAGCTATTGGGACAACATACTCCCTGCTGAGGAGTCTGCTATGGTCACTAAACACATCAAAGATCACCACATTGATTTACGTCTTGAGAGTAACCTCAAAGAAATCCTAGATAACGGTAGCGGCGCTGCGGGAGGGGTAATAGTAGCTGAGACGGGTGATAAAATAGATTGCGGCTTTGTAGGCTTAACCCCTGGTGTAAGCCCAAATGTGAATTTTCTGAAAGAAGGAAAACTCAATATTGAGAAAGGCATTGTAGTCAATAAATATTTAGAAACAAATATTGAAGATGTGTACGCCATAGGCGATTGCGCTCAAAACTCAGAACCTGTACCAGGCAGAAGAGGTATAGAAGCAGTATGGTATACAGGACGTATGATGGGTGAGACGGTAGCTCATACAATCTGTGGTAATAAACAAGCTTATGATCCCGGTATCTGGTTTAACTCTGCTAAGTTCTTAGATATAGAGTATCAAGTATATGGCGACGTAAGAAATCAATTACCTGAAGATCAAAAAACACTATACTGGGAACATCGAGACGGTAATAAGTCTGTGAGGATTAACTATCAGGAAAATGATGGAGCTGTAACAGGGTTCAATCTGATGGGTGTAAGGTATAGACACGAAGTTTGTGAGAAATGGATAAAGGAGAGAGCAAATATTGAATCAGTCTTAACTAATTTATCACTTGCTAATTTTGATCCTGAGTTTTATAAAGAATATGAGCAGGACATTATAGACCTATACAATCAGCAAGAAAACACGACATTAAAATTAAAATCTAAACGAAGTCTTGATAAGGTTTTAAGATTTCTATCTAGCAAGAGCAACTAAATGACACTGATACAAAAAATAGGGATTATCATATTTGTGATTGCACTTGGGATATTTACTCTAAGCCTTGGCCTAAGTGATTACGTGCTTACCGAAGGGGCTTTGCAGGTAGACTCAGAATATCATCGTACCGAAATCCTCTCGCTAGCAAAAGAAAAAGGAATCTTAGGAAAGGAGTACAATTCAAATTTTGCTTTTATCACCGACTTCAAAAATCTTCTCAAAGAAGCGCAAGCCTCTTTAAATAAAAAAGCGGAGAATGGTATCCCTGACGGCGTAGAAGAATGGAACTATAAAATAGGAGATTGGAAAATTAATGATGCAGATGCATACATTTACAAAAATACTAAATCAGCGAGCACAGGACTATTACCTGATAATATCGGATTGTTCTTTTGGTTGACCTTTGGTCTAGGAATATTGGGAGGCTTGCTTTTTATCCTTCCCAAGTTTAATCTAATCCCTGGCATAAAGAATGATGGTATTTATCACTCTTCCATGACACGAGGATTAAAAGTTAATCCAAGAGCGATCGCATTAGGTATTACGATAGTGGGCACGCTTTTATATGGAATCAAAAAAATGAATTACGATGTGTTTTGGCCAGTTGTCACAGCGCTTGTAATCGGTCTCATCTACTATTTGGTATTCTACAAGCAAGGCCAAAAAGATCTGACTCCTGCAAAGTCTGCTTCTCCAATACATACAGGATGGCTAGGAGTGATAACAGGATTTTATCTCATAGCATTCTATATACTATTATATTGGGCTCCAGCCTATATCACTAATTGGGTATTATTAGTAGATCCCATTAGTATGTTTCTAAAAGGCAGCCCCGCTAGTCAATGGTTCCTATATGGCCTCCTATATTGTATAGTTGTTGCAGTAATGGGTATTCGGATGATTGCAAAATATCGTCACAATAAATATCAAATTGTCAGGACTATTTCTGTAGTATTCTTTCAGACTTGTATTGCTTTTACACTTCCAGAGATCTTAGTAAGATTAAACTATCCATACTATGATTTTAAAAATATATGGCCACTTAATTATACTTTCTTCTTTGACTACAATATTAGTGGTCTTATCGAGAGTGGGAGCTTTGGCATTTTTATGCTTGTGTGGGGCATAGTACTCACCATAATAGGTGTACCTGTGATTACCTACTTTTTTGGTAAGAGATGGTATTGTAGCTGGGTGTGTGGCTGTGGTGGTCTAGCAGAGACACTGGGCGACCCTTATCGTCAGTTATCAGATAAGAGCTTGAGTGCATGGAGATTTGAGCGGTGGATTATTCATGGTGTATTAGTGTTTGCTGTTATAATGACACTAATGGTGCTTTATACTTATTTTACTGGAAGTAGTAATATTCTTTTCCTAAGTAGTGATTCTATCAGAGGTTGGTATGGTTTCTTAATCGGTGCAGGTTTTGCAGGTGTTGTTGGTACAGGTTTCTATCCCCTGATGGGCAATAGGACATGGTGTAGATTTGGTTGTCCACTGGCAGCTTACCTTGGACTAGTACAGAAGTACAAGTCAAGATTTAGGATTACTACCAATGGTGGTCAGTGTATCTCTTGCGGTAACTGCTCTACCTACTGTGAGATGGGTATAGACGTAAGAGCCTATGCGCAGAAAGGTCAAGATATAGTAAGATCATCTTGTGTCGGTTGCGGAGTATGCTCTGCTGTTTGTCCTAGAGGTGTATTGAGATTAGAGAATGCAAGTCTTGATATCGCTGAGAGAACAACTCAAACAAGAACAACGCACATCTCTGAACTATCGGATACTTTCATTTCTATTCAATAAATTAAGGTTCTCAAATAATTAAGTACTAATAATTGGGACCAGTCTTTATTCATTTCATACAAAAGATTATTCTCAGGCACTAAAAGAGTTTTGGTCGGCTATCTTTATTGTAGTAAATAGAACAACCTATGTACGTTAAGAAAAATTTCTCGTTTGCTGAAATAATCCAATTCTCTGGTCGTCACTTGATTTGGCTTACACTGTGGATGATATCAGCGGTATGTTTTTATGAGTTCTTTCATTTCGACTGGCTAAAATTTTCATGGCTCCCTATTTCACTTATTGGTACGGCAGTCGCCTTCTATGTAGGATTTAAAAATAATCAAGCTTATGATCGGCTCTGGGAAGCAAGAAAAATTTGGGGAGGTATAGTAAACTCAAGTCGAGCATGGGGATCGTCTGTAAAGTCTTTTATCACAAATCAATTCCGAGAAAGTGATTTATCAGATACAGAACTTTATGCTATTCATAAACGACTTATCTATACACACATAGGCTGGCTATTTACTTTAAGAAACCAATTGTTAATCCCTACTCAATGGGAGCATGTATCGCAAGGAAATAAAGTAGCAAAACGAGCTGCTAAGAGACAAGAAGAACTTGGTTTTGGATTGACTAAAGATGATTTCACTGAAGACTGTCTAAGGATGTTTTTGCCTGAAGATAAATTTGAATCGCTAATCAACTATAAAAATACAGCGACACAAATTTTAGACTTACAATCTCAAGAAATAACTCAATTAAGATCAAGAGATACCATCGATGACTTCCGACATGTAGAATTACAAGAGCTTATTAATGAATTTTATACGCTACAGGGTAAGTGCGAGAGAATTAAAAAGTTTCCTCTTCCGCGGCAATATGGTCATATGAGTGGCATCTTTATCGGCATCTTTATCTTCCTATTACCTTGGGGTATGGTTAATGAATTTCATGACCTTAGTAGATTTGGAGCGTGGGTATCTATACCTTTTTCTGTAATTGTGGGGTGGGTATTCGTAATGATGGAACTCGTAGGTGATTACTCTGAAAATCCATTTGAAGGCCTAGGAAATGATATCCCAATGATGGCATTATGTAGAACCATAGAGATAGATCTTAGAGAAATGCTCGGAGAAACTGAACTACCTCCAGGCATAAAACCTATAAATGGGATCTTAATGTGACAGGTAGATCATTTATTTTTACTTCCAAAACCCTTTGTTTACAGGCTATCTACACAGTGAAACCCTCTTTTTACAAAAAAATATTCTTTTCTCACTAGGGTAAAGGTCTCTTTAGACTACTTATAGGTAAGCACGTCACTTAATTGTGCTTTAAATAATAAAAAGCTAAAGAATGTCAGATATGAAAAAGAATAAGAAAGACAAAAGTGCAATACAGACACTGTTTAGAACTGCATCTAAGAATCACTATACACTCTTACAAACAAATGATCGTAAGGCATCAATTATATTGACTATAAACTCTATCCTAATATCATTAATACTGGGATCGATCTATCTGATGCCAGCATACGAGAGACAATCAATAAATATAATTGCTCACGTAACCATATACTCTTGTCTACTGTCTATGATCTTTGCACTGCTATCTATTTTACCGCATAAGTATGGTAAGCAAAAGTCATTAATTTATGCAGGAGCAACACCAGATATGTCTAAGGAAAATTTTAGAGAGCAATTTAATACCTTACTAAAAAGTGGCCAATCTATTTATGATACGATGATCGATGATCTTTATGATATCGGTAAGTGTATCAGACACCAACAATTTTTAGTAAGATGTGCAATAGCTGTGATCATCATAGGCACTTCTCTTAATTTATTCTTATCAATATTTATTATGAAAGGTCACTTTGCTGAACAGCTGGTGTGCTTTTAATTCTAAATCTCTTATTTAGATAAATAGTTCAAACTTGAGCGACCCTATCGAATTTTAGTCGGGTCTACATGATTTACATTAGTTAACTTTATCATAATTATAGTTAATTAATTATGATAGACTATTTACAAAAGATAGTGTTTGTAAATTTTATATTTCTACTAAGTAGTACAGTATCTGCACAGGTAGAAGCTAATTATTGGACTCATCAATATGGCTCTAAAGGGCTATTACTTAACGGCGCTGTCATCGCTTCCCCAGACGGAGAGACCTCAGCCTTCTATAACCCAGGTGCTATAGGTATGGATGATGAACTCGGGTTTTTATTCTCATTTGTTACTCCTACTTACTCTGATCTTACTACCAGAAATATCCTAGGTACTGGTAGCTTGATTAGAGATCGAGGATTTGATTTTGCCCCTGGTTTTTTTGGCTTGAGACTTAGGCCATTTAAAAATAAAAAGATAACTATTGCCCTTTCAAATTTTAAGAGATTTGATTCTAGTATCCGATTAGACGATCGTGCAATTAGTAAAATCAAAGGTTCGCAAAATCTTTTATCTAGAATAGATTTAGATTTTAAAAGGAAAATATCTGAGAGTTGGAGAGGAGTAGGAATCTCCTACATGCTAAATAAAAATATAGGCATAGGCTTGTCGCAATTCTCCGTATGGCATAAGGATCAATTTGATATTGAAATAGCTAGCGAGATTATTTCAGAAGATATGCCTAATCTACTGTCACAGTATCTGAGAACTCAGAGTTCCTACCGCTTTAATCTTAGTAGTGCTTTTGTAAGTAAGCTTGGCCTATCCTATAAGACTGATAAACTTTGTCTAGGTATGACCTACACTAGTCCATTGTATGGAGCAATACATAAAACTGCGTCATACAAATTAGAATATCAATTAGTTGATAATGTTAATGACATATCATCGACTAGTTCTAACAGAAACAATACTTCTGACATCATCTATAAATCTCCTCATTCCTTAGGATTTGGTTTTGATATTCATAGAGATGCAACTTCTATTTCATTTTCCACAGAATATTTTTTTGGAATCAAGAAGTATAGCATTCTCGATGAGCTAGATGATAGTTTTGATTCGCTTTCTCCTATCAGCAATGAAACTCTATTTAAAGTTGAAAGTGAAAATGATCCGGTAATAAATTTTGCGGTTGGTGTACAAACGAACCTTTCTGCTAAAACTATTTTGGTTTTCGGATTTAGAACTGATTTTAGTCCAAACAATACTTTAGGAATAAATGACAATCCTGACTATCTAGGTATTGCTGGTGATATATACCATTTCTCTGGAGGTAATATGATTAATTTTAAGAACAATCAATTTTCCTGCGGCTTTGATATAGGCTTTGCAAAGCGTAATGATGGAAATCAGATTATCAACTTTGATGCTGTGAGTCAAGAGACCTTCCCTGATTTTGGTGGATTAGACAATGTCACTAATCGTTTTAGATCATTTATGATATTTGTTACTTATGACTTTATTTTTGATAGGTTCAAAAATGACGAAAAGTAAATAGAAATAGCTCCATCATAGAAACTCAATGTATAGTCCAATACCATATATTTTGTGCACAGCTCTTACACTATGTGAATGTGCAAATAGTGCGTCTAATCTGGCTGATAAAAAAGACAATGGTCAATGTACTGTGTTACTACAAAATGAGATAGCTTATCGAATTTACAGAATAGGTGATGCTGGTGGATAAGATATCAAATCAATATAATAAGACAAATAAGGCTACTTAGGCGACATATTAAGTCCCATATCTATGGTGGCAGTTAAGGCCTATCTGTGTCTATATATAAAGCACCCTTATACAATGTATTGCACCAAACACCTGCTCCTCCTTGCTATCTGCGTCGTTACTTTAGGTTCCGCATCAGAATCAATATACTTATCATACGCTATTGAATCTCTAGATGAACAAGAGTTACTAGATCGTCAAATAGATAGAAATGACAAGGGATTTAAAATTGAAACTGAGATAGAATCATTCCATCTCAATTTTGATGAAGCTGAAGCTAACAGCAACCCAATTGATTTTCATTTAAAAAGTCATCAATCATACGCTCGAAAAAGTGCTTACTACTAAACTAAGCCTCTTTCTTTCTTCCAAGCAAGTATCCTAATATTGCTGCTGGCACATAGCTAATTGTATCTAGAATCATAAACCATATAGGTGTCTCCGGTATTAGATAAAGCACTATCAATCCACCAAATAGAAAAAATGCTCCCGCAGTAATTGAGATCAGTTTATTATTAGAGATCTTGGCTGCTATAAATGCGGCGACTATCGAGCCAAGTATATGGGCAAGATACGGTATGATAAAGTGCTTAGGCGTATAAAGATTCATATGAGATCTGATACTCTCTAAATCATTAGGATCAACCCCAGCAGGTGGTGGAAAAAGTGAAGCACCAAAATTTACAATACCCGCATTTAATAATCCTCCTATTATAACACCAGCTAGAAAAGCAAGAATATTCTTAACAATAGGATTCATAAGGTATTTAGTTTGGCAATAAAACCAAGCTACGAAATCAAGATGACTTAATCATTTCTAGCATAAAATTTGTACTTTATTATACTGTGAGACCTAATAATACTGCTACCCTACTTATGCACTGTCCAGATCAAAAAGGAATAGTAGCAACCATAACAGATTTCTTACTTGACAACAATGCCAATGTAATCAGCTTAGATCAGCATGTAGATCATGAAGAAAACCAATTTTTTATGAGAGTAGAATGGGAATTGGACGGATTTGTCATTCCTAAAGATAAGATTGGAGAATACTTTAACACCCTCATAGCTATAAAGCTTAGTATGAATTGGGACTTAAAATTCTATGAGCGAAAGCCTAGGATCGCACTATTCGTATCTAAGTATGCTCATTGCTTTTTAGACATCCTTTCTAGATACGAATCTGGAGAGTGGAAAGTGGAAATCCCACTAATCATCAGCAACCATGAAAAATTTAATTATGTAGCCGATAGATATGCAATCCCATATCACTATATGCCCATCACTAAAGCTAATAAACAGGAGCAAGAACTTAAACAAATTGAACTACTCAAACAAAATGATGTAGATCTAATAATACTTGCAAGGTATATGCAAATACTATCCAGTACGCTCATAGACATATATCCAAATCAGATCATCAATATACATCACTCTAGCCTACCAGCTTTTGCAGGTGCAAATCCTTACAAAGCCGCCTATACTAGAGGAGTCAAGTTTATGGGAGCCACTGCACATTATGTCACTGCTGATCTTGATGAAGGTCCTATCATCGCACAAGATGTAATACCCATCTCACACCGAGACTCTATTTCTGAGTTAAAACGAAAAGGAAAGGATATAGAAAAGGTAGTATTAGCTAAAGCTGTCTGGTCTCATATTACCTCAAACGTACTCACTTATAAGAATAAGACTGTAGTGTTTGACTCATAATAGTTTTGTATTCTTCTAGTGCAATCTCTAGACAATCCATTGCTTGATTCAGCTTCTCTTCATTGAGTATGAATGCAATTCTAACTTGCTTCTTTCCTAGCTCCTGATTAAAGTAAAATCCATCTGCAGGGGCAAACATCACAGTCCTCCCTTGATGTCTAAAGTCTGTCAACATCCACTTACAAAATTTAGTAGCATCGTCTATTGGCAACTCCGCCATATTATAAAATGCAGCTGAGGGGTAATAGCACTTAACGCCTTCTATTTTTGATAATCTACTATAGAGCACTTTTCTTCTCCTATTATATTCTTCTTTGGCTTCGTTGATATAAGGTCTGTAATCCGTGTAGCAAGCTTCTGCCATGATTTGCCCAAGTGCAGGTGGGCATAATCTGAGTTGTGCATATTTATCTATGACATTTCTTAGTTCTTCACTGCGTGTGATCAAGTAGCCTACCCTCGCACCACAAGAACTAAAAACTTTGGAGATAGAATCTATCACAATTACGTTCTCGCTAATGCTATCAAATTGCAAAACGGAAGTAAACTCTCTATCGTAACAAAACTCTCTGTATACTTCATCTACGATTAGGTAGAGATCGTTTTCTTGAACAACTTCTACTAGTGCTTCTAGCTCTTCTTTGGTGTATAATTGCCCTGTAGGATTTCCAGGATTACACAGGAAGATTGCCCTTGTGTTTTCGCCGATCAGACTGCTGAAATTTTCCGGAGAAGGCAATGCGAATTGCCTATCGAAAGAAGAAGTAATAGGAATGATATTTACCTGACTTATCTGTGCATAACCCAAGTAGTTAGCATAGAATGGCTCTGGTATGATAATTTCATCTCCAGGATCAAAGCAGGAGAATAGCGCAAACTGGATTGCCTCTGATGCTCCGGTGGTAACGTAGACATGTTCTTCTGAAATAGGGATATTGATTTCATCATAATATGCTGCTACTTTTTTCCTTAAGCTGGCCTCTCCAGCAGAAGGGCCATACTTAATTATGTCTTCCTCTAAATTCTTAATTCTATTCAACGCAGCAGCAGGGGTCACGATATCTGGTTGACCTATATTAAGGTGTAGTATTTCTACTCCGTCCGCTTTAGATTTATCTGCGAAGGGCACTAAACTTCTTATCGGGGATTGCACTTGTGATTTTCCCCTGTTCGATACTGATGGCATTGCTTACGTTTACTTTCATAAAAAAAGCTCCACTAAATTAATCAGTAGAGCTTTTTATAAATATCTTTTACAAAATTCTCTATCCTCCTAATGCGGCCGCTCCTCCTACGATCTCTGATAATTCTTTTGTAATGGCTTCTTGCCTTGCTTTATTGTAACTAATCTTAAGTTCTTTCACCATATCTTCTGCATTTTCAGTCGCTTTATCCATAGCGGTCATCCTTGCTCCATGCTCTGACGCATGTGTATCCAAAACAAATTTTTGGAATGTAGTCTGTAGGATACTAGGAACTAGATACTCCAATAATTCTTCCTTGCTCGGCTCAAATATGTAATCAGCTTTGTGTTTGTCATCTCCAGTTCCTTCTCCTTTGATTTTTTCAACAGGTAAAAACTGAGCTACTTCTGGAAACTGCATTCCCGCATTTTTGAATCTACCATATGCTACATCTACAGCATCATAGGTACCGTCTTCAAATTTGTCCATGACATACTGGGCAACTCTTGACACATTATCAAAGCTTAAATCACTATAGAGATCTCCAAAATCATTTATAATATTACACTTGCTATATCTCTTTCTAAAGAAATCAAATCCTTTCTTACCGACACAGATAATAGACAGATTTTGAGTATTATTTAGATGAGCATAATTCTCTTCTATCCTTGCTACTGCTCCTTTGATGACATTAGTGTTGAATGCTCCACACAATCCTCTATTAGATGTCACGACTATTACGGCTGCTCTAGTAGTCTCTCTTTCTGTACCAAAACTAGTATTGACATCACCATCAAGATTAGACAAAATGTTTTTAAGCATTTTATTGAGTCTATTTGCATACGGTCGCATCTGGACTATAGCATCAGTTGCCCGCTTAAGCTTTGCTGCAGAAACCATTTTCATGGCTTTGGTAATCTGCTGCGTAGACTTTACAGATTTGATCCTATCTCTTACTTCTTTTAACTGTCCAGACATTTTAAACTAGTCTTTAATTATTTCTTAGAAAATTGTGGCACAAGATCAGCGGCAACTTTTTTCACTGCATCCGTTGCTTCATCTGTCAACTTGCCCGATCTGAATGTATCCAATACTTCAGGATGTGTTGCTTCTAAAGTTGTGTAAAATAAATCTTCAAACTCTCCTACTTTATCAACTGGAATATCTTTTAATAGCCCTTTAGTACCTAAATAAATAATAGCTACTTGCTTTTCAACTGATACTGGAGAGTATTGTGGTTGCTTAAGCATTTCCACATTACGCTTACCTTTCTCTAAGATGGACATTGTCGCCGCATCTAAATCAGAACCAAACTTTGAGAATGCTTCTAACTCTCTATACTGTGCCTGGTCTAACTTAAGTGTACCAGATACTTTTTTCATTGCTTTAATCTGAGCGTTTCCTCCAACTCTTGATACTGATATACCTACATTGATCGCTGGTTTTACCCCAGCATTAAACAGGTTAGACTCTAAGAATATCTGACCATCAGTAATAGATATTACGTTAGTAGGAATATATGCAGATACATCTCCTGCCTGTGTCTCAATGATAGGGAGTGCGGTTAATGAACCACCACCTTTTACGATCCCAGCATCTTTGAGACTAGCTGGCAAATCATTCATACTCTGAGCTATCGCATCATCATTAATCACTTTTGCTGCTCTCTCTAATAATCTCGAGTGCAAGTAAAATACATCCCCCGGATAAGCCTCTCTTCCTGGAGGTCTTCTCAGTAGTAATGATACTTCTCTATATGCTACTGCCTGCTTAGATAAATCATCATAAATAATCAAAGCAGGTCTACCTGTATCTCTAAAGAACTCTCCAATCGCTGCTCCTGTAAATGGAGAATAAAACTGAAGTGGTGCAGGATCAGCTGCTGATGCCGATACTATAGTCGTATATGCCATTGCTCCTCCTTCTTCTAATGCTTGAGCAACCCCCGCAACTGTAGAAGCCTTTTGACCTGATGCAACATAGATACAATATACTGGCTCTCCTCTCTCATGAAATTCCTTCTGATTAAGTATCGTGTCAATAGCTATTGCTGTCTTACCTGTCTGTCTATCACCTATGATTAGCTCTCTCTGTCCTCTCCCAATAGGGATCATAGAATCGATCGCCTTGATACCTGTCTGTAAAGGCTCAGAAACTGGCTCTCTATATATTACTCCAGGTGCTTTTCGCTCTATAGGCATTTCGTACATATCACCGGCGATTGGACCTTTACCATCGATCGGCTGGCCTAAGGCATCTACGACTCTTCCTATCATTCCTTCACCCACCTTTACAGATGCAATCTTTCTTGTCCTTCTTACTGTTGCTCCTTCCTTAATGCCGTCACTAGCTCCTAGCAATACTACCCCAACATTATCTTCCTCTAGGTTAAGTACAATTGCTTGTACTCCGGTTTCAAATTCTACAAGTTCCCCTGCTTGCGCTTTACTAAGCCCATAGATTCTTGCAATACCATCACCTACCTGAAGTACTGTTCCTACTTCCTCGAGTTCTGACTCTGTTTTGAATCCTGATAATTGTTGCTTGAGTATCGCGGATATTTCATCTGGTTTAACGTCAACCATAGTAATAATTTTATTGAAGTTTAAATTACTCTCCTAGTAAGCTTTCACATACTTATTATCAGAGAATTCCTTTTTTAATTTATTTAATTTGTAGGCTATACTATCATCATATAACTTATCTCCTATCTCGATGACATATCCACCGATGATATCTGGATTAACTGCCGTTTCTAGTTCTATTTTTTCATCTGTTGCATTACTCGCTAATAATTTAGCTTCTATCTGCTTCACCATTTCTTCCGTTAATGGTGCTGCCGTAGTCAGTTTCACAGTTGACACATGCTTCAGAGACTTGTATTGCAAGTCAAATTCCACAGCTATCTCTGGTATAATTGCTTCTCGGCCTTTTGTTAGAATAATATTAAAAAACGTATTCGTCGTTTCGCTTAGATTAGGTTTAAATATAGCATCAAACACATCTCTCTTCTTACCTATACTCACGATTGGGCTTTTAAGTAAGTTTAAGAGGTCTCTACTCTTTACCGCTTCTAGAAACCACTTCATATCAGTTGCTATAGTCTCCAGTTGACCTTTCTCATTTCCAAAATCTATAAGTGACTTGGCATATCTAGATGCGATTCTTTGTGCTGACATTTAGTTTAATTCTATTTCTTTGACTAAGTCATTTACATACGATACATGCTCACTACTTCCTTTTAGCTCTCTCTTCATTACCTTCTCTGCTATCTCGATAGCCATCATTCCTACTTTATTCTTTACCTCCACGATTGCGGCACTCTTTTGAATATCTATTTCTAGCTTTGCATTGCCTACTATCTTTTGCGCTTCTAGTTTAGCTGTTCCTTTTGCTTCGTCGATGATCGTATTCTTTGCTTCTTTAGCTTCTTTTAGTATTTGCGCTCTTTCTTCTCTTGCTTGAGCTATGAGAGCTTCATTTTCTGACTTCATTTTAGCCATCTCCTCTTTCGCCTTTTTAGCTTCATCCAGCGCTCCTTGGATATCTTCTTCTCTAGACTTAAGGGCATCCCTTATCGGTGCGAATGCATTTCTACCGATCAACCACCAGAATAATAAAAAGAATATAGTCGTCCAAAGGATTAAACCTAAGTCCGGTTTGATGGGATTGAAATCTAGTAATACAATTAAATTCATAATCATGATTTTTAAAAAGGCTGATAAACCAACGACCAACCGTCATCGGTTTATCAGCTGAATAGTTTATTTACCTTACTAGGTATGAAAAGACGATCGCAATAAGAGCAGCACCCTCAATAAGTGCAGCTGTTAAGATCATATTTCCTCTGATATCACCAACAGCTTCTGGCTGTCTAGCAATAGCTTCCATAGCTCGTGAACCGATCATACCGATACCGATGCCTGCACCGATTACCGCTAAACCCATTCCTAAGGCGGCAACTGAACCTCCCATAATTATTTGGTTTTATGATTAAAAAAATAAATAATACTTAATGATGCTCTTCAGCATGATGGTGCTCCTCTGTAGCAGCACCGATATAACTCGCTGTCAAAATAGTAAATACAAACGCTTGTATGAAGGCTACCAATAATTCAATAGCCATCATAAACACTGTCAATAACCCGGAAGCAATAGAAGATCCATAACCTCCAATAACTGATTCCCCACTTTTACTAAAGACAAATATCAAACTCACAAAAATTACCATTACCATGTGACCCGCTGTGATGTTTGCAAACAATCGCAACATCAGCGTCAATGGTTTTATAAATACACCTAGAAATTCTACAGGTGTCAATATAGTTTTTATCCAAGCAGGAACTCCTGGCATCCAGAATACATGCTCCCAGTAATGCTTATTACCATTTAGATTGGTTACAAGGAAAGCCATAATTGCTAACACAAAAGTTACAGAAAGACTTCCAGTAACATTAGACCCTCCTAAAAATGGTACTTGTCCCCATAGATTCAATCCAAGTATAAAAAAGAAAATCACCAGTAAGAATGGTAAGAATTTTTCCCACTTGTGACCTAAAAATGGCTTAGCTACTTCATCTTGTATAAAAACTATGACCGTTTCTAATAGTCCCTGAGCTCCTTTTGGTGCCATACCTTCTCGTTCCTTATATTTTTTTGCTATCGACAAGAATAACCAGCTCATTAAGAATAATACGATGAACATAGAAACCACATTCTTTGTGATCGAGAAATCTGTAAAGGATGTTAGTCCACCTCCAAACACTCCAAAGTCTAATGTACTTTTATTATCGCATGCTAGCTTAGCTCCACTGTGGCATAGATACACTACATCTTTTTTCCCAGCTTCTACCTGCTTACCGTCTTTCTCTTCATAAATAGTTTCTGCTACTACACCTAATGCCCCATGACCTATCTCAACTAGACCAGAAGGGAAATCTCCTTGAATTCTTCTAACTAACCCCTCGAATAATACATACTTGTTATATGCAAATGTACCCGTACCATGATAATCAGGGTGAAACTTTCCTGATGAGAAAAACTCTATTCCTGATTCTTTTGAGTGCAGGATACAAGGTAGTGGCAACTGGAGCGGCCCAATATTGTAAACATTTTGATCGCTTATGTGATGAAAGGCTAGTGCACCTGGGTCAAACTCACCATGGTGAGTAACTACTCCACATGAGTTGATTGCATCTTCTCCTGGAGTGTGAGCATGACCTCCACTATGTGCGTGATCATGAGCTGCATGTCCCTCCTCGCCATGTGCGTGTGTATCGTGATCGTGCCCATCGTGGTCATGATTATGACTATCATGTGTCTCTGTACCATGATCGTGATCATGCTGCTGAGCAGATGCTAAGTAAGCCAGGGAAAAGGTGAGTAAAAATGCGGTCAGTAATTTCTTCATCTAAAGCCCTTTTAGTAGGTCTTAATTTTGCCACAAAAGTAACTTTTAATAGGCTCAAATAATAACTAACTATAGAGTTTTTTAACTAATAAAACTGCTATATCCCGACCGAACTATATTCTTTTAATGCTTTAAAATATAAATGGCTCAGGCTTATATTTCGCCTGAGCCATTTATTCAGCTATTAGTTCTTATTTACTGCTTATCTAGCAAATGATGTTGCACGCTTCTCTCTTATCACAGTCACTTTCACTTGTCCAGGGTACTGCATTTCGTCTTGAATCTTCTGAGATATCATAAATGATAAATCATCGACAGAGGCATCAGTTACCTTTTCGCTCTCAACAATAACTCTAAGCTCTCGACCTGCCTGCAGAGCGTAAGCCTTTTGTACTCCTTCATATCCCATAGCTAGCTCTTCTAAATCACCTATTCTCTTAAGATAACTATCCATGATCTCTCTTCTCGCTCCTGGTCTAGCACCTGATATGGCATCGCACGCTTGCACGATAGGAGACACGATATTATTCATCTCTATCTCATCGTGATGGGCACCTACTGCATTTAAGACGACAGCATGCTCTCCAGCCTTCTTACACATCTCCATCCCTAACAGTGCGTGTGGCAATTCTGATTCTTCATCCGCCACTTTTCCAATATCGTGCAACAGGCCAGCTCGTTTTGCAACCTTAATTTGTTTTGCACTTAATCCTAACTCCGCAGCCATGACTGCGCATAAGTTCGCCGTTTCAATTGAGTGCTTGAGAAGATTCTGACCGTAAGAAGATCTAAATCTCATTCTACCAATCATTCTTATGATATCAGGTTTAATTCCATGAATATCTAGATCTATCACTGTACGCTGACCTATCTCCACGATCTGTTCATGCAGTTGTTTTCTTGTCTTCTCTACAGTCTCTTCAATCTTAGCAGGATGAATTCTACCATCCGCCACTAACCTCTTAAGAGATAACCTACACACCTCTCTTCTGATCGGATCAAAACTTGATATAACTATAGCTTCTGGAGTATCATCTACTACAATCTCAGCACCTGTAGCTGCTTCTAAGGCTCTTATGTTTCTACCTTCTCTACCTATAATCTGACCTTTTATATCATCAGACTCTAGATTAAATACAGATACTGTATTCTCAATAGTATACTCAGCACACATTCTTTGTATACTCTGAATTACTATCTTCTTTGCTTCCTTGTTTGCATTTTGCTTTGCTAGTGTTATCGCCTCTTTCTCTATTGCCATAGCATCATTTGCTGCCTTTGACTTAACTGCTTCTAACAATTGCTCCTTAGCTTCTCCTTGAGTCATCTTAGCTATAGACTCTAACTGATTAATAATCTTGTCATTAGCATTTTCGAGTTCTTCCTTCTTTTTAGACACAATCTTAATCTGCTTATCAAGATTATCTCTTATCGCGGTTACTTCTGATTCTCTGTGTTCAATAGATTCTAATTGTTCTGTAAAAGAAGATTTCTTGAGATCAAGTTCTTTCTCAAGTGCTTTTACATTCATCTCTCTCTCTTTAAGCTCTACTTTATGATCTGCTTTTTTACTTTCAAAATCTGCTTTTAACTTAGCGAATTTGTCTTTCGCCTCATTGATCTTCTTTTGCTTGATTTTTTCATTTTTACTTTCTGCGCCTCCTACTATTTTATCTGCTTTGTAGGTAGCATCATCAGTAATTCTTTTTGCAGAGATTCTTGCTTCTTCTAGCTGTAGATCGGCTTTCTTATTTGCCTCTTCTATTTTGGTTAGATTACCTTTCTTTAGGAACATGGAGACCACAGTAAAAGCCAATACAGCCCCACCTACGAGTCCTCCAATCAATCCAATTATCGTGTTCATTAATCTTAATTAATTAATTAAAAAATTAGCATACTCTGTTGAGTCACTATTTATAAAAAACCAAATTATATAAAAAGGGAGTTAAGAAAGTGCTTTCTCTAGTGCTTCTTCTAATTGAGTAAGCTGCTGATCAAGCAAGTTGTTTTTTGTCTCTAAGTCCTGACTATTAAGGTCAAATGCATAAGAAATCAAAGTCATCGATAAGGCATCTACATCATCGATTTCCGCATAATTCTGCTTGAAAGACTGAATCTTATCGTTGATTTCTTTTTCAACAATCATGATAGATGATTTCTCATCTTGATTTACTTTTACTGGATAGGTTCTACTTCCGACTTTTATGTTAATGTTTTCCAGTTCCTTACCCATTTCTAAGCTTTCAGTAATTCTATACAGTCATCTATCTCTACTATATGCTTCTCTATCTCTAGCTTTATATGATCTAGAGCCTTCTGACTTGTTGATTCTAATTGTAAATTATCATTCGATCGATTGACCTCATTATCTTCCTCTACTCTATTAATTTGGTTGTGGTATTCCTTTAGTTTTACGTTTTCTGCTATTAATGTTCTGTTTTCTTCTTTAAGAAAATTCATCTTTTGCAATACTTGCTTCAATTTACTCTCTATATTCTTTATCCTATCTAGTTGGTCTTGCATTTGACTAATATAACTCAAAATCAATAAATGTTATTCTAATACGCTCTATTTCCTTATGAGAGCTCCTAACTTACCCTCAAAATCTGAGATTAATTTATTCATAATCTTATCAACTTCCTTATCCTTAAGCGTCTTTTCTTTGTTTTCAAAGGTAAAACTGACTGCATAGGACTTTTTATCCTCCCCAAGCTGTTCCTTATTCTTATATACATCAAAGAGATCAATTCCACTAATCAACTTTTTATCTACAGATCGCGTAATTGATTCTATTTCTTTGAAACTTACTCCTTCGTCCAATATGAGTGCTAGGTCCCTTCGCATACTTGGGAATTTGCTAGGCGCTTGCACCTCTATTTTTTGTTTCTTCTGAGATTTGAATATTGGCTTTAGATCAAACTCTGCATAATAGACCTGTCCTTTTACGTCCATACTCTTAAGTACTGCACTACTCACAGAACCAAAACTAACAATCGTCTGTGGTCCTCTGTGATATTTTAATCCAAAATCAAATCGTGAATCGTCTATTTCTACAGTTTGATAAGTCGTTATATTAAATCTTTCTAACACTTCATTGACCGCTTGTTTTAGCATATAGAAATCTGATGAAGTATTGTTTAGCCAATTAGGGCTTCCATCATTTCCTTTGATTGCTATTGATAGGTGTTCTTTCTCTTTGATCTCGTCTTCTTGTTTTCGATATGATCTACCTATCTCAAAAAGTTTGAGGTCATTCTGTTGCCTGTTTTGATTGTAAGCTATGGTATCTAATATAGGTAGCATCATCTCTGGACGCATGATGTCCATATTGACATTGGATGTATTATTAATCTCTACAAATAACTCCTCCATTCCTGGCAATGCAGAGTTGTACTTCGCTGATTGGATGATCGAGAGATTCATCATCTCAGAATAACCTTTGGATACCAACAGATTAGCCAGGAGATTTTTAATGTAATTTTTATCTGGATGACCACTGTGGACTATGGTTGATTTTAGCGCTGTAGGTGTTGGGACATTATTGAAACCATAGATTCTCAGGATTTCCTCTATAACATCTGCTTCTCTTGTAACATCTGCCTTGTCAGTTGGCACCTTAATGGTGAATGCTATATCATCTTTTTCGATGATCTCCATATTAAGTGCAGTAAGTATTTCATCTACTTTGTCATCTGGAATCTCAGCTCCTATTAATGTACTTACCCTTTTGTATTTAACCATAATTTCTTTGGGCTCAATCTTCTCTGGGTATTTATCTACAATATCTGAGGCGACTACCCCTTCTCCTAATTCAACGATCAACATTGCTGCCCGCTTAAGAGCTGTAGCTGCAATATTGGGATCTGATCCTTTCTCAAAACAAATAGCCGCATCAGTTCTAAGTAGGTGTCGTGTACTGGTACGTCTAATTGACTTAGCATTGAAGTGTGCTGCCTCTAAGAATATATTTTTTGTCTGATCTGTCACACCACTATTCAAGCCTCCAAAAACTCCTCCGATGCACATACCATTTCCCTCAGCGTCACAAATCATCAAATCCTCTTTATCTAGTTTACGATCTTGTTCATCTAACGACTGAAACACTGTCCCTGAAGGTAAATTTTTAACCACAACTGCTCCGCCACCTATTTTATCCAGATCAAAAGCGTGTAACGGTTGACCGTATTCGTGTAAAACAAAATTGGTGATATCTACAATGTTACTTATCGGCCGTACGCCTATAGCATTCAGCCTCATCTTTAGCCAATCTGGAGATTCTTTTACCTTAATGTCTGCAATCGATACTCCTGTATATCGTGGACACGCTTCTGAGTTTTCCACGGTGACAGGAATTGCCAAATCAGTTCTCTCAACCTTAAAGTCAGAAATATCAGGCATCTTCAAATTACCATCAGATACACCATTAGCCTTAAAGTATGCAGCTAGATCTTTTGCGACTCCGATATGTGAAGTTGCATCAGACCTGTTAGGAGTTAGACCAATATCATATATCATATCATTTTCCATCTCATAATGCTCTACCGCCATTGTACCTGCCAAAAGATTTTCTTGCAGCACTATGATGCCGTCATGATCATTACCTAGACCAAGTTCATCTTCCGCACAGATCATGCCTTGCGAAACTTCTCCTCTGATCTTTCCCTTCTTGATCTTCCATGGTTCCCCATCCTTATCATATAGCGTTGTACCTACAGGTGCTACTAATACTTTTTGCCCTGAAGCTACATTGGGTGCTCCACATACTATCTGCAATAACTCTTCTCCTCCCACATCTACCTTAGTCAAAGAAAGCTTATCCGCATTAGGATGCTTACCACACTCTTTCACATGACCTACTACTATTCCCCTTAGACCCCCTTTAATACTTTCTATCTCTTCCTCTCCTTCTACCTCTAATCCTAAATCAGTAAGGATAGTCGAAAGCTCAGCTGGCGATATCGGGATATCTATATATTCTTTAAGCCAATTAAGGGAGATTTTCATAGGATATAATTATTAGTACTAGAAGCTGCAAAGATAGTTTTTTATTGATTTATGGTGGATATCCATTTTGGTATTTTGAGCGCATAGAGCCAGTGTACCAAGACATTTTTTTTCACTTTGAGCTTGTCGAGAAATCCACAGTTGAACAATTTTCATTTTTCTTGACTCAGACTTTTTGACTATAAACCTCTATAGCTCTTATACTTTTCTACTGATAACGAATTTCAATTATATTCTGGGCTACAGGAAATAAGGCCGAGGGCAGAAAGCAATACTCTCTCTATAAAAAGGTTTAACATTTTTAGCCCATCGAGATAGGCTATAGGATTATCACTCGCTGAGTTCGATAAGAAAAATTAATTCTCAACTACCGGAATGATAGCAGCCTGAAGAATTTCTTTACTGTCATTAGAATGATCGGCGATGAATGCAATGACTTCCATATTATCTGGAATCCAGATGCCGTCTTCTGATGGAATGGTATAGCTAAAACTGACATTACTTAATTCTCCAGTATTAAAATTACTGGCATATGAATCTCCATTGAATGCGGTTAACATAGCCCTGAGGACGTGATTATGTTCGTAGGCATCGATTAGTTCTCCTACATTAGCTTGCTTGTCTAGGATATGATTCTCTGCAAGCATCATACTTAATCTGAAATCCCCACTGAGATCTGCAAGCGGAATGATCCCTAGATTAACCTCTAACTCTCTTGTGAGATCATTATAGTCTGTACTCATTGTTATTTCTAATGTGTGCGGCTCATTAAGCTCCTGAGCTACGTAAGTTGACAAGAGATCAAATTCTGAAATTGAAAGTAAGGCTTCGTTAGGAAACTTCTTTCTGTTAACGAAAGCGGCCGGTTTACCTTCCCATGGCTTAAGAAAATTTTCTAACTCTCTGGCTGCTTCATGCCTAAAATCAAACCTGCTATCACTATAAGGAGCGGTAAGGAACGAACCATGAATACCTACGGCAATTACCTGGTCGGGAAACTGCTCTATCAAACTCGTAATCTTTGCGCTTCCTGATGGGCAATTTGGACATCTTACGCCTGTCACCTCTTCTACTAAAACTACTCTATCAGATATGATCGGTTCAAAGGGAGGAATAATTATTTCCTTCTCTGTACAAGCGCTAAGTATTAATACCGTAATGATAATATAGCTATACTTTATCCTCATCAAAATGCAGAATTTAAAGTGAATTTTGCTCCACTGAATGCAGGCTCAAGCCTACAGATCCCTCCAGCACATACGATACCTTCTACTTGTTTTACATATCGCAGTCCTAACCGGTGTGTCTTATAATTAAACACAGCACCTAAGGTCGGATAGAATAACTTATCTCCTCCTTTTGATGGATCTATATTATACATACCCGACAACTCAAATAACCAGTGAGGCGCTAGACCTACTTCTACTAGACCAAATGCCCAACTACCTAAATCTTCTTTCGAATGTAAATATTGTAGCTCTGTTCTTACTGATCGTTTATTTGTGAATCGGTAAAGAAAGTCTGCGAAAGGAGTGATGGTCTTTACAAGTGGGGCATTAGGTTTTACCTCGAAGACTTCTTGATTATAATTTACAGATTGGATCCCTGTAGTTAGTAACCATTTTCTTTTTTGCTTATACTGTATCTGCAAGAAATATTCTTTGTAAAGGAGTAAATCATTCAAGTCCGTAATCCGAGCATAATTTACTAAGCCGCTCAATTTTTTATTGTGCCTATATCTTATCTCTGATTGTATAGCCCGCTCGCTCAAGTCTTGAGTAGTAGGTGTATATCTTGAGGTCAAGCGATAGGTATTCTCTCGGGACATGGGCGGGAGGTAACTTGCTAATCCCATAACTCCTGTAAGCGTAGGATCTGTTTTAAAATTAAAATTTTCAGTCCTTTTTAGTTCAACGGTCACTCCTAATTTTTCATCACCAAAATTTAGAGAAGTATAAAATACACTTCCCGATTCATTGACAAATTTTCCTATTGTCTGTTGGCCCGTGAGCTCAGTTCTCAGAACCGTCGGATCTCTAAATGCTTCCGCACTCTTGTAAGCATACTCTACATAAAAAGTAAGGTCTTGATAATTAAGACTATTAAAGATAGTAGTCAGATAAGTATTATATTTTAGACCGATCCGTTCATCTCCGATATATTGTTTTACGATATTGACTAATCGATCTACCGTCTGCTGACTATGTGTTCGATTAACCAGACCTATCCCAGGACTAAAGCTTAATGGGGCATCCTCTGACCCTGTAGCATAAAAACCTTCTATTGATCCACCTTTGACCAACCCTTCGTTTAACGAAAATTGATTTTTTTGCTTACCTGCGAATCCTGTGGCAGTCCAGTTCTCACTAATATCATAACTGGCCTTGGCACCGACTAAGGCATTATCTATTAGTAATGGGCGCTCTTCATAGGATCTAAATATAATACCCGAGCCAATCTGGCCATAGACATAACCTAACTCCACAAAAACCTTATCAAACCGCTTATTGATAAATGCCTTACCAAGACCTTGGTCAGAGTATGCTGCGGTAGGAATTAAAAGATTAGAATTTTTAAAATAATCTAATCTCACCCCAGCATTATATCCTTTAAAACTATAGTTCAAATTGAGCCACGTATCAACTCCCACAAGTCCCTCATCATACTGAGGAATATTAATGGCTCCAATGTCCGCATCCTTTATGAAGTAATTAACATTAGTCTGTAAAGCCCCTGAGAATGATCCTACATCCTGTGCAATTGCAGATATCGACATAGATAGAAAAAGAAAAAGAAGCCGAGTCCTAAAATACATGTAGAAATAGTCGAATGTTTTTGTAACTAAAAGCGGTTAAAGATACGTTAATCAGTAGAAGAGGTTATTTGTATAGTCTAACTTTGTCATCAATAAAACTACAAAACGTGAATTTAGGTCTTATCATTCTACTTTTTATAAACGGAATATTTACTAATAGTGATGCAGTACTAGGGCAGACCTTGCCTGATGTCAATCTTAAGACACTTGATGGCAAATCAATAAATATCAAAGAACACGTCAAACAAAATAAATTTACTGTGTTAAGTTTTTGGGCGACATGGTGTGGGCCATGCAAGAAAGAATTAGATGCGCTTACTGATTTTCATGAAGGATGGCAAGAAGATATGGGCGTCGAGTTAGTAGCCATTACGGTTGATAATGCTCGAGGGCTTTCTAAGGTTAAGCCTATGGTTAATACCAAAGGGTGGGAGTTTACTGTCTTAGCAGACAGCAAACAAGAACTTCAGCGAGCATTAAATTTTCAAACGATCCCTCAGACTTTTATAGTAGATAGCGGAGGCAATGTGGTTTACTCTCATAATGGATACAATCCTGGTGACGAGATCGCATTAGAGGATAAGCTTAAAGAGCTCTCTAAATAATGTCCTATTTATTTGAGTCTGAAAGGCTTCGTTTTAGAGAATTGACGCTTGATGATTCAGAAAATTTATATCTACTCAACAAAGATCCGGAGGTAATAAAATATACTGGTGATCCTCCTTTTGAGACGGTGGAAGATGCACAGCTATTCATCTCAAACTACAAAGAATACACATTAAACGGCTATGGCAGGTGGGTTGTAGAAGTAAAGACTGATGGTCGATTTATAGGTTGGTCAGGTCTTAAGCTAAATGAGATAAGCAAAATAGATCTCGGTTATCGCTACTTAAAATCTGAATGGGGCAAAGGTTATGCTACTGAAGCTGCTCAAGCATGTCTGCAATATGGATTTATGACATTAGATATGACAGAAATAATAGCACGTGCAGATAAAGAAAACCTAGCATCCTTAAAAGTAATCGAGAAGATAGGAATGCAATACTTTATGGAAGGTGTTTGCAAGACCGTCGATAAGGCTAATTACTATTCCATCTCTAAAGCGCAGTACCTAGATAAACTCAGATAGCTCAAGCCATCGGTTCTCCTTAGTCTCTATTTCGTTTTTTATTTCTCCTAGCCTGATAGACATTTCTGTGATTTTCTCTGGAGACAATGTAGTATCACCAAATTGAGTCTCAAGTTTAGATTTTTCTTGCTCTAACTTTTTTATCAGACCTTCGATTTCGTTGAATTCTTTTTTTTCAAAATAGCCGAGCTTCCTCACCTCTACGGAAGATGGCTCAACAGTTTTTACTTTTTCCACTTTGGGAGCCTTATCATTTTTTTCCTTCAAGGCATTTTTGACGGATTGTTTATACTCAGAATAAGTACCATTAAAATCCTTAATCATTCCATCACCTTTCATGACAAATATGTGATCAACTAACTTGTCCATAAAGTATCTATCGTGAGATACTATAAGAAGGCATCCTGGGAAAGTCATTAGATAATCTTCCATAACGTTAAGCGTCAGAATATCAAGATCATTAGTAGGCTCATCGAGAATTAAAAAATTAGGATTCTTGATTAAGATAGTAATCAAATGTAACCTCCTCTTCTCTCCTCCACTCAACTTAGATACTCGCACTTGCTGTTGCTCCCTTGGAAAAAGAAATCGCTCAAGAAGTGCTTCTGCAGTCATCTTTAGTCCTTTCTTAAGAGGTATATAATCTGCTATATCTCTTATCACATCTATAACTCGCTTATCATTACTGATATCCAGATTAGCCTGTGTGTAGTGACCAAACACTACGGTCTCTCCTAACACTACTCTACCTGTATCTGGTTTGATCTCTTGAGTGAGTAGCTGGATGAGTGTTGATTTACCTACACCATTAGCACCTGCAATCCCAACCCGTTCTCTCTTCTTAAATTTATAGGTGAAATTCTGAACGATATTGACATCATCAAACGACTTTGATATATCCTTAACCTCTAGAATCTTGCTACCCAATCTACTAGAATCAATCTCGATAGGTGCTAGTTGACTATCCCCTTCTTTGTGCGCAGCGGCTTTAATAGTATCAAACTTATCTACCCTTGATTTTGCTTTGGTTCCTCGTGCTTTGGGCTGCCTTCTTATCCAATCGAGTTCTTTTTTGTACAGTCTTTTCGTTTTATCTAGGACTGTTTTTTCGTTTATTATTCTTGCTGCTTTTTTCTCTAAGTAGTCAGAGTAGTTACCTCTATAAGTATGTAGTGCGGTACCGTCTAACTCTACCATCTCATTGCAGACTCTCTCAAGGAAATACCTATCGTGCGTTATCATGAATAGCGTTAGGTTTTTACTACTGAGATACTTCTCTAGCCACTCTATCATATCGATGTCTAAGTGGTTTGTAGGCTCATCTAGGATATAAAAATCTGGCTCGTCAATCAACATTTTAGCAAGTGCAACTCTCTTTTGTTGTCCACCTGAAAGTGTAGATATCTGTTGAGTAAAATCCTTGATGTTAAGTTTACCTAGTATCTCTTTAACTCGTATCTCTATATCCCATGCTTCCAAATCTTCCAGCCTTGAGGACCATTTTTGAATCTCTGTAGCATCGCCCTTTAATGTTGCAGATTCATATGATTTGATTGCTTGGATACTTTCATTATCAGAGTCAAGTGCTGCTTCTAGCACAGTCATCTGTGGATCAAACGCTGGCTCTTGTTTAAGATATCCTATCCTAATGCCTTTGGCTATAAGGATACGTGCAGCAGTGCCATCTACAGACTCCTCTCCAGCTATTAATCTGAGCAGGCTGGTCTTACCACTACCATTACGTGCTATGAGGGCTATTTTCTGGCCTTTACTGATCGTAAGATTGATATTTTCGAAGAGGACTTTATCTCCGTAGGCCTTTGTTATATTTTCTAGTGTGAGGTAATTCAATAGCAGGATTTGAGCTGCAAATATAATCGGGTAGCACCAAAATAAAAGAGCCTTCTAGAATTGATCTCCAGAAGGCTCCTTTATTTTGCTAAACTTTTTATTTATATCTCTTTGATCAGATCTCTTATGATTTTCATACTCTCTTCTAGATAAACATCTTTTGATATTTGCTCCATAAACTCTTCATTCTTTGCAATCTTTACAGAATCTGCCTGAATGACTGGTATATCTGATGTCAAATTGCGAGACCCCATTCTATCTATTTCCTTTTTCATAAGATCAGTATACTTATCTGCTTCTGCTTCTCGCTCTTCCATCATTAGTGCATACTTATCTAAATTTAGTGGAAACTCCGATACATCTCTTATTTGTTTTAGCCTCTTTGCATTTTCATTGATGAGGTTTAAAGTCTCATTATCACTTACCCTTCTATTACTTTGAGCTCTGATGTTACTGAGGTCTGGTAGTTGTAGAACATTCTGATCGTACTCTACTGGGCTTATCTCTGACCATTCCATCGGGAAGTCATACTCCTTCTCCCCCACATCTACAAATGAGAATCTATCTGGGAAAATAATATCAGGCGTTACACCTCTTAGTTGAGTAGAGCCTCCATTAATTCTGTAGTATTTCTGCATTGTTAATTTCACTTGCCCTAGCGGTTTAAATTCATCATTACCTCTGATGGCTCTATCTAGATCAAAGAATCGCTGTACTGTCCCTTTACCAAAAGTAGAGGTACTACCTACGATGATTGCTCTATTATAATCTTGAAGTGCTGCTGCTAATATCTCTGATGCTGAAGCACTATAAGAATTCACCATAACAATTAGGGGCCCATCATAAGTTACACTGGAGTCTTCATCATCATATACATATGGTTTCCTCCCTCGAGGTTTCACTTGTACGATTGGACCTTCTTCTATAAACAAACCGCTCATAGTTATAACATCTCTCAGCGAACCACCACCATTATATCTTAAATCTAGAATAACTCCTTCTACATTCTGAGCTTTTAATTTCTCTAGTTCTTTCCTTACATCTTCTGCACAGCTGTTTCCTTTTTTACCTTCAAACTCCGAATAGAATGATGGCAATCTTATATATCCAACATTCTCTACACCACCATTAATATCTGCCTTATCTTCTACCCCATTGTATAGATCTAGTATCAGAGACTTAGCCTTAGCATCATCTAGATTGACTATATCTCTCGTTATTTCTACTTCTTCTTCAGACTCATCTTTCTTCAAGACAGTTAAGATGACTGTCGTTCCTTTTTTACCTCTTATCATTTGTACCACGTCATCTACTCTCATTCCTAGGATATCTACTCCTTCCTCCCCTTTCTGTGTTACCTTAGTAATCATATCTCCGACTTCTAAATCTTTGCCCTTCCATGCTGGCCCACCGGTTACTATAGAAACTACTTTGATATAGTCCTTGTCTTGTTGTAGTCTTGCGCCGATCCCCTCTACTTTACCTCCCATTCTTATATCAAAATCTTGCTTCTCTTTAGGATTATAATAATCAGAGTGGGGATCATTCATGTGGGTGAATGTATTTAAGAAAACCTCAAATCTATCCGACCTCCTAAATCTTGATCTATTCTCAAAGAAATCACTGAAAATCTCTTTTACTTCTTTTCTTGATTCTTCAATTAGCTCATCTACCGTTTTGATTATCGGTGCTTCTTTATCATCCTCAGCTTTCTCTGTACCACTTGTTCCGACAGCGGCTACATCTTTGCTGCTATCCATCTTGTCTCTCTGGCTCTTGATCTTTGAGTTGACTTTTCCTACTATCTCATACTTAAGGTACTTTCTCCACAAGTCTTTTAATTCTGTCTCGTTACTAGCATGTCCTTTTTTATCTCCATCTAACTCGATAGTTTCATCTTTGCTTAGATCAAACTCTTCATCAATTAAAGTTTCATATAGGGTTTTTGCTCGTTTGTCCGCATTATCTATCAAGCTGACAGATAAATCAAAGAACTCCAAAGTTCTATTTTTAGCTTGATCATCGATCTGTGTCTCATAAACTTTTAATTGATCTACTTCCTCTTGAGTTAAAAATCTTTTGTAAGGATCAATAGCATCTAAATAAAGATTAAATGCCTTAGAAGAAAATTCATCATCTAAGTCAGATGGTTCAAAATGAACCTGATCCATAACACTTAACAAAGCATGCATGATCATGCTCTCTTTTTCTTTAAAATCTATCCTTGGATATAGTGCTCCTAAACAAATTGTTGCTGCTAGAACAAATAACGCAATTGAACTCTTAAACTTCATCTACTTCAATTTTGACCGCAGAGGCCTTTTATTATATGTTGATAATTCAAAAAATTGAGACTTACTCAATCCCTTTAAAGTTAAACGAATTTGAAATACTAAGTTTCAAATACATCTGGTCACATTGGCTTATTTAACCAAAGTATAACGTATAATAGTCAATATGTAATATAATTTCTTGAAAGACTTGGATTTTAAAGTAGAACAAGTAATTATAAACACTTCTAAAGGGCCATACTTATGAAAGTCGATATAGTGAAGATTGAAACTAATATATTCTTTATTACTTCCTTTTTGTTATCAATTATAAAGTTGCTGTAACCGTACATAAAATAGATCTCGATCAAATGAATGGGATCAATGTTAAGTAAGCTTTTCACCTCTTAAATTAGCCTACAATAAAATAGCCCACTGTGAAATACAGCGGGCTATATATTTTAAGTATTTTTTGAGGACTTTCCTTATATAAAAGGAGCAATTGTTAAGGCAACAACTGTCATTAATTTCAATAGGATATTAAGTGATGGACCTGAAGTATCCTTGAAAGGATCTCCTACTGTATCTCCTACAACAGTTGCCTTGTGCGGCTCTGATCCTTTGTGATACATCTTTCCTTTTATCTCTACTCCTTCTTCAAACATTTTCTTTGCGTTATCCCAAGCACCACCTGCATTAGACTGGAATATAGCCATCAGTACTCCACAAACGGTGACTCCAGCAAGTAATCCTCCAAGCATCTCTGCTCCTCCAGTAAACCCAATCGCAACTGGTGACAAAACTGCAATCATACCTGGCAATATCATTTCTCTGATAGATGCCTTAGTAGAGATATCTACACACTTACTGTATTCTGGTTTTCCATCTGCTGCATCAAAAACCGCAACGTCTCCACTACTCCAGTCACTCATTTCTTTACCGTCATTTTTCTTCATTACTGCAAGTGCAGCTTTTAATTCTGGAATATCCTTAAACTGTCTTCTTACTTCTTCAATCATATCCATCGCTGCTTTTCCCACTGCATTCATTGATAGTGCAGAAAATAAGAATGGAAGCATTCCTCCCAATAATAATCCAGACAATACAAGCGGCTTAGATATATCAATTGATTCAATATTTGCCGTGGTCATAAACGCAGCGAATAAGGCAAGCGCTGTTAGTGCCGCTGATCCAATTGCGAATCCTTTTCCTATTGCTGCAGTTGTGTTTCCTACTGCATCTAACTTATCAGTTCTTTGTCTTACTTCTTTTGGCAAATCTGCCATCTCCGCAATCCCTCCAGCATTATCTGACACCGGTCCGTAAGCATCGATTGCTAACTGAATACCTGTATTAGACAACATACCTACAGCTGCAATCGCTATACCGTATAATCCCGCAAAGTGATGCGCTCCTATGATCGCTATACATAAAATGATAATCGGAATACAAGTAGAAATCATACCGACTCCTAACCCTGCGATAATATTGGTTGCAGAACCTGTTAAAGATTGTTCTACTATACTCATCACTGGCTTAGTACCTGTCCCTGTATAATACTCTGTGATCATACCTATAAAAAGGCCAGCTGCTAGACCTAGTAATACTGCAATGAATACACCAGTTGGAGTATAAGTAGCTCCACTTATCGTCCACTCGGCAGGAAGCATTTGCTGCACCACAAACCAAGTCACAATAAGCATCAATGCAAAAGCAATATACTCACCAAAATTAAGTGCTTTCTTAGGATCACCTCCATCTTTAACTTTCACAAAGAACGTACCTATTATAGAAGTTATGATTCCGATACATGCTAAAACCAAAGGTAATAGGATAGCACTCATCCCGCCATATCCGTCTGACCATCCTTGAGTATTCATTAATGCTGCTCCTAGTACTAATGTACCTATGATGGATCCTACATAGGATTCAAATAGATCTGCTCCCATACCCGCTACATCTCCTACATTATCTCCTACATTATCGGCAATCGTCGCTGGGTTCAGAGGATGATCTTCTGGTATCCCTGCCTCTACTTTTCCTACAAGATCGGCTCCTACATCCGCAGCTTTAGTATAAATACCACCACCTACTCTTGCAAATAAGGCAATCGATGATGCTCCAAATGAGAACCCAGTAAGTACTGTTATTACTTTTTCTACTGGCCACCCCATACTAGAGTATGCCATAAATAAAAAACCTAATCCTAAAACACCTAATCCTACAACACCTAAACCCATAACAGCTCCTCCTGCAAATGCTACCTCAAGGGCCCTGCCTAAGCTTGTTCTGGCTGCATTAGTCGTTCTTACATTTGCTTTGGTTGCTACCTTCATTCCTATAAATCCTGCCAGTGCTGAACAGATGGCTCCAAGTACAAATGATAAACCAACAAGAGGTGAAGACCCTCCTCCGCTTGTTGTTCCACTCCAAACCATAAGTGCTGCAACAACAATGACAAATATTGATAGCACCTTATATTCTGCTTTTAAAAATGCCATTGCTCCATCAGCGATATTTTCAGCAATTTTAGCCATTTTAGGTGTCCCCACCTCTTGCTTAGAAACCCATGCTGATTTCCAGGCTGTAAATAGCAGAGCTACTACTCCAAAAACTGGGATTATATAAATTAAGTTGCTACTCATCTTGTATATAGTTTTTCGTAATTATATTTAAAAATAAATATGTGTTTTTAAAGTGGGCAAAAGTAAGGTTATTCTAGCGATTGACAAACTAAGAGAAATCTTTGGTTATTCCCGAATCCATTGAATTTTATCCTTTATATCTCCTCTTTGAGAATCTGCAGGCTTTCCTTCCCAATATCCCATATAAAATAGGCCTAAGCAGGTCTCTCCTTCTCTCAATTCCATAATCTCATTTTTACCTGTGATTGACGATGGTGTAGACCAATAGGATCCTATTCCCAAAGCACTGCAGCTAAGCCACATATTTTGAACTGCACAGGATATAGCTGCAATTTCTTCCCACTCTGGAACTGATTCTTTTGGGTCTCTTTGCATGCAGATGCCAATGATTGCTGCACATTGGAGTGGCTTTTTAATCGTTTTTTTATGTTTAAATTCTGAATAGTTATCTCCTTGATAGTTTTCTTGATACTTGGCACCCAAGTAGTTACTGAGCTTATGCAGTCCTGCACCTTTGAAAATCTTAAATCTCCAAGGCTCAGTATTTCTATGATTTGGTGCCCAATTAGCATTTCTTAAAATTTGCAATAGGGTTTCATCAGTGATCTCTTTATCGATATACTGTTTGGGGAAAACCGATCTTCTATTCCTAATCAATGAATTTAGAGCTGTTATATTCATATTTTTATAGTTGATTGAAATTTATTTTTAGGCTTATCTAAAATTTAGCTAATTTTGAACCATTAATTTCCTGTAATATGATAACTCACACCGAAGAAAACTATCTCAAAGCCATTTATAAGATAAGTGAGAAAGATAAGAAAGCTGTAAGTACAAATGCCATATCTGAGAAGATAAGCACTTCAGCAGCATCTGTGACTGATATGATAAAGCGGCTATCTACAAAAGGAATGGTCAATTATGAAAAGTATAGAGGGGTCACGCTAACAGATCAAGGCAATAAGCACGCAACAAATCTTATCAGGAAACATCGGCTATGGGAAGTCTTCCTAGTCGAGCAATTAAAATTTAATTGGGAAGAGGTACATGATATAGCTGAAGAGATGGAACATATACAATCACAAGAATTAGTGGATCGGTTAGATGACTATCTTGGTAATCCTAAGTTTGATCCCCATGGTGATCCTATACCAAATGCAGAAGGCCGCTATACGCTACGCAATCAAATCGCATTATCAGAGTTATCCGTCGGAGAAGCGGGAACACTTATCGGAGTAAAAGTACATGACAGACCATTCTTAGAGCATCTTAATAGCCTCAACATAAAGCTCGGATCAGAGATAGCTCTGACAGAAAAAAACATGTACGATGGTGCGGTTACAATTTTGCTAGACTCCAAAGATCAAAAGATGCTATCAAACAAGGTATCTAACAACTTACTACTTAGAAGAAATCAATAAGATGAATTATAGATATTTTACTTTTCTACTTTTTGTATTTGCCTTTCAAAGTCTGACACTAGTCGCTCAAAAACCGATCGTAGTTTCTTCTGCAACTATGTTTACAGATATGGTTAAAAATATTGCTGGTGATCTCGTCACTACTCAAACAATAGTTCCGATTGGTGGAGATCCACATCTACATACACCCACCCCAAGAGATGCTAAACTTGTAGGCCAAGCGGATCTACTATTACTTAATGGCCTAACATTCGAAGGGTGGATTAATGAGCTAATCGAAAACTCTGGAACGAAAGGCAAGACCATCATGATCACCGAAGGGGTAGATCCCATATCCAGCGATACTTATAAAAACTCTACTGATCCACATGCTTGGATGGATCTTGCTAATGGCAGAATTTACATCAGAAATATTGCAAACGCCCTCAAAGATTTTGACCCAACCCATGCAGATACTTACGAGGCAAATTTCAAATCCTATGATCAGAAACTAGCAGAACTAGATAAATATGTATTGGATAAGATTAAAGAAATACCAGCAGATAAAAGGATACTGATAACCTCGCATGATGCCTTTAAGTACTATGGTAAAAGATATGGAATCAAGTTAGAAGCTATCCAAGGGATCTCGACCGACTCTGATGTGCAGACCTCTGACATCAAGAGAGTAAGCCAAACGATTAATCGTTACAAAGTGCCTGCCCTATTCGTTGAGAGTACGATCAATCCAAAACTACTTCGCCAAATTGCAACTGATAATAATGTCAAAATAGGAGGTAGACTTTATGCCGACTCACTAGGAGATAAAGATAGTCCCGCAGCTACTTACTTAGACATGATCAAGTCAAATACTAATACCATAGTAAACGGATTAAAAGGAGGAGCAATTGATAAATCTGAGGAAGTAGATCTTGAAAGAGGAAGCAAAAAGTCAAATCTTATTCTGTACGGGATTATGGGATTAATTTTATTAGGTGGCATGTTATTCTTGATTAAAAAGCTTAGCTAATTGGTTATAGAAAAAACAATATCAGTAGAAGGGCTTTCTGTTTCTTATGAGCGCAAGCGGGTGCTCTATAATATCTATCTAGAACTAGAGGCTGGTAACATCTATGGTGTGGTAGGACCAAATGGAGCAGGTAAGTCTACTCTATTCAAATCAATATTAGAATTAATAGATATTAGCTCTGGAGAAATAAAAGTACTAGGTAAGGATGTTAATGAGGTCAGAAAAAAAATCGCGTATGTACCTCAGAAAGATGAAGTCGACTGGAACTTTCCTGCTACAGTAAAGGATATAGTGTTAATGGGTAGATATCCACACAAAAAGATACTTCAGCGACTTAACAAAGAGGATAATGCCATCGCTCTGGGTGCTATGCAAGACATCGGCATCAGTGACTTAGCAGATCGTCAGATAGGAGAATTATCAGGTGGTCAACAGCAACGCGTCTTTATCGCTCGTGCACTTTGCCAACAAGCAGATATCTTCTTTTTAGATGAGCCATTTGTAGGTGTGGATATTACAACAGAGGAAAAAATAATTTCTATCCTTAAAGACCTGGCAAATCAAAACAAAACACTACTCGTAGTACATCATGATCTCTCCTCTGTCGAAGAGTATTTTAACAAAGTGATTTTGCTTAATCAACGTCTCATAGCATATGGAGATACCACGACCACTTTCACTAAAGAAAATATTGCTAAGGCCTATGGCTCGCAATTAACTATCCTTCACAAGACAGGACTTCTGGAGTAAATATATGTTGGTTTAGAAGCCAAAGTTATTAGCTAGCTCCGTGTTGTATTATCCTAAAATTATGTACGTTTGTATTATTTAGACGACATCTAAATAACAACATATAACTATATGTTACTTACAGACCTCAAGAAAGAACAAAAAGCCTTTATCACTGATATCAAGAATGAATTCAACTTCATCAAACGCTTGACATCTTTAGGTATAGGGATCAACCATCAGATAGAGCTAAAATTCAAAGCACCATTTAATGGGCCCTATTATATCTGCACCAACAATCGGCAGATAATCATGAGGAAGTCTGATACCAAACTCATAGAAGTAACCCTAATCAACTAAGCAAGATTGAATAATTCATTTAAAATAGCCTTAATCGGTAATCCTAATTGTGGTAAGACTTCTATATTTAATGGTATCACTGGACTCAATCAAAAAGTAGCTAACTATCCAGGTATCACGGTCTCTAAAAAATCTGGAAGACTGACTCGCAACACTGATGTCGAAGTGATTGATATTCCTGGGCTTTACGATCTTTATCCAAACTCTTATGACGAGGCTGTAGTAGTAGAAGAACTACTTCACCAAAAAGATGATCTCTCTGGAGTGGTATTTATTGCTGATGCAACTCAACTTGATAAATCACTTTTATTATTTTCTCAGGTTGTCGATCTTGGTTTTCCAGTTTTGTTTGTCATCAACATGATGGACAAAGCAGAAAAGAACGAAGTCAAAATCGATATAGAAAAATTAAAAAGCCTTACTGGTGCAAAAATATTTACCTCAAATGCAAAGTCTAAAGAGTCACTAAGCGAATTAACAACCCAAATTACCGAGAGTAACTTTACTTATCCTCATTCCTATCTAAGAAGCTACTATGACAAATTAGCTGCACCGGAAGATCATGGTAATGGTTATAACAATTGGATTAAGGAAGTATATGACGCTTACAAAACCAACTTAGACGAAAGTCATAGTCATAGTGAGTTTCACTCATCGAGTATGATTATAGATCTTAAGAACAGACGAAGGTTTCTTAATAGTATCACAGAGCAGGTCATGCAAAAACCTGTTAATCTCAATTTAAATGAGAGGACCAAGTGGCTAGATAAAATAATTTTGCACCCTATCTTAGGTACATTGATTTTCATCTTTATTTTATTTCTCATTTTCCAATCTATCTATGCATGGTCTGAGTGGCCTATGGATCTATTGGATTCTTCTTTTGCCTTCTTAAGTGAGCAAACTCAAAATATATTTGGTGATGGGATTATCGGTCGATTAATATCCGAAGGAATTATCCCTGGGCTTGGTGGGGTTTTAATATTTATTCCACAGATCGCATTGCTATTTGTTTTTATTGCGGTACTCGAGGGTACTGGCTATATGTCAAGAGTAGTTTTTCTTACTGATCGGATTATGCAAAAGTTTGGTCTTAATGGTCGTAGTGTTGTGCCTCTTATATCTGGAGTAGCTTGTTCTATTCCTGGGATAATGGCAGCTAGGACGATTGACAATGCTAAGGAGCGATTGATAACGATTCTAGTTACTCCGTTTATGACTTGTAGTGCGAGGCTGCCTGTCTATGTGATATTTATAGCCATTGCAATTCCGGACAAAGAGGTATTTGGATTTATGAATCTTAAAGGGGTTACACTATTTGGATTATATGCACTAGGTACGCTTGCTGCTTTGTTTGGTTCACTTGGCTTAAGTAAAATATTTAAAAGTGAAGGTAGTAGATCCATGCTCATGGAAATTCCAGATTACTCTATACCTAAGTTTCGTGATATCTTCAACATGACTTATGAGAAGGTAAAAACTTTCGTCGTAGAAGCAGGGAAAGTAATCTTCTTCATTTCAATTATCCTATGGTTTCTTGCATCATTTGGCCCTGGTAATTATCAAGAGAAAATAGATAATTTCCGATCTACTAAAGTGAGCGAAGGCATAGTCGATAAAAGCAGTCTGGATGACGAGATTAACGCTTTTAAATTAGAGGAGTCTTTTGCAGGAAAAATTGGAAAAGTCATAGAACCTGTAGTTAAACCATTGGGCTATGACTGGAAAATCAGTATCGCACTATTGAGTTCCTTCGCAGCGAGAGAGGTTTTTGTTGGAACGCTAGCTACCATTTATAGTGTCAATGCAGACTTCAGCGAACAGACCTTAATTGAAAAATTAAAATCTGAGAAAAATCCACATACACTAAAACCACAATTTAATGTTGCGACATCTATGTCCTTATTGATCTTCTATGTATTTGCAATGCAATGTATGAGTACACTAGCTATAGTGAAACGAGAGACAGGTACTTGGAAATGGCCCCTCCTTCAGTTTATTGTTATGACTGCTATTGCATACTTAGCTGCCTTAGGTACTTATCAGTTTTTTAGTTAGCAGCTGCATAGAATTTCCTCATAAGATTAGATTTATAATAATCATGATGAAGAATCAACTGTCGAACTAGCATGACAATAATTATGGCATCTTATATTAGAGGCTAAATAAATATTATGCTAAAGAAGATTCTCGCCGGGTTTGTTACTCTACTAATAATCTTAGTTATAGGAGTATTTATTTATGCCAATACAGGAATTAGTTTGCCTACGGGTACAGATACCATTGTCAATGAGGTATTGGATAAAGAACCACCTGCATTGATTACCGGAGAAACTGGATTGGCGGGCAATAATGGTATTAATATCTGGTATGAATCTAAACTGCCTTCTGATTCAATCAAAGGTATAGTGCTACTAGTGATGGGCTTAGGTGCTTCGGCAATGATCTGGGATAATGAATTCTGTCAGTTATTTGTAGATGAAGGATACCAAGTTATTAGATATGACAACCGTGATGTAGGCATGTCAACATGGGTATCCGATTGGTCTGAAGATAAGCCATATACATTGGCGGATATGGCTAAAGACGGTATTGCTGTTTTAGACGCCTTGCAGATTGATAAAGCTCATGTAGTCGGCGCTTCCATGGGAGGAATGATAGCGCAACAGATGGCAATTAACCATCAAGATAGATTAGCTTCATTAAGCTCTATTATGTCATCAGGATTTATGATGGATACAGATATTGCATTCCCCGACCACATGAATCAGAAACTGATCAAATTAAGTTTGAAGTATCTGTTGTTTAGCTCTGATGCTAATCGACTTAAGTTTCATATTGCCAATCAACAACTCCTAAAAGGGAATGGCGACTATACCAATAATATAAAACGTTCTGCTCAGACAACTCTGTTTGAATTAAAAAAGAGAAAGGGCTATAATCAAGCATCTATTGATCACCAAGTAAAAGCAATCGAAGCTTCAGGCTCCAGACTTAATGAGTTAAGCCAGATAAAGATTCCAACCTTGATTATTCATGGCAAATCAGATCCGTTAGTTAGATTTGAACATGCTCAAAAATATGCTCCTCTAATTCCTAATGCAGATACACTCTATATCGATGGGATGGGACATGATCTACCACACATATATAGACAAGGTATAAAGCAGCGTATTCTTAAGACTATAGCGAAAGCTAGTTGAAATCAGATTAGAAATTTATTTGTAGAAGTTTAGACTTTTACCAAAAATCGACTACTCTTTGTACAAACCAAAAAGTAGCGACAATCCCCATGCCATAAGGCACCACCTTCCATGACCATTGAGGTAATGGCAATCTTATTTTTTGGACTACCTTCCACAATAGAACTACTACGACTATAAATAATAATTGTCCAAGCTCGACTCCGATGTTAAAGGTAAAGAGTGCTAAGGGAACGTCCTTCTGCGGGAATCCGATTTCGCTCAATGCACCTGCAAAACCAAATCCGTGTAGGGCACCAAAGCTAAAGGCAACTACCCAAGGATATAGAGCAGTTAAACTTTTTACACCTTGAGTGACCATAAGATATTCTCTTGCTAAAAAGACTATACTCAATGCTATCACCGCCTCCACGGGAGCTTGTGGTACTTGGACTAGATTAAAAGTTGCAGCCCCCAAGCTGATACTATGAGCAATTGTAAAAGCAGTAATGGTCTGTATTAAAGCTTTGAAACCACTTACCAATAATAGTAAGCCCAAGACAAATAATAAATGATCAACGCCTACCAAAATATGCTCAATACCTAATCGAATGTATAGCTTAATCACCTCCCACTTGCTCGGCTCTTTAGGAATAGCTATGGTTGAATTATCTGGTTGGAGGAGTAACGTGTAGGAAGTATCATCCAATAAACTAACTTGCACCAATACATCTACTAGAGTTAGATCTAAACCCTGAATGCTTATTGTCTGACCATTAAAACTTCCTTGATAGACTCCATGATACCTTCGAATATATGCGTCGGGTAGAAATTCTTCATCAACTTGTTCTAAAGAAAAATCAAGTGGGAAAACAGGGTCGATTTTAGGAGCTTTATTTCCTAAGAGGGGAATTTTCCATAATACTTGATACCTGTCTGCAGCTTCTTGCTTTATCTCTAAATAGGCAGGTCTAATCTCATGTGCAAAAGCGTATTCTCCAACTAGAGCAACTAGCAACATGATTACAAAACAGTATCCCAATTTAGATTTTATCATATTATCAAATTTGTAACTTCAAGGACTACAATACTTTACTTATCATTCTTAATCCTTGTCTAATTTGTATACTACTTCATATTTCTCCAATAAGTTTTGATATAACTGATCATTGTAAGTTTGCTGTTGCTTTATTTTCCAGTCTCCCAAGACCTTGTCTTTCACACTATCAAAAGGTTGCCCTTGCTCATATTGTACAGCAGAAACATACACTAAATGAAAACCATACCCTGATTGTATAGGGGGCAACCAGCCTTCTTCGATTTGGTTGAATAGAGCTTTGGCAAAGTCTTGTCCAAACAGTTGCCGAACATCATTGTAATCGCGATCCATAAAATAACTTTGCAAATGAAAAGAGTCTCCCATATTTTTTACGTCCACTTTATGTATTGCAGAACTCTTGATTTTCTCAAGCGTATTTTGTGCATCTTGCAAAGGCAGTGACCGTTTGTCTGGGCTATAATAGATCTGCGTAAAAGATAGCTTAGTAGGCGTTTGGTAAAAATCAGAATGTTCTCTAAAAAATTGTTTTAGCTCTTCATCATTTGGCTGTTGGCTTTCAGCTAAGTCCTTGACTAGAAACTCGTATTTCTGTTTTAATCGGCGTCTAATGATTTCATCATTATGATCTAAGTTCATCCTAAGTGCCTCTCGATATAAAACTTCTGCTCTTACTTCTTCTTCTACCAACTTGTTTAAAGTAGTGCTATCAGGTAGCATACTCCAGCTCTGCTGATAAGCCTTTATTAATCTTTGCTCATCGCTATTATCGATAAGTATAACATTGTTATCTAACTGTTCAATGTTTGGATTGAGAAAACTGTATAAAAGAAATAAGCCTCCACCTATCAATAAAAAATGAATTAGTGGTTCTTTTAATAGTTTTTGCATCTCTTGGTATCTTCGGTTTTTAAATTTTTAGTATTTACTTTTTAGTCCAAGAATCTAGACTAAAGATTGTCCTTAATGCTTGGAAAGCAAGCACTACCTCTTCCTAACAAAATGATTCTGAGCGATCGCACCTAAGAATAGCTTAGACTCCTTACACTCAAAATATAATTGTTTTTCTAGATCGCCAAACAGTGGTGTTCCTGCCCCTAAAAGCACTGGAATTGTAGTTATTATCATCTCATCGATTAAGTCTTCTTTTAAAAAACTTTGGATCAATTTACCTCCATCAATATATAGCCGATAATATCCTTGTGCATGAATGGTCGACAGTATTTTAGCAATGTCTCCTTTGAGTAATTGAGCATTATCTCTGAATTTCTCTGGGATCTCCGACAAAGTATTACTTAACACAAAAACTGGTTTTTTATATGGCCAATCAATATCAAAACCACACACTGTATCAAAACTGATTCTTCCCATCACTAGCGCATCTATATCTGATGAGAATGCTACATAACCCGTATCAATTGTATTAATCTCTGGGATAGTTTCTAGCCATTCAATCCTTCCGTTTTTATCAGCAATGTAACCATCTAAGCTAGTGGCTATAAAAACACTATTTTTAGCTTCTTCTGAAATCATATCGTCTAAGATCGTAAATATATCAACTTACTTCTCTTCCCTTCCACTCATACTTGCCTCCAAAGAGACCAGTTACGCCACTGTAACAGATATAAATTAAATGCATGATGTTAGCAGGAAAAAATGCTTTCATCAAAGATCGAGTACCGAAATAATTTGTAATATTTGAAAGGAAAAGATAGTCCAATATCATCTTAATAAAAAGCTGAAACAAACCTATGAATAAGAATAGAGAATTAAATATTGAGAAGACAAAAACATTAAGCACTATAGTTATGCATAAAAGAAATACTATGGACAGCACCATTAGAAGTCTACGATCTGTATAGTGAGTAGTTTTAGTTGCCCACCTTTTTCTTTGTTTAAGAAAACTAAACAAGCTTGCTTCAGCACAAGTGGAGACTACAGATTCTTTGGCTTTGATAAAATGTATGTCATCAGGATAAAGTTCTGATACCTTATGAACTAAAAACATATCGTCTCCAGATGCTAAGTGTTCGTTTCCTCTAAATCCATTAACTTCTTCAAAAATTTCTTTAGAGTACATCATATTTGCACCGTTGGCCATAAACTGCTTCTCCGTCTGAATACCAGCAGCTGTAATTACCATCAGCCCATTAAGATCTAGCGCTTGGAATTTTTGAAAATATCCTTTTGGAGTATGAAAAGCGATTGGGCCTGTCACTAATTTAGCTTGATGATTATCAAAAAAAGATACCATAGCCTTCAGCCATTCTTTATCATAAACACAATCAGCATCAGTAGTTAATATTAGCTCTCCTTTACTCTCCTGGATACCTAGTTTTAGCGCTTGTTTTTTTCCCTTTCTGCCTTCTTCTTGTTTTAGGATCTTAAGATTTGGAATCTTTAAAGATAAAGCGAGATCATAGGTGTCATCATCAGAATGATCATCTATTAGTATGATCTCATATTTATCCATTGGATAATTATTCTCACTAATTGACTTAATACATGCAGAGATATTATTTGCTTCATTCCTAGCAGGTATAATAATTGATAAAAATTTGGAAGGGACAAAATCTACTGGAGTCTTCCAATCCTCAATTTTATTCCAACTAGATATATATCCTGTCAGAAGATACACATAGCAGATCGCTAGTAATATGCAGAAGATGTAATAAAAAACCACTATTGATTGACGATAAAAGATGAATAAATTACTCGTTAAAAAGGTCGTCGTATTTATTATTTGGCTTAGGTGTAGCTTTTGGAGATTGTACTACTTCTTCTATATCTTTTAGATCAAGTATATCATCGTCTTCGAGCTCTTCATATTCTGCATATTCCCCTTGTCGTTCTGTTTCCATCTGTGATTTGATTTTGCCTACCTTTCTTAAAAGCATCGCTTTCGCAAATAAGTAAACACACACAAAAGGAAATAGTAAAAATGTACCAGCTACTTGGGCAACACCCATTAACGTATCATTCTTAAGTCTGTTCACCATCCCTTTGACATAATCAAAGACAACACTTCTATCCAATATTAAAGTGATAATTAACAATATTGGAGCCAGGCCTGCTAGTATACTAAGAAGACTTTTAAATATAAACCAGAGCGCCATTAGTCCAACCACAAGCATGACAACTCCTACTACCAAATTAAAAGATCCGCCTTGTTGTCTTCTTCCAGCCATTACTTTAGATTTTTATTTCGTTGATTATATAACTAAGATAACCAAAGTATAGTTTGCAACAGATATCAAATTTTAAGTAGGCGCTAAAAAAATCTAATAACGCTAGGCTACTTCCTGCTCATCAGGTGAAAATTGCATCTCGTACAATTCTCGATACTTACCATTTTCATTTTGAAGTAATTCGTCATGAGAGCCTATCTCTAATTTTTCGCCATGTTCCATGACGAGAATCTTATCCGCATGCTTTATGGTGGACAATCTATGTGCGATGATTATAGAAGTTCTTTTTTCTATTAGCTTTTCGATCGCATACTGAATGATTGATTCTGTCTCTGTGTCTATAGATGAAGTTGCTTCGTCTAAGATTAAGATATCAGGATCATAGAGTAGTGCTCTAACGAAAGAAATTAGCTGACGTTGACCCATCGATAAATTTGCTCCTCGTTCCATGACCACAAAGTTATACCCTTCGGGTAATTTTTCAAAGAAGACGTGTGCTCCTATCACCTTAGAGGCTGCTATTACTTGTTCCTTGGTAAAGCTGTCATCCTTTAGTGTTATATTTTCCATCACACTACCTGTAAACAAAAAGACGTCTTGCAAAACCATAGACATCCTAGATCTTAGGTTTTCTAGTTTATATTTTGATAGGTTCTCACCATCTAATAAAATCTCCCCACTCTCAATATCATAGAATCGATTCAAGATATTAATGATAGTAGACTTACCTGAACCAGTACTTCCTACGATAGCTAATGTTTCACCGGGCTCGACATTGAAGTCTAGATTTTTGATCACTCTATTCTCTCCGTCGTAAGAAAAGGTGACGTCCTTAAACTCTATTTTACCACTCAACTTCTCTGGTTCTAAGTATCCATTATCTGGAATAATATCAGGTGTATCCAAAACGCTAAAAACTCTCTCTGCAGCCACTAGACCCATCTGAAGGGTATTAAACTTATCTGCCAACATCCGCACAGGCCTAAACATCATGCTTATATAAATCGGAAAGGCAATCAATGCTCCTAATGATACTTGATCATTAAGAAACCACTTAGACCCTATCCACACCATAAGTGCTAATGTCAGATAATTAATAATTTCTACAACTGGGAAGAAGATTGCATAGTATAGAATCGAATCAAGGTTAGCTTGAGTATATTTCCTATTAATAGCTTTAAAGCTATCCATCTCCTTCTTCTCTGCATTAAATATTTGCACTATCCTCATACCAGTGATACGTTCTTGCAAAAAAGCATTCATAGTCGATACCTGAGTACGCACTATCTGAAAAGCAGCTTTAACCTTCTCTTTGAAAATATAAGTAGCAACCAGCAATAGAGGTAAGGTAGTCAAGCTAAGCAAAGTCAATCTCCAACTCGTGAAAGCCATAATCCCTACCACTGAAAATATAGTCAGCACATCTGCTACCATCGTTACTAGACCATTGGTAAAACTTGTATTTACCGCTTCCACATCATTGGTAGTCCGTGTAGTAAGTTTACCAATCGGCGTCTGATCAAAATATCTTAATCGAAGGTTTGTGATATGACTAAATACTTTAACCCTCAGATCTTTGATAACGAGCTGTCCTATCAAGGCTGTGCGGAATATAAATAGGTACCTGAGAAAGACAGTAAGTAATATTACAATCACAAACACCCCAGACAACTTAAGTAAGCCATCTAAATCTCCTGTGACTTTCTCATATTGAATTCCTTCAAGGCGAGATTCTATATTTTCTAGTTCAGCAGGTTCAAAACCTTTGATCGTCAGACTACCATCATCTGCTATCTCCCCTACTTCTAAATCTATACCGCTTAATTTGTCAGAGATTATGGCTGGGCTGATGCTTTGTGCATCAGTGTCGATTTTTACTACTGTATTGCTGATATAGTCATTGACCATCACATTGACCAAGTACGGTCTGACTGGAGAGATCACTGCTACAATTACAGACAATACTATGGCACTTATAAATATTGCTTTGTGAGGTTTTGCTAATGCAATTATTCTCACGAACGTATCGTAATCAAACTTCTTCTTCTGTTTCTCCATTGATATCTCCTAACGATACACAAGGTACAATGTTTTACATTATCCCTTCATCCGCAAAACTATAATAGCCTTGCTCCGAAATGATGAGATGATCTAGAACTTTGATCTCTAAAGAATCCCCAGCTGTTTTAAGCTTGTTAGTAATCGCAATATCTGCTTTACTTGGTTTAAGGTTACCCGACGGGTGGTTATGACTCAGTATTATACCACTAGCGAGAGATTGAAGTGCTACTTTAAAAATTACCTTTGGGTCAACGACTGTGCCTGCTACCCCACCTACACTTATTTGCTTGGTATCTATAATTTCATTTTGGCGATTGAGCAAGAGTATCCAAAATTCTTCTGTGCTTAGATCTTGCATTTTGGGAAGCAGGGTGACGAAGGCATCATTACTAGAAGTGATCTTGGTCTTTATATTTTTATCTGTTCCTTTTCTTCGCCTGCCTAACTCTAGAGCGGCCACTATTGAAATTGCCTTTGCATTACCGATACCTTTAAAAGTAGTCAGGTCGGGGACTTCTAATCGTGCGAGATCAATAAGGTCATTATTAACAGATGCCAATATTCTTTTTGATAAGTCTACGGCTGACTCATTTCTAGTACCAGAACCTATTAGGATCGCTATAAGTTCTGCATCACTTAGTGCTTTCCTGCCTTGTGCGAGGAGTTTTTCACGAGGTTGATCTTGAGAAGACCAATCTTTTAACTTTAAGTATTTACTTGGCTCAGGCAATTTATAGGCATACTATTCCTATCAATTTATCCTTTATTTAAATGAATTCATAAAATATGCCTTACGAATCAAATACTATCCTAATGCTTTAGCCAAATCCTTTATCAGATCATCAACATCTTCTACTCCAATGCTCAACCTAATTAAGGAGTCTGTTAAACCTACTTTCAATCTTTCTTTCTTAGGAATAGAAGCATGAGTCATACTTGCTGGATGTCCAATAAGAGATTCTACTCCTCCTAATGATTCTGCTAATGAAAATAATTTTGTTCCGGTTAGAATCTTTTTTGCGTTGCTATAAGTATTCTTTTTTAGATCAAAAGATACCATAGCCCCAAAGTCCTTCATTTGTTTCTTAGCTATTGCATGTCCAGGATGGTCTAAAAATCCTGGATAGTACACCTTACTTACTTTATCATGAGCTTTAAGGTACTCAGCAATCTTTTTTGCATTATCACATGATCGCTGCACTCTAAGATGCAACGTTTTAATTCCTCTTAAAATCAAAAAACAATCCATAGGCCCTGGCACTGCTCCAGCAGCATTTTGAAGAAATCTAAGATCAGCCGCTACCTTCTTATACTTAGTAATAACACAACCATGAATCACATCTGAGTGCCCACCTAAAAATTTGGTAGCTGAGTGCAACACCATATCAGCACCCAACGTAAGTGGAGTTTGTAAATACGGAGATGCAAATGTATTATCTACACAGGTAAGTACTTTTTTCTTCTTAGCGATTGTAGTAATTGCCTTTACATCTACAATGGAGAGCATAGGATTAGTAGGTGTCTCTATCCAGATTAGTTTTGTCTTTTTTGTTATCAACTTAGCTACCTTATCAGGCTTTGACATATCTACATACTTGGATTTTATTCCAAATTTCTTAAAAACTGTCATCATCAATCTATATGATCCTCCATATAAATCATTAGTCGAGATCACTTCATCCCCTGGCTTAAACATCTTTAAGATATTATCCATCGCTGCTAGTCCACTAGAGAAGCAGATGGCCTCTTTACCATTTTCAAGTGCAGCAAGATTTGCCTCTAGAACTGTTCTTGTAGGGTTCTGAGTTCTTGCATATTCGTAGCCTTTATGCTTTCCCGGTGCTTCTTGCACGTAGGTAGAGGTTTGAAATATCGGTGTCATGATCGCACCAGTAGATGGGTCCGGCTCAATGCCAGCGTGTATTACTTTAGTACCAAATTTCATTGTTATAGCTTAATTGACTTCAAAGATAACTTTAAAGTATTACTGAATTATGTAAAGTGTAATGATATGATTTGGTTATGACTTATTTTATTTTCTTGCTATTGCCTTTTTAGCTGCAGTTATAATGTCTTTTGCAGTCAAGCCATACTTCTCCAACAATTGATCTGGCTTACCACTTTCTCCAAAAGAGTCATTAACTGCGATATACTCTTGAGGTGCAGGATTATTTTGAGAGAGTACTTGCGCTACACTATCCCCTAGTCCTCCATTTCGTTGGTGCTCTTCTGCGGTGACCACACATTTAGTTTTAGCTACAGACTTAAGGATTGCGGCTTCGTCTAATGGCTTTATGGTATGCATATTAATAAGGTCTACACTTATACCTTCTTTATCTAGAGCTTGTGCCGCTTCTACGGCTGACCATACCATGTGTCCTGTTGCTATGATAGTCACATCTGAGCCTTCTGCAAGATGTATCGCCTTACCAATTACAAACTCTTGATCTTCCATAAACATCGGCCAACTAGGTCTACCAAATCTTAAGTAGACAGGTCCGTCATATTCTGCAATAGATTTGGTCGCTGCTTTGGTCTGGTGATAATCACACGGATTGATAACTGTGAATCCTGGTAACATTTTCATCATCCCGATATCCTCCAATATCTGATGAGTAGCACCATCTTCTCCTAAGGTCAATCCTGCATGCGATGCACAGATTTTAACATTCTTATGAGAATAAGCAACAGACTGTCTTATCTGATCATAGACTCTGCCAGTAGCAAAATTAGCAAAGGTCGTAGCAAAAGGAATCTTACCATTCAAGGTTAGACCAGCTGAGATGCCTATCATATTAGCTTCTGCTATCCCCACTTGAATAAATCGCTCCGGATATTTATCTATAAATGGTTGAATCTTAAGAGATCCTACGAGATCTGCGCAAAGTGCAATCACATTAGGATTCTTTTCTCCTGCTTCAAAAAAACCAGCACCAAAACCATCTCTAGTTGCCTTCTTCTCTGTAAATGTTATATCGTTTATATTCTTTGGCATGACTAGCTGATTTTATAATCTCCTAAAGTTTCTTCTAATTGATCCATGGCAATTGCGATCTGTTCTTCATTTGGAGCTTTACCGTGCCATGCATGTGTACCCATCATAAAGTCTACTCCCTGACCCATTACGGTTTTCATTAAGATGACGATAGGTACTCCTTTACCTGATTCCTTTTTTGCAAGTTCTATGGTGCTGATCATCTCATTCATATTATGCCCATCCATCTGCATTACTTTCCATCCAAAGGTCTCCCACTTACCGACTAAGTCTCCAAGAGATAATACATCATCATTAGAACCATCAATCTGCTGACCATTCCAATCTACAATACCTATGAGGTTATCAACTTTATTATGGGCTGCAAACATAACAGCTTCCCATATTTGCCCTTCTTGTAATTCTCCATCACCCATCAATGTAAAGATGTGTTTGTTATCACCGTCCATCTTTTTTGCCAAAGCTGCTCCTATTGCTACTGAGAGACCTTGCCCTAGTGAGCCAGATGCAACCCTGATACCTGGCAATCCTTCATGTGTAGCTGGATGTCCCTGCAGTCTAGAGTTTAATTTTCTAAATGTAGACAACTCATCGACTTCGAAATAATCAGCCCTTGCAAGTGTACTATACCATACTGGTGAGATGTGACCATTTGATAAGAAGAACATATCTTCTCCTTTGCCACTCATAGAAAAATTAGATTGATGATCCATAATATGGAAATATAGGACTGTAAATAGATCTGCACATCCTAGAGATCCTCCTGGGTGACCACTTTTAGCGTTACCGACTTGTCTGATAATATCCCTTCTGATCTGAGAAGCGATCTGCTGTAATTTTGCGACTTCTATCATATGGCAGCGAAGATAGGAAGTAGATATAACTAAAGAAAGGCAAGTGAGAATTAATCACTTGCCTTTTATAAGTTAACTTTTGCTATTGTAACTGTATTAGTTCATCGCTTCAGTAAGTGCTTTACCTGCTTTGAATTTTACATTAGTCTTAGCTTTTATTCTTATTGTTTCTCCTGTTGCTGGATTTCTTCCGTCCCTAGCAGCTCTATGTTGAGTTTGGAAAGTACCAAAACCAGCAAATGCACATTTTTCGCCGCCTTTCAAAGTGTTTTCGATTGAGCTAAATACTGTAGATACAGCTTCTGACGCTTGTTCTTTTGTTAGACCAGCTCCTGCTGCAACAGCACTAATTAAATCTCCTTTGTTCATAATTTATTTATTTAATGATAATTTTTGATGGGTCAAATATATATGAGAGAATTAACTTATACAAATTTTAACTATAGATAAGTAGCTGAAAACCCTTTAAAATAAGGGTATTTACCCATATTTAACATAACCAATGCATCTAAATTCGATTAGATGTAGTTTTGTATAATATATTACTTATGAATAAGAAATACCTACTACTCCTCTTTTTGGCTCTGATGAGTTGCATATCGATCTCATCTTGCAAGGTAGGAGAAGGTTGTGAGTCTACAGAGAAGTACAAAGCTAGTACAAGTAGAAGTGGTGAGCTCAGCACCAAAAAAGGTAAATCAAATCTATTTGGCAAAAAAAGAAGGAAAAAAGTCAGAAATAAAAACTAGTCGGATTTTATACTTATTTCGTTTAAGGTATCTCCTAAAAAATTGCACGCTATAACCATTAAAAAAATAGCCGCACCCGGAAATACAGCAAGCCACCAAGCCGAAAAATTATTCCTAGCATCACTCAGTATACTCCCCCAAGTAACTTCGTCTGCAGCTAAACCTATCCCTAAAAATGATATTGTAGCTTCTATTAAGATGGTGCCAGCAAAACCAAATGCTATAATCGTAAGCAATGGGGAAATGGCATTAGGCATCAGGTGACGTAAAATTATTTGAGTATCTGATGCTCCTAGTGCTTTGGCAGATGTTATATATTTTTTCTCTTTTAGGTGTAACAATTCTGCCCTAAGTACTCTAGCAATGGTACTCCATCTTAATAACCCGATTATAATAATTAAACTAATCATACTTGGCTTAGAAATAATCGCAAGTAGTGCTAACAGGATAAACAGCGCTGGGACAGATTTAAAAATTTCTATCAATCGCATAATTATTAAATCGAGTGGAAGGCGAATTTGCTTACCCGTTATACGCTGATTAAGCATTGACATCAACCCTATAAGAATGACACATACTACACCACTGAATCCGAATGACCAATGCACATACCACCACTGAAACCAAACAAAACATATAGAAACCATTGTACACAGCAAAAGCCAAAAATTCACCTTTATAGTATCATCTCCATAATAACCTGATAGTATCCCCATAAAAAATCCGACCATGCACGCAATCAACATCACGAAAAATGAGATCAAAATAGTCTTGCGAGATCCATGTACAAGGCCTGCTGCTACATCTCTACCTATAGGGTCGGAACCTAGCCAGTGCTGCTTTAAAAGGACGCCACTTTTAAAAGTAGCACCAGGTGAGGACAATGAACTTGAATTTTGATCAATGCTAGAGGATGAAAATTTTATGATTGGGTAGACTGACTTTTCTAACTTAATATCATTCCAAGCATTATTTCTTAAAAATGTATACTGTTCTGAAAATCCGATATGCGCTGCATATTCATTTAATATTGGAAAGTAACTCTGGCCTTGATAAGTGCAATAAATCGGTTTATCATTTGCGATAAAATCCGCTAAAAGTGCAACCAATAAAAAAAACAATAAGATGCCTATCGCCAACTTACCTTTCCTATATCTCCATATTTTTCGTAAGCTGATCATCCTACTTTTTTAGATCGTCCAAATCTGATCTTTGGATTTAAGTAAGCATACAGTATGTCACCTATTAAGTAACTAATTATCGTAGCGATGCCAACTAACATTACAATTGAAAAAATCACATACCAGTCATTACCAAATATAGAGTCAAACATCAATCTACCAATCCCAGGTATATTAAAAATCACTTCTATTACTAAAGACCCAGACAAACTCGCTGGTATAGTACCAATGATAATCGTTAATAACGGTAATATCGAATTGGGAAAAAGATGCTTCCAAAAGGTAGCTCTTTTAGTAAGTCCTTTTAATAGAGCCGTAGTTTTATATGCTTGATTAGACTCAGCTATTATACTATTCTTTACAATACTGGAGAGATATGCAACAGAATTTAATACAATACAAAAAACAGGAAGTATGAGTTGTTTAGAATTGGCAAGTATCCTTCCTGAAGTAGATAAGTCTCCTGAGTAGGGACTTATACCTACTCCTGGGAAAATATTTGTCCAATCGCCATATTGCGAGGTTGTAAAAAAAACAACCATCAAAGTGGCAAACCAAAATAATGGCATTGCATAAATGAAGTAAAAAATATTATTTAAAATCCTGCTCCATCTTGATGATACAATAGTTGCATTCCAAACTCCTAAAGGAATGGAAATCAATAAGGCTAGCACGAGTCCTATCAAAACTAAAAACACAGTCCAACCTAATGCTTTAGAAATTTTGTTCCACACTGGCCTACCATCTTGTATTGATCTACCTAAGGAACCAGAGAAAAAACTTGACACCCAAGAGTGGAATTGATTGTTAGTCCCAAACCATAAAAACTTAGGTATTGCAAATCCCCTTTTCTTTTGCCTTCCTAAAATTTGAGCATAAGAAAAAAAGTCTGTTTCTTTTAGGGCCTGTTCAACCTTGATATCTGAATTTAATGCGGTAGAAAAAAAATTAGGGTCTTTAATGTTTAGCAAGTCATTGACTTCTCGCTTTAAATCTTTACCCTCTAGCTTGGCAAGTAATATTTTCCCCTGATTGAGAAAAGCACTTACTGTCGACCAGTCATTATGATGTCTCAGGAGTTCTTTAATCCTATTACGTTTTTGCTTATCGATAACTTTGTATAGAGTGTCCGGATAGTAAGTTGGTACTATACCAAAGTAAAATTTTGGCAGATCAAGTTCTAATTCCTTCGCTATCCTTTTGTACTGAGACTGATATTGTTTGTCCGACATGACATCATTCTCAAACCCCTCTATCCTGAGTAAGGAATCAATGGGGTCTGCAGGAGAAGCATGGAATAAAAAAAAAGTGAATACCCCTATCAAAATAATAGATGGAATAAACAAAAGCACCCTTTTAAAGATATAGCTCAGCATATCAGTTATCAGAGAATGCTGGCACCTCTTGCGATGTAAACACATTTACAAAATAGCCCGGTCGCTTATTAGCTATAAGAGGTATTATATCTTTACTTGTAACTATTCTGTCTAATGGACTATAAAGAAAAATAACTGGCTGATCCTCACTTATAAGCTCATCTAAATCCGCATACAATTGCATACGGATATTCAAATCAGTTTCTACACTAATTTTACTTATCAATGTATCTACCTCTTTATTTCTGTATCTATTAATATTCTGACCTCTTGGTTTAATATTATCACTATGCCACCTGCCATAAGGATCATATGGTGATAAATCCCAAATAGTAACAAAGGGGTATAACTGATAGTCCCCTTTGTAAATATGCTCGTTAATTATTAAACTATACTTTTTCCTAATAATACTAACATCTATGCCTATGCTCTTAGCAAATTCTTTGACCAATAATCCAAAATTTTCTCCTTTGTCACTAGAGGCAAAGATGTTAAGTTGAAGATCTAACAACTCTCCATCAACTTGCTGGTCATACCAGCCATTACCATTAGAATCAGACCATCCGTTTTCTTCAAGGAGTTTTTTGGCACCATTTACATCTTGGGAGATTGGTGATATATTAGATTTATAATCTTCTACAAATGGATCTATAGTACCGCTAATTGGCCTAGCATCTCCTGCCTCTAACACTTCTATCATTTTATTGACATCTATGCAGAGTGCAAGTGCTTGTCTAACTTCTTTCCGTTGCATCAATTTATCCTCATTATTAATCGCAATGAAGAAGTACTGTTTAATCTTTGGTTTGTGAAAGTTTAGGATATCGCTAGACTCAGATTGTAACTCTTTAAAAGCGCTACCATTTGTGATCTTCATTACATCGATATTCCCACCTTTCAGCTGAGTAACTGCCGTAGTTTCATCTGCTATGATTTGGAATATAATTTCTGATGGATTGGCCAGTAAGTTTGTCCGGTCTGGATAATTACTTCCCCACCAATTATCTTTTCTAATGAGCCTTATGTACTGGTCAGTTTCCCAATCCTTAATCTTGTATGCTCCTGCTCCTTCGACTATATCCATAGCATATTTAGAACTACTAAAACTTGTAGCGAAAGCAGAAAAAGCAGAATCCTGCTCTATCAATTTGGTAGCGATGGCATCATCCTTAATATCATACAATGATATCTTAGAAAGACTCCCCAGAGGGTCATAAATATGTTCTGGATAAACCTCAAATGACCCTAACACTTCTAATGTGTTTAAAGTCTGCTCGGCAATTACGAACTCTAATACTTTTACATCGTCAGGATCTACAATCACTTCATCTATTATAGATAGCAGAGACTTCCAATTAGAAGAGGTCAATCCCGGGTGATGAATAACTTTTAAGGTGAACAAAAAATCAGCGGCTGTAATTGGAGCTCCATTATCCCATACTGCGTCATCTAGTATTCTAAAACTATATTTCACTCTGCCGTCATCTAAGGTCTCTTTCTGAGGCAGGGATTCTGCTAACACTGGAGAAAGCTGTAAGGTCTTAGGGTCGTAGTCTAATAAGTTGAGGAATACATATTTGTATACTTCTCGAGCTCTAGCAGAGCTACTTAATATTGGGTTAATCCTACCGATATCCCTGTTGATACGCACCACTACATCAAAATCTTTGTTGATTTCGGGAGGGTCATTTTTACAACCAGCTAATAAACATATTATCGTTAGTAAAAATGTGTATGCTACGTTCTTGATCATGGTCTTAAATCTCGAATATGAATATACAATTTTGCTTCTTGATAGTGATTGAACAAATGTCCAGCAAATCTATTTAAGTGATTAACTACACTAGCAAATGAAAAAGAAAGTACTTATAGCAGGAGGATCAGGATTAGTAGGAATGAGACTCACCCAATTACTGACAAAACTCGATTATGAGGTGCTTATTCTTAGTCGTTCAAAAGAAGGACAAAAGGATGGTTACAGATTTATAAAGTGGAATCCCAATAAAGCAGCTATTGATAAAGAAGCATTCTCTGCTAACCATATCATTAACTTAGCAGGAGCAGGAATTGCAGATAGGCCGTGGACTAAGTCAAGAAAAAAAGAACTGACCGATAGTAGATTAATTTCTACCAATTTTCTATTTCAGCAGTTTAAGGAAAATAAATCCTCAATTAAAACATACATCGGCGCGTCGGCTATTGGGTTTTATGGTGATGGTGGAGATGCGTGGCAATCGGAGGATCAAGCACCAGATACGACTACTTTTATGACAGACTTATGCCGAGACTGGGAGTCTGCACATTTACAATTTAAAGATCATGCACAAGCTACCTCACTTGCTGGTCATACCAGCCATTACCATTAGAATCAGACCATCCGTTTTCTTCAAGGAGTTTTTTTGCACCATTTACATCTTGGGAGATTGGTGATATATTAGATTTATAATCTTCTACAAATGGATCTATAGTACCGCTAATTGGCCTAGCATCTCCTGCCTCTAACACTTCTATCATTTTATTGACATCTA